>WNFI01620614.1_pt1 | contig 10776 bp, 8 predicted proteins | sample 5400471 | NCBI WGS metagenome assembly WNFI01 (sample SAMN13153348, study PRJNA577476) | soil metagenome | isolation source: 100 cm saprolite on Douglas fir-dominated hillslope | place: USA:California | collected 2013-09-17 | reverse complement strand
CCTCTTCCTTCAAAGCGGCGAATGCCGCCGAAGTCTCCGGAAGAAACTCAGTCGAGGCCTCGATGAATCGATCGAGGTCGAGCTCGATCCGTTGCATCAGCTTCGCAACCGTCGACTGCGTCATCAGTTCGATGCCTGCGTCGCGCAGCCAGCCTTGAGTCTCGCGATCCGGATTCAACGTGATCTCGGCGGCAACCCGTGCACGATCCATTCGCCTGATGCGCTGGTCTACGCGGCGTTTTCGCTCGTCGTCGAGCACGCCCAGGCGGTCTCCGATCGGCGTGAGCCGCTCGTAGACGGAGTCACACCCAAGCAGCAGCCGATGCTCGGCGCGCGACGTGAACATGCGATAAGGCTCGACCGTCCCAAGCGTCACGAGATCGTCGATCATGACCCCGGCGTACGCTTCGTCGCGGCGCAGGATCAGCGGCTCGTCGCCGCGAATCTGCTGCAGGGCGTTGATCCCGGCGAGCAGCCCCTGAGCGCCGGCTTCCTCGTATCCCGAGGTTCCGTTGATCTGGCCGGCGAGAAACAGACCGCGGACCTCGCGGACCTGGAGCGTCGGATCGAGTTGCTCGGGATTCACAAAGTCGTACTCGACCGCGTACCCATAACGGGCGATGACCGCGTTCTCAAAGCCGGGCAACGACCGGACCACACCCTCCTGGACATCGGCGGGAAGTGACGTTGAGATGCCGTTCAGATAGAGCCAGGGGTGCTCGAGCCCCTCCGGCTCGATGAACACCTGGTGCCGCTCCTTGTCCGCAAAGCGGACGATCTTGTCCTCGATCGACGGGCAGTAGCGCGGGCCGGTGGCGTGGATCTGACCGGAGTACATGGGCGCACGGTGGAGGTTCGTCCGAATGAGCTCATGCGCGAACGCGCTCGTATAGGTCAGATGACAGAGCACCTGCGGCAATGGGAGCCGGTCCGTGAGAATCGAGAACGGACGTGGCGCAGCATCGCCGGGCGCTTCCTCTACTTTCGCGAAGTCCACCGAATCCTTCATGACGCGCGGTGGAGTGCCGGTCTTGAGACGACCAAGGCGCAGGCCAAGCTCGCTGAGCGAGTGGGAAAGCGTGTCAGCGGAGGACTCGCCGAAGCGGCCGCCCACGGTCTTCACTGCTCCCGAGTGCATGAGGGCCCGGAGAAACGTCCCTGTTGTGATGACCACCGCTCGCGCTCCCAGCCTGGTACCGTCGCCGAGAACAATACCGGAGACCGACTTCTCGTCGTGGAGCAGCGCCGCAGCGGAGCCTTCGACGATGCTTAGGTTCGGCTCGGTTTCGAGAATGCTGCGAACTGCTGCGGAGTAATGGTCGCGATCGCACTGCGCGTCGATCTCCTTGACGAGGTTTCCCTTGGCCAGGCCGCCGATGGCAGGGTTGCACGACATCCGGCCGATGGCCTCGCGCTGCATCGTGACCATCGCCGTACGAACGCCACCACGTGCGCACACCCGCGCCGCCTCGGCGCCAGCATGGCCGCCGCCGATGATGATGACGTCGAAGGAAAGGGCGTGATTCATGTTCCACGTGGAACAGTGAAGGAAGGATCGTTCATCCTGACGCCTACTTCCCGATGCAGAACTTCGAGAAGATCTCGCCGAACACTTCATCCCTTGTGATCACGCCGGTGAGCAGGCCGAGCGAGGTCGACGCCCGGTAGAGGTCGACGAGGATGATCGGTTCATCCATCCCTGCGGCAAGCGACCCGACGGCGGCAAGCAACGCCTCTTCGCAGCCGGCAACCGCCTGACATTGCCGCTCGTTGACGAGCGACGCCTCAGGAGCGACGAAGCGCTCCCGGACTTCGGCATCCAGGCGACGGAGTAGTTCGGCGACTCCAACTTCGGTGACCGCGCTGACGCCGAGCTCGCCAGCCGGCGGCTCCGCGAGGTCGGCCTTGGTGTAGACGATCAGCGGCGAATCGAGCGCGGCCAGCTCCTGGCAGTCCCGCCGATCTCCACGGTCTCACGGACGATATCGCGCGTGGTCCCTGGGACCGGAGTCACGATGGCTCGATCACTTCCGACCAGGCGATTGAGCAGCGTCGACTTCCCCGCGTTCGGGCGTCCGAGGATCACGGCGCTCAGCCCCGTGGTCGTCGCACGTCCGCGACGGTAGGTCTCGGCGATTGCTCGCGTGTTTTCGATCGCGGCGTCCAGCCTCTGCCGCGCTTCCCCGCGCGTGATGAAATCGTAGCCTTCTTCTGAAAAGTCGAGCGCAGCCTCGAGTCGCGAGATCACAAACAGCAAGGACTCGCGGATCTCCATCGCCTTTTGACTCAGCGCTCCTTCGAGGTTCCTGATCGAAAGCTTTGCCTGCAGCGTGGTCCGCGCGTTGATCAAGTCAGCGACCGACTCCGCCTGCACGAGGTCGAGCTTTCCGTTGAGCACTGCCCGTTCTGTGAACTCCCCCGGCTCCGCCAGGCGCGCGCCAAGTTCCACCGCGGCAGCAATCACCCCTTCTACCAAGAGCGGGTTGCCATGCAGGGTCAACTCGACGAGATCGTTTCCGGTGAAAGAATGCGGGGCGGCATAGCGCACCGCGACGCAATCGTCCAGCACCTCGCCGCGGTGGCGCAATCGCGTATGGACTGCCACCCGCGGTTCGGGAACTCGGCCGGCGAGCGTCGCCAGCAAACTACTGCTCAAAGGGCCGTCAATGCGGACGATCGCCAACGCACTTCGGCCCAACGGCGTGGCCGGAGCGACGATGGTGTCGATCGCCCGCTCGCTCACGACTCCGGCGAATCGTCAACGGGTTTCGGCGGCCTTCGGATCACGGCGACGCGTTTGTAGAATCCCTCGCCGCGCGACTCAGTCCCCACCTCGGCGTCGTCCTCGAGCGCCAGGTGGACGATGCGGCGCTCGATCGGACTCATCGCCGGCAGGAGCTGCTCGCGCCCATCCTGTCGGACCCGATCGGCCAACTCGCGCGCCTTGCGCCCCAGTTCTTCGACCCGGCGCTCCTTGAACTGTTCGCAGTCGAGCTCGATGTCCTTCTCGACCTTGCGGCCGGTGAGCGACTTATTCGCCAGGACCTGCATGGCGTCGATTAGCTCGCCGTGCTCTTCGACAAGGCGATACGCGTCCTGCCCAAACAGGCGGACGATGATTTGGGTGTCGTTCTCCTGGGTGCGGATCTCCATGTCCAACTTCGCAAGATCAAGTGCTTTCTGTATCCACGCACGAACCGTGGTGGCGCCCTCGGATTCAGGCGTCTGGACCAGGAGCTCCTGCGGCACCTCGGCCGAGAACCGCTCGAAATCGCCGCTCCGAAACTCGCTTCCACCGCGCGAGCCACGATGTCCCGCGCGATTTCCGTCGGCCGATCGAGGACCCCGGTCCCCACCGTTTCCGCGGGAACGTCCGCCGCGGCCACGGTCCCGATTTCCACCATGACCGCCGCCGCGCGGGCCGCGATTGGCTCCACCGCGGGATTGCATCGGCGCACGCGATGTGTCCGAAGCCGCAACCGGTGCCGCGGGCGGTTCGGCCTCGCGATTCACGTCCGCTTCGATCACCACCCGTTTGACCCCGCCGAGGAAGCCGCGCTTCTCCAGCAACACGTGATACGTCAGTTGAAAGCGATCGACGCCGAACGTCTCCCTGGCACTATTCAGCGCTTCCTCGAGGCTCTTTCCTTCGAACCGCTGGCTCATCGTTCTTCCTTGTTCAGCTCTTCAGGATGCTCTTTCCACCACTTATTCATGATCATCTGCTGCACGATCGTCAAGACGTTCTGCACCAGCCAGTAGACCACGAGGCCGGCCGCGAACTCCTTGAAGATCCACCCGAATACGAGCGGCATGATCATGAACATCCGGCGTTGGCTCGCGTCCGCCGTGGTCGGGGTCATGATCTGCTGGACGAACATGGCGATCGTCATCAGCAACGGGAGAATGTAGTACGGATCCTTCGACGACAGGTCGTGAATCCAGAAGATGAATGGCGCGCCCCGCAGCTCGATGGAGTGGGCCAGCAGGTTGTAGAACCCGATGAAGATCGGGAACTGGATCACCATCGGGAGGCAGCCGCCGGCAGGGTTGATCCCCTCCGCCTGATACAGCTTCATCATCTCCTGATTCATCTTGTTGCGTTGCTCGGGATCCGTGCGGGCCTTCTTGTAGCGGGCTTTGACCTGCTCCATCTTCGGTTGGATCTTCTGCATCTTCTTCATCGAGACGATCCACTTGTGCTGCAGCGGATAGAGCACGATCTTGATGAGAATCGTCAGGACGATGATGGCGAAGCCGTAGTTCTTCGTGAACTTGTTCAGCCAGAGGAGGGCCTCGAGGAAGAAGCGGGCGATGATGCCAAAGGTCCCGAAGCGCAGCGTCCGATCGAGCCCGGACTTATCGAGAACGGTGGCGACCTTCGGTCCGAAGAATGCGCTCCCGGTCACGACGCCATCGCGGGTGGCATTGATGCCGGCAATCAGCTCTTTACGCTTCTCTTTCCCGTCGACTTCCACCCTGCGGAGGACGGCGCCGCCGCTCTTCTCGGGTTTGAGAACACCGAGGAAGTAGTTGTCCTCGATCCCCACAAACTGGGCGGTCTCGAAGTAGCTGAAGTTGTCGCCGCCCTTCTCACGGTTCAGATCCTTGAGCTTGTCGTCGATCTGGTAGACGCCGTTGCCGGTCATGATGTACCGGCTGTCCTGCTCGTCGGCATCGAGCGTGCGGATGCCCGGGCCAACCGTGACCCGGTAGGGCACGGCGGGAGTCATGGAGATCGCGAAGTTGAAGAGGTCCCCAGAGCCGACCCGAAACGTCTTCGTCACGGACACGCCGTTCCCGGCGTACCGATACTCGAGGACGCGCACGCTCCCCTCGGTATGGTCCGTGAGCGCGTACAGCGCCGAATTCACCTGGCGGGAAAGATCCTGATGCCCGCTCTCGATGGCGAAGGGGTAGTCTGTCCGACTCGGGTCGCGACCCTTCACGAGCTCGACCAGCTTACCGTTTTTAGCCTTGAAGCTCTTGAGCTGGAACGACACGAGCTCTGCGCCACGATTCGAAAAGCGGGCGGTGAACTCGGGGGCGTCAACCGTCGTCAGCGTGATGGCGCTGGCCGAGATCGGAGTCACGGGCGCCAGCGCCACGACCGGTGCCGGGGCTGGGACAACCGGCGCCGGAGCTGCCGTTTCGGTCGTGGCACTCGGAGCAGCGGCCGTCGATGTGTTGGCCGATGTGTTGGTCGAGGGCTGAGCCGGAGCCGCTGTTTGTGTCTGCGGTGCGGGTTTCTTCACCAGCTCAGGGAACAGCTTTGGCGCGAGTGCGGCCCATGACCAGAGCACCGCGAGCGAGATCAGAACCGCAAGAAAGATTCGTTTTTCCATTTTATGGGACCGGGTCCCAACCTCCAGGATTCAACGGGTGGCAATGCAAAAGGCGGCGGACACCAAGCCAACCGCCTCGAAGAACGCCGTGCCTCTCGATGGCCTGCAACATGTAGATCGAGCACGTCGGCTCGAATCGGCACATGGGCGGGAGAAGCGGCGAGATGAAACGCTTGTAGAAACGGAGAAGGGCAATGGCCACGGCACGCATGATGATAGTCAGGCGACGGGCTCGTTCATGACGCGCTGCAGAACTCTGCCGAGATCCTCAGCGTATTCGAGGTAGGTGGCCTTCGCGGCGTTCGCCTTGACGTTCACGACGAAGTCCAGCGAGCGGCCATCGAGGCCGAGCGGCTCGCGACGCCGGCGATAGACCTCGCGGGTCCATCGTTTGAGTCGGTTGCGGGCGTTGGCTTTTCCCATCTTCTTCGTGGCCGTGATCCCGAGGCGGGAGTACGACAGCTCGTTCGGCGCGAAGAACAGAACCGCGTATCGTGAAAAAAGCTTGCGACCCGCCTCGTAGACCCGCAGGAACTCGCGACGCTTCGCCAGCCTTTTCTCTTTGGGCAGAGCCTCGGACCGGGATCCGGCTTCTGCTCGACGATCCACGGGTGTTCGTGCGCGCCTAGACTGACAGGCGCTTACGGCCTTTGCGACGACGGCGCGACAGCACCGCCTGTCCGTCTTTGGTACGCATCCGGACGAGGAATCCATGGGTGCGCTTGCGGCGATGATTGTTCGGTTGAAAAGTACGCTTCATCGATCTGTTCCTAACCTTTTGAAAAGAAAGCGGCGAGTATAGCCACCGCACCTGCCGAGGTCAAACTCATGGCTGAAAGCAACGGGCCAAACGTGCCACAAACGGACCCTTATTCCAGAGAGGGACGCCGCTTCCACGGGTGTGGCCGCGTGTGTTAGACTCGCAACCCCTTTCCAGAACCCTCTTTTCCACAGATGTGGAAAAGTTGTGGATTCTCAAGAAGATAGCGGCATCGCGTCGTCCCGATGAACCTCTGGAAGCAAGTCCTCGCACGCCTCGAGCAAGAGATTGAACGGACGGACTATGAAAACTGGTTCGCCCCAACGCGCTTCCTTGCCCAGAAGGGCGACACGATCGACGTCAGCGTGCCGTCGCAACGCTACGTCGATCACATTCGCGATCGCTTTGGCGCCCAGATCCGCAACCTGATCGACGAGCACTCCCCGGGCCTTCAGATTCACTTCGTCGTCGATACCGCGGGTGTCTCGGACGACTTTCCCGCGATGCCCGGTCCTCCTCCAAAGGACGATCCCCCGCCCGCGGTGTTCAATCCGCGGTACCGCTTCTCAACCTTCGTCAAAGGCAGCTCCAACGAGCTCGCATACGCGGCGTCCCTCTCCATCGCCGAGAACCCAAGCGCCTCCTTCAACCCCCTCTTCATCTATGGTGGAGCAGGCCTCGGAAAGACCCACCTGATCCAAGCCCTCGGCCAACAGCTTCGCCTCAACAATCCCACCGCGAAGGTGGTCTACATGTCCGGCGACGCCATGGTCAACGAGATCATCAGCTCGATCCGTTACGACCGCATGCAAGTCTTTCGGGATCGCTACCGGTCGGTTGACGCACTGCTCCTGGACGACATCCAGTCCATCGGCGGCAAGGAGCGCACGCAGGAGGAGTTCTTTCACACATTCAACGCGCTCTACGAGGCGCAGAAACAGATCGTCTTCACCTCGGACGCACCACCCAAAGACATCGAGTCCCTCGAGGAGCGTCTTCGCTCACGCTTCGAATGGGGACTGATCGCCGACATTCAGCCTCCCGACCTCGAAACGAAGGTTGCCATTCTTCGCAAGAAAGCCGACGAGAAGAAGATCGACCTCGGACACGACGTCGCGCTCTTCATCGCTGAGCGCGTGCGCTCGAACGTCCGTGAGCTGGAAGGTCACCTGAACCGGGTCTCAGCCTACGCCTCGCTCAGCGGACATCTCATCACCGTCGACCTTGCGAAAGAAGCGCTCAAGGATCTCCTCTCGAAGGACAACAAGCCGATCACCGCCGCCGAGATCATCAAGGTCGTGGCTGCCCACTACGGAATCAAGGTCTCCGACGTCAAGTCCAAGTCGAACGCTCGACCGATTGCCTATCCCCGGCAAATCGCCATGTTCATGTGCAAAGAGTTGACGGATCTCTCCTACCCCGAGATCGGAAAGCTCTTCAACAACAAGCACCATTCGACCGTCATGTATTCGGTCGAGAAGATCGATCATCTGATCCAGGACGACCAGCAAGTCGCCAAGACGATCGACATGCTGAGAAAGCACTTCCGATGAGCTTTCCACAGACTCTGAGGAAAGCTCTGAGCAAAAGCTGCGGAACGAAGAGCTTCGAACAAAGAACGGACGGAGACCTGCGGATTTCGACCTGTTTCTCCTTCGGATTTCAGCAGGAATACCCGAAAGCGGAGTCGTCCCGAACTGCTATACTTTCGAAACCTTTGCGGGACAAAACTCCTTTTTCCGCACGATCTACTACTACGGCTTCTATCTATTAAATAGCTTGGTTTAAAGGAAGAGACATGGAGCTGACCGTTGCAAAAGCAGATCTCCAAAAAGAGCTGCAGCTTTGCCAGGGTGTCGTCGAAAAGCGTTCGACGATCCCGATCCTGTCGAACGTCCTGATGAAGGCGTCCGATGGGAAGCTCCAGATCGCAGCCACAGATCTGGACGTCACGATTCTCACGTCCTTGTCTGCGCGAATCACCGCACCTGGCGGAGTCACGATCGAAGCCAAACGACTCTTTGACGTCATCCGTTCGCTGCCGGATGAAGACGTCCACATGACCCTTCAGGAAAACAACTCGATGATGATCGAGTCCGGAACGGCGAAGTTCCGACTCCTCGGCTTGCCGGCCGAAGACTATCCGACGTTGCCTGTAGCCACCGGTGGTGAGTCCTTTACGTTGCCCCTGAACGAGCTGAAGACCATGGTGTCCAAGGTGATCTTTGCCATCACCCACGAAGAGACCCGCTTCCAACTGAACGGAGCCCTGCTGAAGGTTCAGCCCACCAAAATGGAGATGGTGGCGACCGATGGCCACCGCATGGCGCTTATCAACTTTCCTCAAGGGAGTGGTGGTGGAAAGAAGAAAGGGACTGATCTCACCATCCTCGTTCCTCGGAAAGCACTCCACGAGATTCTCCGCCTGGAGGCCGGCGAGGACGGAAACGTCAACTTCGGTACGTCGGACAATCAACTGTATTTCGAAGCGGGCGATCGGCGCCTGCTGGCCCGGATGATCGATGTGAACTTTCCGAACTACATGGAGGTCATTGCCAGAGACAACGATCGGCATGTCCTCGTCGACCGTGAGCGTCTGCTGGCCACGATTCGACGAATTTCTCTTGTGGCGAACGAGAGAACACGCGCGGTCCGCTTCGACTTTGGGCCCGGCAAGCTGACCGTGTCGTCGACCAATCCGGAGCTTGGTGATGCCCGGGAGCCCGTTCCGATCGACTACTCCGGCAACCCGTTTTTCGTCGGCCTGAATGCTGCCTACGTGATCGATTTCCTTGCGGCCATCGACACGCCAAGCGTCTCCCTCGACCTGAAGGATGAGAACAGCCAGTGCATCGGCCGGCCGTCATCGAACGCGGAAGAACTACCGTACGAGTATCTCTACGTCGTCATGCCCATGCGGCTGGCTTGAGGGTCACGGCCCGCCTCGCGCGTCCGGCCTCGTCGCCGCGGCTGGCCCAGGATGAAGTTACGCAGACTCACGGCACAGAACTTCCGCAATCTCGTCCCAGCGGAGATCGCGTTTCACGACGCGACCAACGTCCTCGTTGGCGCCAACGGCCAGGGAAAAACCAACCTGCTGGAGGCTGTGTACTTTCTGGCCACGACCCGATCCTTTCGCACACCTCGCCTGGCGAGCGTTTTTCGTTTCGACGAGCCAACAGTGTTCGTCACAGGAAGCGTGACCCGTCAGGAGATCGACCGAACACTATCAGTGGGCCTCGAAGGAGCCGAATCGAGGCGACGGGCGCTGATGATCAATGGGCAACGGGTCACGCTTTCCACCTACGTTCAGGCGTTGACCGTGTTTGCCTACTCCGCCTCGCGCCTCGAGATTCTGCGAGGCGCGCCGGAGGAACGCCGCCGGTTTCTTGATCGAGGTATCGCCAGCGTCGACCCTGCGTACCTCGATCACCTGACGCGCTACACCCGTGTGCTGAAGCAGCGAAACGCCTTGCTGCACGCGATTGCTGCCGGCGAAGCGTCGCCGAAGGCGCTCGAGCCGTGGGACGACGAGTTCACGACCACGGCCGAGGTCCTGACACGATCGCGTGCTGCCTACACGAAGCGGCTCGCCGAGGTCTTCGCCACGATCGTGACCAGGCACGCGTATCACGTGAACGACGTGCAGATCGCCTATCAGCCCTCGGTCCCGGATCTCCCCAAAACCCGCAAGCATGAGATTCGCGCCCGGGTGTCACTTGCCGGTCCGCAGCGCGATACCGTCGAGTTTCTCACAGCCGGACGACCCGCCGCGGAGGTGTTGTCGGGAGGGGAGCAGAAGATGGTTGTGCTCTTTCTGAAGTTCGCGAAAATCGAGCTCTTTCGCCGTCGGCACGACGAAGCTCCGCTGTTCCTTTTGGACGACGTGGATGCCGAGCTCGACCTTGATGTCTTGCAACAGTTGTTGACGAAATTGCCGCCTTCGACCCAGCTCTTCGCGACCTCCGCGAAGGAACGTTTCCTCCAGGCTTTGGAGGTGGGTCCTCATCGTCGGCTAACTATTGATAGTGGGGCGGTTACGGCGACACGTGATTTCGGCTAAAACCGGATTTTTTGTCCCGCCATTCGCGTTGTTACGACGACGAAATACCTCGCTCTTCGGCTCGTCGGGAGACGCGCCGGCCTACCGCCGCAAATCAGGGCCCGGAAAAGGAATCAATGGCAGACGATTACACGAAAGATGGACGGGATGAAGAGGTGCCCGAGCTCCCGGTGATCGATAGCGGCCGTGAGAATTCAGGGGACTACACCGCCGAGGACATCAAAGTCCTCAAGGGCCTCGCCGCGGTTCGGAAGCGTCCCGGCATGTATATCGGCGATACCGATGACATCTCCGGTCTTCATCACATGGTGTACGAGGTCGTCGACAATGCGATCGACGAAGCGTTGGCCGGGTACGCCGACCGCGTGCTCGTGAACATCCATCTCGACAGCTCGGTGACGGTCGAGGACAACGGCCGCGGCATTCCGGTCGACATGCACAAGGAAGAAGGACGTTCCGCGGCCGAGGTCATCATGACCGAGCTGCACGCGGGCGGAAAGTTCGACAACAACTCCTACAAAGTCTCGGGCGGTCTCCACGGCGTGGGCGTCTCCGTCGTCAACTTTCTCTCGGAGTGGCTCGAGCTCGAGATTCACCGGGACGGGTAC
>WNFI01095025.1_pt1 | contig 10776 bp, 13 predicted proteins | sample 5400471 | NCBI WGS metagenome assembly WNFI01 (sample SAMN13153348, study PRJNA577476) | soil metagenome | isolation source: 100 cm saprolite on Douglas fir-dominated hillslope | place: USA:California | collected 2013-09-17 | reverse complement strand
ATATAGTCCGGACGCTTGTTCTGATACTTCAAGTAATAGGCGTGTTCCCAGACGTCCAGTCCCAAAATCGGCTTCTGTCCTTTCATAATCGGACTGTCCTGCATCGGGGTTGAAATGATGGAAAACTTACCATTTTGTTCTGTAACAAGCCACGCCCATCCGCTTCCAAAAACTCCTGCCGCCGCTTTTCCGAACGCATCCTTAAAATTTGCAAAATTTCCAAATGACGACGCGATCACTTCCGCGATTTTTCCGGACGGCTCCCCTCCTCCACCCTCCTTCGGCGATTTCATTAACGTCCAAAACAAGGAATGATTCACATGCCCGCCGCCGTGATTTCGCACCGCCGTACGGATATCTTCCGGCACCGAATCGAGCGCGGCCAAAAGTTCCTCAAGCGGTTTGTCCGCGATCTCCGGATGTTTTTCTAACGCCTCGTTCAATTTCGTAACGTACGTTTGATGATGCTTGGTGTAATGGATTTCCATCGTCCGCGCATCAATATGCGGTTCAAGCGCGTCGTAAACGTAGGGCAATTTTGGAAGTTCGTATTTCATGTTTACAGTATATCAAACCCAGTATAAACTATTGATGAATTATTGGGGGATCGTCTAACGGTAGGACATGGGCCTTTGAAGCCCAGTATCTTGGTTCGATTCCAAGTCCCCCAGCATCGTATCGGAAATCCTCCGCGCCCTCAACCTCGCCGCGCTGCGTCGATAGCAGCGACGTCGATTTTTGTCATTTTCATCATCGCTTCGAAAGCACGTTTTGCTTCAGCGCCACCGGCCGCAAGAGCATCAGTCAGCGTTCGCGGCGTGATCTGCCAGGATAGTCCCCAGCGATCCTTGCACCAACCGCATTGACTTTCTTTACCGCCATTCCCGACAATTGCGTTCCAATAGCGATCCGTTTCTTCCTGATTTTCCGTCGCGATCTGAAAGGAAAACGCCTCACTCTGTTTGAACGCTGGACCACCATTGATGCCAATACAGGGAATTCCACAGACGGTGAACTCCACCGTTAGTACATCGCCCTCCTTGCCATCCGGAAAATCACTGGGAGCGCGGTAAACGGCGCCTACCTTACTATCGGGAAAAGTAGCTGCATAGAAATTCGCTGCGGCCTCAGCATCCTTTTCAAACCAGAGACAAATTGTATTTTTTGGTTTCATGTTTTTGTGTAACCTTATCTTATCGCTCTTCGGGATAGTTTACAAACCGAAGAAGATTATTCCCCTACCCAAAAAATTCTATAAGTACCGGGGCGAGTGCATTTGCATCAACATTATGTCCTTGCCCTTCCAATGTTTTTCTCTGGGCGTTGGGAATGGCTCCAGCGAGCGCTTCGGCACTGGTGCGCATAAACGGCATAATGGTGAAGCTTGCACTTCCATCCAGTATAAGTGTTGGCGAAGTTATCGCAGAAACTCTGTCGGTCGGAACAACGCGGTCTTCGCCCAGTGCAGCAGCGTCATACTCGAGCGTTGGCGCTACCGCCTCAAGCATCGGCCACATGGGTACACTGTGCATGCCCGCGAGCATCTCATCCGGCACGCCAACAAATTTCATGAACAATATGATCGCATCTCCGCGGCGATCAGCCATAAGCGCCTCCTTGAGTTTGGTTCGATATTCCCGCCACGCCTTTACACCAGTTTCGCTTGAGTCATAGGGAACTTCATATATCGCTAGTTTTTTGATTTTGCCCTGAAGTACGATTGTTGCCTCAAGCGCCAAGGCGCCTCCCGAAGATATGCCATAAAGGAACGCTGATCCGCCTGCCGCGTCAATAAGCGCTTCGATATCTTCAATCTCGCGCTGCACCGAAAATGGTTTTGTATCCGTGCTCTCCCCGCGGCCACGCCTGTCGTAAGAATAAACCGTGAAATCGGTGGACAAAAGCTCGGCAAGTTTATTTGAATATCCCGCAGAGCGGACACCCGTTGCGCCATCAACCAAAATAACCGCCGGACCCGCGCCTCTCTTGTCGTACCCTATTTTTGTTCCATCATTTGATATTACGGTTGCCATATTTTCGTTAGTTTATAATTACAGCATGAAAGACACATGAAAGATAATTTGGTAAACTATAGGCATGAATAAACCACTAGTGATCGTGATGAGCATCCTCGGTTTGGCGTTGATTGTTTTGGCATTTGTCTATTGGTTCACTCCTGCCAATTCATTGCCCTCTTTTCTGCCGGGTTACGATCCCGCCTTGACGAGAGTCCACCTCAAGCATGGCATAGGAGCATTCGTCCTCGGCCTTGCGGCGTTTGCTTACGCGTGGTTCGCAAGCGGAAAAAAGTCACCGGATAAGAATAGGTAGGCTGAGTGCTCCAACAATCACACAATAAATCGCGAAGGGTGTGAGGCGATTGGTTTTGAAGTATTTCGTAAGAAACTTTACGGAGAAATATGCGCCGATGGCGGCCGCGAGCGATCCGATGATCGCGACGTTGATCGCTTGATATCCTCCCGATACTAACAACTCTGGAAGTTTTAAGAACGCTGCCGCACCGATGATCGGCGTCGCCATGAGAAACGAATATCGCAGGGCATCCTCATGCGACAATCCTACGAGAAGCCCTCCCGATATCGTCGCTCCCGTTCGTGAGAAGCCAGGAATAAGCGCGATCACCTGCATAACGCCTATCATAAAAGATTTTCTCCAGGAAAGTTCGCGCGCGATTCTTTTATCGCCACCCTCTATAAGTTCCTCTGCCTTGGCTCTGCGCCGTAACACTTCCGCTACGAAAAGCATGATTCCGTTCAAGATCAAAAAGAAGGCTACGAAACGAGGAGATATAAATAACTTTTTTAATTGCTCTTCAAATAAAAGTCCCATGATCCCCGCGGGAATCGTACTCACCACCAGTAACCATCCAAGCTTGGCATCGGGATCAGATTCTTTTATCTCGCGCTCCCTGAGCGATCGGAAGATCCCAGCGATGATCCTCTTCCAGTCCTGCCAATAAAAAATGAATAACACTATAGCCGTCGCAAGATGGGTTGCCACCAAAAATGTGAGAAAATAATTTGCATTCTGATCAAACTGCCAGCCGAGCAACCCTGGCAAGATTACGCTATGCCCCAAACTGGAAATCGGGAATAGTTCGGAGATCCCTTGGAGCAGTCCCAGTATGATCGCTTGAAATACAGAGATCACGGAATGATAAAGACAAACTTTGAGGTGCCCAAGCCATCCATTTTTGGCTTTGCCACGCCGAGTTCATCCTTCCAAAAAGCGTCGTCGCTCAAGAGATCAATAATCCACGGGAAGTGGCCGTCTTGAGAAATAATGACGCCGCCTTTTTGCATCAAGGGGTATAAGTAACGCAGACAATCTTTGGTTGATTGCACGAGGTCCGCATTGATGCAGGCGAGAGCAACTTTTTCTTTGAAGTGCGGCATGGTTTCACTAAACCACCCCTTATGGAACTGGCACCGACTGACATCGCCATATTTGGTTACGTTGCCTTTTACGATCTCAAATTGAACGGCATGGCTTCCTTTAGGGAAATGATGTTCTCTGCCAAAAATACTTTTACCATGAACCTCGGCGTTCTCGGGCATTCCTTCAAATGAATCAAAGACCGCGAGGTCACGTCCGCAAAGTTTTGCGACCAAACTGAGCTTGGCCGTGCTCCCACCATAATACGAACCAGCCTCCACGATCATTCCCGGAACGGCTGGCCCAAGATTGAGTATCCGTCGCGCGATGGTCAAAAGTTCATGCTCCGTATGCGGACAGTCCACATAATATGAGATCTTATAGAACGCCCGGATAAGCCGCCATCGCTCGCGAAATATGGTAGGTGAAGCGGTGCTGTGGAACAAAAAACCGAGCGCGGCTGGAAAATCTTTCGGCAAATAATATACCTTCCGATAAAGATAGAGCGCCGGCCATGGCAAATATTTTTTTACTCCGCTACGTAAACCCATAAAGAATCAATTAATTTATTTTCCGCACGAGCACGAACGGCGTCATCTTGTTCCCCTGCCCCAATGGATTATCCAGAAGAACAAGTCGAACCGTTTTCTTATCAAGCCCGACATTCTTACTCACGCCCAATACTTTTACATTGATAAAATTGGCATCCGCGGTCACCGCGGGAATTCCAACATTCTTTTCGACCTCATCACATGAACGCTGAGGATCGGCGGGCGGGAGCACAGCCCATTCGGTATACGGATACATATCTTCGGGAATAAAACCATCTATCTCGGAAACGCGGCTACCCGCGACGATCCAAAATATGCCACGGATGCCGAAGAGCTTTCCGATCGCACCCAAGATCATCGCCGGAATGATGCGGTAGATACCGGCTTCTTCTATCGCTACCTGAATCTTTTCCGGCTTGGACCACGCGGTCATATTTTTATGCTTCTTTACGCCCTTCGTAATAAATCGCGCGAGCCAGGTTACCTTCACCGTAGAAATATGCCTTACTTTGTTCTCCGAGATGGAAACAAGTTTTTCGGAAAGCGCCACCCAATCGCCTTTTTTGTAATGCGGCTTTACGAACTCGTTCAAAACGGCTTCCAGGTTCTCGCCGAACTGTATCAAACGCGGCACCTTGATGGGAAAGCGTTCATAGGTGACGCCGTCAACAACGATCTTCCTTCCCGGCTGGATGCCGGGGACAGTGACAACCTCTTTTACTTCAGTCATTTAACCAATTATACAATTCTGCTGTTTGGTTTGCTACCCTAGACAAAATACTCACTTTTAGGGCAGAATGGGGGCAGTGATACGATATTAAATTGAATATAGGATTGAGGTGAAAAGCTATGCTCAGTAAGGAAGAACGACTGGAAAAACAAAGCATAATTCTCCACAAAATGAGATATGAGCTTCCGAAGCTCATCACAATGTCACCACCTCGGAGCGTGAGTAGCGAGGATTGGTTCAAAGAATCGGGTCTCGGGAAAGTTCTTGAGGTAGTTGGCATGCCAATGTTTCGCCAGGACGGCCTCAACGGAAAAGGTCCTCCAGCTTTCAAAGTTTTGTGCGAAGAAGAGGCTGCGGGGTGCTTCGACGATAAACCGGTAGGCGTTGTGCCTGGCTCAGGGAATTTCGGAGCTTGCTGCGGCTCTTTCTGGGATGCGTTCAACCTGGCAGGTCTCCATGCGGTGGTAGACTCTACCACCCCCGAAGGAAAACTGAAACAACTAAGAATGTCGGGGACGGAACCAATCGTCGCACCCGCAGGCATAAATCCGGTTGAGCATGCTCAGGAACTGGCGCAGGAAAAAGGAAAGCACCTGATCCACCAGTACCTGCACTGGGGATCCGTACGGGGTCAGCAATGGACCGCTGAGCAAATCATTAGGGAATTCAATGACATGAAGTGGCTGGGTGCGCAACCTTCTCTCTTCGGCGCGGTACCGGGTACCGGAGCGGGTGTTCTAGGAGGACACCGTTATTTAAGACCAGCATATCCTGGTATGAAGGTATTCGCCGTCGCCTCGATGTCGGACGAAGAAAAAGTTCCCGGAAGCCGATCTCCAAAAGGTCTTGCTTATGTGAAGAAAATCGGCGGGTTCCCCCTTGAGGATGCGCTCGACCTTAATAACAAAACGCCACTGACGAGTGTTAAGAAAGACCGGGCATTTGAAGTAAGCCTGGAATACATCCGACAGTGGATAGGACTAGGCCCGACTGGAGGACTTCTTGTAGCCCGGACTTACGATCTGCTCCGTAAGATATGGGAGACCGAAGGAGCGCCCGGTCTGGAGAAGCTCAAAAATGATGCCGGGAAGATCGTCGTCATTCTGTTGCTGATGGATAACTATCTTCCCTATGTGGATCTGCCGGAATATGAAACGGCCTGCAGATCACTTGCGGCAAGATCGTAGCTTCAGCAGTAACCTTAACTTCGGCGCCTTCTTATGAGAAGACGCCGATTTTTTATACTTAGTCCCCTCCGTACCCTCCCCCACCTGATCCGCCCGATCCGCCACCTGCCGGTGTCGGTGCTGCTGCTGGCGGAGCGCCGGTTGATGTGGGCGCCGAATACGATGACGAATTCTGCATGCTATACCAATAGATCAACCCCCCTACAAGGAGAACGATGATGATAATGATCGCTACGATAGATCCTTTGTTCATCGCTTAAGTATGATTTAAGAACGTGAGATACCGATGAAGTGAAATCAATTCAGCTGGTTGAAGCTCCCCCACGCTAAGGCGCTGATATCTCTTATGACACCTTCAAGACGTAAAAAATCTGATCCCCGTGTCATTACGCAAATGAGGTAGGGATGCAGTGGATGATATACAACGCCGCAGTCGTGAAGTTCTTTGGCCGGGCCCTGTGTTTGATCAATAAAATTACGTTCGCCGAATTTAGAGGCGACCGTTATGTTCGCCGGCACCCCCGCCTCTATCCCTTCCGCAAAATCGCTATAGCTGAGCAACTCCATTGCCTTCTGGGACATCGCAGGGTTTAAATAGGTCGCCGAGTAAAGAACTCTAAAGAACGCGGCGAAGGTTTTAGGGCTCAGAGCATCTGCAGTTGAGGATGGTTGTGTAATCTCCATATTGGAATAAACGTTCCCGATCGCGTCGGCCCCGATGTGTTCTATAAGAAGATCCATCGCATTGTTATCGGAATATTGGATCATAAACTCCAATAATTGGTCGGCAGTATACGCTTTGCCCGCCTCAATTCTAAAGAAAACTGATGATTCTCGTTTACGCCCGTCCATTTCCCCATGTTGATTTCGCGGACATATACGCCGACATCAGCGGCGGATCCCTGATTTTCTATTTGTTGGATCTTCGTGGTGAGCGTTGCCTTAAGGGAGTCGAGCTGAACTGAAGGATTGGGACCATCCTGCACGAAGAGCAGTGGGTTGATCAGACCCGTTGCCCCCAGCCGCACGGGGTTACCCGTTATATTGCCGCTCAAACTTGGTGACGAACCAAAAAAAATATGCGCCGCGAAGCTGCCGGCACCAAGGGCAAATGCCGCCACGAGGCCCACTGCCCATAACGGCCACTTACGAAAAACAGGGTTTGGGGCAACTGGTTTGATCGATTTAGGATTCTTCTTCATTACTCAAGTATCTATATGGTATCGCGTAGTTCCCATCATTTCAAATGAGCGCGCAAGCCGCTATCTCTCTTTAATAATCCTTAACTTCCCATTCTCCGAAAAAACCTCCACGATGCCATTTTTATCGGTGCGAAAAATAAGTGCCCGCGTAGATGAAGCGATGCGCGCAAGCGCCGCTTTTGAGGGGTGTCCGTACGTATTTTTTGCGCCGACCTCCACTACCGCAACTTTGGGATTCACCGCGCGCAAAAATGCTTCGCCCGAAGAATATTTTGAACCGTGGTGCCCTACTTTCAAAACATCGGCGCGCATATCTGTTCCGTGAGCGATGAGAAAATCCTCCACATTCATACCGGTATCAGCGGTGAGGAGCGTGCGGAAATCGGGCGTCGTGACCAACTCCATAAATGCAGTGTCATTCAATTCCGCGCTCAGTGCAAAATCCTTATCGGGCGAAAGAAAAGCGATCTTGTTATCGCCGCTACGGATGCTATCGCTCGCGGCAAGCGTGAGGAGCGGATCATTCTTTTCTTTTATTTTTTGGAGAAGTTGCGGCCACGCCTTTACCCCAGGACCATCATCGCGGCCGTTATAGATGAACACGCCGAACTGATAACCCGCATCTAAAAGATAAGCGTAACCATTAAAATGGTCGAGCTGCGGATGAGAAATGATCGCGACATCAATGTAGCGATCCCCCGCCGGCATCACTTTTCCCAAGCTAGCCACCACTTTATTGTCCGGTCCGGCATCGGTCATCACTTTTATATTTCCTTCGAACACCATCAGTTCGCCGTCCCCCTGGCCCACATCCAAAAAATAATCGCGTGTTCCCCTTACCGCAGCGCTCTCGCGGAATATCGTGAACCAGAAAAAACCGTCCAGCACGACGAGTGAAAGAATGATGATGAGTCCCAACGTATCAAATCGCTTGAGAAATTCCATGTTGTTTGCTTCCGTAAGATACTATAAAGGTGATGAGGATGGCGTAATAAAATGCGATAGCAAACGTAGAATTGAGCGGCAATGGCAACGGTACTGCAAGTGTCGCGAAAAGTCGGATCACCGCGAGTTGATAATCGAGAAGCAGACCGATGAGCGCTCCGGCAAAGAATGCCAGATGAGTGGAGAGAAAGCCGAGTAACGCAAGCAGCACTCCAAAGAACATGGTAAGCGGTACAGTGCTCAGAACAAGGATGTTCGCGATGATCGCGATCAACGAAAATTGCCCGAATGTGTTGATAAGGACCGGCAGGACCGCGAGTTGCGCCGAGAGCGTCGTTATTCCATTCTCCTTCCAGTCAAGAACCCCTCCTTCGGTGTGATTCAGTAATGCCTTGAGCGGCGGGCCGATATAGACAATGCCGAGGAGACTAAGGAACGAAAGGATGAAGCTCATATTCTGCGTGAGCGCCGTCGGATCAAAAAGCACCATAATCGCGGCGGTGATGGTAGCCGCGTTCCTCATACTGAAGATCCTTCCCGCTTCCCGCGCGACAAGTGCAAGGAATCCCATAATTGCCGCACGCACGCCGGATGCGGCACCGCCAACCATCAGCATAAAAAGAATAAGAAATATGACCGCGATGCAAAATGTCACGCGGCGAGAAAAGAACCTGCCGAAAACGCCGCGCACTGCAAGGATCACAATCGTGATGTTGTAACCGGAGACGGCCACAAGATGCGTTGTTCCCGAAAGCGCCATGGCACTCTTGAATTCCTTTTTGAAACTTACTTTTGAGCCGAATGTGATACCACCCAAAAGCGCCGCCTCATCGGGCGGTAATGCTTCTTGGAATTTTTTGAGGATGCCGAGCTTGAGATCGATCATCCATTCACGAGGAAGAAATCCTTGATGACGCGCGAGTATGCGTAGCCGAGGCGAGAACATTACGGGGTCTTTGCCCTTGCCCAATGGATTCGGCGGTTCGAGCGCGCCGCTCGCCCGCAGACGATCGCCGTAGGCAAAATCGCTCGCGAGCGGCGCGAAGATCGTTACCGCGCCCGAAAATGGCGGCTCGGCGCGGGTCGGCACTATCAAAAACTTTTCGGATGGTTGAGGTTCGTCGGATACAAGAACGGTGAGGGTAGTCGCTTTGCCAAACGGCAGGCGTGTGCCTGCTTCCACAACATTATGATAGAAATGGAAGTAAAAGACGCCGCATCCAAGCGCGGCAAGGAAAAACAAACACTCCAGCCAAAAGTGCCTGCTGATCCATAGATATACGGTGACACAAAACATCGCCACGCCAAAAAGGATCGGAAGGTCCCAATCCAAACTCACCGCAAAGATACTAAAAAGAAACGCAAACGACGTGCCGAAGGCAATATCTCCGGATGACAATCTGAGCGCCATCCCGACATATTAATGATCCGCTATTAAATCACGATTAACTCTTCCGGCGCCACTCGTTTATCTTTTTATGATCGCCCGACAAAAGCACCGGCGGCACGCTCCACTTTTTCCTTTTTTTTGGAACAAATACTTCCGGCCGCGTGTAAGTCGGGAATGAGCCGTTGATCTCTTCTAAGGATTCTTCCTTTCCTAAAAATCCGGGGATGTGCCGGCTTGTCGCTTCCATAAATACGAGCGCCGGGAGTTCTCCGCCGGAAAGAACGTAATCCCCTATGGAAATTTCCTCATCAGCGATATGCTGCGCCACCCGTTCATCCACCCCTTCATAACGGCCGCAGATGAGAATCAATTCGTCGTATTTCGCAAAACGTTGCGCCGCCTTGTTATCAAGTTTTTTTCCGCGTAACGAAAAAAGCACGATTCTCCGCTTCAACCGCCCGGTCTTCTTACGCGTTATTGATTCCACCGCCCGGAAAACCGGTTCTACTTTTAATACCATGCCGGGACCGCCGCCGAACGGCCGATCATCAACTTTTTTATGTTTATCTTTTGTGAAATCGCGAAGGTCGTGCGAAGTTACGGTTATGAGACCCTTCTTTTGTGCACGCTTCAAAAAAGATTCCTTAAGATAGGAATCAAAAATGTCGGGGAAAATTGTGAGAATGTGAAACCGCATCACACCTTAGGATCCTCCGCTGGTTTTTCCTCTTCGCTATGTGGCTTGAGCGATTCATGGATCGCGCGACGAAGCTCGTCAATGTTAACCGTTGGTTTTGGGAACTGTTTGGGCGTGAATTGCTTGGGTCTCTGTTGCGCAGCCGGTGTGGCCACTGCGGCGTCCATGGGCGTCGGTGCGGGTTCTATTTTTGATTTGATTGTTGGTGCGGATAATGGCGGGGGCATGGGGCTATGCGCGCTTGAATACGTGGATGCCGGCGTGAGTGGAGCCGTTCGCGTTGGTGTTGGTGTTGGCGCGGACGTACGGGGCGAAGAATATGCGGGACCTCTTCGTTCCGGACTCCGCCTGTCAGGTCCACTCGTCGGCCGATCGCTTTCTGTGCGTGGGCGCAACGCCTGGGAAAGATGTTGCTCATCCCGTCTGCCCAATTTGTCCTGGATCATATCTTCGCTCGTCGCCGACCATTCCGCCGCAATGCGCTCTTCAACAACATGGCGCGGCGTGCCGTATCGCCGCTGAGAATTTTGAATGATGACGTCGCGATACGAAACTAAGGGTAAATGCTGCGGCGGAAGGGTTGTCGCGGAGAATGGCCGCGATGACACGCCGTCGATCATAAGTTTTACATAAACATTTGCTTTCGCGAGGTTCACAAGGTCATTCTGTAAAAATTCG
>WNFI01046204.1_pt1 | contig 10776 bp, 11 predicted proteins | sample 5400471 | NCBI WGS metagenome assembly WNFI01 (sample SAMN13153348, study PRJNA577476) | soil metagenome | isolation source: 100 cm saprolite on Douglas fir-dominated hillslope | place: USA:California | collected 2013-09-17 | reverse complement strand
GGCTCGTACGTCCTCATGGACACGACCTACGCCAAACTCGACGTCCCCTTCCGCCAGGCCCTCGGCGTCCTGGCCAGCGTCATCTCGGTGTCGGCTTCCGGCTACGCCGTGCTCAACGCCGGCCTCAAGGCCTTGGGAATGGACCACGGCAACCCAGAGCTCGATGGCGGCCACCAGGTGCTGTTCGTCGCCGACGAGCACACCACCTTCTTCCCGGCCGAGCCGGTTCTGGTCGGCGACCGGCTGAAGCTGCGCCCGGCGCACGTCGATCCCACTATCGCCTACCACGAGCGCATGCACCTGCTTGAAGGCGACGAGGTCCTGGAGACCTGGCCGGTCGACCTCCGGGGTTGGTAGCAGGCAACCCCGCGGAGCGGTAGCCGCGGGCTCCCGTGGCTCTTAGGAGAGGAGCCCTCGCCGCTGGCGCCAGGCCCAGGCCAGCAATCCGATGCTCAGGCCATATGTCAGGACGACGATTCCAAGCTCGGTGTAGCCCGCGCCCCCGCTGCTGAACCAGTCACCGCGCGAGACGTCGTAGAGGGCGTCCATGCTGCCCAGGAAGAGGCCCGCGCCGCCTCCCGCAACCAGCCAGAAGAACGCGGAGGCACGGCGTTTCCAGAGCGCCAGCGCCGCCGCCGCGGTGCAGAGGGCGAGCCATCCGTCGGCGAGCACGAAGGACTGCTCGTGCTCGATATAGGCCGACCGGGTCTCCATCGCGAGCAGCGAACGGTCGACAAAGAACCACACCACCCAGAAGCCGATCACCAGGACCGTCGCGACGACCAGCACCGCGATGACCGCGCCGCGACCTGGCACATCGTCGTGGTTAATCGCGGCCGTGCTCAAACTCGGGACAGCACGACTACCAGCACCCCCAGCAGCACCAGGTTGACCACCGTAACCGAGGCCACGATGATGACGTCGAACTGGTCCCGCCAGGGGAGCCGCCAACGGCTCGGCCGCGCCGGCGTGCTCCAGCCGCAGACGGGGCAATGGCCGCGGGTCAGGCGGGCGCGAAACGGCGTGCCGCAAGTTGGGCAATCGACCATGCCGGCGGGGGTGGCGGTGGCGCTGCTCACGCGCGGATGCCAAGGGCCCGCTGACGGCGGCGCCGGCGTACCAGCGTCGTCAGGGTGGGGCCACCCAGTGTCAGCAGCTGCCAGAGCGCGAATGCCAGCAGGACTTCCAGGATCGTGAGGCGCCGTCCCACGATCTCGAGGTACCGCGCCGGCGCGGGCCGGTTCTCGATCGCTGTCGAGGCCGGCGCGCCCAGGTCGCCGGCGCTGTAGATGGTGGTGGTCGTGGTCTGCGCCGGGACGAAGGGTGGGAAGGTAACGGCGGGGACCGCGATCTCAGGTGAGTCGGACTCGGTCTCGACGGTGCGGCCGGCATATAGGGTGAGGGTGTTACCGGCGATCCCCGCGGGCAGAGCCGGGGTGCTCAGGGTGATGACCAGGCCGCCCGAGTCGGCGCTGGCGCCGGTCGACGTTACCGCGTTGGTCGCCTCCAGAACGTGCACCGCGATGCCGGCGGCTGCCAGCTGCTGGTTCAGCTGCTCGGTTGTCTGCTGTACCGGGCCCAGCGGGACCAGGGTCTGCCCGGCGGCATGCACCCCGTCGCCGTCGATCGTCACCGGGGTGCCCGCCACCGAGGCCGAGCTCAAGGTGATGCCCGCCACCGAATTGCGCTTGCCCGCGGTGAGCCGGATCGAGGCCGTGCCCTCGATGCCCACGACGGTGAGCGGACCGACACTCAGCTGGCCCATACCGGAGGTCGACTCGGCGACCAGGTCGTCGCCGGTGCGGGCGAGAGTGGCTCTGCTGTAAGAGCCCGACCCCTGGTACACGCCGGCGAGATCAGTGGTGCTGGCCGTGGTCTGGCCGGAGGCGCTGGTGGCCGTGGCCTTGGCCGTGGCCGACCCCGCACCGGTGCTCAGAGGGCCCGCGGAGGTGGCCGGAATGACGTCCAGGGTGCCGGAGCCGGTGCCCGGGTACTGGGCCTCGGCGGCCGGCACGGGCAGAGCCTGCTGGCCCACCGTCTGGCCGATCAGGGTACGCACCAATGCGCCGGGCTCCACCGGGTCGGCCAGGATGGCGCTTGACGGGCCGCTGTCGAGGCGGGCCCGGATGTAAGCCGTCGCCGAGTCCACGGTCACCAGGCCGCCGGACGCGCCCACCGTGCCGCCGCTGGTCAGCCCGCCGGCGATCACGGTGGTGGCGAAGCTGGCGACGTGGGCGGTCTGCTCCGTGGCGCCGGCCCCAGTCGCCGCCAGCACCACCACCGGCGGAAGCGAGCAGATCGCCCAGGCGACGACCAGGCGGGGTCTCATCTACGGCCCTTGGACGAGGGATCTTTGGTCTTGAGGTAGCGCTCCAGGGCCAGGCCGACGACGTCGTCCACGGCGACGCCTCGGGCCGCAGCCGCGCGCTCCAGCTGGCGCACCCGGAGTCCCGGGACGGTGGCCATGAGCCGCTCGGTGCCGCGGCCGGCTGGTACCGCCGGGGCGGCGACCGTCGAGCTTTCACCGCCGAGGTAGGCGGCTGCGATGCTGCTCGCCGATAGGTCCGCGATCGAGCCCTCGAGCACGATGCGACCCTGCTCCATGACCGCGGCGCGGTCGGCGATCCTCAGCGCCTCGCGGATGAACTGGTCCACCAGGATTACCGCCATGCCCGCCGATTTGAGGTCCGCGACCACGTCCAGGACCTCCTTGACCACGGCCGGGGCCAGCCCCAGCGATGGCTCGTCGAGGATCAGGAGGCGGGGTTTCTGGATCAGCGCACGGGCGATCACCAGCTGCTGCTGCTGCCCCCCCGAAAGGGTGCCGGCCGCCTGGCGGATCTTTTCCCGCAGGATCGGGAAGTAGCCGAAGACCTCTTCGGTGACGGCACCGGGGTCACCCCGGAGCCCGGGGGCGGCACCGAACTGTGCCATGCGCAGGTTCTCGAAGACGGTCAGCCCCGGAAAGACGCCGCGGCCTTCGGGCACGTGGGCGATGCCCAGCCGCGCGATCGCCTCCGGATGCATCCCTATCAGCTGCTGGCCGTCGAACCGGATCGAGCCGGCGCGTGGCTGGACCAGGCCGGAGATGGCGCGCAGGGTGCTGCTCTTGCCGGCGCCGTTGCTGCCCAGCAGGGCGACCACCGAGCCGGAGTCGGCGGTCAGGGACAGCCCCCGCACGGCGACCACGCCGCCGTACGCCACCTCGATCCCGGAAACCTGGAGTAGGGCGGTCATGCGGCGTCGGTTGCGATGGCTCCGAGGTAGGCGTTGAGCACTTCGGGGTTCTCGCGGATCTCCGTGGGGGTGCCGCTGGCGATCAGCTCGCCGCCGCTCATCACCAGGACCTCGTCGCAGAGCGGCATGATCACATCCATGTCGTGTTCAACGATCAGAACCGAGCATCCCAGCGCCGATCGGATGCCGGCGATGAGCTCCGCCAGGTCGCGGGTCTCGTGGCTGTCCAGGCCCGAGGCGGGCTCATCGAGGAGCAGCACGCGGGGGCGCAGGCAGAGGGCCCGTGCCAGTTCGACCAGGCGGGTGACGCCGATCGGGATAGAGCTCACGTCCAGGTCAGCCAACTCCTCCAGGCCGAGGAAGCGGAGCACTGCCTCCGCCCGCTCGCGGGCCTCGCGGAGAGCAGCCCGGCGCATCGGGTAGACGAGGGCGTCGGTGAGAACCCCGCCGCTGGTGAAGCGGTGGGCGGCCACTGCCAGGTTCTCGACCACGGTCATCCCGGCGAAGATCTGGGGCAGCTGGAAGGTGCGGGCCAGGCCCAGGCGGGCGCGAGTGTGGGTGGGCATGCCGGTGACGTCGACGCCGTCGACCAGGACCCTGCCCCGACGGGGGCGTTGCAGGCCGCTGGCGACGTTGAAGGTCACCGTCTTGCCGGCGCCGTTGGGGCCGATCAGTCCGACGATCTCGCCCGCATGCACGGCGAAGGAGACGTCGCGCACGGCGTCGAAACTGCCGAAACGAACCGAAACCCCGGCCATCTCGAGCGGCGCGCTCATGTCGAGGCCGGGCGGGTGGTCGGGAGGGGTTCTACCGGCGCCGCCTCGCGATAGAGCTGCAGGCCCCGGCCGCCCAGCCCGCTGAGACCCTGGGGCGCAATGCGCATGATGCCCATAAAGACCAGTCCGGTGAGCGCCGTCACGCCGGCCGCCTCGGCGCCCGTGGTCACCGAATTAGAGGCGCCGAAGGAGACCGTCGTCAGGGTGACGATGATGCCGCCGAGAACGGCCCCCGGGACAGACGTCACGCCCGCGATCATGGCGAAGGCCAGGAGCAGGATCGACCGGGTGGTGTCGAACGGCCCGCTGGAAGCGATGTGGGTGAGGCCGGCGTAGAGCGCCCCGGCAGTCCCGGCGATGAACCCCGAGGTGGCGAACCCGCGCAGCTTCGAGGCCAGGACGGAGAAACCCATAGCCTCGGTGGCGGCTTCCGACGTGCGCAGCGCGGTCAGCGCCGCTCCCGTCCGGCCATGCCGGACCGCCGTCACGATCGCGGCCCCGGCGATCAGCACTGCGATACAGGCCCAACTGTAAATCCTCGGTTGCTGCAGCCACGCGGGCACGTCCACGACTCGAGTCTGGTTGGGCGAGACAAGCGGGGGCCAGGCATAGAGAAACCGGTCGGCGGTGAAGGCCAGCGAAAGCGTGACGATCGCCAGCTCCAGCGGTCGCAGCCGCAGCGCCGGCACCGCCACGATCGCGCCCACGGCTGCTGCGAACGCGCCCGCGAGCAGCACCGCCAGTGGGAACGGCACGCCTTGCGAGGTGGCTATGGCGCAACCGTAGGCGCCGCAGCCCATGAAGACCGCCTGGCAGAGCGAGACCTGGCCGACAACGCCTGTCAGCATCACGATCGACAGCACCGCCAGCGACCAGGCCGCGGTCTGGGCCAGGTTGAAGTTCCACTGCGGTCCGCCGACCAGCGGCAGGGCCACCGCCACCGCCACCACCGCGGCTCCAGCGGCCAGCCGGCCGTAGCCCGTGAAGACCTTTTGGGGAGGCGTCGGTTCCAGACCTCGGTCCCGGGAGTCGACCCGGCCGCCGCGGCGGCGCAGTGCCAGCGCCGCCAGGATGACCCCGAAGGCCACCAGCTCGTTCATCCCCGGCGGTCGTCCGGTGGCCTGGGAGACGACCGGTTGGAGCATCCCCAGGAGGAGCCCGCCGGCCAGGGTGAGGGGCAGCGAGGTGAGGCCGCCCACGACCGCCGCGGCCAGCGCCTGGATCGTGAAGACGATCAGGGTCGTCGAGTCCAGGGTGCCCAGTAGGGGCGTGACCAGGATGCCGGACAGCCCCGCGATGGTCCCGCCGAGCGCCCACGCCAGCGAGGAGACCAGGTCCACCGGCACCCCCAGCAGCCGCGCTGCCTGTGGGTCCTCGGCGACGGACCGCATCGCCACGCCGACGCTGGTCCGGGTGAAGAAGACCGCCAGACCGATTGCCACCGCCACCACCGCGATCAGAACCGCCACCTGGTCCCAGGTGTAGGCGAGCTCGAGCGGGGGGTAGCTGAACGCCAAAGCCTGGCTGACAGGCCGCGCCGGCGAGCGCCCGGCGGTGGTGCCGAAGAAGACGCCGACCGCCCCCTGCAGCAGCAGCAGCCAGCCCAGGGTCATCATCGTGCGGGGCAAGCCCCCTGCGAGCGGGCGGATGGTCAACCTCTCGATGCCGATTCCCAGCGCGGCGCCGAAAAGCACGGCCAGCGGCACCGCCACCACCACCGGCATGTGGTTGTCCACGACCAGGCCGCTGGCGACGAAGGCACAGGTCATGCCGATCGCGCCCTGGGCGAAGTTGAACACCCGCGCGGTTTTGTAGATCAGGACGATGCCCATCGCCTGGAGCGCATACATCGCGCCCAGTGGAAGGCCGGACAGCGCCAGGGCGAGGTAGAGCCTAGTTTGCAAAGGTGGTCTCGTTGTCGCAGTTGAAGCCCTGAACAGGCTCGACTTTGCCGCTGACCAGCTTGCCCAGCTGGAGGCAGCGGTCGAAGTCGTGGAGGCTCGGTCCCCCGCTGTAGCTCCAGGGCGCGGTGTAGCCGGCGGGGTCGACCTTGCCGCCATTGAGGGCGTCGAGCAGCCGCTGGCGGGTGATGTTGCTGCCCAGTCCGCGCAGCGCGTCGACGAAGGCCTTGGCGTCGTACCAACCGACCAGGCCGATGTAATTGATCTGCGCCTGGCTGCCAAACGCCGCGGTCACGGTTTGGACGTACTGGCTGGTGGTCGGGCTGCCAGAGTCGATGAAACTGAAGTCGCTGGCGGCGTAGGCGCCGTCGACCGTCCTTGAAGATGAGGCTGGAATTGAGGCTGACACCGCCCGCCTTAAGGCCGTCGCGGACGCCGTTCTCAAGGGAGTCGTTGGCGGGAGTGCTGGCGTTGTCGATATAGATCAGGGCCGGCGTCTTGGCCCCCAGGCCGGCCAGGTACTTGCCCATCTCGTAGCCGTAGTGCGGGTAGTCAGCGGTAAACGCGTAGGTCATCGGAGAGTGGTACTCCTGGTACTCGCCATAGGTGCCCACCACCGGGATCTTGGCCTGCTCGACGGTCGTCACCAGGGTGTTCTCCGTGATCGGGGCCTGGAAACCGACGAAGGCAAAGACGTTGTCATTGATCAGCTGCTGCACCTCGCTGCTGCCGCGGCTGGCGTCGAGCTGGTCGTCCAGCAGCTGCAGCTCGAGCTTGTGGCCGCCCACGCCTCCGGCTGCGTTGACCATGTCGATGTACGCCTTGGTGCCCTGGGCGCTGCTGGTGAAGTTGATCGCGCCGGTCTGGGTGACGATCGCGCCGATCTTGATCGGGGCCCCGGCGGGGATGGCCGCGTTCAGCCCCGCCGCGCCGCTGCCGCCGGTGGTGGTGGTCACCGTCTGCGCCTGCCCGGTTCCAGCGCTGGCCGCCGCCGACGGCAAGACTGAGGTGCTCGGTAGTGGCGTCGCCGGCAGCGCCGTGATCACGGCCGACGAGTTGCGGTCGGCATTACGCAGGCTGTTGACCAGCAGCGAGCCGAGCACGATCGCTGCTACCAGCTGGGTGATGAAAAGCGCCCGCCGCCCCGACATCACTCGCTGCGGCGGCAGCGCCTGCGCCGCCCCCGCCGCCTGGCCGGCGACGAGGTGCGGCATCTAATTTGCGGCGCATCCCCGGCACGATCTTGGTCACGTACCACCAGGACCCATACAGCGCGGCGAGCGCGATCAGGAAGGGGAGGGGATTGAACGACGGCCCGACGGTGAAGCTGGCGTCCAGGGCGAGGAATCCGAAGAGGGCGACCCCGACCCAGCCCAGGGCCGCCGCGCCGGGGACGCGAAACGTGCGCGCGCGGTCGGGCTCGCGGCGACGCAACATCAGCACGCAGAGCCCCGCGAAGGCGTAGATCATGGCCTCGAACACCGCGCCCACCTCGATCAGGACGTCGACAGCCTTGAACACCTGCACCGCGATCGCGATCGGCATCGCTACGCCGGCCAGCACCAGCACGCCCGTGTAGGGCACCAGCTTGCCGTTAAGGCGCGAGAAGACTTTGGGCATGCTGCCCTCGCGGGAGAGGGCATACATGAAGCGCGAGGCGGTGATGAAGCCGCCGTTGAAGGTGTTGATGGCGGTGACCGCGGTGATCACAAACATCACCACGAAGCCGATGCCGCCGGCGGCCGCCTGGCCGAGGTCGAGCTGCGGCGTCGCCGAGTTGATGGCGCTCTCACCCAACAGCCTGCCCATCGCCGTGACCGTCAGCACCAGCGTGAGCGTCAGCATGCCCAGCGCCAGGATCATTCCGACCGGGACGTGATGAGCTTTGATCACCTCCTCGCTGTTTGTGATCACCCACTCGAAGGCGCTGAAGAGGAAGACCCCGATGAGCACTGCCGACACAAAGCTGCCGAAGTTGTGCTGGCCTGCGTGCGCCACCTGGAAAGCGTGCGCGGCCGCGGTCTCGCCGTGGGTCAGTCCGATGACGGCGATCCCGATCGTCACCGCGATCACGGTGTAGACCGCGATGTCCTGCAGCCCCGCCGCTACCTTGACCCCGCGCAGGTTGGCCACCGCCGCCAGCGCCAGTAAGCCGGCGATGTAGAAGATCGCCAGCCAGGACGGCTGGTGCAGCACGGTGGTGATGGCGCTGCCCACGATGTAGGCGTCGGCTGCGATCACCAGCGTCACCGTCGAGAGGTACGCGAAGGTGATCGTTAGCGCGACCCGGTCGTTGAGCGCCTTGCCCATGAAGAGTCGGATCGTCGCCGCCGACGGGTACATCCCGTTGAGCTCCGCGAAGAAGACCCAGGCGATCACCGCCAACAGCGCCGCCGTGACCACCGACACCCACGCCAGGCCGGCGTCGCTGTAGCCGAGCAGGCTGGCGATAGCCGGGTATTCGATCGCGGCGAATGCCAGCCCAGCCGACGTGGAGACCACGCTGCGGAGGGTCATCCCGCGGCTGAGCGTACTGCCGGACTGCGCCTCGGCCATCACTCCAGCCAGATCAGCGCCGCCATCGCGTCGACGCGGAAGACGTCCTCGGCGGTGCCCCGCACGGCGATCTCGCCGGACGCGTACTTGGCCGCGGGGTTGAGGTCACCCCAGAACATGTCGGCGAAGTCCTCGCTGGTCGCGGCGATGACCAGGTCCGGGGTGCCGGTGGCCTCGGGGCTCACGCCGGTGATCTCCCCGGCCTCGATGTTGACCGTGAATGCTACTGGCGCATCGGTGCACGTGAAGTGGATCAGCCGCGTCCAGCTTTTGAGCATCTTGCGCAACTTCTGGTTCTCGTTGCAGCGTTGCCTGTAGTCCTCGAGCGCCTCGGCGATCTCGGCTTCGGTCGCCACTATGAGGTCACCGCCTGGGCTTCTGCCGAGAGCAGCGGGTCGGGCCAGCGGTCGCGGGGAATCGCAAGGGCCTGCAGGATCTCCCGCGCCGCCCGCTCGCCTGACTGGACCGCGCCGTCGATGTAGCCCATCCACTCTGTGGCGGTCTCGGTTCCGGCCCAGTGCACCGTCTCGACCGGGACCCGGAGGGCCTTGCCGAACGTCGTCCACACGCCCGGCGGAAAGACTCCGGCGTAGCAACCGAGGCTGTACGGCTCGGCCGCCCACGATTTCTCGTAGTAGGCCGTTGGGTTGGCAGCCTCCGGGCCGAAAAACTTGACGAAAGCACGGAGTGTCTCATCACGACGATCCGCTTCGCTCCTGTCCGCCCAGGCGCGGGCGTCGTCACCCTCGATGAAGGCCAGCAGGACGCCGCGGCCGCCGTCCACCGGCGAGTTGTCGAAGACGATTTTGATGATGCCGCCGTCCGCGACCACCTGGCCAGACAGGCCGGCGTCGCGCCAGAACGGCCGCTCGTAGACCACGTGCACCTTGATGACGCAACCCATCGGCACCCGCTGGAAGATCTGCTGGTGGTCGAGCGGCAGCCCCGGCGACCAGTCGATCCTTGCCCCCAGCGGCGGCGGCACCGCGATCACCGCGCGGCGTCCGCGCACGTCGAAGCCGGCCCCCGAAACTCTGACGCCGTCAGCGTTGAAAGCAACCCGCTCCACCGGGCTGTTCAGCCTGACGTTTTGGCCCAGCCCCGCCGCGATTCGGTTGGCGACCTGCTGGGCGCCGCCGACGAACCGGCTCTCCTGGGCGCCGCCGGCGACCGTGAGGAGCTTGGTACTGCCGCCGCCCGACCGGAGGTAGAAGAGCAGGTGCAGCAGAGAGAGGTCGCGCGGCTCGGCCGAGAAGACCGCCTCCACCAGCAGTTTCATCCCGTGTCGCGCTTCCTCATTCTCGACGTTATCGCGGATCCAGCTGTGGGCGGTGATGGAGTCCATCTCATCCGCGTCCGGCGCCTCCCAGGGCGCCTCCGTGGTCACCTGCATCGCCATCAGGTCGAGCTCCAGCAGCGCCGCGATCTCGTCGGCGCCGACATCGGGCTTGTCGTTGGGGATCGGGCCCTTGTAGCGCGCGATCTCATCGCCGCGAACACTCAGGTTGTCGCCCTCGTCGTATGTGGGGAATGTGGCAACTCCGTGGCGCTGGGCGAGGGCCGTTAGGCGGTGCTGGGTGCGGCCGACCCACTGGCCGCCGTGGTCGATCGCCAGTCCGTCCGCGACCGTCGCAGTGTGCACCCGTCCGCCGACCCGGTCGCGCGCCTCCAGCACGGTGACCTCGAGCCCGGCTTCAGAGAGGACCTCCGCCGCGGTTAGCCCCGCATAGCCCGCGCCGACGACGACGACATCAGTATTCCCGCTGTCCCTGGCCAAGAGAGCCTCCCTGCAAATAGTGCGCCCGGCACCGCCCCGCCGGGTTGGGATTATGGGCCAGAGTCTAAGGCTGTTTGGGCTGATCCGCGGGCGCCAGCAGCAGGCTGATGAGCGCGGCTGCAAGCCACTCCTCGTAGCGGGACGGCGTCCAACCCTGCTCGAAGACAAGCATCGAGTATTGGTTCGGGCTGGTCATCAGCCAGAGCACGCTCAACGCCTCCGACTGAGAGAGGTCGGTCCGGAGCCGACCGCTCGCCGCCAGGCGGGCGGAGACATCGGTCAGCTGAGTCAGCCGCGTGTCTTCACCCCAGTGGTAGCGCGCCAGCAGCTCGGCGTCGCCCGACTCGCGCATGAACCGCACCAGGTCGCCGCAGGTCTCATTGATGCGTCTTGATATTTCAGCCCCGAGCCGGAGCCCCTCCTCGGGGTCGTCGCTGGCGTTGGCCCGCGCGGCGAGCTCATCCACCCCCTCGAAGTGGAGGCCGGTCTCGACCATCTGCTTGGCCAGCTCGAGCTTGCTGCCGAAAAC
>WNFI01006760.1_pt2 | contig 10776 bp, 10 predicted proteins | sample 5400471 | NCBI WGS metagenome assembly WNFI01 (sample SAMN13153348, study PRJNA577476) | soil metagenome | isolation source: 100 cm saprolite on Douglas fir-dominated hillslope | place: USA:California | collected 2013-09-17 | reverse complement strand
GGCATGGTCGATCCCGCCCTGCTTGAGCAAGTGATTGGGCGCATCTGCCAAGGCGTGGACGAGTCCGGACCGATCGATGGCGTGCTGCTGACGGTTCACGGTGCCATGGTGACCGACGACAATGACGAGGCCGATGCCTATCTCGTCGGCCGGGTTCGCGAGAAGGTGGGACCGACGGTGCCGATCGTCGTCACCTTCGATCTGCATGCAAACTTGTCGAATGCCATCGTCGAGGCGGCCGACGTGCTCATCGGCTACGACACGCTGCCCCATATCGACATGGGCGATCGCGGCCGCGAGGCGGCCCGGGTGATCGCCGGCCTCATCGGCGCAAGCAAGAGGCCTGCGAAGGCGTTCCGCAAGCTGCCCTTGATCACGCCGCCGCAGATGCAGTCGACGCATGAAAGTCCGATGCGCGAGATCATGGCGCTGAGAGAGGAGATCGAGCGCGATCCGGCGATCCTGACGGCCTCGGTCGTCGCCGGCTTCCCCTATTGCGACATTCCCCATCTCGGCATGGCGGTCGTCGCCTATGGCGAGGCCGGGGCCGTCGACAAGGCGGCCGACCGCCTGGCCGAGGCGGTGTGGTCGAGGCGCGACCAGTTCAAGCCGGCGCTGGTCTCGCCCGAGGAGGCGGTGCGCTTTGCCGTCAGCGCCAATCGCGGGCCGGTCTTCCTGGTTGAGCCGGCCGACAATATCGGCGGCGGCGCGCCCGGCGACGGCACCTATCTCCTGCAGGCGCTCATCGACGGCAAGGCCACGGGCGCGGCCGCCGTGATCTGGGATCCGGGTGCAGCGGCGGAGGCCTGCCGGCTCGGCGTCGGCGGCCGCTTCAAGGGCAAGGTCGGCGGCAAGACCATGGCGCTGCATGGGCCGCCGGTCGCCATCGAAGGCCGCATCAGCTTCGCCGGGCCGGTCAGCTACAAGCGCGACGCCGCCTGGATGAACGGGCAGAAGGCGGATCTCGGCCCCTGTGCTGCGATCGAGATGGGCGGGGTCAAGGTCATCGTCACCACCGAGCGCGCCATCCCCTTCGATACCATGCATCTCAGGATCCCGGGCGCGGTGCCGGAAGCGACCAAGACGATGACCTTGAAATGCGCCGTCGCCTGGAGCGGCGCCTTCGGCGCCATGGCGCAGGGCCAAGTCTATGTCGACACGCCCGGCGTCTGCTCCTCCAACCTCGAGCGCATGCCCTACACCAGGCTCGCGCACGATCTCTATCCGCTCAGCCGCGACGTCGCGTGGCGGCCGTAGCGTCATTGCGCATTCTTAGAGACGCGTCCTCATAACCTCTCCCGCGGGGGTGGGCATTAGGAGGGGCGATCCTCACCCCCTCCTCAATAGCCTCCCCTGGGGGAAGAGGGAGTAAGAGGGAGTAAGAGCAGCTTTACAGGAGGCCGCGCTCGGACTAATGTCCGCGCCGCCATGACCCTCGCCACCGCCTATTACTTTGCGTTTTTTGGCTATCCGAAAGCCACGGCGGACGGAGGGAAGCGCGCGTTCTGAAGAGTGACGCAAGACGAGATCCCGAAGCCGCCAGTCCCACTGGCGGCTTTTTTAATGCCGTCGGTGCGGGCAAACCCTAGGAGACGATGCCGTGACCAGCACCACCGACGACGTCCGTATTCTCGAGCTCAAGGAGCTCAGCACCCCGGCTGAGGTCATCGGCGAATTCCCCTTGACCGACGCGGTCGCCGAGACCGTGGCCAGCGTGCGCCGTGCCGTGCACGGCATTCTGCGCGGGCAGGATGACCGGTTGGCGGTGGTGATCGGCCCCTGCTCGATCCACGACCCGAAAGCCGCGCTCGACTACGCCGAGCGTCTCGCGGGAATGCGCCAGCGGCTCGGTCATGCGCTCGAGATCGTCATGCGGGTCTATTTCGAGAAGCCGCGCACCACCGTCGGCTGGAAGGGATTGATCAACGATCCCGATCTCGACGGCAGCTTCGCGATCAACAAGGGCTTGAGGCACGCCCGCAAGTTGCTGGTCGACATCAACGCGATGGGCTTGCCGGCAGGCTGCGAGTTCCTCGACACCGCCACCCCGCAATACATCACCGACCTCGTCGCCTGGGCCGCCATCGGCGCGCGCACCACAGAGAGCCAGATTCATCGCGAGATGGCTTCGGGCCTGTCCATGCCGGTCGGCTTCAAGAACGGCACCCATGGCGATGTCAGGATCGCGGTCGATGCTGTGCTGTCGGCCTCGCAACCGCATCATTTCATGGCGGTGACCAAGGGCGGCCGCTCGGCCATCGCCGCCACCAAGGGCAATGCGGATTGCCACATCGTGCTGCGCGGCGGCAAGACGCCCAACTACGACGCGGCGCATGTGGAAGCCGCCTGCGGCGAGCTTACCCGCTCCGGGCTGTCGCCGGTCGTGATGATCGATGCCAGCCATGCCAACAGCGGCAAGAAGCCGGAGAACCAGCCCCGGGTCATCGAGGACGTGGCGGCTCAGCTTGAAGCGGGCGAGCGCCGCATCATCGGCGTCATGGTCGAGAGCCATCTCATCGCCGGCCGCCAGGATCTCGTCGCGGGCAAGCCGCTCCGCTATGGCCAGAGCATCACCGATGGCTGCCTCGGCTGGGACGACTCGGTCGCCGTGCTCGAGCGCTTGGCGGCTGCCGTCGACCGGCGGGGACGGCGCGGACGCGACGCGGCGTGAGGATCTTTAGTGACGGAGTCCTAGGTAAGAGGATCGTTGAACGCTCGCCGTCTTGAAGCCCATCGCCCGCGAAGCGGGAGAGGGAGGGACCCAGCCCGCGAGGGATGGGAGGGTGAGGGTCGGCGGAGATGCTAACCGCCTGGCGCGAGCAATATCCGAGCATTAGCCGAACGGGCCGATAGCCTATCACATGCCGTTCCGACGCGAGACACGGGCCCCTAACCTCCGCGCGTGGCACGAATGCGATGTGCGGCTCGGGCGCGGTGCCGGAGCAGACGAAGACGATGACCTTGAAATGTGCGGTCGCCTGGAGTAGCGCTTTGGGTGCCATGGCGCAGTGTCAGTTCTATGTCGATACGCCGGGCGTCTGCTCGTCCAATCTCGAGCGCATGTCTTACACAAGGCTCGATCGCAAGCTCTACCCGCTGGCGATCGACGCCGAGTGGCGGCCCTGAGCCTGTCCAAGGGGTGGCTAGGGCGATGACAAGGTCGAAGCTGATCCGCCACACCGCCTTCGTTCTTCGCTGCTCGGGCTCGGCAACGTTGTCATATCTGCTGGCCGACAGCGTCCACCTGCCGCATCCGGTGTGGGCGTCGATGTCGTCGCTGATCGTCTCTCAGGATAGCCTATCCGAAACGAGCGCCTTGATCAGCGGACGCATCGCCGGCACGATCATCGGCGTTTGCGTGGCCGCCGGCGTCTATACGGCGCTTGCCGACATCACCGGGGCGGCCGGGCAAATCGCCGTCGCTGTGGCGATCTGCGCCCTATTCGCCCGGTGGCGTCCAGCCATCCGGGTCTGCCTGTGGACCGCCCCCATCGTTCTGCTCACCGCGACCCCGTCGGATCCGATCGTTATGGTGGCCTTTTATCGTGCGAGCGAGGTCATTCTGGGCGGCCTCGTCGGCGGCGTGCTGCAGTTTGCCGCCGAAAAGATCGTGGCTCCCCTGGCTGCCGACAGGGGCGACCCGGAAGCGGCGCCCGAGGAGAAGTAAGCAGGCGAGCATGATGCAGAGTCTAGCTCGTGAGCTGTCCGACCCGAGCGTAAGCCTTGCGCTCTTCCGGCGGTCGGCCGCGGCCGATCGCAAGCTTCGGCAAGAGCGCTGTCAGCACCTCGACGCGACCCGAGATCTGAGCCGAGTCGGCCAGCATTTGATCGAAGAGGTCGCGCTGCGCATGGCTGGCGCCGAGCCGCCAAAGCGCATCGCGGACTGGTGCGAGCAGCGCCACCACCCGCCCATGCTCACCCCGGCGATGGGCGATGACCGCCTCGCAGGCGGGAAGGGCAAGATCGCCGAGGATCCTTGCATCGGGTGAGGCCCCGGCGGCGCCTTCCCGGCGCAGCGCCTCCAGCATGCGAGCGCAGGCCTGCCAGCGCTGGTCGGCGGCAAGCGTCATCATGAAATGCGGCAAGGTGAACAGCTGCACATGGTCGCCGATGCGACCCTCGGCGCGATCGGCGAGCTCGGCCCAGCGGCTGCCGACGGCGACGCCCAGCAGCTCCAGCCGCCACAGCAGCGACGCCGCGTTCTGGATGTCGATGTAGAGGTCGGGCTGGGCCTGCACCAGGGCCGAGTCGAGCGGCCGCACGCGCCGGTCGTAGAGCAGCAGCACGGCCTCGAAATCATCCAGCTCGAGATGGTAGAGCGCCCGGTGCCATGCCAGGTGATGCGCCATGTTGTTGGCGCCTTCCCAATGGGCTTCCTGCTCGGCCAGAAAGCCGACGCCCTCCTGCGGGCGGCCCTGCATTTCCAAGACATGGGCGACGGCGTGGGTCGCCCAGAGGTCGGCGGGGTCGAGCTCGACCGCCCGACGGGCCGAGCGTTCGGCCATGCCATACTCGCCGCATTCCTCCTGGCCGAAGGCTGCCATGGCGAGCCAGGTGCCGTAGCCTGGCACCGTGCTTGACCAAGCAGGCTCGGTGCGCAGCACCGAGTCGCGCATGGCCCGGGCCTCGCCGCGCCAGAAATAACTGAAATGCGCCAGCCTCAGGGCCACCAGGTCGAGCGGATGCACGGCCAGGATCCGCTCCCAGGTCGCAAGCGCGGCCTCGACGTCGCCCGATCGCCAATGGGCGAGCGCTTCGATGTGTTGGCGCTCGCGCACCGTGGCGTTGCCGGAGTGCAGGCGCGCCGCCTCGAGGCAGGCGCCGGCGGCCGCGACATTGGCGGCCTTGCAGGAGAGCAGAGTGAAATAGCCCTTGAGGCAGTGGCCGAGGGCAAACTCGGGATCTGCGGCGATGAGCTGGCCCACGAGCTGGGCGGTATCGGCGCGGTACTTGACGTAGTGCTCGACGACGGTGTCGAAGAGCGCGGCCGCCTCGGCGCTGGAGGCGCTGAGCGCGAGATCGCGGGCGTCTCTCTGCATCCTGGACCTCGTCGGCGGGCGAGAGCCGACGATAGCAAGCATAGGCAAGGACGCGCTAGCGCCAGCTACCCGGGGGTGGACTATGGGAGGGGGTGAGGATCGCCCCCTCCCAAACCCTCCCCACGGGCTACGGCCCGAAGGGCGGTAGGGCGTCTCCGGCACGCTGCCGCGCCGGATTGCCTGGGCCGGCATGATGGCGAAGGAGCGGGATCGGGCATCGCCCCAGAGGGTGCGATGGCTGTGGCGGAACAGCGGCACCAGTGCCACGCCGGCGAGGAAGCCGCCGATATGCGCCCAGAAGGCGACGCCGCCCTGATCCATCGGCACCGCCGCACCGCTCAGCACCTGGCCCACGAACCAGAGACCGAGCACGATCAGCGCCGGCACGTTCACCACCCGAATGAACAGGAAGAAGAAGAACAGCACGCGGACATTGGCATAGGGGTAGAGCACGAAATAGGCGCCGAGCACGCCGGCAATGGCGCCGCTGGCGCCGATCATCGGCAGGGTCGAGGTCGGATCGGCGAAGCTTTGCGCGAGGGCGGCGGCGATGCCGGAGAGGAGGTAGAAGGCGAGGTAGCGAACCGGGCCCATGGCGCCCTCGACACCATGGCCGAAGATCCAAAGGAACCAGGTATTGCCGATGAGGTGCATCCAGCTGCCATGCATGAACATCGAGGTGAAGATGGAGGCCCAGCCCGGCACCATGCGGAACCCCAGCGGCAGGGTGTCGTAGCCGAACAGCACGGCGGGCACCACGCCCAGGCCGTAGACCGAAGCCTCCTGCAGGCGCGGCGGCAATGTCTGCTGCCACAGGAAAACCGCAACGCAGAGCGCGATCAACAGCCAGGTGATGACCGGGCGGTCGCCGACGGGGTTGTCGTCATAAAGCGGAAGCGTGAACATAAGCGGGGCTTCCGGGCAGCATCGGCCGGCGCAGGCGCCAAGCCCTCGATGGCGGCGAGACTACACGATTTCGCCCGCAGGGTGGCGCCGCCGACGTGATCGTTCTGAGACATGCTCGGGCGTGCAAACGGGCTAAACTCACGCCATGACCGCGGGGGCAGGGATGAGGCCTATGGCCAAGACGGAGAGCCTCTTGGCGCGAGCAGCCGGTGACTACGCCGCCGGCCGCTTCGCCGAGGCTGCCCAGGCCTTGCGGGAGGCGCTCGCAGGCGAGCCGGACTCCGCGGCACTCCACGCCAACCTCGCCGTCGTCCTGGACAAGCAAGGCGATCCAGGCGCCGAGGCTGAGCTCAGGATCGCGCTTTGCTTCGCGCCGAGCCTGGCAGCGGCCTGGTTCAATCTCGGCAATCGTCGGGTGCGGGGCGGAGCGCTTGGTGCGGCAGCGCGCACTTTCCGCCGCGCGCTGGCGCTGGACGCAACGCATGTCGGGACCCTCACCAATCTCGCCAATGCCATTCGCGACAGCGAGGAATTCGGCGAGACGCTCGGTCTCTATCGCCGCGCGCTTGGCCTCGATCCCGGCGCGGCGGAGACGCTTTACAATTACGGCACGGCCCTGCATCTCGCCGGCGATGTCGAAAGTGCGGCGCGCGCCTATCGCGGCGCCTTGGCGCGGTCGCCCCGCGACACCTGGCGGCTGCGGCTGGCTACGCTGTTGCCGCCCATCCCCGACTCCGAGGCCGAGATCGACGCCTGGCGCAGACGCTTTGCCGCCGCGGTCGCCGATCTCACCCGAGCGCCGCTCGCCGTCTCCGATCCCTTGAACGAGTGCCACTGGACCAATTTCTATCTGGCCTATCACGACCGCGACGACCGCCCGCTGCAGGAGGCGGCGAGCCGCCTGTGGCGTCATGCCGCGCCCGGTCTCGCCGACGACCGCGCCGAACGGCGGCCGCAAGGGTCTGGCAAGATCCGCCTCGGCTTCATCTCCGCCTTCTTCAAGGCGCATACCATCGGCGCCTTGTTCCAAGGCGTGATCCAGGCGATCGACCGGTCGCGGTTCACCGTGGTGATCTGCCAATGCGGTCCCACGGACGATGCCGCCGCGCGCGCCATCGCCGCCCTCGGCGATGAGTATCTCCTGCTGCCGGCCGATCTCGAGAGGGCGCGGAGCCGCCTTGCCGCCGCCAGGCTCGATGCGCTCATCTATACCGACATCGGCATGGATCCGATGACGTATTACCTCGCCCATGCGCGCTTGGCACCGCTCCAGCGCGGCGGCGCATTACAGCGAGAGGCTGATCGAGCTCGACGACCTGCTCTTGTGCTGGCAACCGCAGGCGATCGATCTCCAGGCTGCGTCCCGGAAGGCGCTCGGCTTGGCGGAAGACGGCAACGCCTATCTCTGCGCCCAGAGCCTGTTCAAGCTGCATCCCCGTTTCGATCCGGTGCTGGCCGACATCCTCGCGCATGACGATCGCGCTGTGCTGCATTTCATCGAGGGACACCGCAGACCCTGGTGCGATCGCATCCTGACGCGGCTCCAGCGCCTCCACCCCGATGCGCCGGCGCGGGTGCGCTTCCTGCCGCGCCTCTCGGCCGAGGATTTCGTGCGCGCCATGGCCATGGCCGATGCCGTTCTCGACACGCCGGGCTTCTCCGGCGGCAAGACCAGCCTCGAATGCTTGGGCACCGCAACCCCGGTGGTGACCTTGCCGTCCAGCTATCTGAGAGGGCGCCTCACCTACGGCTTCTATCGACGGATCGGGGTCGAGGACTGCATCGCCCGCGACCTTGCCGACTATGCACGCATCGCCATGCGGCTGGCTCTGGAGCCGGACTGGCGGCGCGAGGTCGGTACCCGTATTGCCGCTCGGGCGCCGGCGCTCTTTGGCACCGTCCGGCCGGTCAGGCAGTTCGAGGCGTTCGTCGCCGAGGCGCTCAGTCGCTGAGCAGATTGGCCATCTTGAGGGCGACGCCGACGCTGCCCTCGACCTTGATCTTGCCGGTGGCGTAGGCCAGCGTCGGATCGAGATTGCCGGTGAGCAACTTCTCGAAGTCGGCGAGCGCGATCTTGATGGTGGTGTCGGCCTCGCCATCGGCATTGTCGATCTTGGCCGGGGTGGCGGTGCCGTCCCAGAGGATGATGCCCTCGGATCCCAGCAGGAATTTCACCTTGTAGCCGAGGCTGGGCGCCGCGGCGGCGCGACGCTTCAAGTCCTGTGTGGCGGTGTCGAGGCTCATGGGACGGGCTCCGAAGACGGGCGCGGATGGCTGGCACTCTATATCGAGCGCCACCGACAATCACCAATCGGCTGCGGCTCGGGGCTAAACCGGTATCGGATTGGCCTTGGCAAAATGGCAGGCGGCGAATTGCCCTGGTGCCACCTCGCGGAGCGCCGGCCGCTCCTCGCGGCAGCGCTGCGTGGCGATCGGGCAGCGGGTGTGGAAGGCGCAGCCCTTCGGCACCCGGGCCGGGCTCGGCACGTCGCCCTCGAGCACGATGCGCTGCCGCCGCGCATCCGGATCGGGCTCGGGCGCGGCGGAGAGCAGCGCCTGGGGGTAGGGGTGATGCGGCGCCTCGTAGATCCGGCGCTTCTCTCCGATCTCGACCACGCGCCCCAGATACATGACGGCGACCCGGTCGGCGATGTGGCGGACCACGGCCAGATCGTGGGCGATGAACAGGTAGGCCATGCGCGTCGTCTCCTGCAGGTCCTGCAGCAGATTGACGATCTGCGCCTGGACCGAGACGTCGAGTGCCGAGACCGGCTCGTCGGCGACGATGAAGCTGGGCTCGACGGCGATCGCGCGGGCGATGCCGATGCGCTGGCGCTGGCCGCCGGAGAACTGCCTGGGGTAGCGGTTGGCATGCTCGGGCACGAGACCCACCTGCCGCAACAGCTCGGCCACGCGCTCGCGCTGCTGGCGGGCGCTGGCGACGAGCCCGTGCGCCTTCAACGGCTCGGCGATGATCTCGCCCACGGTGAGCCGCGGGCTCAACGATCCGTAGGGATCCTGGAAGATGATCTGCAGCTTGCGCCGCATCGGGCGCATCTCGGCATCCGAGAGGCCGGTCAACTCGGTCGTCTCGAAGAACACCCGGCCGCTGCTGGGCTTCAACAGGCGCAGCAGCAGGCGGCCGGCGGTGGATTTGCCGCAGCCGGATTCCCCGACCAGCGCCAGCGTCTCGCCGGGATGAACCTCGAACGAGACGTCGTCCACCGCCTTGAGCGGTGGTGCCACGGCGCCGACGCTGAAGCGGCCGGATTGCGCGAAGCTGCGCGACAATCCCTCCGCGCGGATCACCGGCGCAGTCACGCTGCGCCCTCGGCCGCGGCCCAGCAGGCGGCGAATTGCCCGTGGCCGAGATCGGTCATCACCGGCATCTGGGTCTCGCAGATCGGACGGCGCTCGGGGCAGCGCGGCGCGAAGGGGCAGCCCGGGCCCAAGGTTCCGGGTGCGGGCACCGATCCCGGTATTTGATGGAGCCGCCTCTTGCCGTCCGAGAGGCGGGGCACCGATTGCAGCAATCCCTTGGTGTAGGGATGCGCCGGCCGGCGGAAGATGCGGCGCATGTCGGCGCTCTCGACGACCCGGCCCGCATACATGACCACGACCCGGTCGGCGATCTCGGCGATGACGCCGAGGTCGTGGGAGATGATCAGGATCGCGGTATCGAGAGTGCGGCGCAGCCGCTTCATCAGCTCGAGCACCTGCGCCTGGATGGTGACGTCGAGCGCCGTCGTCGGCTCGTCGGCGATCAGCAGCTTCGGATTGCAGGCAAGCGCCATGGCGATCATGACGCGCTGGCGCATGCCGCCGGAGAGCTGATGGGGATAGGCATCGAGGCGCTCGCCGGGGTCAGGGATGCCGACCAGCCCCAGGACCTCGGCGGCGCGCGCCCTCGCCTGGACCCTTGAGCGCGGCTCGTGCAGCATCACCGCCTCGGCGATCTGATCGCCCACGGTCAGGACCGGATTGAGCGAGCTCATCGGCTCCTGGAAGATCATGGCGATGTCGCGTCCGCGGATCTCGGGCATGCGGTCCATGGGCAGCGCCAAGAGGTCGGTGCCTAGAAAGAGGATCCGCCCGCTCACGATCCGCCCCGGCGGGTCGGCGATCAGCCGCAAGATCGACAGCGAGGTGACCGACTTGCCCGACCCCGACTCGCCGACGATGCCGACGCAGGCGCCGGACTCGATCGCGAAGCTGACGCCGTCGACGGCCCGGCTCGTTACGCCCCGTTGGCGAAACTCCACCGTCAAATCCTCGACCATGAGGAGAGTGGGACTCAATCTCTCAGCTCCGGATCCAGCGCATCGCGGACGGCGTCGCCGATCAAATTGAAGGCGAGCACGGTCACCGTGATGGCGGCGCCGGCGGTGATGATCGGCCAGGGCGAGCCGAAGAGATTGGCCAGCCCGTCGCGGATGATGTTGCCCCAGCTCGGCTGCGGCGCTTGGGTCCCGAGCCCGAGGAAGCTCAAGGTCGCCTCCAGGCGGATGGCGGTGGCGACCCAGAGGGTGAGCACGACCATGATGGCGCCGGAGACATTGGGCAGAATGTGCCTGGTGATGATGCGCGGATGGGTGACGCCGGCGGCGACGGCCGCCTCGACGAAGGGCTCGTTGCGGACCGAGAGCGTGGAGGCCCGCGCGATCCGCACAAAGCGCGGCGCGAAGGCGAGCGCCAGCGCCGCCACCAGATCCCAGAAGCCCGGTCCGAGTGCGGCGGCGACGAGGATGCCGAGCAGCAGCGCCGGGAATGCCAGCAGAAGATCGGTCAGCCGACCGATCAGCCGGTCGGCGAGGCCGCCGAAATAGCCGCC
>WNFI01156157.1_pt1 | contig 10777 bp, 12 predicted proteins | sample 5400471 | NCBI WGS metagenome assembly WNFI01 (sample SAMN13153348, study PRJNA577476) | soil metagenome | isolation source: 100 cm saprolite on Douglas fir-dominated hillslope | place: USA:California | collected 2013-09-17 | reverse complement strand
GTAAAGGTGACCTCAGAAGAAAACTTTCTTCACCAAACCAACGAGCGTTTATAGGGTGAAACAGTCTACACGCCCTCGTCGCATAAAGATTTCTGACCCTCTGGCAGGAGACATTATTTGAATTACACAACTCGCAAGCCGGTTTTTCTGCTTGTCCTGCTGATGCTGGGCATGGGTCTCTGTTCGGCCGCGCAGTCCCCGAGCGTGGGAAGCATCATGGACCAGAGCTTCCGCGACATGTACAACCTGCGGTTTGAGGAAGCCTTAAAGAAAGCGGAAGCAGCCAAAGCCATCAGTAAAGACGATCCACTGCCCTGGGTGGCGCAGTCCGTCGCTATCCTGTTCCGGGAATTTGACCGGCTCCAGATCCTGCGCAGCGAAATGTTTGCTACGGATGAGGGTTTTGCCGCCAGGGCCACCCACACATGGGACCCCGCCGCCAAAAAGCAATTCGATGACGCTACGAACGGCGCCGAGAAAATTGCCCAGGAAAGACTCCGCCGCAATAAAGATGACATCCAGGCGCTGTTTGCGCTGACCATTGTCAACGGGCTGCGGGCTGACGACGATGCCTTGATCACGAAAAAGAACTTGTCGGCGTTGGGTTACACCAAAGCGGCAACCGGATACGCGGAGCGCCTGCTGGCGCTAGCGCCCAACGAATATGACGCTTATGTTGCTACAGGCATGGGGAAATACATTATCGGGGGCAAAGCTGCGCCAGTGCGCTGGCTGCTACGCCTGGGTGGACTCAAGGGAGACCAGCAGCAGGGCGTAAAGGAACTGACTCTGGCAGCGGAACGCGGACATTACCTGGCCCCGTTTGCGCGCATCATGCTGGCCTTTGATGACCTTCGCCACAAAAACCGGACTGAAGCCCGCAAGCAACTGGTCTGGCTGCACGACCAGTTTCCGAACAATCCGCTGTTTCCCCTGGAGATAAGCAAACTGGAACTCAACTCAGCGGCCAGCGGACAGTGAAGCCGCTCCTGCGATGCGTCCGCTCGAAGGCACCTGGACGAACACCACGTACCGCAAGTCTTTGAGCTTCCATTCCTTTGCTGGCGTCAATGGTATCTCAGCCTGAAAGCTGCCTTGGGTGAGCTTTCCCAGGGTCCGAAATTCGCGGACCACAGCAGTGTGGCGCAGGACGCGTCCGTTATTCTCTCCCGCTCCTACATTGGTCGTGAGGTTATCTTCGGTGATGGCCAGGGTCGCGTCTCCAGCGATGTTGCCGCCGGAAGAAGTGACGCGCACCAGCAGCTTGTCCGAGGACAAAGAAAGTTGCACGTCCGCCGTCTGGGCCTGGGTTGCCTCCTGGGCGATTGCCGAGCGGGCGCGCGATGAGTCGCTGCCGGTAAATTCCCGGCTGCCGTCCACGACCATCTGCGGAGTGTACGGGCCATCCAGAGCGAACTTGTGCGCATACTGCTCCTGCCGCCGGCTGTAAGCGGACGAAGAGAAGCGGTCTTGCCAGCCGAGATCATTCCAATAATCCACGTGGAAGCCCAGGGGAATGATTTCGGTCCCATCCTGCTGCGCTTGCTGGCGCAGTTGGAACAGCAACGCGTCGGCGGGAGGGCAACTGGAGCAGCCTTCCGAAGTAAACAGCTCAACGACTACAGATTTTCGTTTGGCTTCCGGAGTTGCAGCTGGCTTGGCGATAATGGCGCGAGCCGCCAACACTGCTCCAAAGAGCGCAATACCAAGCCCAAGGCCGGCCAGCCGCAAAAACGGTCTTGTCCTGGCGGCGCTAGCGATGGTTTCCGGTTGCAGGCGGTTCTCCATAGACATCAAATTCTACATCCAACACGTCTTTGACTTTCACAGTTCCGCCTCCGATGGAAACAGGCTCAATCCCAAAATCCGTCTGCTTCAATTTGGTGCTTCCGTGATAGTTGCCAGGGCTCCCGGAAACCTCAAAGCTGATCTCTTTGATCGCGCCATGCAGTTCCAGGTTTCCGGTTACACGGTAGTGCTCCGGCGCGAGTTGTTCAATGCGCGCGGATTTGAAGCGGACCTCCGGATACTTCTCCGCGTTCAACACTTTGGGCCCGAGCATGGTGGTTTGAATCTCCAGACGCGTGGAATCGGAATCTCCAGGATCGATCACCTTCATCTCTCTGGTATGGACGACGATCTCCGCGGTCATGTGCTGCGGATCGAGAACGCTCTTGGCGATGGGAGCAACTACGACGTGATTATGAGCGAAACCGGAGAACAGTCCCGATTTGGAAACGTGAATCGTGAAGGTGGAACCATGGGGCGTGGCGTCAGGACTACTGCCCGGCAAGGCATTGCCCAGCAAAGCAAGCGCCGCAGCTTCGGCCAAAAGCAAGCAGAGAACGAATCGCGATGAAGTCAAGACATGCTCCTTTAATTTGTGCACCCTGCCCTGCAAGGTTAGATCGATCAACAGATAAGAAGGTTGCAGAAATTCTCTAGCGCCGCAACGTCGCGCTCTGTCATCAGAATCATCTTCAGTAGTAAAATAGACAGTTCGGATTCCACTCTGCTCGTCTTCGTCGCGAGAGCAAATTCATCGCGAGAGCAAAAAAGGACACCACGATGGCAACAGTTGAACTTTTCCAGCCCGCGTTGCGCATTCCCCGCGGACCTTTCCGCAATGAACCGGCAACGGATTTCACGCAGGCAGACAATGCGCGCCACATGCGCGAAGCGCTGGCCCGCGTTGGAGCTGAGTTGGGACGGGAATATGACATGGTCATCGGCGACAAGCTGATCAAGACGTCTGGCAAGATCAAGTCGCTTAATCCAGCGCATCCTTCCCAAGTGGTAGGAGTCTTTCAGCAGGCCGAGGCCGAGCACGTTGGGCCAGCCGTGCAGGCGGCCACTGCTGCCTTTGATGGTTGGCGGCGCACTTCGGTCGAAGAACGGGCCGGGTTGCTGCATAACGTGGCGGCAATCCTGCGCCAGCGCAAATTCGAATTTTGCGCATGGATGGTCTATGAAGTTGGCAAGAATTGGGCGGAAGCGGACGCCGATCTGGGCGAGACCATTGACTTCGCCGAGTTTTATGCGCGGGAGGCCATTCGCCTGTCCAAAGCGGAAACGCCGGCGCAGTTGCCGGGAGAGCGCGACACGCTGCAATACATTCCTTTGGGTGTTGCCGCGGTGATTCCGCCATGGAACTTTCCTTGCGCCATTATGGCCGGGATGACCATGGCCGCTATCGTTTGCGGAAACACCGTGGTGCTCAAACCCTCCAGCGATTCGCCGGCGATTGCCGCAAAATTCTTTGAGGCCCTGCAGGAAGCCGGCATGCCCGATGGAGTAGTAAACTTCTGCCCCGGCTCAGGCAGCAGCTTTGGCGGCGGACTCGTGGAACATCCCCAGGTCCGCTTTATCGCGTTCACCGGTTCGAAGGAAGTCGGACTCAATATCAATCAGCGGGCTGCCGTCCCGCGTCCCGGCGAAAAATGGATCAAGCGCACGATCCTGGAGATGGGCGGCAAGGATTCCATCATCGTGGACGCCGATGCCAACCTCGATGCCGCCGTGGAAGGCACAGCCCAGGCTGCTTTCGGATTTCAGGGCCAGAAATGTTCAGCCTGCTCCCGGGTGATTGTGGACGAAAAAATTTATGACGTTTTTCTGGAACGGCTGAAAGACCGGGTGAACAGCATAGCCATTGGCGATCCGGTGGAGAACAAGCCTATGGGCCCGGTGGTGAATGACCGGGCGATGAAGACCATCCTCAATTACATCGAGGTCGGAAAAAAAGAAGGCCGCCTGATTACCGGCGGCGGTCCCGCAACCGATGCGGGCGAAGGTTATTACATCCAGCCTACAGTCTTTGCCGACATTGCCCCCACAGCGCGGCTGGCCCAGGAAGAGATTTTTGGACCGGTGCTGGCGGTCATCAAGTCGCGCAATTTTGCAGACGGGTTGCAGATTGCCAACAACACGGAATTTGGGCTGACCGGCGCTGTTTATTCCACGTCTCGCGAAAAATTGGAACTCGCCCGGCAGGAATTCCATGTGGGCAATTTATATTTCAACCGCAAGTGCACCGGCGCGATGGTGGGCGCGCACCCGTTTGGCGGGTTCAATATGTCAGGTACCGACTCCAAAGCCGGTGGGCCGGATTACTTGCTGTTATTCACGCAAGCCAAGTCAGTAGCGGAAAAGCTCGGCGATGCTCCCGCGCAGAAGTAAGCGAGTTATCGCGGACTGGTTGGGGCAACGGAGGTAGCGGCAGCTTCAGCCAGAATGCGATGGTGGATGGTGAACAGGGCCAGTTCCAGCCGGTCGGAAACGCCGATTTTGTCGTAAACGTTGCGCAGATAATTCTTGATGACCTGTTCCGTAGTCCCAAGCTGGGAAGCGATTTCCTTGTTCTTGTAACCTTGCACGATCACCGTGTCTTGCACCCAGGTCTCGCCTTTGTTCACTTTGCGGATACACTGCACCAGCGCTTCTCCGCTGACGTTGCGATAGATCACTCCGTTCACGCCGTTGGTGAGGTAGTGCCGGGAGTCCTGCCCTGTTTCCGCTACGGCCACCAGTTTCGTTTTGTTCTTTCGGGCGGCCTCGACAACGGCCGGCAGGTCGGAGGTCATCTCGGCGCTGAAAATCAGCAAGGTGGCATGAAACTTCTCCAGCGCCATATTCATTTTCTCGGTGCTTTCGGCCTGGGCCACAATGCGCACGTCGTCCTCTACCGCCAGGACCTTTGCTGCGCCGGTGCGGAAGATTGCCTGATTGTCGGCCAAAATGATCTTCAGCATTGTTATCGTTTTCCTTTTTTCCTGGCTTTGCCTTTTGCCTTACTCTTTGCTTTGGGCTTTGCTTTAGCCTTGGGTTTGCTTTTTGGTTTGGCCTTCTTGCGCAGGAATTTGTACTGGTCGATCACGCAGGCCACTCCATGCCGCGTTTTCCCTTTGCTGGTGTTCCTGGCGCCGGCCTCGTTGCGCACCACCCGGCCAATGCAATGGACTTCAACATCCTCGCGCGTCCCGAGGAAGCTGCCGGGCAATGTAATGTCAAACTCAATCGGCGAGCCAACGGCAAGATCGGTCTCCGCCATAATATAAACGCCCGCGGCGCTGATGTCGGCGGTGGTCGCATTGTCCACGCCGCGGCCGTGGATGGCCAATGCGAGTGGAAACCGCGTTCCTGTTCTGGACTCAGACATTATTGTTCCTCATAGCAAATCTTGCCCGGCTGGGCGCGTTCTTTAAGTAAATACAAGGAAGATGTTCAGCTTTATATCATGAAACGCGGGAGGAAGACAGGTGATTCATTGGTTTCCTGGTATTTTTCCCGGATTCAATGCTGTAGGTTCCTTCCCTTGGAGTTCCGGCCCAGACCGCCTACAATTTCAAGAGGACCTCCAGTAATCATGCGCCGTATTTACGTCTTTATTTTTCTGTTGCTCGCCGTGGTTTTAGCTCCAGCGGGGCTTCTGGCCCAGGCCGACGCTTCGACTGGGACCCAGGCCCGCGGAAGCGTCTCGCCCGAAGCCCGCGAAGCTCTGGCTAAAGGGCAGGAACTTCTCTACGGCAAAGATATCAAAGGCAGCATTGCCAGTTTCAAGAAAGTTGTAGAGCTTGCGCCGGCCTATGCGCGCGGCCATGTTCTGCTTGGCAACGCCTATATGCAGGCGCAGCAGTGGAAGGACGCACAGTCCGCTTTTGAAACGGCCGCCAGGCTGGAGCCGGAGAATGCGACTGCGCTACTGGGGATTGGCGCTTCCCTGAATCAGCAGCAGGACTGGTCGGGAGCACTCAAGCCGCTGCAACAGAGCCTGAAGATCAAGGCCGACTCGGCAGAAACGCAATACGAACTGGGACGCAGCCTGACTGCGCTCAATCGGTTGCAGGAGGCCGAGATCCATGTCCGCATGTCCATTGCGCTCAACGACAAGTATGCTCTCCCGCACATTCTGATGGGAGACATCTACGTGTATCTCTATGAGAACGCCGAGGCAGCGGTAGTCGAATACGAACAGTACTTGCGCCTTGATCCCGACGGTCCGTCCGCGGCGCCGGTGAAAGATATGATTACTAAGCTCAAGAAGCTGGCGCAATGATCAGCCTGCATTCTCTACTACTTTCGGGCCCGGAGGGCATCCATGCGGTCTCTGCTCTTTTTTCTTGCCGTCATAGCGCCTGCCATCGCCCAATGGCAAACACAAAACAGCGGAACAGACGTCTCACTGCGGGGCATAAGCGCTGTCTCCAGCAAGATCGCCTGGGCCAGCGGCGCGAAAGGAACAGTGCTGCGCACGGTGGATGGCGGAGACCATTGGGAAAAGCTCACGATTGAAGGCACGCAGCAGCTTGATTTCCGCAATATACGGGCTTTCAGCGCAACCACCGCGTATGTACTGAGCATCGGGCCAGGCGAGCAGTCGCGCATTTACAAGACGACGGACGCCGGCCAGCACTGGCAGATCCAGTTCACCAATCATCAAGATAAAGCCTTTTACGATTGCTTTGCCTTCTGGGACGACAAACACGGGATCGCGCTCAGCGACTCCGTTGACGGAAATTTTCCGCTGATTGCAACCTCCGACGGCGAAAACTGGTCACAATTCCATCCCAGCAAAATGCCCGCGGCTTTGCCCAACGAAGGCGCTTTTGCCGCCAGCGGGACCTGCATTGCGACAGCAGGGCAGAATGACGTCTGGTTCGCCACCGGCGGGCCAGCCGCGCGCGTGTTTCACTCCGCCGACCGCGGCCAAACCTGGACAGTGGAGACTTCGCCTCTGCTGAGCGGGGCGGCCTCGCAAGGCATTTTTTCAATTGTGTTTCACGATCCCAGAAACGGCGTGGTCGCCGGGGGAGATTATCAACATCCGATGAATCAGCTACAAAACTTCGCCTACACCCACGATGGCGGTGCGCATTGGACGCCGGCGAAGATCCAGCCTGGCGGTTATCGCTCGGCAATTGCGTTTATCAGCGATGCGTTTTCCAGCAGATCGACAGAATTCCTGATCGCCACCGGCACCACCGGCACCGATTACTCCACAGATGGCGGAAATACCTGGTTACCGGCGGATCCCGTTGAGTACAACGCAATGAGCTTTTCCGGTCCGCGTGCAGGCTGGGCCGTTGGACCCAAAGGACGAATCGCCAAATTCATTGGCTTGCCGAAAAACTAGTACTTCCGCAACACCCCAATGACCCGCCCCTGCACCTGCACCGATTTTGCCGGGACAATGATTGGGGCCATCTCTGCGTTGGAGGGTTGCAAGCGGACCTTGGCTCCATCGCGATAGATGCGTTTGAGAGTTGCGTCGGTGCCGTCCACCAGCGCGACTACGATCTCGCCGTCCGGTGCGTTCTGGACTTTCTCTACGAGGACATAATCGCCGTCCACAATGTGCTCGTCCTTCATGCTCTCGCCTTTTACCTGAAGAACAAATACATCTTTGGAGCGCGTAATGTCGCCGAGAGAAATTGTCTCCGGTTGCTCCACCGCCTCGATGGGCTGGCCGGCGGCAATGCGGCCCAGCAGAGGCAGTCGCCCCTCAGCGGCGGCCTTTTCGGTTTGTCGCTTGAGCAAGCCGCGCATGGGCAGCACATCAATGGAGCGGCTGCGGTTGTAATCGCGCTTGAGCAGCCCCTTTTTCTCCAGATTGGAGACGTGTTTGTGCACCGTGGCCAGCGAACTCAGTCCCAATCCATCGCCAATTTCTTCGAACGATGGCGAGTAGCCGTTGCGCTGCACGAAGCTGTGGATAAAGTCGTAAACCTGCCGTTGTCGTTTTGTAATAGCCATTAGGCGAAATTTTAGCGAATAAACAGCGAATGTCAATAGCTTTCTTTATTCCACCGAAAAAAATTGTCACGGGGACCGTTTCAGGTTAGGCGGGAGCCGGAGTGCGCATTTCACTGAGGACGGCATCCACGGTTTCAATCGCGCGGTCGATTTCTTCCATGGTGTTGTAAAAATGCGGTGAGAAACGAACACCCGCTTTGGGCCGATAATCCACAATCACGTCGCGCAGCAGCAAATCGCGGCAAACGTCTTTGGCGTTCGGCATATCAATGCCCACGGTGCCGCCGCGCTGTTCCGCGTTGCGCGGCGCAGTTACCTTCCAGCCGCGCTGGTCGGCCAACTCGATCAACCGCGCTGTCATTTTTTTGGACTTCTCGCGAATTCTCTCCACGCCGGCTTCGCGGACGATCTTCAACCCCGGTTGTGCGGCGTAGAGCGCGGCGATGTTGGAGGTTCCTTGCATGAATTTGTAAGGCGGCTCGGCATACTTGGTTGCGCCAACTTCAAACTCGAAAGGGTGTTCGTGCGCAAACCATCCTGTTAAATTGGGCTTCAGCTTTTTCCCTAAATCTGGACGGACGTAGAGATACGCGGTACCGGGCCCGCCGCACAGCCACTTGAGCACGCCGCCGGTAACGAAGTCGACGTTGAGTTGCTGCACATCTACGGGAACATTGCCCAGGGACTGGAACGTGTCGAGCAGGACATACGCGCCCAAGCGGTGGGCTTTTTCGATGATCGCTTTTGCGTCCTTTATATAAGAGCTGCGGAAGACCACGTGGGAAATAGGCACCAGCAGAGTTTCTTCATCAATAGCGTCGATAATGCGCTCAGTGGGAACGTGGATGCCGTCATCGGTCTTGACCATGTTGACGCGCGCGCCATACTGGCGTTGCGCTTCCCAGAAATACATTACCGAGGGAAAGTTCATGTCGCTGTAAACGACCTTGTTGCGCTTGCCGCTGAAATCCAGGCAACTCGCCACAACCGCCTGGCAGATGGTCACGTTCTGGTTCACGCTGACTGAGCCTGAAGGCGCGTTCATAATGGCGCCAATCTCGTCGCCAACCTGGCGGGGAAGCATCCACCAGGTTTCTTCCCAGGCGCGGACTCCGCGTGTGGCCCACAGGTCACAGTACGAATGTACTGCGTCATGGACCCCGCGCGGCATGGCGCCGAGCGAATTGCTGATCATATACGTGGTCCGGTCCAGGATAGGGAATTCAGCGCGGTAGCGCAGCAGATCGTCAATCATGGTGGTCATGGCAGATTGTCTCCCTAAAGTTTACACGCAGCGGGCCGATAAATGAGGCAGAGCAAGTTCCTTATCGGGTGAACTATGCAGTTTCCATTTACGGCGCTCCTGTTAAGCCGCGAGGCACTAACGGTGGACACCATGGACAAAACGTTTGAAGATTTCAGCATCGACGCCGATCTCTGTTTGAGCGCGCCTTCCGCCCTGAGACTGCTGGAAGAGCGCGAATTCGACCTGCTCGTGTTGGACTTCGATTCCAAAGGAGCCATGGGCGTAATGGATTCCAAGGGCAGCAACACGCATAAACACCCGAGCGCAGTGATAGCCATCACGCGCGGACCTTCGGTTTTGAAGACGGCCATCAACAAGCGCGTCTGCTTTGAAGTGCAGAAGCCGTTCACGGCCGACCTGAGATTATTAAGACTGCAGGCCCGTTGCCGATGCAAGCCACGGTTCTTGTTGGCTTCAAACTACCGGAGACCAGAAACCAGGTGCATGCCACCTGCCGCGTAACCTGGAGTAACGCCGATGGAAACACCGGCATCCAGTTCCTGTCTATTCCGCCGTTGGAGCAGAGGGACCTGCAACGGTGGCTTGATGCCCGGTGTCCGTGGGACGCCGAACTGATGCCCAAGGCGATCCAGTCCCGTCACCATGAACCGGCGGCGCTTTCATCTCGTTAAAAATTTCGAATTAGGAGTAATCATCCAATGACTTCCCCGATCAGAGTTCTATTAGCAGAAGATTCCCGCTTTTTGCGGGTGGCCTCCACCAGCGTGCTGGAAACCCACGGCTTCAAAATATTCGGCGCCGCAGACGGCGAACAGGCGCTGGAGATCGCCGCGAAAGAAGAGATCGACATTGTCCTGCTCGACCTGATCCTGCCCAAAATACAAGGCTTCGAAGTCCTGCAGCGTTTGCGGCAGGATCCCCGGACTGTCAACGTTCCTGTGATTGTGTTCACCGGCATCACCAGCCAGCATGATTTCTCCGCGTACGCACCGGTGGATTTCATCAGCAAAGACAGTTTCATTCTCGACCAGTTGATCACGCGCATCAACGAAAACCTGGGAAAGGCGGCTAAGCCGCAGCAATTGGCTGCCCTCTGAAACCTCAAGCAGAGCGAGAGGTCCCTATTAAGCAACGATAAACTCCGGGTACGCAACGCAGCCTCCATAGGATAGCGCCCTCTCGCTACGCTCGAGGTTTCAGAAAAAAGCTTATTGCGAAGATGCTATATTCTTTTTCGCAATGCAAAATCTTCCGTCTACCTCAGGCCGCAAACTGACGCTGGTGCCGCTGATTGCGGCCACTTGCTTTATGGTGTCCGGCGGTCCGTATGGCCTGGAGGAACTGGTGCAAGGCGCCGGCTACAAACTGGCCCTCGCCGTTCTTTTCATCCTGCCTGCGATCTGGGCTCTGCCCACCGGACTCATGGTCGGAGAGCTTTCCGCCGCCATCCCTTGCGTTGGCGGATTTTACGTTTGGGTGCGTCGCGCCATGGGACCGTTTTGGGGTTTTCAGGAAGCATGGCTCTCGCTCATGTCCAGTATTTTCGATATGGGCGCTTATCCCACGGTGGCCGTGCTTTATCTGGGACGCATATGGCCCCAGGCAACTCAGGGCAACAACGGCGTGATGATCGCCGCGTCCATTCTGCTGGCATGCCTGTTGTGGAACCTGTTTGGCGCGCGCGCCGTCGGCGACGGCTCCATTCTGCTGGGAGCGCTGCTGATGAGCCCGTTTCTGGTAATCACGATCTATGCAATA
>WNFI01658792.1_pt1 | contig 10778 bp, 12 predicted proteins | sample 5400471 | NCBI WGS metagenome assembly WNFI01 (sample SAMN13153348, study PRJNA577476) | soil metagenome | isolation source: 100 cm saprolite on Douglas fir-dominated hillslope | place: USA:California | collected 2013-09-17 | reverse complement strand
CGTCTCAGAGCAGAATTTGCAGCTAGTATGAGCCTGGAGAGCCTTCAGATACTCCCCACGAATTCTTGAAGGTATGGTGAGTGGATGCGTGAACCCCTGCAGTTTCAAGTTTTTGCTATTCTGTGAGAGGAGTTTATATAACCAACGGGGAAAAACAATTGGTTTTGGAGCATCCACAGACGCTGTTAAGTTTAGTACACTCCCGGACCATGGCTGTGGGTCCCCGGGCCACGTTAATTCCGACGGTCCCCATGAAGATCGCTTGGGCATGACTTCGGGACAACCAACCCAAATATCCGAAGGCCCTAGAGTTTGAACGTCAAGAAATAAGTCGAGGCACGCGACAAGGTTGCATCTGCAGCGTTTGCGGAAGCTGGCAAGGTCACGCAACGCCCAACCCTCAAATAATCGCAGTCCTTCTCCAAGGATTTCGAATGTCAGGGAGTAATCCAAGGTTTTGCGAGCTGCATTTTCCATTTCTGGAATAAGCCCTCTGCTACTCGCCATCGCGTATGCAGGGAAGGCTTCGGCTCCCTTTGGCGCTGGAAATTCCCCGCGATTGACCTCGGCACGGATTGACGACAGTACTGAAACCATATCGTACTTCTGACACGCTACGAGTAGATGATACACCTTATCATATGACTTGGGTATCACTGGCCGGACGGGGTATAGCATCGAGACAAGACTGATCAGCAGTTCGGAGTCTTCAGATAGTTGGACCATGGAGAGACCGTCGACAGATTCACTGTAGGGAGGCTGAGGAAGAGAGAGTAGATCTCTGAAGAATGGCGACACCATGGCTAGTACTGATTTATGGACTCGGAAATCGACATTGTCGGACGATCGGAGTATGAAATTCGCGTCATGTACGTCAAAGGATTTAGTAGGCGGAGACCTGGTCGAACCTATTTTGACTTGAGAGTCCTCTCGTTCCCGTACGAGACATAGGACTGGATCTGCCTGTAAAGAGTTCAACGACCTATGCAACTCTGGCAAATAGACCGCACTCACCTTTTCGAAACTTCCATGAACAACAGATGCCAAAGCCGTCCAAAAGTCGCGTATAGTCTGGCTGGGTATGGACGCACATCTGCATCTACCCTTACACTCAGAAATATGGCGCGCCATGACGGTGTTGAGTTCAAGGGGGTCAAAGAGGTTAGGAGCTTTTCCGATGGATTCAATGTAGCGATCAAGCCAGGTTGGGATTTGGGACGGGCTGACTTCCGTACAAACTAAGCCTGTCATCGTACCACGAGCACCAGACATCCTAAATTCTGTAAGGTCCAACGTAAGAATGACCCGAACTCTTTCGTGATACTTCCAGAGTTCATATAAGGAAGCGCCTGGCATGATGTCGAGCTTATCGTCCAAATCCTCGATAGTCATAGGGTAGTTCAATGTGATTCGCGCGGCCTGATGTGCTTCTGGTCGAAGCCCATACTTTTGTGCGAGAGAATAGATGTGGAGTGCTGGCTCTAGACGAGAGGACAGTGGATAATGTCGGGCGATGCTACCCCGGATGTGAGCCAGTACAGAATCCATTTGATACTTTTGGGCCACAGATAGAAGTTCCATATTTTCTGCAGGGGTCGATAGAAGGCGGGGCGTCATGGGGAAGATGAAGGTGAGAAGAGTGTGAAGGATCGCGCCGCGTTCAGGTAGCTGTACAACTGGGAGTGATGGCGCAGCATATGAGGGATCAGGGGAATCCAATGTCCTTTGTATAAGCTGTTCGAGCACAAAAGAGCTACTCACAACGCATATTTTCGGCACTCGGAAAATATGGGAGTCACGAGAACGAAGAATCAAATCTGCGCCAGGGTGGTCGAGGAGTAGGTTCGTAAGGTGTTTGTCTGTGGAGGCTGCTATGAGGGAGGCTGTAGACATGATTCTCGTAGTCTAGTATGCCAGTGGTTATAGGAAGCTAAGAAGCCTTTTAAAAACCCCTCCTGCTGCAGCGAAGAGAAGGTGTATCGCGATACGTGGACCTAGCAGGGCAGGCACTGATGGCATATGCCAGTGCCTAGTCTAGTCGTGATGATAATGCACCCAGACCACCTGACACATGAGCGCATGGATCGGGGGCATAGCTACGCGTAGCAAAGCATGGCCTGAGTCTGATCCGCGTCCGTAATCACGAGCAGCATCGTGCGACGGCGAACATGTCATCAATGATGAGTCAGAAAAGGACGAGCCATTGCACCAGGGTAGAGGGAGTTACGCGTAAGTTTCCTGGTCCATAAATTTTTGTCATGAGAGAGTGGTAGGAATTCGAAGGAGAGCGGGCACGTTGTACCGTGCCAGTGCTTCAACTTCGGACTCGGGAAATCATTCGATTAATTGGCGTCGTTCATCTGCCTATACAGTGTAGTGTCCATCTCATAATATTCTTCGAAGTGGAACGAAGTGTGACTCGTTTCTGTCTTCTCTTTCCACCGATCCGATCATGTAGAACTAGAGTTGGTATCCTGCACCTTTTGCTTTTTGGGGTGAACATGTATGGCTTGCGAATTATCATAACAGGATGGCAGGTACAAGTGGCTCTTACTTGACAAATATATGGTAATTGTAGCCATCAAGAAGTGCCATCACCGTACCATGGCCTTGTCATGATGTCAGAAACAGAACAGAAATGGTTCGTCCAGCTCACGTGCATCCCGTTACGATAACCACGTGACCAAACACTTGCCATTGTTCCTCTTTTTTAAAACCTTTCCTTCCCCGAGTCTGAGTGCTCTGAGCCTTCTGACCCGAACGAATATCGTTGGACTGATCGATTTTACATCCTTCATGTGTAAAAAGGAAAATTCCCTTATCTTTTGCGCTCCGTCAAGGGTGTAATCACCGTTGACGCCACAGCTCTTCTGAGTCAGCGGAAATATAGACGCCCCATTTTTTCTGCGGTATTTGATCTGCATGCCCATCTCTGGATCCCTGGTTGTGCATACACGCTACGGTATATATCCATCTTTAGCCACCTATGAATCGACACCACATACCTCAACCGCTCTCCAGCCGCCAACTAGTACACTGCTAAGAGGCCGTTTTACTGTGGTTAGCGACCTGTGTCACTTGCGCCCAGGCGGGATGACCTGGCCGCGCTTTTCGACAGCGCGTACTGTACACCCACACCATGTTGCCACCGCTAAATCACTAGATATCGGTTATAACGCATCCATCTCATCAAAGGAAGACTCTCAGGCTGTCTCGGCTAACGGGTACCTGAGTGCCGTTGTGGAGCTTGATCCATCGAGGCGGACATCGCCTTTCTCTTTATGCCTCCGTGAGGTGCGATTGACAGCGATGCGATGGACGGCGCCCAAAGAATTGCCGCCTTTAAGCCTTTAAGGCGGCGGATCTCGGGTGCAAGCAGCCGTTCTTATCTTTACAGGCTTTGACCTTTACTTTTGGCGCAGTGGGCGTCCTGGACCGTACGATAAGAAAGTACGTAGTGGCAACTCAGTATATGGATTTCCCAGGAACTAATGCCTTAATATTGGCAACTCTTAATGACCCTTCTGTTGGAATTGAATTGAGCTCGCGCGGCTCGTTCCTCCCTAGTTTAGTGCACCACGCTATTTTTTCAGTACCTTGCTATGTTTCCTTTCATTTACCATACTGACATCCATACATTCTGAGTAGTATAAGTCGCATGTAATTCATCCCGGGCACCCTCGCGCGTTTGCCCACACCCACCTCAGTCCCACTCGTTTCCTGCACGCGCATCACGTTTCTCCTACGACTCCGTCCTCCCTGACAACTTTTCTTAGAAGTATTCACGCTTGACTTGATGGGTGGTACCAAGCAGGAAGTCCGTCCTTGGTCAAGTTACATTTGGTGTGCCCCACCTGTCACGGATGTCTGTCGAGAAAATTCTCACTAACCAGAAACAGGGATACTTGGAATAAGTCACCAGAAGAACGCCAGTTCCTACAACGAGTCGATGCTTGTCTTATTACCTATGCAACGCTCTCCTACTTCAGCAAATATCTTGATCAACAGAATATCATTGTGAGTGTCTGTGCTAACCAGGGTCGTCTAAGCGTGCTCAAAAATGCGCGCATTAGAATGCCTACGTATCTGGAATGAAAGAAGAGTGAGTATTTCCGGATCCTGAATATGTTTTGCATCATGTTTGACGTCACGGTGGCTTCTACAAGCCTTCATCTTCATGGCAACCAACTCAACTATATCACAACTTCATGGACAGTAGGATATATTATAGGACAAGTCCCCTCAAAGTTAGTCCTCTTTTGGTCTTTATTCGCGTTATCTTATAGTATCCAGCATGCTAATTACGCGTGTCCGACCGTCGGTTTGGGTAAGTTGGCTATACCTAAACTACTTTGCTCGGGCTCACATGGGAGTCAACGCCGTTCTCAGATTCCGACGATGGAGCTAATATGGGGTTCCCTCACTATGTGTCTTGCAGCGAGCAAGGACTTTTCGACCCTCTGCGCGATACGCTTCTTTATCGGGTTGGCAGAGTCGACCTTTTTCCCTGCCATCCAGGTGTGTTCATGGTTTCATATGATGGGTGTATTAACTACAGCTAATGGCAATTATAGTACGTAATCGGTAGTTGGTACAAAGATGAAGAATTAGCAAAGAGATCTTGTATATTCCACGTAAGTGGGGAGTCCATTTATGAGTTTCTATGGCACGAGCCACTGGCGTGCTCGCACAGACCGCCAGTGCTGTTGGACCTATCGTTAGTGGGTTCTTGCAGGCGGTAAGTTCAAAATCCAATCCAATCGAAATCACAGAAATCAACGTATACGACCGGTAGGGAATTTATAACCGTCTCAATAACAGTGGTGGCCTCGCGGGGTGGAAATGTGACTCGGATTGTTCTCTGCTTGGACTCAGAGCTGATTTTTTCTAGGGCTATTCGTCCTCGATGGTGTCATAAGCATCCCTATTGCGTTGATTGGTTTCCTTGTCATGCCTGATCTACCTTCGACAACCAAGCCATCCATGTTATACACGCAGGAACAACTCGACATAGCCAAGAAGCGTATGGACTCTGTGGGGCGGAAGCCTCCTGCGAAGTTCACCAAGAAAAAGGTGCAAGTTGCTCGTTAATACTGCTAGCCTTCGTAACGTTTGACGGACTACGATGCCATAGGTTCTCGGCTTCTTTTCCACATGGCATATATACACGCTCGTACCACGTATGTTCTACTGGTGAAGATCGTTGGCCTTTACTAAATCTGTTCGGGAATGCAGTTCATGTCCTTGTATGGTTTCATGCATTGCTGTAATTTAACTCTGATCTTGCCTTCAGTTTGTTAATGGAGGGGGAGGCACGACCTCCATGATTTTCTGGTCAGGCACTCAACCCAAATCATTATGGATGTATCCGCTCACGGAAGCTGCAGGCTCAAGAGCTTCAACAAGCCCGGGCACATTGTTTACACCATTGGGCAGATTAACACCTATCCCCTCGGTATATATGCCTTGCAGATTCTGACGAGTAAGCTCTAGTCTTATCATGATGACAGCTGGACTAATCTCCTTGTTCAGCACTAGTTTATGCATGGTGGAGTGATGCAATTGTATCTCGCTGGCCACCAATAGTATTTTCTGGAGTAAGGTTAAAACTGTTTCTACGTCCTTACAGGCCTCACCCTCTATTCCATAGGTATGGTCAATAATTACTCATATTGTTCTTGCAGCCACGCCAGTATACACAGACATTGCCCGGTACGCGGACACTTGATGCCCTGCCTCTCCAAAAATGTTGATTTACCACAACAGCCGGTGGACCTTCTACTACTTTGTAAGGGAGCGACTCTTTTCTTTCGTCGAGTGTTATTCTAGATTGAAAATTTAGACTGGTTGTATGGGGGGGATATCTGGCCTGATTATGGCGTGGGCCAATGAGCTTAACAGCCATGACAGCGAAAGCATGTTCCTCGTATTTCTGTCAAATATGGCGAGCTGATGGTGATGTCTTCCAGAGCGGGCATTCATTATCGCGTCCTGTAACACGTGGGGATACGTAATCCAGGCCTGGCTACCTATGTGAGTTATTGTTCTGTCATTGTTATCACGAATTGACTAACCCCAACCACCATCAAGTCTCATATTCCCTCAAGTAGAACAACCTCGGTAGGTCCGCGACGTCCTTTTGGACAGGATTAACGTATGTGCGACTCTATAGGGTGTTCAAAGGCAACGTCACGACAGTCTTTATCAATTTCTCCATGAGCAACAAGAGTGCGGAAAGCATCGACTCGGAGAAACATGCGGATACTGAACTCTCTCCGGGTGTGAGCCCTTTCTAGTTTTCAGGGCCTTTGGGGTCTTCTTCTTGGGATTGTATGGGAGAAACTTGAATAGCTCAAGTTACCACCTGTGGATAGACAGCACATGTCAGAACCACTTCTCCAAAGACAAATTTTCAGCTGAAACGACGTAATTATGGCCCTCTGTGGTTCATTGTCCGCTTTGTTTCCCTGCTGTGTCCTATGCCACATCACTCTGTGGCCATCAACATCTCGGGTGACATAAAATACAGAGAATCCTACTGTACTAGCCCCATAAACCCACACCAGGTATTCCTAAATCCAAGAATGGCCTTCTACCGTTCCAACTCGACACCCTCATTGGAATCTCCCGCATGGCCGCGGCGCGACATTCTACCCGAGTCGCCGCACACAGCGTTTAATACTGGCAATGCCTGCTGGTCAGGCTTCAACCCGCTGTATCTGGGCGAGGGCATTAAGAACGGGCTGCGTGGTGACCTGCAGCCACCGACCCCCGAACTGTCATCGAGCTCTAGCGGAAGTTCCGACGAGTCTCTGCCCCAGGCTACGCTCGACCAGCTTGAGCAAACATTCTCTCCGATCGGTTCAAGCGCGGATGCGCGGATATACCTGACGCAAACGCCCTTCGACATGGGCACATCAACAGTAGTCTGGGCCTTTCCCGAGCCTAAGTGGGGCCAATGGCAATGCCACTCTTTCTCTTACTGTATCTCAGTCATGACTGAGCAAGATGCCAACACCGTGTACGTGGTGGATGCCTCCAAATCTGAGGCTGATCCCAAGGAGCCACTCCCGCCTGTATATGAATGTACGTTGGACGGCGTGACGCATCTTTGGCTCATCGTACCGAATCGTCCGAGCGAGGATGGGATAGTACAGCTGAGCGAGGAACAGATGCGCGCAGCGGTGGAGTTTTACGATCGGGCTAACCTGAGCAGTCGGAGCTTGGGCTCTGGCGCGGCGGACACGGTGAAAGTGAGGAAGGACAAAGTCGTGGACCCGTATGACACTAGTCGGGAAGACGACGACGATGACGGTTATCATCATTATTATGCCAGTGCCGGAGGGGTTCTGCTCTCTTGCGCAAATGGGAATGAGGTGGATGCAGTCGCGCTGGCTGTGTTACTCCTTACGCGCCACCACTTGCGGTTTGATTCCGATTCCGACTATCGCTCGCGGGGCCGTCATGACCGTCGGTTCCGGCACGCGGTGGCAACGCGTGAACTTGGATCCCATGGCGTTGGGTCTTATGTATATCAAGCATCACAGGTCATCGAAGAAGATCCGCGGGTGTCGCATATTTGGAAGGGTTTACTGGAGTGGCAGGATGTGGAACGCGTGCAGGCGGCGCTGCTTTCCTGAGCCTATGATTAATAATATGGTGGTGCGCCGACCAATGAAGGGCGGACTCGGAAGGCCAGGTGCCTGTAGAATGTAGGAACGGAAGGATGGGAATCTATGTGATTAAAGACACGGTTAATGGAAAATGTTACTTTAGAGGCGGCGATTGCGACATCGATATTACTGGCACTATAACTGAATGGCCCCTACTTGAAAAAGATCAAGCCGTGGTGTGATGTTAAGGGGACAAAACTCTCAAAGCTGTCGGCACTTATCAATCAAGCGCTTCCTAGGACTTGTCCGACTCTCCCAGAGGGAAACGGTTATAGTGTGACCAGAACGTTGTCGATAGACGCAAAAGACGAGGTGAGTGGCACCTGGAAATGGAATGCCGTGGTGCGGATCTACCCGAGAATAAGTCGGAAATGACCGTCGCCGTCAAGGTGTAGACGGGGACTTGTACTGTATGCGGTTTGTCATTTGAGATATAGCCCTCAATCATGAGGAAAAGAGAGGAGAAAAGACACATTGATCGATTGATACCATCCTCGAACGAGGAGGCGCTTAAATACAGCAAGTTGTCCCAACTGAGCAATCGAAACCGGTGATAGAAATGAAATTAAGAGAGAGTATACGGGTCGTCGTTGCACCGGATGAACAGGAAAACGTAAGGAGAACTGTTAGTAAATATGAAAGAAAGACACTAAAGATTGTACTGGGGGTGTACTAGTGCCGCGCGGCTGCGGCCAAGTGTTGATCGTCGTACAGGAAGGATGTACTGTAGGCGGGCAGTTGTTCTGCTCCGATCCGAGCATGGCTCCGAACGGCATATGCCTCCCGGTCCTCCTCGCGCCCGTTTACTCACCGCCTTTTCTATTTCTCCCTCTCCGATCAAAGGCCGGAGCTTTTCGTCCTCACGTTGGCCATATGGCCACCGAGAGCAACTCTTTCCTAGATTTATACATACACACAGCACAATCTTGCCACGAGACTTGTAAATAGGAGCCTTCTCCTGCCCTCCAATTCCAAACCGACACAGCTTTTTCTAAGTGTCCACCCTTTTGCCGCCAAGTTCAGAGTACAGCACGTCCGCGGTTTCCTTTTCCCTTCGACGGGAATCCCAGCCGGAGCCGCCCTGACGCTGATTCTTAAAATGATTGGATATAAGGAACGCGACGTCTAAGATTAAGAAAGAGATAAAAGTTTGTTTGTTGTCGTTGGCGTGAACATGAAAAAAAGTGTGAGTGACAAGGTGAATGACATTGATGACCAAGACGACGAGGGAGACAGAAATAGGACTGACCAAGAGATTGTTCAAAATTCAGGCGGGGGTCGCAGAAGCTCTAAGATCGCGAAGGAGGTGGCGGCGATGAGCCAAGTCAAAAGCTGGCTCGAAGGATGATAGGGTCATAATGCGAACCTGGTAGCGCAGCCCAAGCTCCTCCTCGCTGAGCTCCATGCTTCCACCCAGACACTCGGTCACGCTGTATCCCTTCTCATTGAACTCACCCGTGAACTCGAGGCTGACTCCACCAAGCCGCGACTGGCAATCGCCGTGTATACGGAGGCAGGAGGAGAGTTCGCTGATGATGGTGCCAAAATGGCGCGTCTTCAGACCCGATGACGATACGAGGGTGCTAGAGAGATGACAGAAAGTTTAGATGAACGAATACCTTGTACATATCAAATGGAGGGTCGATTTGAAAACTCACTTTCCGTGCATCGGGTCGCAGACCCAGATGACGGGATGGCCTGATGCTTGGACGGCCTTGATATGGCAGGCGAGATGCGAATTAATCTATCGCACCATAGAGGTTGTAAAGAAAATATCAGACACCAAATCATTGAAAGAATAAGAAAGGAAAGTGATCGAACCTTCTCCGCCCCGTAACGGGTTATGAGGGTCACCCTCCCGTCGTCACGATTGGGATTTACGACTGCGAAACTCAGTAAGTTCCATAATCCGGGCGGATAAGCATCATACCACAGTACTACTGACGGTCAAGCAAAGCGACGAGTTCATCATCAGCCATAGAAGGTCCGACCTTGATACCGATCGGATTGCGTATTCCTCGAAAGTACTCGACATGCGCGCCATCAAGTTGTCGAGTTCTGTCCCCAACCCAAAGGAAATGCGCAGAGGTGTTGTAGTATTTCTCAGTCGCCAGTGCTGGTGTTCCGAGCTCGCCGGAAACCGTTGAGTCCGGTATTGGGTATCGACGAGTCATAGCCTCCTCATAGGGAAGTAAGAGTCCTTCGTGGCTAAACGTACAGAAACGAGAATGATCCTCGGAAGAGCAATATTGTTAGGGAGGCACGGACCTCGTGTATAGGTCGACCTCACTCAAGACCCCACGGCCTCCGCCGCGCTCGTAGCTCTGCGATTCTCGCCCAGAATCTAAACCAATCGTCCGAGTGAAATCTAGAGCGTCCGCAAGACCCTCGGAAATAGACGCATATTCTGCTCTGCTCATGTAAAAGGTCAGATCCAGCACGCAAAGCGAACGTATGCGGCAAAAGCGCAAACAAACTTCAGGGATGGTGATCGTACATGGGACAGTGACCAGTCCCGCGGATGATGCAGGGAGCCGAACCCAGAGGTTAGAAGGGCTCTAATGTGGTTCAGGGTCGCGGTTGAGTGGAAGTATGCGCTATTTAGTGGGCTCGGGAGCTGTCGACTGATAGACACAGATTATGATGCGTACCTCAGTAATCTCTCCGGATCAGGGGTCCGCTCATCGGGATGGAAGCTTGATAGAGAAATCAGGGATGGGTCCGCTGGCGTAGAAGGCTGTGTTACCCATTCACATTATCACCCCTGCGGTTGCCGAGTAAATTAAACAGGAGAATAAAACAAAGAAAAACAAGTTGGGGAGCGTCCCGCGCCCTACCGGAAAATCATAACGTCACGGTCGCCAACCTTTTCGGTTGCACTACTCCTCGGTTTGGCGTATTGACCTGCAATACGCCCAATGCGGACCTGTCTCCGCGGCCGGAGTCGATACAAATAGGTTAAAATTTTCATTTCCCAATCCGTGTTCGGTATGAGGGGATTAGGACGTACGACAGGGAGACGAGCGCCCCAAATCAGAATTAGAGAAAAGGACAATATGAGTCCCACTTTTGCAGCGATGTTTTCCTATGGTGAGAATTATCCTC
>WNFI01650599.1_pt2 | contig 10778 bp, 11 predicted proteins | sample 5400471 | NCBI WGS metagenome assembly WNFI01 (sample SAMN13153348, study PRJNA577476) | soil metagenome | isolation source: 100 cm saprolite on Douglas fir-dominated hillslope | place: USA:California | collected 2013-09-17 | reverse complement strand
CGGCTCCCGCTCAGCGCCTGGGCCTGGTTCATTACCTCGATTATGGGCTTGACGGCATTCGCGGTGCTGATGCCCGCCTGCATCCTGCTCATTCTCGATCACGTCGCGGGAACCAGTTTCTTCGTAGCTTCGAACCTGGTAATCAACGACCAGGTGTTGCCGCATTCCGGGGGATCGACTTTGCTCTGGCAGCATCTGTTCTGGTTCTTCGGACATCCTGAGGTCTACATCGCAATCGTGCCGGGCATGGGCATTATTTCGCACATTCTCATCACCAACATGCGCAAACCGATGCTCAGCCACAGAGTGCTCATTTATTCCATGGGAGCCCTGGCCGCCCTCAGCTACATGGTTTATGGCCACCACATGTTCGTCAGCGGGATGAATCCTGTCTCCTCGCTGGCCTTTTCTTTCCCCACGCTGGTGATCACCATTCCATCCACAATCATCGTGCTGATCTGGCTGGGCAGCCTGTACGGCGCTAAGTTGCGGATCAACTCGGCATCGCTATTCTCGCTGGGCTTCGTTTCGATGTTCATCAGCGGCGGCGTGAGCGGCTTTTTCCTGGCCCAGCCTTCGATCGACATCATGTTGCACGCCACTTATTTCGTGGTCGGCCACTTCCACCTGGTGATGGGCGTCGCCGCCATGTTCGGCATCTTCGCTGGAACTTACTTCTGGTTTCCCAAGATGGCCGGCCGCATGATGAATGAGACTTTGGGCAGAGTCCACTTCTGGATGAGCTTCGTGGGCGCGTACTGCATCTTTATGCCGTTCCATTACCTCGGAATCGCCGGGAACGTGCGCCGCTATCAGGCCTTTACCGACGATTACCTGATCCCGTTGATCCCCGTGCACAAGTTCATCACCATCGCGGCACTATTCACGGGCGTCGCCCAGTTGATTTTCGTCTACAACCTGATCCACAGCCGCTTCAAGGGCGAAATTGCCCCGAACGACAATCCATGGGAAGGCACTTCGCTGGAGTGGAGTACGGCCACGCCGCCGCCCCACAACAACTTTGGCGACAAGATGCCGGTGGTTTATCACGACCCTTATCAGTACAGCGTCGAGGGTGCAAGCACCGACTATGTAATGCAGACCTCGCCGGAAAAAATTAACAGCCCGAAAGAAGAAAAGTAATCTTCCAGCAGGGCTGGGATCTTTCACCAAGGGAGAGAGGTAGCATTCTCCTCTTCCCGCCAGTACCGGCATCTGGGTGGGGTTGGCGTCGATCACCATGACTTTTGCCGCCTTCACCAGCGCATTGGTCGTTCGTCAGGGGGCCTCGCCGGATTGGCGCCACATCACGTTGCCCCCCGTGCTTTACCTGAACACTCTGGTGATCATTGCCAGCAGCGTCACGCTTGAGATCTCGCGCCGCCGGGTTGCGGCATTTATGGGCGGTTTGAAAGATCGGGCCACCAACCCCGCTCGCTGGCTCTATATCACCCTTTTCTTGGGACTGCTCTTTGTTGCAGGCCAGACTTTCGCCTGGCTGCAACTCAAGGCGCAGGGATTCGGACTCGCGACCAATGTGAGCTACTCCTTTTTCTACGTGCTGACTGTAGCCCACGCCCTGCATTTGCTCGGAGGACTCGGTGGACTGGCCCGCGTCATCGGAAAGTTAAGCAAGTCTGTGCTGAAACGCAGTACTCTGGACGCCACTTCGCGCTACTGGCACTTCATGGGTGTCCTGTGGGTGTACCTGCTTTTTCTGCTTTGGATGAAGCTCTAACCCAGTTAAAGGTAGGAGGCAACGTGAGCCAAGCCGATTTAACGATACAAGGACACTCCAGTGCGGGAGCAATGGCTGAACCCGCGTTCTCGGTCCCCGCAAAGAAGATGGCGATGTGGCTGTTCATCATCGCCGACTCCGCAACCTTTGCCGGTTGTCTTGTCGCCTATGGATTTATACGCAACGCAACTCCCAATTGGCCAAGGCCATTTCACAGCATTACCAATGTTGCGGTCATGACTCTCATCCTCCTGACCAGCAGCTTGACCATGCTGATGGGAGTAAGAGCAGCCCAGGCCGGCGACAAGCCTAAGGCTTTCCGCTGGGTCATGATCACGGCTGTGGCCGGAGTTCTGTTGATCGCAGTGGGAATTCGCTACCAGGGCGGACGCTACAAGGCCGACGATCTTGAAATCACGGGACTTTACTGGCACTTCGTAGACTTGGTTTGGATGTTCGTCGTGCCGCTGGTTTATCTTTTGAATATAGCTCACTGAGACTGGAAAGAGGCAGGAGCCGCGCTATGACTACCGCTGAAACGCACAAGAGTAGTGGGATGGGGAAGGACTTGGCCGCCTACGTTTGCCTGCTGGGCCTGGCTGGAATACAGTTCGTGATCGCCTATCAAAATATCAGCGTGCAGCAGATGTTCGAGCGTATGCTGATTGTGGCGATCGTCGAGGCCGGGCTTGCGCTTTTGTTTTTCATGCATTTGGCAGACAACCGGGGCCTGCGGTGGTTCGTCATCATTTTTACGGTCGCCGTCATCCTGGGTATGCAGTACGGATGGACCGACAGCTTCCGCCTAACCAATGGCGTACCATGGGCGAAGTAGTCTTGGGCGAAACGGGTTACATCCGTCGGGAAACGTCGATGAAGCATTCGAGATCAATCTGGATTTTGGGAATTGCTCTGGTCGGACTAATCATCCTGCTGGTGCCAGTTCCGGCTTTCGCCCAGAGTTGCGCTCTCTGCTATACCCAGGCCGCATCCTCGGGGTCTCGAATGATTCAAGCCTTGAAGAGCGGAATCATAATTCTTATTGCTCCGCCGACGTTCATGAGCCTAGGCGTAATCGTCGTCTGCTATCGCAGACGTAATAAAACCCGCGACGACATCGCCGAGTCGGACCACGAATGGAAGAAGGATGAGGGGGACCTCCCCTCGGACGATTCCCCTGGTAAGAATTGGTAGGGCGCTTCGTCTCCGGGCATGCCTTCAGGCATGCCGCAAACATTGGATTGCGTTTCACGCCTTTAGGCGCTGCATCCAGCCTACTTCGCATCTCGGTTCATTTCTTGTAAATCACTCCCCCCTTCATCACGAACGACACATTCTGCAGCGCGCCGATATCCCGTAACGGATCTCCCTGAACCGCGATGACGTCGGCCAGATAGCCCGCCTCCAGCGCGCCAATCTGACCGTCCCACCCCAGCAGCTTCGCCCCATTGAGCAAGTCAGCCTGCATCACCGCCAACGGCGACATCCCGTACTTCACCATCAGCGCGAATTCCCGCGCCTGCGTTCCGTGAGGAAATGGCCCGACGTCGGAACCAACCGCCATGGGAACTCCGGCCGCGATCTGTTTACGAAATTCCTTTTCGTGCAAATCCAACATCGTATGTTCCCGGGCAGCCTGCACCGGCGTGCCGGCGTGATCGGCAAAATAATCGAAAATAGTAAATGTAGGCACCGCGAAAATCTGCTTCTCCCGCATCAGCCGCATGGTCTCGTCGCCAAGCTGGTTGGCATGGTCAATGGAGGCAACGCCGGCCCGCGCCGCAAACAACGTCCCCGGTTCGCCGGTGGCATGCACCGCGACCCGCTTCCCCGTTCGCGCGGCTTCTTCCACCGCAGACCTGAGTTCAGCCTCCGTGTACTGATAGTTGGTAGATAACTGGCCGTTGCGCACCGTGTCAGGCCCAGTCTCATAAATCTTGATGAAATCCGCGCCTTCCTTGAACTGCTGTCGAATCGCAGCGACTAGTTCATCCTTATTGTTCGCGTAGGTCGCATTGGACAGCACATGCTGCGCCGGATTGAATTTGTTGGCATCTTCATGTCCGCCCAGGATGTCGATCGCATTTCCGCTGACGCGCAACCGGGGGCCCGGAAACAGCCCCTCGTCAATCGCATTGCGAACCGCGGTATCGGCCGATCCCGCGCCTTCCGTGCCCATATCACGCTCCGCGGTGAAGCCTGCCATCAGATCGTCGCGAGCCGCGGATAGGGCGATGATTGTGCGCTGCGGCACGGATTCCTGCACAGTCTGCAAGTCCTCCGCGCCCGGATGCAGAAACAGATGAACGTGCACATCGATCAACCCAGGCAACAGCGTGCGGTCTCCCAGATCAATGACCTCCGCCTCTGCGGGATGCTTTACCGACGTGCCCGCCTCCGCGATTCGCTCGCCCTCCACCCGCACTTCGCCCGGCGTCACTAGCCGCCCGCTCTTCACGTCGAGTAAACGAGCCGCGTGCAGCACTATCGCATGTTGAGTTGAAGGCTGAGATTGCGCCTGTCCCGCCGAAAGCCCCTGCAGCACGCATGGCAGGAGCAGGGATAACAGAAGGGAATGTGGTTTTGTCATGGTTGTCAGCAGGGAATGGTACCACCTCGGATTCACCGAATCCACGTAGGGACAACCGACCGTGCGGCAATCTCAGGGCAGGCTCTCCGCTGTCCATCCGAGCCCGCGAGGTTCCGGTCGCGCAACTTTCAGCGCCGGGTGTTCATCCGCCAAGCTCCAGTCCCTTCAACTGTTCGAGTAGAGATTTTTCGACTCTCTTCCGGTGCTCTGCCGTCAGCTTCTTTCCCTCCGACGTCAAATAGAAAGTGTCGATCGCCATCTGTCCCTCAGTATCGATCAGCGCGATTTCAATGTTGCATCGCTGCTGCGAAAGGCAGGAACTGACGCGATGCAACAGGCGCGGCCGGTCCTGCGCAATCACCTGCAGCAAGGTGCTGGTCGATGAACATTCATCGTCGAAATCAATCCGGGTCTCAACCACCACCTTGACCCGGGCATGTTTCTCGCTGCGCTGGCGATCACGCAGCATCCGATCGAGATCCGCCGTACCCGCCAAAACAGCAGTGATGCTCTGCTTGAAGCGCTGCCACTCTGACATGTTTAACTCGAGCGTGCGAAAGCGGTCGGTGAAGTAGAGCGCATCCACAACCGTCCCCGCCTGGTTCGAAAAAGCATTGGCCTTCACGATGTTCATTCCCCACGCAGCCAGGACTCCGGTCAAAGTCGCAAATAATGACGGCCGGTCTTTTGTTACCAGTGTGAGTTCATACCAATGCCGTCCCCGCTTCAAATCCACTTGCACTGGATCGTGGCCAAATTCCTCAGCCATGGCCATGTGGCGCATTACTTCTTCGGCGGAGTGCACCAGCAAATACCTCTGCGGAAATCCTTCCACAAACTCTTTAAACTTAGCGCCGGTTAGCGGAGCCAGGCTGCGCAAGCGCGCCAATTTTTCGTCACCGGCATCCCCGTGCACGCGGTGGTCCGCACTGCGGTTCAGATAATTCGCGGCGCCAATGTAGAGTTGCCACACGTTTTCCGCCTTCCACGGCGTCAGGGCCTCCGGATTCACCGCCTTGATATCCGCATACGTGAGCAGGCACAACATCTTCAGCCGCTCCGGCGTGCCCATCTTCTCCGCGAACGCCGCGACGGTTTCAGGATTGAAAATATCCCGCCGCAGTTGCGCCGACATTTCCAGGTGGTTCCCAATCAAAAATAATACTGACGCGCGTTCTCCCGGCTCGACATCCAGACGGTCCAGGCAGCGGCCGGCGATCTCCATGCTTGCCTCCACGTGATTCCCACCTGGTACCCCTTTCCCCGTGTCATGTAGCAACAGCGCGAGGTAGAGCAACTCGGGATCCTCCAGTTCGCCCAGCAACTCCGCATACCGCTTATCCCACTCCGACTGCGATTGGTTCAACCGGTGCAAACATTCGATGGCGAGAATCGAGTGCTCGTCTACGGTAAAGCGATGATAGAAATCCCGCACCACCAACGAATCAATCGGCTTCAGTTCCGGCAGCAACAAGGTCAGCAGGCGCAGCGAATGCATGGCCCGCAGGGCTTCCGCCGCATGTGGCTGCAGCAGCGTTTCCTGCAGGTAGAGCCAGAGTTCCGCCCCTCGCGGCGGGGTCACTGCCAAAGCCGGAAGCGCTTGCTCGATTCGGTGCTCGGTGGTGGCACTCAGTTTTAACCCGTGGTGCGCCATGAAGTGGAATAGCCGCAGCAACATCTCGGGATCTTGCAAGGAAGAAGACTGCTGCAGAAAAATCAGGCCATCCACGACCGAAAAATCGGGACTCGCGGGCCGCGACTTCCAGCCCTGAAACTGCCGGCGCAGCGAAGACCAGGCCTCCGGAATCTCCTCCAGCAACTGCATCACCGTGCGTTGCACGGCGCGGGCATGCCCGAAGTAGATCCGCATCCAATCCGCAGCCGTCAGGTCTGCCGCATCCCCCGCTCCAATCTTCCGCGCCGCCGCTTCGTCCTGCGCCTCCCAGCTCAGTCCATTGTCGTCGCGCCCATGCCGGAAGTGCACAAAACAACGCGCCGCCATCAGGAACTCTAGAGCAGCATCCAACTGCTTGCGCACCGGCGCCCGTAACGAACTCGCGCCGGACCAGTCGCCCAGCTTGCCCATGGACGAGATCAGCGCCAGCCAGCAGGCCACGTTGTAATCGCGCAGCCCGCCCGGCGACTCTTTCAAATTCGGTTCCAGGTGAAATACCGTCTGCCCGAATTTTCCGTGCCGCTCGCGGGTCACTTCGGCCAGTCCCTGCAGCAACGGTTTGCACTCCCTCATCACAAGCTTGGGAATCACTTTGTCATGAAGGCGCACGAACAACTCGCGATCCCCTGCTAGATAGCGGCAATCAAGGAGAGAAATAGCGAATTCGGTGTTGTTTGGATCAAAACGGTCGCACTCCGCAAGTGTCCGCGATGCAGGACTCAACTTGAGCTTCAGATCCCACAGCTCTTGTGAAAATCTGCGGATCGCATCTTTATGAGTCTCCTCTCCGCTATGATCGGCATACAAGAAAAGCAAATCGATATCGGAATAAGGAAACAGCCAGCTGCGCCCGAAACCTCCAGTCGCCACCAGTGCGAAGCCGCGCGGGCCAGCTTCGTCGGCCGCCACTAAATCCTGCCAGAGACGCTTGAGGATGTCTTCGATCAGCCGAGTCCGTTGCGCGACCGCGGAACGGCCGTCGCCGGTCAAAGCAAAGTCGCCAGCAATCCGCGCCGATTCCTCGGCAATGGAAACCCGAAGTTCACCGATGAGTGAAGGAGCTGCCGTCATGAAGATGGGTCGAAGAAATCGATAATCGAGCTCTCATGCCGCATGTCCCTTGGGTGGGCTAGTAATACCTGCCTTACAGCGCTCCCTCGCCCCGCTCTTCATTACGGATGCGAATCGCTTCATCCACTCGCGTCAAAAAAATCTTCCCATCCCCGATCTTGCCCGTCCGCGCCGCCCCCAGGATGGCCTGCACGGCCTTCTCGACCATCGCGTCCGCCAGAACCACTTCCAGCTTGGTCTTGGGAATAAGATCCACGCTATACTCGCGGCCGCGATAGACCTCGGTGTGCCCCTTCTGCCGGCCATGCCCCCGCACCTCAATCACCGTCATGCCTTCGACGCCAATCTCCTGCAGCGCGCTCTTTACCGCTTCCAGCCTGGAGTTTTGGATGACCGCTTCAACCTTTGTCATGATTGTTCTCGAACTCCAATCCCCTCCACATGCGCGGCTCTGAAATTCTACGCCGACGCTTCCCAGTAATAACCTTCTTCGCCGTGCTGCGACAAGTCCAGACCCTGGATTTCTTCCTCTTCGCTGACGCGCAAACCGATCGTCATGTCCACAAGTTTCAGGATCATCAGCGTGCCCACAATCGCGATCACCCATGAGATCGCCACAGCCGCGAACTGGTTCACCAGTTGGTGCGCATTCCCTTCCAATAGCCCCGATGGCAGCGGGTTCCCCTGCGCATCCTTGAATATCGGATTCACCGCGCTCGACGCAAAAACGCCCGTCAGCAGCGCCCCCAGCGTTCCCCCAACTCCATGCACGCCGAAAGCGTCCAGCGAATCGTCGTATCCAAAAACTGCTTTCACCTTGGCAACCATCCAATAGCAGAAGATGCCCGCGATCAAACCAATCAGCAGCGCCGGCATGGGCTTTACGAACCCGGAGGCTGGAGTAATAGCCACCAATCCCGCTACAGATCCCGAGATCGCACCCAGCGTGCTGGGCTTGCCGTTACGTAGCCACTCAGCGCCGGCCCATCCCGCCGCGGCCGCTGCTGCCGCAAAATGCGTGGCCACAAATGCGCTCGTCGCCAGACTCCCCGCGCTTAACGCACTGCCGGCGTTGAAGCCGAACCAGCCCACCCACAAAAGACACGCGCCAATAAAGCTCAAGACCACGCTGTGCGGCGGCATCGGCTCTTTCGGATAGCCTATTCGCTTCCCCAGGTAAAGCGCGCAGACCAGCGCCGACACTCCGGAAGTGATGTGCACTACGGTACCGCCGGCAAAATCGAGTGTTGGAAATCGCCCGCCCAGAGCCGCGTTTAGCAGTCCACCCTTGCCCCACACCATGTGCGCCATCGGATCATAGACGACAATCGACCATAGAATCATGAACACCATCATCGCGCTGAACTTCATGCGCTCGGCAAATGCGCCCGCAATCAGTCCCGGCGTGATAATAGCGAACATCAGCTGGTAGACCATGAACGTCTGTAGAGGAATTGTGCCTGCATAGTCCGCGTCGGGCACGGCTCCCACGCCCCGCAGAAACAGATGGTGCAGCCCTCCAATAAAACTGTTACCTGAACCAAACGCCAGGCTGAAGCTGAACAGGCCCCACAGCACGGTGACGACCGCCATCAAGGCGAAACTCTGCATCATGGTGCCGAGCACATTTTTCTTGCGCACCAGCCCGCCATAGAATAGCGCCAGCCCAGGTCCCGTCATCATCAGCACCAAGGCTGAGCTTGTCAGCATCCAGCCGTTGTCGGCGGAACTCTTGGCGTCCGCTACTTGCTGCTCCAACCTGGCAATGCGGGCATTGGTGTCAGTGGAAGGTCCGGGCACCGCGGCTGGGGAAGCGGTTTGCGCCAGCAGCGGCTGGGAGAGAAGAACAAGCAACAGGACGAGGTGGAACCTGGGAATCAGCCGTTTCCCCATGAAGATTAAGTTTGCTCCCGCAAGCGAAGTCGGTCCGAACACAATACAACACGCGACTCACTCTATCGTCTGCTGCGCTTCGCGGCAATCGAAACTATTTATCGGCCCTATCAGGATTTATTATGCAAAAACGAAGCGGCGCTCACTTCGCCTGACCCTTCCGATCTGCGGGAGGCGCGAGCGGCTTGGCAAACTTCGCATCATCCACCGGAATATTCTGCTTAACCTCACTGATTTGAATGGTGAACCGCCCGCCCGGCCGCGCCAGTGTCCAGCGGAACGGAATCTTCACTCCTCCTGCGTCGCGGTAATCCGCATAGTCGATTTGCGTTGGCAACCGCCCCAGCGGCGTCTCTCCAAATCGAACCAGTCGCAGCAGCAACCCCGATTGCTGGTCAAAGTACAACCTGAGCGGCGGCTTGCCCTCCCGCCGTCCTACCACAAGGTAAGCATCGTGGCCGCCGATCTTCTCCGTTCCTTGCAGCCGCGCTTCGCTGAACATCCCTCCCAGATGCGTCGCAAAATGAAGATCCGCATCCATCGCCGCCGCGTCGATGTCCGGTCCATGCATCTCGCGTGCCGGTCTGCCCGGAAATCCCAACCAGCCTTCATGACCATCGAAAGCGGTCACGCTATCTCCGTCAGGCGTGTGCGTGATCGAGATCCGCTTGTCCGTATCCTTCGAGAGAATGTCGATCGGAACATTTCGGTCGCCGAAGGTAATCGTGCCCTTCATCATCCGGCTCGTATTCTTTTCAATTGCAGGCGCTCCGCCCACGGCCTGCAGATACTTGTCGAACAACTGGTCGGGCAGCGGCCCGTTCGGTTCCTTCGTTTCCGCGCTTCCGCTCTCTCCCTCTTCCCCTTTCTTCGCTTCGCTCATCACTGGTTTCGCCGCTTCCGCCATCACCGGAGGCATTCCCACTGGATCGGTGCTGCCCCGGTGACAGGAATAGCAGGTCACTTCGCGATGCCCCTCAAAGTTGTCCTTATTGATGGCGAACATCATCTCCATCATCTTCCGCGCAGTCTGCTTGGGCTTCTTGTCGTCTTTCTCGAATGCGCCCTCTACGTGACAGAATTCGCACTCCACGCCCAACGACGCCGTAACGAACTGCATCCCGGGAATTAACTGGTCAGCCGGAATTCCTTTGAGAACCAGGATGTTCTTGAACTGTTCTTCCGCCTTCCTTGGCCCGGCAACGCTAGAAGGCGCAGGCGTTCCGCTCGATTGCGCCTTCGCGGCTTCCAGGACAACTCCGCCCCCTGCCAGAAATGCGATCATCCCGACACCAATAACTAAGATCTGCTTGCGCTTCATCGGCTGTCGCCTCCAAAGAAAATGTTGGAGCAATCTCTTCTCCACGATTTCCGCGGCATTTCTCTGCGCCTCTCTGCGATTCAAGCTTCCGCCGGGCGTCTGTAAAAAACGGCGTGCAACCCTATGGCCGATTACTGTACACGTACTTGCCCGAAAGCTCCGCGATGACTACCTTCGTTGGCAAAAGCCTGTCTACCGTTGCTTTCTGGTGTGGAGGCACGAACAAGAATACCCGTCCGGCCCCGGACCAGTCTTGCTGCAGATCCGCATCGCTCAAATAAATCTTGGGCGCATCCGCGAAGGTTGACCCGAACCACATCGATGTCGTTCGTCCCTCGACCAGATCAATCGGCCGCTGCGTATAAAACAGAAGCGATGATCCAAACGCCTGGTCGCCATAAATCATTACCTTGTCCTCTCGACGGGCCCGCATCACAATCTCCTGCGCCAATCGCTTCGAGGAAAGATACGGGCCAAAACGTCCCAAGGC
>WNFI01380245.1_pt1 | contig 10778 bp, 9 predicted proteins | sample 5400471 | NCBI WGS metagenome assembly WNFI01 (sample SAMN13153348, study PRJNA577476) | soil metagenome | isolation source: 100 cm saprolite on Douglas fir-dominated hillslope | place: USA:California | collected 2013-09-17 | reverse complement strand
TCGGCCAGTAGGCCATTCATGAAGGCTTCAAATAACTCTGTGGAGCAGCTAAATCATTGAGATTTCAAGCGACAACATGCACCAGCAACCCCAAAAAAAACAACATTCTGCCATTAAAAAATGGATAAAACACGAATCGAACTAACGTCCACTTATGAAAACACAACTCACATCCACGACCAAGACCACTAGGCTAAAGAAGCATTAAATGTTAGCCCATCTCCCGGAATTAAGGACAGTAACACTATAAAACCTAAGGACCCTAATCCTGGAATCTGAGGTAAACATTTTCGCGATTCTGGAGCATTTTTCCGGAAATCTAGCCAGACATCAAGGCCAAAATAGAACTTACAAAAAACTGCACGGAAGCCCAGGGATAGTCCAGGGAACCAACTCCCACTTAGAGGACCCTACAACACTAGGGCCCCAATAGGCCTAGGGACTTTTGGGCCTCCCACAGTAATAGTCTGGTCTACTAGTAACACGTTCTTGCGCTCGATGCACTGTTTAGTGCCGAGGGAGTATGACATTTCAGTGTGAAAGAAGGGACGTGTCCTCGCCATATGAGCCTTTATATAGCCATCAACATCAGATATTCCTTTTCCATATTATGTGGAAGGGTAAGCCCTGGTAAGCCGCTGTACTGGCAGACCTGATGCGCTCGTGACAGCTTGGAATGGAAAGACGGATGTGGCTTGCACTTCAAATCGTCATGTCAGCTGTTGAGCCCTCTGTGCCAAAATGTCAAGGATACCGGAATCACTGGATGGTACTGAACAGGCAGGACTGGATCTAATAACGGGGTATGGATCGAATTTCGCGAAGGCAAACACCATCTTTAGTCAGCAGCCGCAGCGAGAGATGCTTGAATTACGCTCGGTATCTGCTTGGCTACGTTGAGCTGCGTTATGGAGCTAGTGATATGGGATACTGAGCGCGTGTGCAGACGCGTCTCACTACCTGGGTTCTGAGGACATTAGAGGATCAATTGTCTCCTGACTACAGCCTAGTCGTCTCACACAACAGAATGCAACTATGACGTGCTTTCCCAATAGTTGCCATTCCAGTGAGGCCTTTGTTGAACCTGGCATCAGTATGAACTATCTGTGTGCAATGCTCTGCTCGGCACCTTCTATGCGATCAATTCAAGCTTCTAATATTCGCATGAACACCCTACAGCTTCACCTTCATCATGTGCCCCAACACGAAGTCGATGTGCCTTCAAGAAGCCAGGGATTTTATTACTACGCAGGCAAACAACATTAGTTGTTCAGGATGTTCCTTTCAACGAGGCTGATCACGCCCATTCCAATGATTATGGTCTCATCGTGGTCAATCACGAGCCCTGCTAGCTCTCTTCTATAAAGCCTGCTCCGAATCTCTAGCTCTGTCGTCGCAAGGTTTCCATCCTTTCAACTTCATCACATCAGTCAACACCAGATCTAGCTTCATCATGACGGACATCGGCACCGACTTTCTTGACAACAAAGTCACCTATGATTCTAATGTCCCCCCTTCCTGGATCGAATTGGTGCAGAGCAAGACTAAGATCGCCGCGGCCGAAACAGCTGAGCACGTCTCCGGCTTCAACAACGCCATCGCATACCGATTCTTCCCTGGAATCCCACCGCCTCCCGAACCTACGTACTTTCTCGCGACAACCAAAACCGAATGGAAAGAAGGAGAAACCGTCACTGTTGCTGGTGAGCCAATATCTCAAACTAACATTGAGAAATACTACTTATCTCCATCCAAAGGTCCATTTGACGATCAAGGCACTGGACGGATTTTGACGCTCACGGGCTCATTCACGAACCAGCTTGTCATCTTCAAGGAGGGCCTTCTTGAAGACTCTGGCAGATAAGGGAAGGTGGAGATGCTGTTGTCATTGTACTTGACCGATTGAGGAGCAATACGTTTGTCAAATGATTGTACATAAGTGGTCAAATTTTGTGTTTCTTGCTTCTCACCTGTCAGCATGCATGGGCAGCCTAGTCAGCCGACGTACTAAGGGACCTACAAAAATGTGTGGCACGCATACATGCCATATGGCCCCATACTATTGGGGCCCCTTACTATAAACGGTTATTGCATTTTCCTACTTAAAGGACGTGTATCTCAGCCTGGGTAGCGATATCTAACGAAGGCGATATCATGCTCAGTTCTCTCGATCACCTGGATTCTTAGAAAAATTGGTAAAATACCACGTCAAATGCGGGTTCTGAGATGTACCATGGCCACCATATCATACATGTTCGCTTTACTTCTTAATGCAAATCACTCAAGAAAGTGAGAACACTCCTTACACAAAATGACAAGACCGGTTCAACCTCCATCAAGCATAAACAGTGCCGGAGAACTGTCAATGGGCGCCCGGAGGCGTAAGTATGCCCAGATGCATTAAGATTAGCGGAGCCCCTTCGATGTGCACACAAGCCTCATTAAATCTCGTACCTCGATTAAATTCCAAATTATCGCCGAATTTTTACCGCGCACTCGCATCACGATAGTGAAACAAAATCAAATTGAGATGTCGGCGATATTGTCTGTGGGGTAAAGACGAGGACGTTAAAGGTACGGGATACAGCACCCACTCCCCAATCAATACAGTGGGGCACGATGAACACCGTAGTTAGATACAGGCCACGGCTGAATCCTTGGGATGCTCATCTGGATTTTTGCTAAGACGAGGGCCTATACACCGTACGCCGATGTTATATCCCTGCCAATCCTGATACCAGAGATCCTCAAGAGAGTAGTAACAAATACCCTTCCACTACGGATGGTGGATTCCCCACTTAGTTGGGTTCCTTCGAATCTGTACCCAAGCAGCGGCATATTGGTCCACTCCAGAATAAGGACATCTTGGGCCCTTGGGCCACACATATATCCGCAAGTACAATACTTTGAGCCATCCCTGAGGCTAATGCTGTCCCCGTGCCAAGTTTCCTCTCGGGACTCTACGTATACCAGAGACTACAAGTCCACACAGGTGACATTGATGATGCAATCTAAAATTCTTGTAAAGGGTAGCATCAATATTGGTCGGCTTGCGATGATGCGGAACTCTTGATTCACTTCCCCCGCGCTGTTCAAATATTCTCTAGTATGAATTATAATTGATGGTCCCTTTTCAGATCTCTAGTGACAAGAGAAATAAAAATCGGATGTTTTGATTGGACTTGGTTTCCCTGGAACATTGAAGAAAGATGCCGTCTTTGGGGGTCGTTCTGTACGGCGGTTAAGGATGGACCGCGGCCCGGAAGCAAACTCGTTTTACCTCTTCACTCGTTTCTTCCGCATCGTCAGTGAACGACATTAAGATAATCATTGTTCACTTTGGTGCCCCTGGAAATAAGTCGACACCTTGGGGTTCATAATTGTGCCCAACTGGCTTCAACGTTCAGTGGTTTCTCGGAATCTTGGAACAAAATTAAAACCCTTCAGGTCGACACTCTTTCATCAGTCATGCATCTGCACCGAAGAGCAAACATTCGCTCGCCATCCGACACATCTGAGCACCTCTCGAAAAGTTCTCGTTCATCTGGTTCCAGGTCACCGAAGGCCCTTCGTCAATCCTTGACACCAAGGATCACTATCTTCCTCCTTATTGTTTTTATCCTCTTCCTTTTCACCCGCCTGTCTTTATTCCCCTCCGATTCGACGTCCTACTCATTTGACACCGGTTTACGCAGTTCCTCGCGTCGTCTCGTGCCCCGCGACTATTTAAATGCGTCTGCCCATGACCCTGCACCTTTCCCATTTTGTCCAATCTACGGTCCTGGTGATGGCATGACCAAGAAGTATCGTGCTGTGAACCTCCAAAAGAGTGTATTGAACAGAGGCACTGGTACCCGCATTCAGCGTGTCATTCACAAAGCAATGCGTGGTTTACCCGTTACTATCAGCGTTCTTGGTGGCTCTGTATCTTCGTGTCATGGAGCCGGAGAGGATCCACTTGCCTCCGCCTGCTATCCCTCGATATTCTTCTCATGGTGGAACTCGATATTTCCCCATCCTGCCTCTGAGCTAACCAATGGTGCTCGCCGGAGAACTGACTCATCTTACTACTCGTATTGTAATGCTCATCACCTTCCTGACCAAACAGACCTGGTCATTCTGGAATTTGACACCGAAGATGAGTAGTACGTTCGCTTTTACATCCAACGTTCATTGGCAACAGTTTCTAATGCTGTGCTTAGTGGCGAGACCTGGATGCAGCATTTCGAACTCCTTGTCCGTTCCATACTCATTCGACCCGATCATCCTGCTGTTATCGTTGTGGGACACTTTTCCCCACAACTTCAGGGCATCCATGGGTATGCGGGTCCGGAGCAAAGGCACACGTTGGTTGCACAGTTCTACGACGTTCCCCATGTCTCCGCAAAAGCTTTATTGTATGATGAGTATTTACACAACCCATCATTGACGCTCGAGACCTACTACGTGGACCCAATGCTTTCGAACCCCCGTGGACACCGTGTCCTTGCGGATGCGTTGATTCATTACATGGAGGAGCAAATTTGTACAGGCTGGTCTGCTATCAAGGGATACTCCTATGACGTTACTGTACCGGAGTTGTCGACCCACGATGATGCCGAGGTTGCAGATACAATCGGTCTCTTCCGTGGGATGGATGTTCGCAAGGGCGAAAAGGCAGGGAAGTTGAAGAAAGGCAAGAAGAAGCTTTGGTCTCCGCCTATCGATCGTACAGCAGCTGCTGATATTCCAGGCTTCCTCTTGACGACGCGACCAAATGTAGACGGAGGTGATGATCCATTCCGTTTTGAAGAAGTTCAACCATTCTGCGTTTCAGCGAATGACTTGATCAACCCTCTACCTCCTTCACTTTTCGTCGGAACTGGTTGGCATATGCAGAAGCCAAAACACACTATCGCTGATAGCTTGACTACCGTGGATGCATACTATTGGTATGCTTTTTACCCCTCAAGCAAGCTTCGTGTACCTGTCACTACTAGTGGTGGAGATGTAGCTATCTGGTACCTGACGCAGGATCGTAGCATTGGGCAAGAACCGAGTCAGGTTAGCTGTTGGGTGGACAATAATCATGCAGGAGCCGAGGTCATCTCTGCTGCCGCGGAGGGCGATCCAACTCCTTCGTGCGTCAATTTGTGCTAAAATTTTTTCTAGTCTTCTCATCATTTCGTTTTCTACAGAATAAGCATAATTGACCGCTATGTCTCCCCCGGTTCGCACTATATCGAATGCCAGTTACAAGGGACGGAAGGTGTTAAGGTCACACCCTTCAAAATTCTTGGTGTTTTCACCACATGAAGCGCTGGGTCTGGGACCTTTGAATTTTATCTATAATGTGCTCACGATGTCTTTCCATCAAGTACTGGTTGCATTTATTTAATTGAAGTTATCTTGTATACTCTCAATCTTATAGAGGCACCTTTGGTTTTTCAATGTGTGAGGCTGACTCTGATCAACGTTGTTGGTCACCCGCTAAACCCCGAGACCAATGTCTTCAACTGATCTCGATCTTGATAAACTCAAGTCCATTTTGAAGGAGATCGACCGTGTAAAAAAGGACCATGAGACCCCTGGTGCCGCTCTACAGATAAGCGCAAATGATTTAGCTGCGGTCATGCGCTCCTTTGGTGGTCCCAACCACAATCTCGCGTACTTGGTTCTCACTTCGCTCTGTGGCTTACTTCGTGACCAACAGCAAAAATCCAAAGCTTCTAGCGAACAGGCTACAGAGAGCGTGGCTCGTCTCTTCATACCTCATCTAGAAGAGGGTTTTCGCGCGATCACCGATGATGATACACGTCCTCCTATGCTCCTTCTTATCGCGTTGTTGCAAATAGACAGCGACGTAGGGACCTTGCTTTTCCTTCGAGAAGGCACGATCCAATGGCTTGAAGAGCAACCCGATCTCTTCCCACAGGAACCGACCACCATACATAGGATTTGCACGACGCTCTCGATTGCCAGTGGCCTGACGAGATGTCGAGGTGCAGTACGCGAGCACTTCTTGTCTTGGTTGGAAGGGCAGTATCTGAACTCCAAGGATGAACGAACGCGTGCTTCGGCAGCTGTTTCCTTGACGAAACTCTCGAGGATGGTCCAAAATGAGGATGATCTTTCCAAAATTCCGCAGCAGTTGGGGGATGAACACACAATACCTTGGTCAAGGAATGATCAGGAGATCGCGAACACCTTTAAGTCTCTGATAATCAACGGAAAGGGAGAGAGTGAAGACGGTCTTCAGGTGGTCATAGACTCTGTTGAGGGCCTTGCGTATCTCACTGATAGGACCAACGTTAAAGAGTCGTTGTCCAAGGATACGGGATTTCTGAAGCACCTGTTTGCCCTGGTGCCTCCCATCAAAAAAGGCAACAGTCTCATTGCTCAAGGGATTGATGAAGGACCTGTAGCCAAGGCTAACATTTCCCTCGTCTATGGCAGTTGCATCATTATCTTGCATCTCGTCCAATATGCGCCCCGTTTAACAGAGGAAGAGAGTCAAGTTGAGAAATTGCGCAAATTGGCGAGTCGAGGGACTGCGAGAGTGGGTGAACCGCTGAAGAGTGCGAATGACGCAGATGAAGTGCGAGAAAGTGATGAAATAGTGGCTACTCGTGGCAAGCGACTCATTTCAGCTGGAGTGCTGCCCGTGCTTGCTACTCTTGCACGCTCGGAAAGCATGGCTACGCGTCAGGCTATTGGACAATCGTATCTATCCTTGGTAGAGCCGAAAGAAAATCGTGGTGCTGTCCTTCAAAATGGAGGGGGTAAAGCGATTCGATCCATGATCAGTTCCTTCGCAGCTCCGTCATCTTCGACAAAAACACTCGAGCTCCCTATACAATCGCTTCCTACTATACAGGCGCTCGCGAAACTCACCATTACCACGGACCCTCGCATTCTGTTTGGACCCTCCGATTCAGACACTTTGGATGCTATTCGCCCAATGAAACAACTCCTGTTACACCCGCACTCTTCACTGTTACAAAAATTCGAGTCCCTCATGGCGCTCACCAATTTAGCGTCCACTTCACAGAAGGCTACAGACCGAATCGTAACAGATGATATTGTTGGTCAACTGGATTCATTAATTCTGGATGATCATCCCCTTGTCCGGCGAGCAGCCAATGAACTATTGTGCAATGTCGTTTCAACTGAAAGGCTGATGAAGCGATACGGAGCAGGTGCTGAGCTTGTCGCTGTCCCTCCTAAAGGTGTCGTATCCCGACTGCACATTCTTCTTGCCTTGTCCGATTCGGACGATCTTGCTACTCGCAAAGCGGCTTCCGGAACGCTTGCGACACTACTTTCCATCTCACCTTCTTGTGCAAAGGCGCTGTTGTCCATTGAGAAAGGTCCCCAAGGTGTATTCGCAATACTTGGAGACTTGATTGATTCGAGTCGAGCTTCAGGCCAAGGCGGCCCCCCACTCCAGCAGAACGACAGCTTGCAGCTTGTGCATCGGGGGGTTGTTTGCCTTCAAAGGATATTCACGAGTGCAAAACCAGCAGGCATGGAAGAGAAGATCATCGAGGCCGCTAGATTGGAGAAGTTAACCTCAGTATTGGCGAATTGCATCAAACCACTAATGGACGACTGCAAGAGTACAAGTGGAACTGGTCTCCAGGAGATTCTTTTAACGGCAACCGAGTGTTTGAGATGGTTGACTGATAGAGGGATCTGAAGGACGTATATGAAGAGGGACTTAGGATCGCGATAGCCACATCGTGGTGGTAGGATGCAACGAATTAATAATATTATATAGGGTTAGAGTTGTATACCCTAACAAAACCCAAAGACGTCCCTGATGGATCTATCGGCGGTACACGTACGAGTCACGATTATCTGACCAAAGACGAGCCCATTCTATACATAAACGATACAAGTAGACTTGGGAGCAATGTCAGCCTCATAGGCCTTGACGGTACTATAGTGATTCGTACCTTCCATGTCAGCCCTTCTAGTCATGGTCTTCTTCCATTGTCGCCCAGCGCGGGCAATTCGACGTAGCTTCTGGTCACCTTCACATTGGTAAACCGCCAAAGCTCCCTCTGTATGATTCCCCAGCCGACTGAACGCCTTCAACCCTGCGCTGGAAGGGCCGGAGAAAAACGAATGTATATTGTAAAGATCGGCATATGTGTCCGAAATAGGGATATAGTGCAACCTGGGAGATCGAATTTCGCAATCAAGCCATTAGAGCCTTAATTGATCAACATACCAAGGTTGGATCCAATCTGAGAAGAACTCTCTATACACGGAGGTCTTGAGCACGGCACTCTCACTGCCCATAAAAGCTAGGAAGTGCGCCGAGTACCCCATGCCGTCCACATCAATTATATATTTGTACTTGTAATGATCCGTAAGTCGTACGGCGTCTGCAAATCGAAAATCCTCCCTCATTTGCTCGCAACCGCCGTCATGGTAGAGGTCACATCCAATACTTTTCGTGAATGCAATATCGAACATCCCCTTATTGAGTTCTGCGGTCGGTACGGTAGCAGAAATGAAGGAAGTTTCCTTTGTAGTCGATGGATCAGGGAAAATGATAGTTGTGTTTCCGGTGATATGGTCCGAAGCCATCTGCACTAGTCTAAAAAACAGGCTTGAGCTACGCTTAAGTATCTGTAGAAGGCAGTAGTTTACCGATGGCGGTGATATTGATGCAGAAACCCAGGTGGGGAGCTGCCGCCCCCGGTCGATGCTCCTCTCCAGAACATGAGATCTTTCTTCTCGTTCCAATTAGTTTCGAAGTTATCCGTTTCTTTCGTCAAGAATAAAACTGGATCAATACCGTAGGTATACCTAAAGATATCCAGGTCTCATCACTAACTGCAGGATTAGTTATCGAGGATGGTTGTGCTAACCGCTTCGTGGCGCCATAGTAATAATGGCTGGGTATAACAATATCACCGTAACCAGGTGCTTTTGCTGGAGAGAAGACTGGGAACAAAGCAGGAAGGGTCCGCCAATCAGAAAAGAAATGACCCTGGAACAGGCGGCCCGAAGGGTCCTCGCAGAAGTTCACTAGATTGTGGAAACCGACGAGACCAAGGCTGTTGGCGCGAATAGTGGGGCCAGAACCTGTGGTAGAGAGTAGATTGTATGCAGTTTGCGACGTATGCACCTGTCCCCTCAGAGAACTGAATAGACGTCGAGCGGCGGACTCTGGGGGGCAGGCTCTTCGGAACGAGTCCCACACGGAGCCTTCGCCTCTCCAATCTTCATTGAACGACCCGCCCGATACTTTATCTGTACTGTATGAGCCACACAGGACATGATGTTAAAGAGAAGCTCAAATACCGAATTGGTGAGGGACAGGAGCATCTGTCTGATTCCAAGGAACGATGACCCTCCCTTCGGTTCTGGTGCTGATCGGGAACTGCATATCTGGCAGCTGCCAAGGTGTCGGGAATTGTAACGGGTAAGAGAAGGTATGAGGGCCTACCGATTTTATGAAGGATTTCACCATCATAAGAAAACCAACAGCTCGTTCTTTTGGCCCACGCTCCTTCCCGTCCAAATCCCTGGACGGAGGAATGAATCCTTCTCCATTGACTATACTTACAAGATCTATGGAAGGTAACTCGCCAACCTTCGGACCAGCATCAGCATCACCCAAAGAAGGAAAAGACGAAACATACTTGTTGCGCGCGCTTTCGAAGCTCTTTAGGAGAGAGTGACCAGAAGGGTTCCAGATCCTCCATCATTGAGTCAAACTCGTCTATCATCTTGAAGTCCCTGCTCTTCGCGAACGCCCACCAGTCATCAAAGCCTGCAGGAGGATCTCGATTGTATCTCTTCTTATATCGAGAGACCGCTTTGGACAAAGTTTTGCTTTGAGACCCTAGCTTTTTCCGATAAAGAACATCGGCGTTGTCCATGAGTTGTGGGATTGGGTGTTTCAGCTTGACGCGTCTGACCGACGACAAAATCGTCCCTTTAGAGCCTGACGCCCTGAGCCATGATGCGACGGGTATGCTGGGGACACGCTCTGTATGGAGCAATAGGGCAAGCCAGATTAAAAAAATTACACCCGTAATGGCCAGACCAATGCGAGTAGTTGGGAGCCCCATGCCAAGTTGCAAAGACTGTTGTGAGCTGTTTACATCGAGGGGCTGATGCTGTGAAATGCCGTAATCACTCAATCAATTGGATAGGACATGCAAACATATCGCACCCAGGATGACATCTCTCGTTGACTATTGACGCTCAAATGGCCAACCCTCCCGTGTTTTTCTAAATGCTTCTGGAAGCTGGAATCCTGCCTATCGTGTTTAATAGTTTATTCGGGGAAAAGGTCGACGTCCTTCAGCTTGATTCCGCCTTCTCACTTGCTACCTTCGGTGATGTACATTCAGAATAACTTCGGAAGCCTCATTTCCACCTGTGGATTCTAGTACTTGTCCGCCACTAACGGTTTCATGGATTTCACAGTTCCCACGTTTCAATTCCCAAAAAGCCCTTACTAGGAAGCTCATTTATGGAATTGGAGCTCAAGGAATGCGCGTGCCACCTATCTAATCCTCCATGCTGCCGTCAATGTCAGTGAATTGGTCCTGTATGGCGTGAATTCCTAATGATTCACGATTCACCAAATAGGACAGCAGTTTCCCAAAATAAAGAGACCTACGATTATTTCCATGTCGCTCCACGGAATTTAGAATAAGCATGAGTTGGTCGGTGCATTATGCAGTAGATCGAATGTGATTAGGTGGCATCGTCAAATCACCACGTCGTGTCGAAGGCCATCCATTGAGTCCTGTCCTGAATACCATTTCTTT
>WNFI01345843.1_pt1 | contig 10779 bp, 12 predicted proteins | sample 5400471 | NCBI WGS metagenome assembly WNFI01 (sample SAMN13153348, study PRJNA577476) | soil metagenome | isolation source: 100 cm saprolite on Douglas fir-dominated hillslope | place: USA:California | collected 2013-09-17 | reverse complement strand
TCGTTCGATGATGGGAGTCATCTCTCAGAACTCCACGAGTATTTAAGCCCACTCTCCTTCACGAGATGTAGCCTCAGAAAAATTTTAGCGTGGCAATGCTTGATTGAAGTATGTGCCTGTGCTACCCACTTCCTAATGGGGTCAGTAGCCCATTGGGGAAGTCTAGTATGGACGATGGAACCCCGAGCCGGAGGACACCTCGTACGCTAGGATAAAGTAGCATTAGGTATGGATGCTCAGATAGCACGATGAGCAGTTCGCATTTGTTAGAAACGCTACAGTGTGGCCTCCCTTCGCCACATGTAAGCTACATGGGGGAGAACCTGTACCAAAACTTACAGAATGACGGGATTGGTATCTGGTGCACCGATAGGTGGCGTCTTCGTGCAGATAGGGCAAGGGGGGGCGATGAGCCTCCTCGACCTCGGTCCATCAGTGGTCACGGCTATGGTCCATCATGGGCAATCATCCGGAAGAAAGAAAGTACAAGATGACTTCTGGAAGGCTTAGGACGCGATCAATCGTGGCGATGACGCTGTAATGATGCATGTAGGTGCCCAAAGTGCTTGCAGCGATTGGAAACCCGACGGGATGTGTCTGGGATTACCTAGTGAACTCACGGCACTTTGCGCAGTTGGGTGCCCGGAACACAATTAAATGTGACATCTTGTCCGTGTTGTCATGGTCCATCATCATTCGCAAGCACAAGGACGACTTCTGAAAGGATGTCGCGAAGCGCTTGCTGATTGGGAACCCGACGGGATGCATCTGGGGATTACCAAGCACTTTGCGTATTCGGCCCCGGGACACAAATTAGATGTGGCATCCTGTTCATGTGTTGTCATTGTCGAGCCGGAAACTCACTCTGCATTGCAATCCGCTTTAGCGCAAAACGAAAATGGTTTTCGCGCCACCAGTTCCTACTCATAACTTAGGCAATGACTGCATTTTTCCAGTATTCTGCAGTCATTTTCTCGTTGCAATCTACGGGACAGTTTATGATTCCTCGACAATCGATCGGCCCATCAGTAGTGACATCTACATCATGTTACTGGTTTTGTTCCTCTGAGTTCCCATTGGATCGTTACAACTGCCATACGGTGGGCAGAATCTCATGCCCACGCGGCGCTCGATATGGATGCCATCCTTGAGAATCCTCCACACACCAAGGTGATCATGCTGGGCATTTTTCTGAATAGCCGGAGTCCCTTAGCTACTATGTCATTTCGCCTCCACCCCGGGGACTCCTTGTCACATTACCACGACGACGAATCGAGGCAACCGTGACGATAGAAACACTCTACCGTCGGATCTCCTTACATTTTTGGCGAGGGCATCTTGTCTTCGCCGATTTATCGTGCATCTTTCCGGAATGTGCGTCATGTTATTTCTTTGGTGTTTGATTGTTCTTCCATCAGTATCTTCCTCATGGTAAGATCGTTTACTCATCTCTATGGCGTCATCGGGCGGCGCGCTGAGTGGGACTGGAATGCATGAAACATGTGGCTTGATCGTTGGCTGAACCGCCCGGCGCTGGTCCGCCCGGTTTAGCTGCGACGTAAACTATGTAGCGTTTCGTGATAGGTTCCCATCCAACTTCCTGGGCTCCGGGCTTCTTCCTGATTGGCGCATGTGGGCTCTGATTCCTCTAACAACATTGGTTGTGGCGATGGCCCTTCCGCGGTATCCCGTGGTTCGATTTCCGCTCGACCTCAGGGTAACCGAACGCTTTTGGCTTGGGTGCATCTACTATATTACCATATTACAATTAATTGGGTCTCTCTCGGAAGCTCGATTGACTAAATAAGTATTCGGGTCGGTTCTCAGATCTGGACAATCTTTTCTTCTAACAGCCTTAGACCTACTTCGAATGACGCATAAAATGCATCGCATGTAGATCACTGAATCGCGAACTCGATCACTCACAAGTTCTGCTCCGTGCCGAATCACCGCCGGTCAACTGTCGCTTCTTACCACCGCCGTGCCGAAGGTTGTCACAGCCAAATCCTCTCCGCCCAGAATGACTGAATCTTCACTCCTATGCTTCACTTTTTGGCTTCTTGAGTCCTCCGGGGCTGTATCGTTCTATTGCCGCTTACATCCGCTCTGTTCCAAACTATTACCACAGGCTCTGAGAACAGTGCCACCATCAACTGGTGCGATTGATTCCGACCCCTGCAACCTTTAGGATCCCGGACACCAGCCCTGCCTAATGAGCCCCAGCAAGCGGTTTCAAGTACCCCCCTCCCCGGAGCTATCTCGTCAAAGCGCCACCTTCCTCTACTTTATGAGGAGGAAAGGCATCTTTCGTTCGGCCCCAGTCACTATTTTGGGTTATCTGGCCATTCAACTGTATCGATGGAAGGCGCAACTTGAATCTTTGGGGAACCGGGTTGTTTGGAGCGTACTCTTTGGTCTTGATCGTGCGCATGATCACTGTCAAACACGGCAAGTTAAATGTTCTTGCCAAATCCTTCATGCCTTGGACGTTTCTGCGCCTTCGAAACTTCCTTGCGAACGTGCTTCGCCTAGTTTCTGTTCAACTGTCTAACCAATCTGGCCAACTGCTTAGACTTCTCATGAGGGGATCTCGCTTGTTCATCGCAACGTCGTTTTGGATGTCAAGTCAGTGGGTCACTTCCCCATATTACGCCATGCCGTGTATTCATGCGGAAATGTGACATGCATTTCCGCATATTCCTCTCCCACACACTTTCCCCTTCTCTTTCCCATGTCATGTCGCTTATTTTAGGCCAAGCGTGGCACTGCTCACATTTGTACCTCTCTGTCCAACGAGGATGACTCTTGGTCAGTTTATTTCAGATAATTCAAGTCGCGAATGTGTGACATTTGATACAATGCGTGTGACGAGTCATTTCGGATTATCTCTCGTGAGGTGACTACAACTCTCCGTTTCACCCTAGATAGTGATTCCAATTTTCTGGTATCCCTGGTATACTCTTCACGGACGCATCTCGCGATCAATTTTGATGAGATGATGATGAATCTTATTCGTAGCCCCGCGACCTCGAGGCTCGATGTAACGTGGTAGAGTGGGTATCCCGTTCTAAACACATGAGGATCGTCAATACATAGGAGTTAAGGAGAGAAGGGGATGGTATGAAATCCTCGGGTGTATGTTGTGGTGGATTTGGCTGTCTGGCGACATGGAAGGACCTATGGTTCTTCATGAACTCCGTGCTCGTTCTCCGTGTCGTGTGGTGGCCTGATTCTCCGATCCTAGTCATGGTCTACTCCATTGTAATCCTTGTCGAAGGCCTTAGTTCTCTTGAGGAAGTTGGCTAGTTTCGTTACTCCGTCAAGCCACGCTGGTTTTCTGTTGTCTAGTCGACCGGTTCATGGCGTGGAGCTGGCAATCGGATACGATGTGTCACGGTTGTCTGGTGCGGAGATGGACCCCGCATCCGCATCCTTGTTCTTCCGACAGTAGGAGTGTCGTGTCCTCTTAAATTGTATGAGTCAGCTGAAGGTTCCGCGGTCCGGCGAGGATTTTGATGAGATCACCGAACCAACATGAGCTGTCAACGAACCCGGAGCATCGTTTGATCAGCCTTTCCTTCAGAACCCGGCCGGTTCGTACCGCTCATGCTGGCAAACCCGTCTTCGATGAGCCGATCAGTTTTGAGTTACGTGGAGTGGCCTCATATATATGCTAACTTAATGTTTATATTCACGTCGATAGGACCCAGCAGCTTCAGATCCTCCGTGAGGCTTACCACTAGCCAGCTAGATGCAACTATGATTTTTGACTAGCATAATTTGACTTCCGCCCCAGCGAAAGCGAAGATGCCCGCTTCCTCTTCTCTGGATCCGATCACATCCATAGCATATGGTGATCGGGAGAAGCAGCGCAAGTTCATAAACTGTCCAATATGACTCTCCCTACTCAACAACCGGGTATCGCCAGTGTATCAGATTCATGGTCTTCTCCCGACGGACTCGGAATTTGTGACTCTGTCAAGATTCTGTGGTATATATTAGTTTCGTGGGAGGAACTGGCAATTTATCATTCGGAAAAAAAAAAGCTCGACAGTCCACTCGGAGGTAGACCTCCGACTAACACTTTGAAAAGTATTATTCAGGCCATCGCGTGCGCTGATCACTTGTGATGTTCAGGCGTCAGTATATAAGCCACATATTCCCCCTATGCCTCCTCTCCGGTAGGTGAAGGTGTTTTTGCCCCACCCCCTTCTTGGAGTTCCCGGCAGGATCCGAAGGGTCTTTCTGGCATCGATGTGGCTGTGGGGTTGTCATCCGAAATGTACGGACACTGAGATATCGAGTCTATGTGGCCTATTTTTCCTCCATTACTCGATTCTGCTGCCGATGATTCCACAACCCCCACGGTCAGTTGCCTTCGTTCATTGCCTCCAGGAGCTGTAATTCTGCCACTGAGTGGCACCAATCTCACTTGTTTGGAAGATATGTTGAGCAGGGATTGAATTTAGGCTCTTTATCACGGAATATATCATAATCTTATTACTTCGTTATAACATGTCCGTCCCCGCAAGGGCAAGGGATGTCCAATTGAAGAGAGCTTCTCAATATGTATCTTAGCCCTGAGTGAAGTAGTGGACTCCCTTTCCGTCACCTTTATAACGGACAAACGCCTCCAACTCTTTCAACCAAGCGTCGAATACGGGTTGAACTAGTTGAATTGGCCAGCCCGCTGCCCGCTGGACAACCATGATTCAGTTGCCAGCGGAACTTCTATGCATTCCCGAAGGCCGCCTGGATGGAAAAAAAGAACACCGATTCGTGCGAAGATCTTTTCACTTACAGCAATGTAGAGAAATGTAGAACATGCTTCAGGGTTTCTCTTTCCCCATCTTCTCCTTGGCGGACGATAAGAAACACATTGGGTGTTACTTTCCGGCTCCCAACACAGATTTGGTATGCATCTATCATATTCCAATGTATCAAACACAATGATGCGAACCAGACGTTTTTGTGTCCAGGCTGAACAACTTTCTTGCAGCTTCGTTTTTCCTCTTTCGACGCTATCTTTTTGCTGTGGACAGCAGAGGCTCTGGAGGCCTTGGATCGAGTGCAGACGCTCAAGACCTGAACTCACTGCATCTGAGCAGCATCGGGCTGAGCATTTCTGAAACTTGTGTAGGAACTATGGCTGACTTCATCATCTACCAACATCCAAGAGATTCCACCCCCATGCAGTCACCGTCTCCAGATCATTCTGACTTTATGATCTCCCCGAGCGAGACTTTCGAGCTACCTTTCATCTCACCTTTGTCACCTCTTCGCACATCATTCATCCAGCCTCCACAGTCTGGTGGCACAGAAGCGCCTAGTTCCCCTCAGTTTGAAATCGGCTCTCTATTGTCTTCTTCTGAGCCCACGCTGCAAATCCACACATCCGAAATCGGTCAGAGAGACGCGAACAGACTGAGCGTCCCCGGAGGCGTGCGGCCCAAACCTCGAGCTAAAAGACCTCCCGCAATCCACGTATCGCCAAACCTACCATCGACAACTGTCCAGACCCATTCTCAATTTTCATCATCCTCGGAGTCCCTCAATTCCTTTCTCTCTCTATCCGATGCGCCTACACCCACAGCTCATTCTCAGTTCTTCTTTAGCGGGTCTCCTTCACAAATGCGCACCCCTTCCTCCCCTGTTTCATTCACCTCTTTCCTCAGCACAGGATCTTCGTCCCCCCACCAACCCTCCTCTCCAACACCATCCGAAATGGAATGCGCTCGCTCGCGGAACAGATTCGAGAAACTGAAGAGGACGTTGGGCGCTGATGTCCCAATTGAACTTGTGGTCAATACGCCCATGTATGATTGTGCGACCGCAAGAATGAATGGTTCACAAGAGTCTTCGTTAACGGATGTTTGTATCAAGGGTCGGAGGACGAAAACGGAAAGAAGTTGGACGCCGCCCATTTTTACGGCCAGAGAGGCCGATCTTGCGGATCAGACCGTGCAAACTTGTGAGATTGAGCTCGTCGCTACCCCCGGGAGTGATAGTACTGCTGGCGGTGTAGAGACGGATATGATTAAAAAATTCTCAAAAGTTACCAAAGTTACCAAAGTTTGTCATGTTGCTTTTGATTTGTGAGTTGTTCGCTGACTTGTTGATAGATATTTGGGGAAGCACCCCCTCATGAAGTGTATCATCCCACTTCAAAGCCAAAATCGTTACAGCTTAACACCCCCCGGGATGACGAGAGCTTCATCGACTTCGACTCTGACACGATATACGCGTCAGCCCGATCACGCTCAAGTTTCAGCCTTTATGCTGGCAGCATGTTATCTTCATCGCCAGATTCTTCTGAAGGTGATGAGGCGCAGACGCCCCATGACGATACAAAACGTGAACCCGAACGGGACGATCTCTTGTATAATCCGTCCCCTCGTCCACGCCAACCACCACCGGCGGACGAGGAGTTGAATGTATCGATCGCACGATATCCTTACTTGCGCACTCCGACGCCTACATCTGGTCCGGCGAATTCCTCCACTAGGGAGACTCTAAAAATGGCTGCTGAAGACGAGAGATACTTCGCTTCAAGGAGTTCATCGCCAGAACCATTCGCGTCGTACGGGGGCATCCGTTCTAAGCGCAAGTCCAAGGAGTTCCCATTCTTTCATCAACGTACACCCTCGCTCCCACAATCTCCCCCAGGAAGCACCCGTATTCCGGTCCCTTCCGGCGCTGACGTTGTTCAACCACGGTGTCGACCGAGAGGACCACGCTCCATGTCGGCGCACTTCCCATCCTACGGCCATACCAAGAATGTGTCTTCCTCTACAGCTACTACGACGCAGTCTGTCAGACCTTCTAGTGAATACATGGACGAGTTTCGTGTGAGGCGAAAGCGAGCTGCGAAACTCTTGAAGTTCTTCGGAGAACCTGTCAATTCGCCATATCATGAGTTCGTCCATGGTCTTGTCCATCATGATGATGAGGACGATGACGATGACGATGAGGACGATGTTGGCAGTTACGAGGATCATGATGGTAGCGCTATTCTGAAGAGGCGAGCGACCGACTCGAAATTGGAAAGGGTGTTGAGTCCTAGTGGGCTCACGATGGGGGAGAATGAATCGCCTACGACGAGGACCAGATTTGCTCTGCGCACGCGTAAGGATTGGGTGGGGACCTTTGCGGAGGTATTGCCTAGTACGGCACTTGATCCTCATCCCCCCCTGAGTGCAGTAGAGAAAAGGGCCACGATGGTGATCGACATGACAGAGCAGCCGGATCTCGAGAAGTATGAAAAAGCACTTGCTATTCTGAGGAATATATGAGCGATGTTGTTGTTCCGGTCCTCCTACTTTTTAACCCTCAATCGAAGTCAGGGGGATGTGTTTTTGCTTTGGTGATAGACTATTCTTTGCTAATTGTGGTCTGGGTACATAGACTCCTTCAACGGACTATTTTTGTCTTGTGCATGCTGAACCCCATACCTATTGTATTAACCATATTATGTAATTGAGCATTTTTCGGAAACGCCCGTTGACGCGTTCTATTGGGCTTGCGCGTACCCGAGATCTGCTATATTCCCTTGTGCCCCATTAACTACTTCACGTCTTGCCCACCATGGTTGGTCTTTGCATAGGCGCACCCTCCCTTGATCAATAGCTAATGTGCCAAATGAGCTAGTCGATTATGGAATTGAATGGAGGGTCCATCGTAGCTATGACAGGGAAGAACTGCGTCGCGATTGCTTCGGACTTGAGACTAGGGAATCAAGCATTGACCATTGCTACGAACTTTGAAAAGGTACGGTTACCACCATTTGATGTTCGTCTGGTTGTGTATCCCGTTCCAAGCCCTTGTTTGAGTAGATATTTCCCGTCACAGACCGGGTATATCTTGGGCTACCTGGTCTAGCGACGGATGTCCTGACATTGTGAGCCCCTTAAATGCGCTTCTCTCCCACTCATGGCTGATATTGTCTCAGAAAGGAAAGTTTCCGCTACCGAGTGAACATGTACACCATCAAGGAAGGCCGTGAAATCGAACCCCAGACGTTTGCTCACCTCGTCAGCTCAACGCTTTACGAGCGAAGGTATGTCCTTAGAAGGTTTCTTTTTCCTTCGTCCATTGCTTTGACGGTTTTCGCAAATCCCTCAAATAGATTTGGTCCGTACTTCGTCGAACCTATAATCGCTGGGCTATCTAAGCCCTCGGAAGGAAGCAAACCTTTCATTGCCGGGACGGATCTAATCGGATGCTTGACCCTACCGAAGGACTTCGTCGTTGCTGGGACAGCGAGCGACAAGTTGTTCGGTACAGCTGAGTCTTTGTGGGAACCTGATCTTGTATGTTGCCTCTTGGCCCGATAGTATGCTCGAAGATGCGCTGACTCGTTCATTCGGTGCGATAATGAAGGAGCCTGAGGATCTTTTTGAAACGATCTCGCAGACGTTACTCAACGCCGTCGATCGCGATGCCTTCTCTGGATGGGGTGCCATAGTACACGGTTGTAGAACGCCAGATAAAATCCTCACTCGAACGCTAAAGGGACGGATGGACTGATTCATGTAGCTACTCTGTTGCACAATGGCATCATGATCTAGATCATGATAATGTTTATACAGGAGTGATCATACTAATTTCTGTGTCACAGATGTATAATCAATGAGTGCGAGGTAAACTGGTTCGTAAGCCAAACGCGAGGATCAGGAAGTCTAAATGAATATACGTCGTGCCTCAAAAGTTCACCGGCTGTTTTTATACTTGGATACACATAGTACGGTCGTGCGGGTCCTCGGGCGCCATGGGGTAATTGCGAAATCCCCAGATTCCCATCATCTCTTATACTTCCACTAGCTATGATCGATGACAGTGGCAATGGCGCTTTCATACGTGTCGTAGTAATACTAGTGGAAACACCCCGCCATGTCTATTTGCACAGTGATAAGAGCTTCAACCCGGTTCTTGGTATAGTCGGGGAAATAAATGGATAACACTTGCAGAACATTCAGCAAGTCATACCTAGCTGATCACAGGATATTCCATACAGAACATGAGAGCGAGAAGAACTGAAAACAAATACAATCGTGGCTCGGATAAGCACTGGAAAGCAAGATCTTAACTATTTCAGTAGAGTTGTCATAACCGAGTCTCAATACTAAGTGAAGATAAAAACCACAAAATTACGAAGCGGAAGGGGTGAAGAGTCGGACAATTCATGGTCTCACTCATCAGAGGCAGCTCGGATCTAGTAGATCCCATCCCCATCTCTCTAAACTCACCAAATGTAAACCCCCACCAACCCCCTTCCCTTTCTCGATATTACCCCTCCTCCTCTTCATCTCATACGCCAGTTCATCCCACGCCCGACTCCTTCCCTCCTCCCACGCGACCAACTCAACTCTCCACCCCCTGTCAACTGCTTGCCGCACGCAGCCAAGAAATCCATCTTTGTTGAATTGGCTCGAGGCACCGTCGCCTGTTGCGAGGACGATGGTCGAACCGCGGGGGGGTCGATCGGTCGAGGCGACGAGGACTTGAAGGAGTTTCAGCTGGAGGAGTTCGTCGACGGCTTCCTCGCGATATCGTGCAGCACCCCGAATGGCGGATTGTGTCGGCGGGGTGAGTCCTCCAGCGTTAGAAGAGAAAGGGATGTCAGCGGGCGACCCTGAGTCAAAGGGCGATTGAGAGGGCGGTGTGAGCGTAATAGTGGATGAACGAGAGGGTTGGAAAGGGGGGACGTGTCCCGGGGATTGGCCCGTTCCTGTTGTCGAGGCCGAAGAGAATGCACCGGGCGCAGATCCGTATCTCCTGTGACCCAGAGCCTTCTTGACCGAAGCACCATTCCTATTTGACTTCTTAGTATTCTTCTCTTGCGCCATGGTCTCTGTCCCTCCACCAGATTCGGTGGAGGACCCGCCTGAATTATGCCGTGCAGAAGGGCCATCACCGCTAAACTGCTGAGTGGAGTTGCCGAGACTTCCCGTACCAGCACCGCTCATAAACGAACTCTGGTTGCTGTTGTTCCGACTGTGACTGGGTACCCACCGGGACTTTCCGTTTGAGCTCCCATTAACGTTGGACAAACCTTCTTTGATGGCTACACGTTGGAGAACGCTCACTTCATAGCCCATCTCGATGATGTCATCCACCCCTGAAATAAAAACGAGTGTGATGCTGTTAGGACAATGTGTCAATAAATACGAGAGGCTATTACACACCTTGGTGGAGAGGAGAGGAAGCTACAAGCACGCGCCGACCGCATGGTCGACCACGCTCGAGAAGTAAAATGAGTGATGCATGCGATAGCTTGGGCTTATTTGGTTTTCGTGACGGTGCGGTCCAAGTTCCGCCAGGGATGGAAACTGATGATGTGGACTGCTGAGGTTGCTTTTTGAGCCATTCGAGAAAGCCAACAAGAATGTTAGAACTACGATTGTGGTATATATATATCAATAATCCGGTGATGAAATGCACATTAATACTCACTGGTCGACAAATACGTGCACAACACCTTTGTTCGACTTCCCCACATAACCTCCCGCCGCTGCCGCATCCTTCGATTCATAGAATCCCTCCATCTCGACACGATTACTTAAATTGAAACTCGCTGCGCCCGCCACAAGTCGATCCGTAGCAAAAGTCATCGTCGACAACACCTTCGCATCAGCAGGGAACTGCTCCGATACCCGCAGAGCTATTGAAGAGAGATGGTTCTTTAGAGCGACCGACTCGGGAGTGGGGACAATGATAGCAGCGGACTGGAAGGACGATGACTGAGACTCATTCCGTCGTTTGGTCCCTGTTCGACTGGCC
>WNFI01182302.1_pt1 | contig 10779 bp, 11 predicted proteins | sample 5400471 | NCBI WGS metagenome assembly WNFI01 (sample SAMN13153348, study PRJNA577476) | soil metagenome | isolation source: 100 cm saprolite on Douglas fir-dominated hillslope | place: USA:California | collected 2013-09-17 | reverse complement strand
CTATACCCCAAACATTTACTGGCTGCGCCTGAGCCCATTCGGTGAGCAGTTCTATCGCGAGAATTGGCAGCGTTACCACGAACTGTATCCGGAGGTGGACGCGCCGGCGCCCGACAGCAGTAAATGATTATGTCGAATCGGTGAAAAGGAATTTAGACAAGCTATGATAAAAACAGTGCACCTGAAAACTGCAGTGGCGACCGCGATATACTATCTTGCTATCCTTGCTCTGGTCGCTTTTCTGGGCGTCGTTGTGATCAAGTTAGTGATATGGCCACCTTGTAGCATTACTACAAGAAACGAATGTGTAGTTGATGGTTGGTCTATCGCTGGATTAGCCGGTGCGGTCCTCGGCGTTGGCGCAACAGTTCTTGCAATACTTGGCGCTGTGGCTGTAGCTTACTGGTGGACGAACCTGAATGAGAAGGTAGATCGGCGGGTAGATGAACAGATAAAGACAGCGATTGATCAGTCTCTAAAGGAACAGGAAGAGAAGATAAGCGAACGGACTACCCTCCTTCTTAAAAAACAAGAAGAAAAGTTTGAGGAATCTCTCTTAAAATTACGAAATGACACGATTACCTTAGGTGAACTGGCTGCTAACATCGAGAGGAGGCTGCAAGCCACAAGAAAAGACTTAATCATTGCAATGACGCAACTGGACCCTTGGATGATAGAGTCGTGGGCAACGGATGAAATGGCAGTGAACCCATCAAGCGAAGTGGGTGTGCGTATGGTGCGGAAATACCTCCAATATGTCGATGGATTCTTCCCAAGTGATCCCAATGACCTTCATGCGGTATTAGATTATACAAAGAGCCTTCAAAACAAATCGGCTCCTTACGATACTCCTCTTGGCTATTGGCAAAAAGCTTTAGATTGGCAAAAGAAGATACACCCCGACGTAACTCCGGAATTTGTAAAGACTGCTGAACTATGGATTGAACATCGCAGGCCAAAGATAGAGTCATGGAAAAAGGGTCATGTTATAGTCTAGCCCTCTGAGGGACTAGACACCGGCGCCCAAGCAAGAAATCAATGAAGACAACAAGAGGTAGAGTGACGCGTGATGACCGAGCAAGAAAAGAAATGGCAAGAGGCAGCGCAAGAGGCATCCCGTTTTGCTGACAGATTAGGCAGAGGTCTTGACCCAGGCATCAGGGACACGGTGATTGCCCTGAACATGCTTGATGTCCCTACTCGCCAATCATGCGAGGGACACCTGAATCATGGACGACCTTATCCATGGGTGACATTCGGCACTGAGGAAACAAAGGCCCTGTTTGAGCAGGCGGGTACGGCCTTTGCGCGTGAAGAGTATGAAACGGCTCGTGCGCTCAAACATCGCGCAGAGGCGGAGCAGGCCCGCGATCAGCGGAAGGTGATAGAGGCGCTGACAGCGTTTTACGCGCAAAGACAGGTGCCACAGGACTGTATGTTAATCATCTACCAGCGCTACGAAGGGGGGGAGCATCCTTGAGTCGCAAGGCGCAATGAGCCTGATTGGACTGCCACCTGAAATACAGAGAGGTAAGCTTGCAGAGTACCAGGACGAGATGAGAGCGTTTACGGCGTTCCTGACAGCGGAATACTTTAAATAGCTCCAGTATGGAGGGTGGCCACCAATGCGCAGAGAGCCATGTTGAAGATTAAATTTGCCTGAAAAAGGCCGGCCACATCGCCCAGACCTAGATTTTGGGTGCATTTTCTGGTATACTCTTCTTATTGAAAGCGCATGAGAAGCCAATGGAACGGCTTTTTCCTCTCTTACTGTTTGCCGAGTTCTCCTTCGTATTTCACTCCAACTATCCTATCACATCTTACTGAGAAAAAGAGGCGCGGTTCTCCTTGTCTGTTGTGTCACACAAGCATCTTTTTTGGCATCTGTATAAAGAGAGGCGGGCATCCACCCGCAAAAGCGAGGTTCACTAGTGGAAACACGCGCTCTTCCTCAGGCAGCTCAAGCTGTCGAGGAGCTGATTGAACACTACGGCAAGGCGAGCGGACCACAGTTTCAAGCCAAAGCCTGGTTGTTACACATTGCGGTGAATACGACACGGATGTTTTGGCGCCGCCAACGAGGCACCCAGATCGTGCTCTTTTCTGAATGGCAGGGTGAACACGATGCTGGAAGGTCGAGAGGACAGGCAGAGGAGATACCGGCACCCGCTCAAGAGGAGATTCAGGGGGCCGACGATCCAGGAGCACTTGTCGCTGAACGCGATATTATCCAGCGGTGCCTGGCACACCTGCCAGAAACGCTGCGCCTTCCGTTATTCCTGACGATCGTCGCTGGCTTCTCAACTAAAGAGGTTGCCCGCATGCTGGATGTACGCGAAGCCACGGTTCGCCAACGGCTGACCCGGGCCAGAAGGCTTTTCCAGCGGCTGTACCTGCAGGAAAGCGGCGAAATGCTCCACGAGGGATGCAGACCCGTCCATCGAACACATCGTGTTCCCCGGCCGCGCGGCCACCTGAGGCACCGGTCAGCCGCTCTTGCGTAAGCTCGCGCTTCGAGCTCAGGTGAGAGCGGTGACCCTGGGGCCAATGACAACTATGAATAATAAGTAAGAGAAAAGAGAAGGAGGACAATGTCTATGCCTGATGCCTGGTATTTGACCAGGCTGTGCTCGATCCAATGAAGCATCGATAGGCTCTTAGGTGGGAAGGAGGAGTATCCCGCCTGAGAGCCGTTTTTGGCAGATTACTGAGTGCCTTCCGTTCTTTTGTTTCGTCGTATCATTTTTATTCTCTTCCATGAGGAGGGCCAGGCTATGCCAACGCCGCGCAGCGCTCTGCGCTACCGTCCCATTCTGGGCACGCTACCTACTGATATCCGGCCTGTTCTCCCGCGAGCGAGCCGGATGCGATCCTCGTCTGCACCGTCTACCGATGTGCAAGAGCCATCTGGTCCAGGGGGAGACGAGGATATCGATCTGGAAGAATCGGTCGCCAAGCCCCCGTCTCATCGGATGGCGAAACCACCCCGAGCTGGTCGAACCTTACGCTACGGCTTACATGTTAGCTCGGATGATCGCCTGGATCAGTTTTCTCCTCGAAGAGAGGTGGTGATACTGTGAATTCGACGCGCATACAACAAGGCACGAAGCGTACACCAACCCGTTCTCCATCTGTTGCTAAGGAAGAGATGGTGGACGAGTGGGAATACGACGATGTCTGGCCGGCACGCCCACCGAGCAGCGCCAGGCGTTATCAAGGGTTGGCCGATGTTCAGGTCCAGTCGGGCCAGCGCGGCTACGTGAACCCGGCTGGCGAGCGGCATACCATCCCGCCTCGTCGCACGGCTGGCCAGGGGCGTGTGCCCGCGCTCCAGACCAGACCATCGTCGCACATGGATATCGACGAGGAAAACGTGCGAGTAACCGGCGCAGAGAAACCCCGCAGAGGATGGCCAAGAAGCCGGAGACGCTTTCATTGGCTCTTCTTTGTCGGATTGGCCATGCTGATCATGATTCTCGGCTGGGTTTCCTTGAACGCATTTGGCTTCTGGTGGCAGATCACGCAGGACGACTGGCGCTACGGTCGCCCGCGCACCTTCCAGATCGATCAAGTAGTAGGGCATTACGACTCACCACAGAACCCCAGCCATTTTATCGCTATGAACCTGAACCGACACATCATCGTAATCGAGATTCCCGGTGGTAATGTCTCCAAAAGCGTGGTGTTTAGCGGTCCCACCTTGCTGGGGCCAGGACAGGATCTGACGCTGGTGACGCTCACCTTCCGAGATGTGAACCATGATGGCAAACTGGATATGATTGTCAACGTTCAGAGGAGCCAGTTCGTGTTTTTGAATGAGAAGGGAACCTTTGTGTCGGCTCCGCTGAGCCAAATTGGCACAAGTTAAATCGAATTCATCCCGGAGGGAACCATGGGGAGAGAGGAGAGAACCATGGAAACCCGAGAGATCAAGTGGGAGTGTTACCCCCACGTTCGTGATCACCCTGCTGCTCATACCTTCGTTGAGCGGCTTGCTCTCAAGGGCAAGCGTCCCAAAACCGTGGATGCCTACGCGCGAGCGGTTGAGGATCTTCTCGCTCATTTTGCCAATAGAACTCCTTCTTGCCTTATTGAAGCTGATGAGACGGACCTGGATGGATATATTGCTAGCCTCAAATTGCGTAGTCCAAAGAGACACGGGCGAGGTGGGGTGGTCGAAGAGGATCGTAAGATCCTTCCTTTGACCGGCAGGAAGTTGTCTGACAATACTATTGCGCAACGCGTGGTCGCCTGTCGTCTTTTTTACGACTTCCTCATTCGGAAGCGTCTCCGATGTGATCCCGTTAACCCCATTGAACGAGGAAATGATGGACGCCATGGACAACGTCCATCTCGTGGCCCTGCTAGCCCCAAACAACGGCTGCCCTGGGTTCCCTCTGACGATGTTTGGCACCGTTTTCTCGAACATATCATCCTGCGCGAGGATGCTCGGACCAGAGCAATGATCCTCTTGGCCTACGATGCAGCGCTTCGCCGGGAGGAATTGATGTTGTTGCGTATGGATGACATCGATTTTGCCCGAGGAATCCTTACCATTCGAGCAGAGACCACGAAGAATGGGCGGATGCGCTATGTCCCTGTCTCTCCCGCTGTCCTGTATCTCGTCCGCACTTACCTTGACGGTGAGCGACAGGATCTCATCGTTGCGTATGGTGGAGATATGACTGGCCCTCTTTTCTTGTCCGAATCGACTCGTAATCCAGGCCGTCCCTTGGCCATTGGTGCGTTCGATGAGATTGTTGAGCGGGTACGAGAGCGGGTTGGACTGCTTGCACTCACTCCCCATACCTTCCGCCATCAACGGTGTACCCAACTCAAGCGAGCGGGAGTAAGCCTGGATGATATTGCTTTGTTTGCTGGTCACAAAAATGTCGATACGACTCGCTTGTACACCCATCTGGCTCCTGATGAGTTGAGCAAACGTATCCAGGAACGGATTGAGCCGTTTGATAGGCGGATTCAGATGCTCATCGAACAGGTCATTGGAAAGAGTGGCTTCTCATGATCAGTAGTACCACGTCATTCGTTTCACAAGCAGAGACCACCTGGACAATACCCATTGTTCCAGAAAACTACGATCGCAGGCCGTTTACCGATGAAGAACGATGGGCATTAACGCAGATCGGCAATCGACAACTGGCTCCATCCAGCGCCCAGTGGCGAACGGCACGAAACCTCCTTGTGCGTCTTGACCAGCCAATCTTCGATGTTTTTCAGCTTCGGCATGGGAAAAGAAAATTAGCAGAGGGAGTGAACGATGTCTATCGGGTCACACGACAGGAAATGTATGACCGGGACAAAACTTTTTGGGAATGGTCACCGGCAGAGTGGAACGATGTCCTGGGGCCAACACATGCTGCTTTTGTCGCGAAACAGGGCAAGCGATTGGGCAAAGTCCGAACGACGCTGTTGGACGTAGCTTACCTCCTGGGAAATATGAGTGATCTGCGCGTTGCTGAAATGAGCCAGCTCGCCGCCAACTCCGCAAATGTCTACTTTGGCACAGAACTCATGAGCCAGCAATGCCAACGTATGCTGGAGACACTCCAGGGCTTAGGCTATGGACATGGTGAGGTGAATCTACAGCGGATTCGCCACGCGTTAAGTTTGCTTTTCATGCTCAAGCGTTCTCCTTACTTGGAGGATATTTCTGAAGCGTTGCTTGCTGATCTAGGAACAGAGAATCGCGAACTTCATCATGCCAGTTACCAGATCGCCCTTGGCCTTCAGCAGATGGGAATCCTCGCGCCCCAACCACCGAAGAGTGCGTCTCCCTCCTCCCCATTCAACCCATCACCCCATTTTGATGTGTCTGGTATGGCACCAGAATGGTCTGCCTGGTGCTTGGCCTGGTACGAGCGGGTGGTTGATCTCACCCCTCGTACACGCCAAGCATATGCCTGGCACCTTCTTCGAGTTGGCCGGTGGTTGCATCAACACGCCCCGCAGGTGTGTACCCCTGAGCAATGGACCGAAGATCTGGCCTTGCGTATCCGAAGCGATCTATTCTCGTGGAAAGTAGGACAATATGGATCTCGTATGGGCCAGGATCTTCTCAAGCGGCGGGAAGTTTTTGGTCAGCCGTTAGGAGCGGGCGGAATTACCCATTACTACACAGTTCTAAGCCGCTTCTTTTCAGATCTGACCAGACGTGCCCACACAGTCAATGGAGAACCAGCTCGGAGAATCAAGCTGGATTTTAACCCGAAAGAGGTCTTTGCGCTCCCGGATCATCTCCGAAGGGAGCGTGATAGCGCCGATCCAAGAGATATTGATCTTCGTGTCTGGGCCAGGCTAACCATTGCCGCTGCGACGCTCTCACAAAACGACTTGCCGTCAAATGCTCGGTATCCTCTGAGTCTGTACAGAGCCCTTGGCTTGCTATGGGTTACCTCGGCACGTCGTCCCAACGAATTGGTTCGTCTCAGGCTCGATTGTGTCCGGGAGGATTGGGAGCCAGAGATGCTTGATGAGCATGGGTTTCCTCTGGAGAAAAATGCTCTTTCAACTCCTGACAAGTCGGACTCGCCAGAGACGATGAACAAAAAAACCACAAAACTCTGCTATCTGTATATCCCTGCCGGGAAGAGTCGTGGCTTGTTTTGGATCTGGATTCCTAGCTATGTTGCCGATGCCATTGCCATTTGGAAAATGGAGCGTCCAGGCCACCAGGATAAACTGCTTGATGAGAAAGACCGGACGCGTGTACCCTATCTCTTTTGCTACAAAAATCATGTCGTCAGCAGAAACTTTATCAATCGGGCACTAATCCCCGCCCTTTGCAAAAGAGCTGACGTGAGTCGGGAAGATGCGCGAGGAAGAATCACTGGGCATCGTGGTCGAAGTACACGCCTAACGCTGCTGCGGAGGAATGGCGTCGGTCTGGATGATTTGGCAGAGTATGCAGGCCACGCCGACAGTCGGACCATTCGCCGCTACGCTCGGCAAAATCCTTTGCAACTCCACCGCATCATTCAGGATGCCGATGACGTCAGCCGAATCATCGAAGGAGTTATTGATCTGCAAGCAGCCGCAGAAGGGCTCCCAGCACTCCGCTGGTTCATTGGCTATGATGCCGATGGTGAGCCGATGTACTGCGCCAATCAACTCTACATTACGTGTCCTCACCGCCTGGACTGTGAACGCTGCGGGATGTTCATTGGTGGCGAAAAAGCCAGACTTTTACGGCAAGGAGAACAAACATTGCCAATTAGTTCAAAGGCTCCCATGACTCCACTAGAAAAATGTGTCGTAAAAGGAGATCAGGAAGGAGCAGAAGCATGCCGCACCGCTTTACGACAGGTTCCTGCGCCAGAGACGACGGATGTCAATCTCATTTTCAATCCAGAAGGTCTCTCGAACCACGAACTCGAAAAGCTTGCTGATCTCGCGACAACGGAGGCAGTGGAGATACTCCGTCAGGCGCTCGCTGCTCATGAGAAGAAACGTGCAGAAATGCAGCAACAGCACAAAAGCGGACGCAACGCCCTCGTGAGTGCCCAGAAAAAGAGGATCGAGTGCATTCAGAACCTCATTGCTGGGTGGGAGCAACGTCAGCATGAGTGAGAGAGGGTGAGAGGGAGAGGTGAGCCGTGAGGCTCATCAAGCATCCCTGGGAGCTTGAGGCTTCGTGGCGGTGCTGCCAGCGTGCTCATGCCAGGGGCGCGGAACAAGCGATGCCGCCAGGCCCGACCCTTGACCGGGGTGGGTAGACTCGCAGAGCGAGAGCGACCGGGCCTACAGAAGCGGTTCATCAATGCAGGACCAGGTCGCTCTCGGCGCGAAGCGCTCACCCACCCCGGTCAAGGGCGGCATCGCCCGCGTCCCCTGGCTAGCAGGAATGTTGGAGTTGCTCAGACAGTTTGTGTAGAAGGGTTTGAGTTTACTGAAATCATCCTATATAAATCCACGAGTGTATCAGATCAATGCGGTGGTTGGACATACCGACAGTGCCAGCCATCCGAGTCACTTCCTGGCGATTAATCTGAATGGACGCATTGAGGTCATCGAGTGGCCCGGCGGCGAGAGCAGCCATATGCGCGTCTATACTGGTCCTCAGTTGTTCGGTCCTAACAGCGATCAGCAACCGGTGACCCTGCGTTTTGCTGATGTCAACGGGGATGGCAAGCCAGACATGCTCCTTGAAGTAGAGGGTAGCCAGATGGTCTGGATCAATGATCAGGGCGGCTTCCGCCCACTCTCTCCACATACGTAAGCTGGTGAAGAGAAAGAGAAACAGCGCTCGATACATCAAGGAGCGAGAAACGCTCAGTACGGAGGTCAAAGATCCTTACGAACAGATGCAGTTCGTAAGGATCTTTGACTTTTATCGAGAAAGAATATTCCCTGCAGCTGGCCGATCGGACCATGGATGAGCGACACCTCGACTGGTCCCTGGTGACACTTTCAGTGGCGATAGGCCTTTAAATTGAGGACGAGTCCACTATATGATTGCTCTTATCTCTATGAAGGTGTATAGTTTTGCCATGAGACCTGATGATGGAGAAACGTCAGCGTATCTGCTGACATTCATAGAACAACATAACCTCTCACTCACTGCCGATCAGTTGCGACGATTGCATCTGGAGGGATTGATTGCGCGTCCGTTCCAAGATCATCCAGAAGGGATGATTGGCAGTGAAACCGTCTACCCGAAGGGAACCGGTGATTTACTCCTCGCTATCTGTTTGCTGCGCCAGCAGAAGCGGTCGTTTACTACTATTGCCTGGCAACTGTGGCGGGATGGTCATCCAACCCCGCTGGCCCGCATTCGTGCAGATCTCCGAAAAACGGCGGCGGAGTGGGAACGGCTGAGACGAGCACTCTCCCGTCCAGGAACAAGAACATTTTCAAGGCTTGTACGTAAAGGCTTGATGAAAGTCGCATCTCACCGTTTTCGGGATCCCTTTCTCAACCGGGCACGAAAGCGGGTTGGGGCCACGAGCTTTGATACGTTTACCCGTATCCTGCTTGAGATCGCCGCAGGAAACTTTCAGGGATATGCAGATGATGAAGCCGGTTCTCATAAAGAGGAGCAGAAGATTGTGGAGAAAGGGTTTGGCCTCAGCCGAACGATGATAGACCGAGTGCACGGGGTGGATTGGACAGAAAACCTGGAGCGCACCCTGGTTGAGCTGACTGATATTGTCGCAAGTAGTCCCTGGGAGGCATGGTTAGACCAGGTGAGCGATAGCGAGTTGCTTCGCAATCGTGATGAGCTTTGCCTCTTGCTGACGGCTTTTGAGAGCCTGAGTTCGGCTCTCGAAGATGCCGCAGGGAAACGAGCCACCGGTGGTCTCATCCTGTATCAGATACTCGGCCATGTTGCGCAGAAAGATTTCCCAATCATCTTGTTGATGTGGTCTATCGCTCACCAGCGCTTCCAAACGTCTATAGATGAACTCTTGCTTGCAGCTCAGCGATGGCTAAAAGAAGGCTTGCCGGCCTATATAGCCCTTCGCCAACTGCAAGTCGAGGTTCCTGTGACCAGATCACTTTTTGCCCCGCACCGGTTTAGATCTGCAATGGGGAGTGAACAGGCACATGCCCGCATGTATCCACGCTTACCGCCTCTGCATGAGGCGTTTGAGGACCATCGGGAGCACGATGGGGAGCACGATCGTGATGATAAACCGCTTAATCAATGTATTGCTCACTACTTCTATCCTCCTTTCTTTAAGATTGCCGAAATTTCGACACTCCAATTATGACAGAGTGCTTCTGGAACTTCCCGTATGATTCTGCATCAGGCTGATTGTAGATGAGCAACTTGAGGATGATATCCTGGTGGCCGCCCTGGCTGCCTTCCCGCTGGAGCATCAATTTGAGAGATGATTATGTTAATCTGAAAGGCAGTTCGCATGGATAGCGTGACCGATCAAGCAAAACAGGCAGCTAGAGCTAGCCGTGGTGTATTGTGGTATCTTGACGAGAAGCTTTCAGAAGGGGAGTGGTAAATGACCTACCATGTGGATCTGGCACACTTTAGGTGATGCGTGCTTCCTGTTTGTCCAGAGAGATCGTTCTACAGAAGACAGAAAATTGTAGAAGGATCGCGTGAAAAAGATGAAAGTGCCTGTTGCGTTGGCTCTGCCAAATGGATTGGCGGTGGCAGAGATCGAGATGATCGATGAGGTTCTCACTCTGACTGCGGTTTCCGTGCAGATGCGTCCCTGTTGTCCACTCTGTGGTGTCTGCGCCTCGCGTGTTCACAGCCGTTACATCCGAAGACTCACCGACTTGCCCTGTGGAGGACAGCGAGTGTGCTTGCTCGTCTGTGTGCGGAAGTTCTTTTGTCAGATCTCAACCTGCGCTCGAAAAATCTTTGCGGAGCGCCTGACTCCTTTTGTCGAACCGTGGGCACGGGTGACACGGCGTCTGTATCAGATCGTCCAGGTCCTTGGTCTGGCCACTGGCGGCAGACTGGGCGTCCGTGTCACGGATCGCTTGGGGATACAGACGTGCAGAACGACGATTCTCCGACGCATCATGGCGCTCCCAACGCTGCCCGTAGAACACGTATCGGAGCTTGGAATAGATGATTTCTCTTTCCGTCGTGGAAGGAAATTCGGCACCATCCTGGTAGATATGCAAAGCCACCAGACAATCGATCTCTTGCCTGATCGCAAGAAAGAAACCGCCGCTGCTTGGATGAGTGCGCATCCGGAAATTGACCTGGTGAGTCGGGATCGCGGCGGCGACTATGCTTCTGCGGCAGCCAGTGGTGCTCCCCAAGCCATCCAGTGTGCGGACAGGTTC
>WNFI01408990.1_pt1 | contig 10780 bp, 14 predicted proteins | sample 5400471 | NCBI WGS metagenome assembly WNFI01 (sample SAMN13153348, study PRJNA577476) | soil metagenome | isolation source: 100 cm saprolite on Douglas fir-dominated hillslope | place: USA:California | collected 2013-09-17 | reverse complement strand
AACAAGCATGATTAGAAGCAAGGCCAGGTCGGCAAAGATCGTGGGGATCAGTCCGAGTAGGCCTCTCTCACTTGCAACAGACAAACAGTTGAGTAGTAGAGGGTCCCATTTCGAACGGAGCTGCGGATGTTTTAAGTCAAAGGGCACACCGTATTCAAAATAGGACATTCACCCGCGCGGCAGCTATCAATTAACCACGTTAGTATAAACCACAGGTAGCTTACAGGAAGGATAAGGTGAAGAGCTAACCATTGATGTGGAACGCAACGCCGATCCCCCATATACCGAATGCAGTAACTGTAATCGCCTTATTTCTGTTCCAGATAGCAATGCTAGCGGCGTCATTTAGTACCTTATCCAGCAAATTGGCATGACGCGAAAGGGTCAACGAAGACCTACATGCGAAGGACAATCAATAGCGTAGAGGCGGCCATAGACAGGCTGAACAAAATCTAGGGAAGAGATTATAAGGATGTGCTGAGCATTCTCTTCTCAAAGACGTGAGTGCAAGGGAAAGAAGACCCACACCCATGGAAGAGATCCAGAGCTTTAATTCGTAACCAGTCAGAGCTCAGGTATGGGGTATATCTCTATCGTCACGGACCCATATCGTCCATCGGCGGTGAAGACGGCCCCGAATAACCCTCCATTCATAGTCGAGCGTAGTGAAGAACTCCCATCTGGACAGAAAGTTTTCAGATTGCGCAATACGTAAGAAAGAGAAGCAAACGGCGAAGACTCACAAGTAGATACCAGCTAGGACGTGCCAGAGCCTTATATAGGCCACTGTCAAGGAAACCAGACTGTTGAGCGTTCCGGGATCCGGAAGACAGTAGCAAAATACCACGTACAGCCAACCTGTGCGCTCAGAACGGGACTGTGAAGGTTGACCATCCCAGCAGACAATCACTAAGGTAGATACCGGGAAGTATACTTGAAGTGTAGCCACCCTTCAGCATACGATGGTACGTCATATATACACTTCACGATTGCAGGGCATGTCTTTATCCGGTAAGCGTAACAGAACGCCACTGCCATCCCAAGTCGGAAATACCGTCGATTGAGCTCCTCGAATACTTGCCACTGTTTATACTCTTGATCGCACTGGCGCTCAAACAGCAATTCAACTCTAAATTTTCAACAAATTGCTATCAAGCGCTGAAAATTTTTCTTCAAGTTTCTTTTTGCACTGTATAAGCCTGACAGTGAGATGACAGGAAAGAGCGGATTCAGGGGAGGACATCAGGCTAGTTACGCGAGAAGGTATGTGTTGTCCGTCTCCGACGTTTCGCAGTTTCTTATTTGCCCCTCAGGCTGGTTCTGTGTATTCGACAGGTTTTCTCAAAGAATTATTAAAGCGGTATTTCCTGTTTACCGAGAAAAATACAACTTATCAGTGAGAATGCGACCATTAAGTTAGCCCGGACTCGGAGATGGATAAAATGTCTCGTTAGCTTTCGCACAGTGATAGGTGTACTAGACCAAAGGTCCAATGCAAGAAGGACCGAGGATCACAGAGCAGACAGAGGTCGACTTCTCGCCCGCTCACGCACATGGAAACATCTCCACCCTGACCCAGCCGAAGGATTTACACTGCCTGCGAAGTACACGGCGGAGAAGGGGTTGATGGTAATTGCAGATGGAGAAGGGAAGGGAAAGGTGGTCCCGCGTCTATTTGTCTAATTTGTCTAAAATAAATGCGTAGCGACACGGCGCCATGCTGGGACCGACGGCCGAGAACGGGTTCTCGGCCGGAGCCGAGCGGCACTGGCGGATGCACCATAACCACATGCTCTCACTGTAACGCCACTCAGATAGGGATTACGTGCACATCATTGCCAGAACTAGGCTCACCTTGACGCCTGATATCACGTACGCTGGTCTGAAAATCGTGTTAGACGGCTTTGCTAGATGCTAATACATTGTGTTTATCTCTGGTATACAGTATGACCGGAAATGAGTTATGGACAATGACTGCACTGCGGAGGAACGTCGTGCGCCCTGACCTGTCGCACGACTTTTGGGGACCTTTTTCACGGTTGCACCTGGCCGAGCCGGCAGCTGCGGACCCATGTCGGAACCACGGCAACGAAGATACGGTCTGTCATTCCGCATGAGGCAAGAGCGCTAAAGGTAATGGGATTGGAAACAATTGGAGCGCATGTCATTTTACCGTATTTCTAGCCCCTGGGGATCCAGTATGGCCACCGTACCTACTACTGGGTTAATATAATGCCATCGCGGCCGCTTCGTCTAGATTTCGAGCATTGTCAATTCAAGGGATCTGCCAAAGTCGTGTCATTCTTACGATGTATCATGGTGACACCTGGAGGGCATGTCGGCGGCGTGGCCGAACACTGGTTCAGCCCTTTGACTACAGTACAAAGGCGAACCTCATCGGACCAATCTGCCACCTACAGAGCAGATGCGTTTCATGGCCGACAGCGATGTGTCCTGGTTTCTCTGTTCTTCTGTCCGATGAATCGGCATGAGCGAACAAGCAAACTCTCTCACGAATGCTAACATAGCGCACTGGAGGCGACATATGGAGTTGATTCGCCGCCCATCCACGTGAGACGGGGTCGGCATGAAGGATGTTCTCCATCAAGCTAGACTGGACGCGCTTCAAATCGCTTGTTCCGTCCCTCTTCCGAGTGTCGGTGAATAATGACTAGGATCCACAAGTATCGAGAGCGAGGGATACAGAATTTGACAGCAAAACCGTCATCAAACTTTAAGGGGACAGAGGAGCGCGCGGCGCATCGTGATTCTAGTATATTATCGTGGTCCAGGGAGTTGGATGGGGTGTATAACTGTCAGAGGGAGTTAAGAAGAGACGGAAGATTCTTGAAGACTCCTCAGGAAATGAGACACAAATGCAACATTACTGTCAGATTAGCTAGTACCTTGAAGGGTCGACGCAGAGATGGCGTACAGTCCAAGAGGGTAATTGAGCGGTAATAGCTAATGACCAAACTCCGCTCCGCCGACGAATGCCGAAGATTACATAAGGTCAATACATCTGTTCTTCCTGCCAGTGCTAGCAGGCTATACGCCCCCGCCCTGCCCGCAAGGCAATACCTCATTTCCAACCTCCACAATTTCTTCTCTTACTGTTGGACCACCGTTGGACCAACACTCAAACTACAAGGACTTTTAAGCATGACTAGATTGTCAAAGGCAACATGAACTCCTCCAGAACTCTACTACTCTCTACGTCAGTTCGCTCTCAAACCAATTATCCCTTGCACCCCACATCCTCCTCTCCCCATCCCGCAGATTGGGAATTTCAGTTTCTACATGACAGAGGAACAAATTCATGACATGTTCTCAACGTGTGCCAACCCTGAAGATGGTGGCAGCGTGAAGCGTATCGTCATGGGACTTGACCGTCACACGCCAGGTTCTCTCGGACTTGGGACACTTTTTAATTTCCGTTCGGAATGCCTTGCGGTTCCTGTTTTGTAGAATTCTATACGCACGCGGGAGCGCTCGCGAGCATGCGGTCTATATTGGGCACTGAAATAATCCGCTGCGACTTGGATCTTGGATACCGGCACGGCAGGCAGTTCGGGACATGGAAGGAACGGTGGCCATGTATAGTATGCACCCTGAGACCTTGCTTTGTGTCACGCACACACTAATTAACCCGACGAATTTGAGGTGCAAGATGAGCACAGACAGGACTATGGCCATCTAAGGAGAGAAAATAGGTAAATAGATTAGACGCATCTGCTTCACTTCGTCAGGAATCCGCCCAGCAGGAACTCCGCCTGGCAGCTGTTTGGATCATCCTCAGATATGGGCTCTTCCTCAAACACGCCAGTGCTAGAGCGGAATAAAAATTCTGCATCCACTGCATCATGCAGCCGATGTAATCATTACAGCTTGGGGGAACAAGTTCGAACACGGGGTCAGTGGGTGGAGCCCATTGACGTTCGGCGACCTCGAGTAATGCGTCTGGAACGATGATCTACAAGATTGTTATAGAAATATACGGCTTCTAACAAAATGTTGACTTACTTTGAAGTCGAGAGCATTTTACAATCTCCAGGTATTCAAACATGACATCTGGAACTTCATTTGGTACATTCAAAAGGCCGTGAATAAGCAAAGAGAGGCCGTGACACAAAGGGCTTTCTACTCCGCCATCGACCTGCTCAAGTATGGTCATGACAGTCAAGGACGGAGATTCACGGATCCGTCCAATTTTCGCATTTCTCGATCAAGGAGTTTTTGACGGCGAACCGGCTTGCGGAACCCACCCGAGATATTTCGTGTTACATTCAACTCAAGGCTGCGCATACGATTCTTCACATGCATGCCTTGGCGTTCTCCTCCAATTGGACGATGGCATGGCGACGGTGGCGTTGTTGGTGGTGGGCAACGCGTTGGGCACTGGGCCCGGATTCAGCATACACCGGACTTCCCACGATCGGACTGATAACGGTTTTTCCACCTGATTTGCTTCGATCTTCAGTTAGACAATTTTTCCTAGTTACCTATGCACTTTAAATACGATACACTTCCGTTCCTAGTAGTACCTCAATTCTTTTCCCAAAGATCTGAGGTGGTTAGTATTCATCATTATGCTCCTTACACCTTTCGCGTGATCGACATCCGGGATGACGACGGCAACACTCCACTTCACCGGCAGTACGCTGAGGACAAATCCAAGTTGTGCGATTATTGCTGGAGCACGGCACGGATGCCAATCTACGCGACGACGAGGGCAAGACCCCTTCCCAGCATGCGCAGCAACTAGAGATCGTACAAATGTACAATTGCTATCGGAGTATGCTACCCCGCAGGATAGTACCTGCTTGTCAACTACGACATACGTACAGTATAGGGATTCCGTATCTGTGTTTTGTTATACGGTATCGTGTGCCGAGGAGTAGTCGAACACAGGTCGCTCTCATGCTCCCGGATGAACATAACTAACCGCGGTACTCCTTTTCAAGCCTTGGAATGAGCTAATTCACATCCGCACATTAATGCGATGCGTCCAAAACATCATACGATGAAGATTGATATATGTCTGGGGATTAATCGTGATATGATGTTTTTTCTTACAGCACCAGGAGCCTAGTACAGAACTTGAAGTCTCTGTCCACCGTCAGGACGTTCAGCGCTCAGCCCGTGCCCGTCTCTGAAATGCTATTCGTGGCCTGCACAGCATACAGCAGTACTACCGTACTGATAGATGGACGTCGAATTGGCATCAGAGTTGGATGCACCTGAAGATGACTTCTCATTCCATTGTCAGGGCGACCGAACCAAGGCGCTTGTCCTTTAAATCCCGCTTTGACAGCCCTGAGATTATGATTTGATGAGCTCTGAATGACATAAAAAAATACTCTACTGTACTTTCCCTTCCAATCTCTCTGTACGCCAGCGTCCTTCATGGCTCTCAGGGCTATTAGACGCAGTACGGGTACCAATGCGCTCGACTGGATGGTGGTCACGGCCGAGATAGCATCGAATGTCTCGTCCATGTTGCAATTCCCACCCACCATGGCAGCGACGACCGTCCTCCTCTCCATCCTCCAGATCATCGCCGTGAGCATCAAATAACATCCCCAACTCGTTCCCAACCCACCTCCTGCTCCTTTGCTACATCATGACGCGCTTACATGTCACATAAACGCCAGGACGTCAAGACCAATCAGCAGGAATGCGTTCGCCTTGCGCAACGGGCGGCGCGCATGCTCACGGACCTTGGGCGGCGGATGGAGGGAAAGTGGGAAGACGCGCCGCAGTCGCTGTTGGAGAACATCCGTGAGTTGGAGGCGTGAGTGTCGCGCGCACGTGCTCTCAGCTCCGACCTTGGGTCGCTCGAGTCTTACTTTTTTCTTCAGGACTCTGCTCTCGATCCATGAATTTATGCTCAAGGCCGCGCAGACGAAGTGGATTAGCCGATTGGTGGCAAAGGCGAGCATACAGGATGCGCTGGTGCAGTTCGACCAGCAGCTGAGGGATGCGGCCGTTTCCTTCCAGGTGCGCTGGCTCACGCGTTACTGATTTTCGGTGGCATGAAATTGAAAGTGGGAGAGATCAGGTCTCGTCATTGATAGAGATACACTATGCCATAGGTGCCAGGAGTGGCGCTTCCTTGAATAACACCCCAAAAATCACCGACGGAGATATTTCGACAAGCCCGACCGAGTCTTCAGAAATATTACCCTACTTGGGCAGCGAATCTAGATTAGAATGCTCAATCTCGAGTCTCGAAGTCGTAAAGCAATCTCGCGGTTCTACTGAATCGTTGCTTTCGTCCTTGACCCTCGTCGAAGCTGACTCGGAGATTCTGGAACCTGGGTCACAGTTGCAACCCGACGTGATTCCCGTATCTACTGAAGAAGAGGAGTTCCTCGCCAGCATGAGTGGGGACACGGATGAGTTTGGCGTACGACTATACTGTCTATATCCCAGGCGACCCTTTGGCTCATGCGAGCATAGTTCCGCAGATATCACCAATCCGACGTCATCGTCCGCAAGGCGAATCGTAAAGCCGTTGGTTGGTTTTCAGGAACGTCGGATGCACAGGCCGGAGGTCAAAAAATGACCATTAAGAGGTACGACGGCATAAAGGATCTTGCTTTGAAGGTGCGCCTACTTGCTCATATCCTTTTGTGCGAATTCTGATTGATTGAAATGTAGCAATGGGTGAAAGACATAAAGGTGTTGAGGAATCTTCAGTCTGTCTTTGCGTGATTGCCCAGTCGCGTCAGTTGCTGATGCGCAACATGATAGCCATGAAAATCTACCACAAATCCTCGGTTATTCTGACGGACAGGCGCAAACGCCTTTCGTTTTGTTGGCAAGTGGTACGTCCTTGAGCTGTTTTCTGTTCCGCACATGGGTTGGCTTAGCGACCCGTGAGACAGTGCAGTGCCGCGATCTTGCATCAACTATGCGGTCAGCGCTCACTACTCGCGGTCTGGCCGACTGCGCCAGCCTAATACTGAAGACGGTGAGCGTGACTATGAGATCTGTATATCGTCTTGAGTGTTGAGATTTGGCGCAGTACCGGGACATTGCCGTTTGTCTACTCTTGATGCCACTGGCCTCGACAAACCCTAATGTTCTGTCAGTCAGCGATTGCGCACGCCCAGCAGCAACTGTCCTTGTCCGAGAGCGATGCTCAGGACTTTATCGACGTAAAGCATTATAATGCCTTCCGCGTGACGTCGATTGCTCATCTTGTGTCAGCACGCGACCTATAGTATCGATAGCGATAATAATGTCATTGTCGGATTACCACCGCCGCGAGAGGGATGGGTAACGGCGCGTAGCTATGGCCTCGAAGAATCACTTGCGGAGCGTGCACTTCATGTGAGACTGATGTCATCTTGCTTTGATTTACTTCCAGAACTCTTTATTGTAGTATCTAAAAGAGCTCATGAACGCCGAAGAAGCTGTTCTGCAAGCCAGGTCGTGTCAGACTTCGGCATCTCTCAATGTCGGTATCGTGTGACGACTTCTACAGTACCGTAATCTGACGAATACGAACCCCAGAAATACAAGCAGCTCAAGAGTCTCTTGCAATCCCTGCTTCCGCGGCGACGCGAAGGCCCAAGCCTGTCCCCTGAACTCGAAGACCTCCTCGATGACGCAGATGAAGACAATCCGCTCACCCTTCGTGCTCTACGTGCTCACTGTATCGAACAATCGCGGCACGACCAGACGTGGCATGCCCGAGCTCCCGTAGGAGCCCTCACAGCGGGAGATTACGGGTACATCCCTGAAGGTTCAATGGATTTTGCAAACTTTATACGTCTTGGAAACATCCAGGACAGCCCGGGCGAAGATGGAGAGGGAAAGGGAAAGGGAATGATGGGAGTCGTTGGCAAGACGCACGGGACGATGCTCATGCGGTCCAGCAATCATGGTATTGGTAGTATCCCACAGCGCCAGCCTGCGAACGCATTCCTATTACCTGATGAGATGGAGTGCTGGCCCGTCGCGTTGCCTCCGCGGGGAAACGCAACGGTATTCGTGCACCACGAGATGGGGCTGGCTTCTGTCAACGATGCGTGGCAGCTCCTTATCGCGCGCGGCGAATCGCTCGCCTTGACGCATGGCATCCAACCGCAGGACATCATCCTAGGTAAGTCCAAAGGCCTCTTGTCCTTTCTGTACCTGGCCTCAGAAGAAATAATAATCAATGGTCCCAACTGTAATAATTTTGATTTTAACCATTCTTTTTCGAACCAGTGATTCGTTCCCTGCGCATCGACGACCACCGAGTCGAGGATTGGCGTCCAGCTCCATTGCCACCAGTTCCTGGTATTGGTCGTGCGACTCCCACTGCGTTCGGTGCCCCAGCGTTTCCTCAGCACGGAGGATTCGGCGCAGCGCCAATGTTTCCACATCAAGGGTTTGGTGCGCAAGCGCTTTCAATCCCGTCCGTCGTATACCTTATCACTTCATCCCGGCTGGACTTCGCGGCCTACATCACGGACGACCCTATGGGCCGCCCACGCCCGCGCCCGACGAGCTCCACATCGTGGTGTTTCAGCTGCCGCTCTGGATAGTAAGTCCTTTTTTATCTTCGTTCCGATCTAGGGTAATCGGGGATGACTTATTTTGTTGTTGTTATTAGTCCTGTTGGATACGTGGATTATATTCAACTGGATGCGGAGGATGTTGAGTCATAATATTTGTTGCTGTTATTGAAATCACGGTGTTCGACATTCGATTGGGTTATCACGATGCTTTTTTCTTTCGGGCTATTCTGTGAAGTCCCTCTGGGCAATGATGCCGAGCGCATTTGAGATAGATTTCTGAGCAATATTTGGTCACCATTGTCGAGGATACACGTATAACAGTTGTAAGGTTACCCCGCGTCGCCATACATACACGAGGACCACCATCACTTGCATTTCATACACGACTCTTCCGTACTCTCTCAAGAGGTAAAACAAGCCGTTTGATGAATTCCGATACCAAATTAGTAGATGTCGGAGTACAATGACGTATTCCCGACGAAGGCAAGATGTACGTAAAAATTTTCGGCCGTGCATGCATGCATGTAGTGGCTTGTTGTTCTCAGCCGCGACGTTGCAATTATCATGTCTCTCAGTACACTCGTCGACCCATCCAAATTATCCCTCTTCCTTTCACTAGGGTCCATAACGTTCAATCCTACAGCGTGGAACATCGTTGCAAGAAACGGTACGCCAAGCGTCGCGTCATCTCCGCTCCGCCTTCGCGTCTATGACTGACACTTTCCCCGTGGACGTGTGCAAAAAGAATACCACAACAAGACAATCACTCGTATATTTGGTGGGAATGCTTATCTGGGTTGTTACTTCCTCGCCGCCTGTATTTTTGGTGCAGGGATATTGCGTGACCGCCTGTACGTCGCCCGCGCTGTCTATTCTTTCTCACTCTGGGCGACTTACCAACACACCCGCATACTAGCTACCTGAGCGCAATCCTAGAGCAGCCCCGTGTGCGCCTTCTCCCCACTCCGCTCGATACGTTCATCCCCGCCGCACTCTTCGTCACCGGGCAGACCTTCGTCGTGACCTCGACATGGTCGCTCGGTATCACCGGGACGTTCTTGGGCGATTATTTTGGTATTTTGATGGATGCTCGCGTTGAGGGCTTCCCGTTCAACGTGCTTCGTGATCCGATGTATGTCGGTAGCACGATGTGTTTTGCCGCAACGGCTTTATGGTCCGTGTCATGTTCGCGTAGGAGAGACATTTTTGTAATGCGGATTGATTGCTTCCTCTTTTTGCAGGTACGAGCGTCCCGTCGGTTTGTTAATCGCAATGTATGTGTACATTGTGTATACGATCGCTTTGAAGTTTGAGGGGTGCGTTCATTTTCTTTTCGTCTACTCGTCACGTGCCTGCTGACATTCATGAAGACCGTTCACCGACATGATTTACTCCAAGCGGTCGAAATTATCAAAAGGATTAGATAAAAAGCTTTGAAGAGTCTACACAAAAAGATATTCCGCCACCTACGGCTCTCAATAGTCATTATGACTCCAACGCGCCCTCTGACGTCTATGAATCCCGCTACCAAATCTCATCTATTCAGTAGATCTCTAGAGACTGATTGCTACATGTGATATCATACATCCGTAGAGAACTTGTAGCTGTCAATGACATTACCCCCCAAGTTTTGCAGTAGCTCGTAATCTTAGTGCCAGCAAAAACGCACCACTCAACTTTCTGTTATTCATAAAATAGGTCAACACTAAGTGGGGATAAGGATCGGCTCCAGGAGGTTGGAGGTGATACTAGCCCATGACGAACCAGGCCCAGATGCGAACGGCTGTGATGTGTCTTCATGGAACGGCGTGGCAAAGAGTTGAAGAGACTCAACAGTAATCTCCCAGCCAATCAAAACACCCCGCAGAACCGAGGGAGAAACGAGGTTGACATCGCTCTTCTCCCTGATGCGATAGCCCATTTTCAAGCTCCACCCCAGGGTAAATTAGAGGGGTAGGGTATTAAGGGTATAACGGTATACCCTCTAGGATCCTTCAAGTTATGCCAGCCACTCTCAGGCTGGACACGAGGTTTCAACAATAAGTATAGCCCGTACAACATCCGGTCAGGTGTTGCGACCGCATCTCTCGTTTCGGTGTGTTCCAGAATCTCATCTGAAGAAAAGATCTAGATAGTGCCATAGGAGGTCATCAGGGCTGCTCATGCATGTCGTGGGAACGTCCAATGTGCACTCGGTGAAGGATAGGAACGCTTCTCCGCATACCGTAACGGATAGGTCGATAAGTATATAGTGAATGTATATGGGC
>WNFI01308257.1_pt1 | contig 10780 bp, 13 predicted proteins | sample 5400471 | NCBI WGS metagenome assembly WNFI01 (sample SAMN13153348, study PRJNA577476) | soil metagenome | isolation source: 100 cm saprolite on Douglas fir-dominated hillslope | place: USA:California | collected 2013-09-17 | reverse complement strand
GCCCACGGAGTCTGCGATACCATCGACATCGCCCTACTGTTCTTGGGCAAGTATCCCGGCCTGTAGGGCGCGCCCCGCTTCCTCACGCTCGACTCAATCCCCGCAGGCGTATTCCGCAAAGGCCGCGAGTGGAACTCGAAGTTGACGTTGGCGATCCTCGCGGCTACGATCCATCCGCGTAACAGCCGCGGCGGGGACTTGCCGCCGCTTCAACGACCGCAGTGCGAAGCTCAGCTTTTCGCGGAGCCTCCGGTGGGCGCGGAAGAGCCTCAGCCGCACAGCCATCGCCGAAATCCCCACACGCTCGGCGACTTCCTGAGTCGAGTACTGTAAGACGTCCCTCAGCAGGCAGACTTGCCGCAGTTCGGGAGCCAGCTGTGCAATCGCGTCCGCCATCAGCTTCCGCATTTCGCGACGCGCAAAACGCTCTTCGGGATTGTCTTGGCAAGCCGTCACGTTGCTTCCCAGAGTATCGTCGCCCGCGCCGCTGGGCTCTTCGAGCGAAAAGACTTTTCCGTCGCGGCGCTTGCGGAGCACGTCGATCGACGCGTTGGCCGCAATGCGCGAGACCCACGCGTGCAGGTCGTCCCGGTTTTCGCACGACGATCCGGTAAATTGCTCGAGCCGCGTCATGGTTTTCAAAAACGCATCCTGGCGCACGTCTTCCGCGTCCGCAGGATTGCGCGTTATCCGCAGCGCCCCCAGGTACAACCCCGGCGCGTAGGGCAGGATCAACTTGGCCAACGATTCGCGATCGCCTTTTCGCGCCAGCGTGAGCAACGCGGAGCGAGTCGCGCCGTCAAGGCATAAGGAGGTGCTGCACATGGTGCGATAAGAACGGCAGGCCAATCGCCACGCCCATCGCGGACCTAAGTTGCAGAAAATAAAGAGCTAATGGCAACAGGTTGGATGCGTATCCGAAAGAAGAGTGACCGTTTGTGGGACGGCGCGTGGCGATTCCGGTCACAGTTTAGGAACGCGAAAGGGGGCCAAGGAACCGCGGTGGGTTTAATAACAGGTTGATTTTTTCTAGATTTCCTTCCCAGGAGGAATATGCTCGGTTGCTACTCGGCGATTTGAAGTTTATCGCCTTTCATTTCCCATTCGATGCGCACCAAGAAGTCGTAATGCATGCCTTCGGTCTTAAGCCAGGCTTCCAGGTCTTCCCGTGAATTGGCGCGAAACTCAACGAACATTTTTCCTTCGAGCATATTGACGAGGACGCTTCGTGCATGAGCGAGCCCGCCGGCTTGCATCCGCTGCGCAAGCGCCTCAGCTCCCTGGCGCGTGAGGCAAGCAAGTGTGTGCTGCGTGAGGTAGCGTGGCATGGGGACTCCTAGGAGCGGTTTGCAGTTCAAGTATTTCATACCAGCAGAATCAGATGCGCGATTTAAGATTCCTTACCCTGTACGATTTGACAGGTTGGAGGTGAAGCACATTTTTCGAACACGACGACCGCGCTTGCCTGACTGGCTCTACACTCAAGATGGAAAGTGGGGATTGCTTCAGGTTCGCGTTGACGAGCAATCCTTCAACGGTGTTCCCCGTGGTAAACGCTCAAAGAGGTCTGACAAATGAGACGCACACTTGTATTTCTGCTGATTCTTCTACTCACGAACGTGGCGGTCCGTGGCTTGTCCGCAGCGCCGCAACACAAAGGGACCTCCACGTTGAGCGGCGTGGTGCTGGGGCCGGATGACAGACCGGTAGCACATGCCGCTGTTTCCTACCAATCGGCAGGCGGCGTGGCACCACACGTGGTGCGCACGGACTCACAAGGACACTTCACGATTTCGAAACTGAAAGCAGACAACTACGATCTACGGGCGTCCGGAAAGGGCGTTTTTTCCGAGTGGGAAAAGAATGTCAACTTGAGGTCCGGCGCGAGGAAAGAAGTGACTTTGCGTTTGATCTATGCAAAGGAAGTTCCCAAAGCCTACGTAAAAACTAAACCGAAGCAGTGACTGACGAAAGTTCGTGGTAGCCCATCGGTGAAGCATTAGGCGATGGGCTCGTAGAACCAACCCGCACTAAACAAATTTCTTATTGGTAGATGAGCTGCGCGAGCTCATACAGATCGGAATCGGAAACATCCGAGACGGCGCAGTATTCCATCCCTTGACGGCGCCAGTGGCGCCACTGATATCCCTGCCGGAGACCGGGCAGATGAATCGGCGTATCCGGTTCCTTGGTAGGCATCACAAAAACATTGATGATGTGCTTGCGGCGTGAATAGACCAGCGTAGCGACGTTCTGGCCGCCGAGAACATCAAGGCGTCCACCGACGAGCGGAAATCCTTCGTCCGCAAAATCCTTCACCGGGGGAACGAAGGCGAGCTTGCCGTCAAACCAGGGCTTGACGGTGTGCTGGTCGGTGGAGGCAACGTCGGTAAGGTGACCGGGCTGGAGAGAACGAATATGAGCGTCGATGATTTCGGCAACGGTGAAGGGCGTAGTTGAGGCACTATCGATGCCCCGGCGCGGCCAGGCAAACCAAGACACGGACGCCACCAACAGGATGGTGGCGGCCACCGCGAGCCAACGCCAAGCGGGAATCCGAACGGCAGTGGGAGTAGCGGTCGCGGCATCAAGGTCAGCGCGAATCTTTTTGCGCAGGGCTAAAGGAGCGCTTTCGTAAAGCCCGCTGCGCTGAAGGGACGAGCGCAGCGATTCCTCGGATCCGAGAGAAGTGGCGCATTCGCGGCAGCCTTCGAGGTGCCGCTCAAATTCCGCAGCGCGCGTGGCGTCGAGTTCGCCATCCAGATAGCCGTGGAGAACCGTACGCGTGAGATCACAGTTCACGGGCGGCCTCCTGCGGACTGGCCTGTGTGAGCGCGCCATGGAGACGCTGACGAGCCCGGGCCAGAGCAGACATCACCGTGCCAATGGGGATGGCGGTGATAGAAGCAGTCATTAGTTCCACAGGGCGATTCTTCTCCAACCAGGTATAGCAAGTATTGCGCACAATCTGCAAAAGCCAGGCGCGCGCGTCGCCACCGTGGAAGCCGCGGAAAAAGCGGTAGGCACGGAGCATAGCCTCCTGAGCAACGTCTTCTGAATCGGCGCGACTTTTCAGAAGCCAGCGCGCCAAATTGAAGGCGGCGTCAAGGTGCGGCAGAACGAGCTGCTCGAAGCGCGCCCGGTCCTGCTCATCCAACACGTCCGAGCCTTTCCCCTGGTCAGAGCCACTCATGGACAGGAACCGCCTGGACAGTCATTTTATTCCCAAACTCCCTTTAGATGTGACTAATAAACCAAATGGTTGGTGAGCGGGCACATTGGGAATATTTGGACGCACTTGGTGGTCTGGATAAGCGAAACACGTCCCATACGCGGCGCGGGCTCCCTGGACTCTCTCACCCGCGCCGCCCTCCCAAGCAAATTGGCGGGAACGGGCGACAGAAATAGTTACGGATATTGGTGTGTTCCGATGCGGAGGAGAAAACGATGGCGGGTAAGTTAAAAGACGAGATACTCTACGACCACAATCACGACGGAATCGATCGGCGTGGGTTTCTGAAGTGCATGGCTTGGGCCGGTACTGGAGCCCTTTGCGTAATGAGCGGGGGCGTTCTTAAATCGTACAGCTTCTGCCGGCTACCGGAGTTGAGCTCGAAGGACACCTTGGGGGAGTTGAGCTTTGTGCAGATCAGCGACAGCCACATGGGCTTCAATAAGCCGGCGAATCCGGACGTGGCGGGCACACTGAAAGCCGCAGTGGACAAGATCAACGCCCTGTCCGCCGTGCCGGAATTCATGCTGCACACCGGGGACATCAGCCACCTCTCGAAGCCGGAGGAATTCGATACCGTGGACCAGATCCTGAAAGGCGCAAAGCCCAAAGATGTTTTCTACGTGCCGGGGGAACATGATGTGTTGAACGACGACGGGAAGCAGTTCTTGGAGCGTTATGGAAGAGGCAGCAAGGGCGCGGGTTGGTACAGTTTTGATAAAAAGGGCGCGCACTTCATCGGGCTGGTTAACGTCATGAATTTGAAGGCTGGAGGGCTCGGAACGCTGGGCCACGAGCAGCTCGAATGGCTGGAAGACGACGTGAAGCACCTGAAACACAGCACGCCCATCGTAGTATTCGCGCATATTCCAATCTGGTCCGTGTATCCGGAGTGGGGCTGGGGTACGGAAGATAGTGCGCAGGCCCTGGCGTACTTGAAGAAGTTTGGCTCGGTGACGGTGCTCAACGGTCACATCCACCAAGTCATGCAGAAGGTCGAAGGCAACGTTACGTTCCACACCGCTTGCTCGACCGCATTTCCGCAACCGCAGCCAGGCAAAGCGGATTCGCCGGGGCCAATGAAAGTGCCGGCGGAGCAACTGAAGAGCGTGCTGGGAATTACGGATGTGAACTACGTTCAAGGGCAGCATGCCTTGGCGGTCGTCGATTCGACGCTCGCTTGAAGCGGAAATTGTCCAAGTTAGCTAACCAATCTGATCGGCAAAATTGAAAGAAGGGAAGAAAAAATATGTGGAGAAGTGTGTCTATTGCAGTTCTGACCGTAGCGCTGGCAACGGGCGTGGGAACAATCACCGTAGGCCAGAAGAATATCCTGGCAAGCGCGCAGGAAAAGCCGGCAACGACGGAAGTGAAAATCGATAACTTCAGCTTCGCGCCGGCAGCACTTACGGTGCCAGTGGGGACAACCATAACGTGGACCAACCGTGACGACATCCCGCACACGGTGGTCAGCACGGACGATCCAAAGACGTTCAAGTCCAAAGTGCTCGATACGGACGAGAAGTTTTCCTTCACGTTCAGCAAGGCGGGAACTTATCCGTACTTTTGCTCGATTCATCCCAAGATGACCGGCAAGGTCATCGTGCAGTGAGTGAGGAGAGACATTGCATCCTTTCGATCTGAAAACGGCGCTGCTGGCCAAACACGCGCAACACGTGGTCCTGATTCATTTTCCGATCGCCCTGTTTATCGCCGGCGTGGCGTTTGATTTCTTGGCGCAGTGGACGAAACAGAGAGTTTTGGCGGCAGCGGCGTATTGCAATTTTCTCGCTGCGGCGGTGGCGACGGTGCCGGTCGTGATTACCGGCATTCTCGCCTGGCAGTGGCAGTTGGAGGGGCAGCGACTCAAGGGCATCCTTCTGATGCACCTGGTGCTTGGCTGCGTTTCCAGCTTGCTGATCTGGAGCGTCGGTGTCGTCCATCTGAGAGGGCAGCGCAGGCTCGGAGGCGTGCTGCCCGATTACCGCTTACCCCTTGAGGCGATGGGGTTGGTGATGGTGACGCTAACCGGGCACCTCGGGGGCTTCCTCAGCGGCGTAAATCTCTCCAACTAGATCGTCAGGACGAGATTCAACGCCGCATCCATGCCAATCGGCTGTTCTTCCCAAGAGACCTCCGAAGGTCGCCCCGGCGATGGATGAGGAAGAAAAGGTATGCAAGAAACGGGCTTTCTAGGAACTGCGGCTCCGCGGGCTGCTGACCTAACCCTGCTTCTCGAGGTGGGAATGGGGACGGGGCTGCTTGCCGGAGCGTGGTTGGCTCGCACGGGACGAATCCGGTTCCATGCGACATGCCAGTCGGTCATTGTTCTCCTCAACGTGGGCCTGATCGTCTTGACGATGTTTCCCGCTTTTCATCGTCAGGTGCTCCCCAAACTGCCGGGCAGGATTGGAAGGCCGTACTACGCCCTTGCCGTCACACATGCTTCCCTGGGCGGAGTTGCTGAGCTTGGGGGCTTATACATACTTCTGGCGGCCGGGACAAGACTCCTTCCGGAGAAAGTCCGAATTACGCGCTTCAAATTTTGGATGAGAAGTCTTCTCTTGGTTTGGTGGATTGTGCTTTTCCTTGGACTGGCCACATATGCCCGCTGGTACATGACTTGGCCGTGAAAAAGCGATTCGGGGACGACCGCTGATTGACCGCTGGAATGATTCAGATTTGGATTAGTACTATTCGGGAGACTTGGGTACTGAGAGAGGTCTGGGTATCTTTTTATCTTACTGATAATAAGATGTTTATGTGCTGTTAAAAGTTTGGATATCGGTTCGCGATAGGCGCGATGTACTACTACGGCGGTACCCTGTCCAGTGGCTCTACGGGCCCATTGTGGGGTGCAAAGCAGGTGCGTAGTCTCCTAGGAACGGGTTGGGGGCCGCGCGGGGACAGCGGCTCCGCAAGGGGCCGTGTGCGAGCTACCCAACCCGCCATTTTCTTCTGCTTCCCTCAGCATTCTTACAGACCAGAGCGCCGCGGAGGGCCTAAACCAGGCCCTCCTTTTCTCTTGTATCGGAAGCCGGCTTGCAATCTGCAGGCGGTGTAGAGCAGGTATTTTTCTGTAAGATGCTCTCTAATGAATGAGTTAAGAATAGCCGGAGTAGTGCAATCTGAAGGGTTAGCGCGACAGGTGAAAGCCATAAACAACATCGCCGCAAGACTCTTTCTGTTCCTGCTGGTTGCCTTGGCATTGAACCAGGTGCCAGGGCCCAGCGTGCGGGCCGCCGAACCTGCGTTGCCAAAGCTGAAGACGGAGACGCAGGAAGCGTTTGATCGCTTCGTAAAGCAGGTGGCAGCACGAAATGAAGGCGAGCTGAAGCGTGGAACGGATGTGCTGTGGGTCGACGCACTCCCTGCGGAAAAACGCGCGGAGGCTTACGCGGCACTGAAACAGGGTGAAGTCAGGATCGAGAAGCTGGAAATCCTGGATAATGACAAACCGCTGGCCTGCCCCGGCGGGATGATTCATCACTGGACGGGTGTGGTGTTCGTTCCGCGAGCGAAACTCGAAGACGTTTTGGGCGTGCTTGAAGACTACGACAAGCACTCCGTTTATTACGCGCCGGACGTCGAGCGATCGAAGATCGAATCGCGAGAGGGCGATCATTTCCGTGAACGCGAGAAAGCACCTGGCGATGATGGCGGATTCATGTGGCGAATGGAGACGTGGTGGCGCATGGAAGAGCGTGACAGCGGTGTTTACGTGCAAAGTGAGGTGGCTTCGCTGACGCGGGATATTCCAATGGCGCTTGCGTGGATGATCAAACCGTTTGTGACCGACATCCCGAAGGATTCGCTCACCTTCACGCTGCAGGCCACGCGCAAGGCAGTCGAAGCACACCTTCGGGCGCGCTGATTCGTTGTGGCGACTATGATTCTTGGACGGCGCGCGCGAGTTTTTTGCCGGCCGCGTCGTTGAGTAGATTCCAGACGTCAGCCGCATTGCGATCCCACGTCCACTCCCGAGATGCTTTTGTCGCGGCTTGCCCCATGCGGCTGCGCCATTCGGCCTCCTGGTAAAGCGCGCGAATCATGGTGGCGAGTGTTTTGGCGTCGCGCGGGTCGCGGAGGATGAGGCTATCCACTCCATCGTGGAGAAGAGAGGATACACCGGCAAAAATCGAGCTGATGGCCGGCAGGCCACAGGCCATGGCTTCGGCAACGGGCATACCGAAAGAATCTTCCTCGCTGGTACTGACGTAGAGATCGGCGGCGGCATAGAAATCGAGGACATCTTCGCGAGATGGCTCAAAACGACAGCGTTCGGAAATCCCCAGTGACTTTGCTATTTCGGAGAAAGGGCCGGGAGAATCATCCCCCGCGGCAATCACGAGAAATGGGAGGCCTCGAAGATAACTCATGGCACGAAGAACGGTCTCAAGCCCTTTTACTCGCCAATCGTTGCCTATCAGGAGTAGCACAAAATCAGTTTCGTAAATCGCGCGGCGCCGCCGTGCTTCGGCACGAAGAGCCAGCCGAGCCGAGGGTGAAAACTGCGCTGTATCAACGCCGTTGGGGATGACGCGGACATCCTGACGGCGAAAATAATCGGCGAGGAGCCTGGCGGTGCGCTGGGAGACGGCGGCGAGCGAGACGTTGGGGTTTGCGTAGATACGGCGCTCCAAACCAGCCAGCAGAGAATAGTAGGCGCGCTGATGAAGGCTCCGAAGAAACTGGGACTTTGCGGAACCGAGTTGCTCTGCGAGCGCAAGTTGCTGAAGGCGATGGAAAAGCACGTGAACGATGACGACATCAGCATCCAAACAGTTAATTCCCGGTGAAACCACTAGGTCGAACCGAAGTCCGTTAGCCAAGCGATCCCAGGCCCGACAAATCGAGTTCAAGAAGAACCAGGAGAGGAATTGCAAGAGATGGGGGCCGGGAATGGATGGCACTTTATGCCAGATGATCACTCCGGAGTCCTGCGGACGTGCGCCGCGTTGTTTAGCAACGGGGAGATCCTCAACGCGCTGAGCATAGAGATGAATCTCGCAATGTTCTTTGCGAGCGAGGCGTTCTAAGACTTCGGCAAGGGCGCGCTCCGTGCCGTGCCGGCGGTCAACAAAGGGTGAGACGACGGCGAGACGCAAGTCAGCGCAACCGCTGTATCTGTGGGTCATAAATCGGGGAGGACGGAGCGGTTGCGGCGTATTGGGCAGAGACAGCAAGAGTCGGCAAGCGGAATAAGATGCCGAGCAGAAGCCAAAGGTAGGCGTTCAAGACGAAATCCTCGTACGGCTGGATTCCACTAAACGTCATGGGGAGCAGGAGAAGCCCCGCATACCAGAAGATGACGAATGCCAGCGGAAACCAGGGCGAGCCTCTCAGCTTCTTCACGACTTGCCATGCGGCAAAGAGGATCGCGAAAGTCATAAGAAACCAGAGCAGCAGGCCGCCGATCCCCATCTCAATGACCAGGGTGCCGAAGCCGCTCTCCACGCCAACGACCGGAGGTTTTGAGCCAAAGAACCGAGCGACATATTGAGTGCCGAGGGGTAAAATGCAACACGGGAAAGAAGGGTCTCCGGAAAAACAAAAAACAGCAGTCCGAGCCCTAGAGCAACGCCAAGAGCAGCGCGCTGAATTGTACGCAAGACGCGGATTACTTCACGCTGGCGCCAGGGTGCGCCCCAAATAAAGGCCAACGCGAAAACCAGCACGCTTCCGACGGCCCATAGGAGAGTGCCTCGGGCGGCGCCGAGGACGATGGCGCCCGAAACGATCGCCAGCGAGAAAAACGCTAGATTCCTTCCTTTCTTTTGGCGCAAGAGAAGATAGCCCAGGAAACCAACGATCAGTAGCAGGGAGACAAGCAAAAAGTTGGCGAAGCGTCCGGTGCTGACGAACACGGAGGTGGGACGGTAAGACGACAGGCCGGAGATCGGCGAGACCCGATAGAGGGTGCTCAGCTCGCGGAGGTCTTCAGCGGGCCTTTCGGGGTTCAAGAACGTATGTCCCAGGACGGACTGCGCAATTCCAAGGGAAGCAATAACTATGAGGAGAATCATATTTACGAAAAAAAAATGACGTAACTGTTGTTCGGAATTGAGCAAGGCATAGCCGACAAACAGCAAGGGAACATAGTAAAAAAAGAGTTTCAAGCCCAGAATCCCGTACACCAAATTCGTAGAGGCAGGATTAAAGACCTGCATCACTCCAAACCAGACAAACAGAAGAACAGGCAAAAGAAAGGGAGGCCGGAAAGACGTGACTTGTTTTCGCCGATAGGCCAGAAAAAAAGCGAAATAGACAACAAGAGCCAGGACGTCCTTGGCGAAATAGATCGCCATGTTGTTGCCCAGGTATTTTCTTGCAAAATCCTCGAACAAGAGCCAGACCAAGAAGAAATAGAGGCCATTGCGCCAACTACTAAGCACCGCGAGGACAAAGGCGCAACCCACGCAGGCCAGCGCAACGAAACCGAGGCCAGTCATGTTTCCGGAGATCACATAGCTAGCAGTCTCGTCGGCAGCGGCGACAAAAAGGAGAAGGAATGCCATGTTTCGAGTCAGCTGGTATCCGTTAGGGGGGAAGAGGAGGTGTTCACGGAGCCGCAAACCGGCACGGGGCAGAAACTGGCGACGAAGGAGGTCAAAGAACACCGGGGAGATATGCGTAGGCTCACTGTGCTCGTCCATGGTCCGAATTCTCCCTTTGAGAAGGAACTTGGAGCGCGCAGGGAGGGAGTCAACGTTGGGGGTTGTCAGCACTGCGACACCGCCAGGTGACAAGAGATGGCCAATGTTGCGCAGGAAGCCGATAGGGCTCTCGACATGCTCGATGACTTCGATGGCTGTCACAAGGCCGAACGATGTGGTACCAAGTTGCGAGGCAAAGTCCCCCTGGTCGAAATCCAAGCATACGTGAGGTACTTGGCCTTCGTAGCCTCTTGAATCGTGGTCGACGGCGACGACGTCACATCCGAGTGATCGTAACCTCGCTGCCATGGCTCCTGGGCCCGCACCGAGGTCAGCTGCACGGACCCCAAGGCGTGCATATCGCGGGAGCACGCGCTCCCCGACAAAGTCGTGAAGGCCCTTGTTTGTCGTGGTGTGTGGCATCGAGCTTTCGCGACCCAGATGTCGTCATGAAACAGAGAAGCGTTTTCTATGTTACCCCCTCTGTCGACCTCGAGTGTCAGTTAGTTGGAGTTGGGTGCTGGTAACCTGAAACGGATAGGTTCCTACGGTGGAGATAGTCATGGCCTGCGGGCGTGCGGTTTGGCACCGTTAACTCAACTTGCGTGTCGCTCCAACTCTGGGGCGTCAGAGTCGTCCATTGGTTTGAAGTGGGCTGTAGAGTTACATAGCTGCTGCCTTCGGGAAGGGGAGGAATCGAACGAAGATGGACCAGGGAAGCGTTCAGTCAACGGTTTTTCAGAGGATAAAACTGAGAGTAAAGAAGGGCGTGAGACTCAATCATGTGGTCCACAGAATAAAGCAGCAGCGCGCGTTGGCGGGCGCGGTGGCCAAGGGTAGCGGCTAAGGAAGGATCGTCAAGAAGGCGCGCGAGTACCGAGGACAGGTCCGC
>WNFI01397479.1_pt2 | contig 10781 bp, 7 predicted proteins | sample 5400471 | NCBI WGS metagenome assembly WNFI01 (sample SAMN13153348, study PRJNA577476) | soil metagenome | isolation source: 100 cm saprolite on Douglas fir-dominated hillslope | place: USA:California | collected 2013-09-17 | reverse complement strand
AGCCGATCCAGCCCCTGATTGACCGCCGACACCAGCGGACGAATTTCCCGCGGAAGTTCTTCGGTCGGCAGCCGGACGCCGGGACGCGCCGGGCCGATGCCGGCGGCGATCTCGGATGCTTGCCGAAGCGACTGCAAGGCGCGGCGGAAGATCGCGATATCGGTGATCAGGAGCACCAATAGAATCGGCAGCGTGATCCAGCCGACGTTCTTGTAGAAATCGGCGACGATGTCGTCGATCAGCACGTCGCGGTTGGCGAGATCCTCGCCGGTCTGGATCCAGACGGTCTGGCCGCCGATGCTTGTGCGGATGCTGGCGCCCGAGACGGTGGCATTGTCTCGCCGCTGCTGCAGAAACTGGATCGCGCCGGCACGGGCGTCGGCGGGAAACAGCGCGGCATGGCTTTCCAGCGAGGAGAACAGCACGCGGCCCTGATCGTCGGTCACGGCATAGGAATAACGTCCGTATTCCTGCGAATAGAGCCCGAGCAGGTCCGAGGAAAGCTTCAGTTCGAGATGCCCGTCGGCGCCCGCGCTCAAATGCTCGCCGACCGAGACGGCCTGTTCCTGCATCGCCTTGTCGTGAATGTTGTCGGTTGCGTAGCTCAACAGCCAGGACAGCGCCACCGACATCAGAATAGAGGTGATGACGACGGCGACGATGTGAAGGATCACGATGCGCGAGATGATCGACTTGAATCGCAGCACGCTACTTTTCCTCCGCGATGAGGTAGCCGACGCCGCGAATGGTATGGACCTGGACCCTGGCGCCGTGCTCGGAAAGCTGCTTGCGCAGGCGATGGACGTAGACTTCGATCGCATTCGAGGCGACCTCGCCGGAATGTCCGAAGATATGATCCTCGACCTGCTTCTTCGAAACGACGCGCCCCTTGCTGCGCATCAACAGTTCGAGCACGGCGGTCTCGCGAGCCGAGAACAGTTGGGGCTGATCGTCGATCGAGGCCTGCCGGTTTCGCGTATCGAATTCGAGATTGGCGATGCGAAGATTGCTCTCCAGCAGATGGCCGGGCCGCCGCAATTGCGCTTCGAGCCGTGCGATCAATTCCTCCAGCGCGAACGGCTTCACCAGGTAATCGTCGGCCCCGCTGCGCAGGCCATGAACCCGGTCGTGCAGGCCGCCCCGCGCGGTCAGTACCAGGACCGGGATCGGGTTGCTGTGCTGCCGGATTTCGCGCAACAGCTCCAGCCCGTCTCCATCCGGCAAGCCGAGGTCGAGGATCAGCGCCGCATAGAAGGTCGTGCTGAGGACGCCCCTGGCTTCCTCGACCGTCGAGAGGATGTCGGCTTGATAGCCCGCCGTCTGCAGGCCCTTTGCCAGCAGCCCGGCGAGCTCCTCATTGTCTTCGACGATCAACAATCGCATTCAGTGCCATCCCCGGGGGCACCGCCCGGTCAAGGCGGTCCATTCTGCTGCGCCGCTCGAGATGATGCACAAATGCTCACGCGGCGTTGGCGGTGTAAGGCTGGTGTAAGCTTCGGCATGTCGGCTGCCGCGCGGTGTGCCGGGATCGCAGCACTCCGGGTGCAAAAAGGCAAGATTCTTCGGCCTAAACGGGGCACAGAGGCCGGCTCCGAATCAGATAAAATCGATTTCTTGAGCAGGTAAACCCCGGGGCCGATGCGCTATTGCAGCGGCTCGAAATCACCAATAAGACGAGGATCGGTAGAAACCAGGATTGCAAGAAATACGCATGTATCGGCGGCGCGGACGGTGGGTGCGTAGATTAATGCATGAACACGTCATATGACGATCGGCGCGAACAGAAACTGGCGACGGTTGGCCATCGCGCTGACGGCTGTCGCTGTGGCTGGCGGTGCGGTCGTCGGCACGAACAAGCTGTTCGTGCAGCGTGCCAAGTCTTCCGAAACCTCAGGCACGTCCAAGGCTGGTTCGCAGCGCTTCACGCCGAGCGATGCGGTGTGGGCAAGCATGGCGGTCGAGCCTGTGTCGGAACGGATCTTCCGCGCCGAGCACATCACCGAAGGCAAGATCGCGGTCAACGAAGACAGCTCGACGCCGATCTTCTCTCCCTATGCCGGCCGCGTCACGAAACTGCTGGTGAAGCCGAGCGATGTGGTCGAACGCGGGCAGCCGCTGTTCGTGATCGAAGCCGCCGACACCGTGCAGGCGCTGAACGATTTCGTTGCCGCGTTGGGCGCACTCAACACCGCGCGCTCGAAACTCAATCTCGCCCAGATCGTCGAGAAACGTCAGGACGATCTCTATATGGGCAAGGCCGTTCCGCTGAAGGATTGGCAGCAAGCGCAGTCGGATCTGACGACCACTCAGAATGACTTACGCTCGGCGGAAACGGCGGTCGAGGCGACGCATAACCGGTTGCGGATACTCGGGCGCTCGGAAGATCAGATTGCGGCGTTTCAGCAGACGCGGCAGATCAGTGCCGACACGCCGATCTCTTCGCCGATCAGCGGCACCGTGGTTCAGCGCAAGGTCGGGCCGGCGCTGCCGGGGCGCATGTTCAAGTCGAACATCGACTACGTGTCCGCGGCCATCGATCCGTCGACCCGACGGCTCCTGGTCCGGGCCAACATCGACAACAAGGAAGGTCTGTTCAAGCCGGAGATGTTTGCCAATGTGACCATCTATGCCGGCGCCGACCATAGCTCGGTCGGCGTGCCCAAACAGGCGCTGATCTACGAAGGCGATCGCGTGCGGCTATGGGTGGCCCGCGAAGATAAGTCGATCGAACTCCGCGAGATCGAGACCGGCCTGACCAACGGCAACCTCGTCGAGGTTCGCACCAATCTGAAGGCCGGCGAGAAAGTCATCACCAAGGGCAGCCTGTTCATCGACCGGGCAGCCTCCGGTACTTAACCGCAGCAAGATGTCTCTCGAGAGATAGACCGAGATCAAGACCGAATGGACCGCCTCGTTTCCCTAGCAGTCGATCGCCGGTTCCTGATGGTCGGGCTGTTCCTCGCCGTCGTCATCGGCGGGCTCATTGCCTTCCAGCAATTGAACATCGAGGCCTATCCGGACCCGACGCCTCCGATGGTCGATATCGTCACCCAGAGCCCCGGACTGTCGGCTGAGGAAATCGAACGCTACATCACGATTCCGCTGGAGGCCCAGGTCGCCGGAATCAAGAACCTCAACGTCATCCGGACCATTTCGCTGTACGGCCTGTCCGACGTCAAACTGCAATTCTCGTTCGATTTCACCTATGATCAGGCGCTGCAGCAGGTCTTGAACCGGCTCTCGCAGCTCGCGCCGCTGTTGAACAATGCGCAGCCGCAGATTTCGCCGCTCAGTCCGATCGGCGACCCTGCCGCAACTGCTGCAGGCCGTCAGCAATTCCAACATCAATGTCGGCGGCAACACGGTCAATATCGGCGCGCAATCCGCCGTGGTGCGGGGCGTCGGGCTGATACGTTCCATCGACAGCCTCGCCAACACCATGGTGGCATCGCCCGGCGGCACGCCGGTGCTGGTCAAGGACGTCGCAGCCGTCAGCGTGGGCGAGCAGCCGCGGCTCGGGATCGCAGGCCAAGACCAGGACGACGACATCGTCCAGGGCATCGTCCTGATGCGGCGCGGCGAGCAGAGTTCGCCGACCATCGCGAGGGTCGAGAAACTGGTCGAGACCATCAACAACTCGACCATCCTGCCCCCTGGCGTGCGGATCGAGCGCATCTACGATCGAAAGGACCTGATCGAGACCACGACCAGAACCGTGCTCGAAAACATGGTGGTCGGTATTACGCTGATCGTCCTGTTGCAGTGGATATTTCTCGGCGATCTGCGCAGCGCCCTGATCGTGGGTGCGACGATACCGTTCGCGCTGTTTTTTGCCGTCAGCATTCTGGTGCTGCGCGGCGAATCGGCCAACCTCCTGTCGGTCGGCGCGATCGATTTCGGGCTGATCGTCGACGCCACCGTCATCATGGTGGAAGCGATTTTCCGCCGCCTGTCGCACACCGAGCAGCTCTCGGACAATGAGCGCGCGGCGATCTCGCCGCGAACGATCATGGCGATGAAACATCATGCCATCCTGACCGCGGCGGCCGACGTGTCGCGCTCGATCTTCTTCGCCGCCGCCATCATCATCGCGGCCTTCCTGCCGCTGTTCACCTTGAGCGGCGTCGAAGGCAACATCTTCAGCCCGATGGCACGGACCTACGCCTATGCCTTGGCGGGCGGCCTGCTGGCGACCTTCACGGTGACCCCGGCGCTCAGCGCGATCATCCTGCCGGCGCATGTCGAGGAAACCGAAACCTTCATCATGCGCCTTCTGCAACGCATTTACGTGCCCTTGCTCGAGCGCTCGCTGCGCAGCAGCCGGGTGGTGCTGTTCGCCGCATTGGCGCTGCTGGTGATGACGGCGCTCGCCATGCACTTCCTTGGCCTGGAGTTTCTGCCCAAGCTGGAGGAGGGCAATCTGTGGATCAGGGCCACCTTGCCGTCGACGATCTCGCTTCAGGAAGGCAATTCCTATGTCAACGAGATGCGCAAGCTGATCGCCGAACGGCCTGAAGTGGAGGCGGTGGTGTCGCAGCATGGCCGGCCCGATGACGGCACCGATGCGGCCGGCTTCTTCAATGCGGAGTTCTTTGCGCCGCTGAAGCCTGCCAAGGAATGGCCGAAGGGCGAGGACAAGGATGCCTTGACCGCCAAGCTGCTGGCCCAGCTGCAGGACAAGTTTCCCGGGGTCGAATTCAATTTCTCGCAATACCTTCAGGACAACGTCTCGGAGGCGGTGTCCGGCGTGAAGGGCGAGAACTCGATCAAGCTGTACGGCAACGATCTGCAGGCGCTGACCACCACGGCCAACAAGATCAAATCCGTGCTGGCGACCGTGCAGGGCATTACCGACCTCGCAGTTTTCACCTCGCTCGGCCAGCCCACCATCCAGATCGAAATCGACCGCGCGCGCGCGGCACGCTACGGGCTTTCGCCGGGCGACATCAATACCACGATCCGCACCGCGATCGGCGGTGACAGCGCCGGCGATCTCTACGAGCCCGGCAGCGACCGGCATTTTCCGATTATCGTGCGGCTGGCGCCGCAATATCGCAAAAGCGCGGAAGCGATCCAGAACTTGCGGATCGGCGCGCAGGGGCCGAACGGGATCACCCAGGTCCCGTTGAGCGAGGTGGCCTCGATCAAGCTCGTGTCGGGCGCGGCCTATATTTACCGCGAGCAGCAGGAGCGCTATCTGCCGATCAAGTTCTCGGTGCGTGAGCGCGATCTCGGCAGCGCGATCCAGGAGGCGCAGGACAAGATCGAAGCCCAGGTGCAGTTGCCGCCCGGCTCACGGATCGAATGGGTCGGCGAATTCGGCAATCTGCAGGATGCGATCAAGCGGCTGTCGCTGGTCGTGCCGATCAGCCTGGCGCTGATCGCGACGCTGATCTGGTTCAATTTCGGCTCCGTCGTCGACACCATCCTGACCATGAGCGTGATCCCGATGGCGGTATTCGGCGGCATCCTCGGGCTGCTGGTGACCGGCATCCCCTTCAGCGTGTCGGCCGCGATCGGGTTCATCGCGCTGTTCGGCATCTCGGTGATGGACGGCATCATCATCCTCTCGCAATACAACGCGCTGATCGACGAGGGCGTCGAGCGCAGCGCAGCCATCCTGCGCACCGGCAGGCTGCAGTTGCGTCCGGTCCTGATGACCTGCGTGGTCGCCGGTGTCGGGTTGCTGCCGGCGGCCTTGTCCACCGGAATAGGCTCGCAGGTGCAAAAACCGCTGGCGGTGGTGGTGGTTGCGGGCATGATGCTGGCGCCGGTCGTTATTCTCCTGACTTTGCCGGCACTGATTTCGATGTTTTCACGGCGAAGCCGGAGGGGGCTGGCCGCGGAAGGTCATCTCGCCTCGGCGGAATGATGCGAATGATGGTCGGGGGTGCGAGCAGAGCCGTTTTCCGAAGCCTGGCGAAGGATCGCCGGGCAGGGATGCGCTCGTCTTCGCTGACGTTTGTGCTGACCTTTTCGCTGGCCGCATTGGTCAGCTTGATGACGGTCGCGTCGAGCTTCGCCGAGGGCCTGCCGGACGCGCTGGCGAAGGCCTACCAGACCAATCCGCAACTTAATGCCGAGCGTGCCAGGCAACGCGGAACGGATGAGAACGTGCCGCAGGCGCTGGCGGGCTATCGGCCGCAGATCGTCGCGAGTCTGGGCTCTGGATTGCAAGCCGTGCGCAATCTCTTGCCGGACAACACCATCCAGACCGCGACATTGCGCCCGTGGACTATCGGGGTGACCGTCACGCAGAGCCTGTTCAACGGGTTCAAGACCGCCAACAACGTTCGCATCGCGGAATTCCAGGTGATGTCGGGGCGCGAGGCCTTGCGCAATGTCGGGCAGGGCGTGCTGCTGGACGCGGTGACCGCCTACATGAACGTGCTCGCCAACAAAGCCCTCTACGAGGCGCAGCGCACCAATGTCCAGGTGCTGCGGGAAATCCAGGCGACGACCAAGAAACGTCTCGATGCCGGCGACGTTACGCCGACGGACACCGCGCAGGCCGAAGCGCGCCTGAACCGCGGATTGGCCGACCTCAACGCAGCCGAAGTCGCGCTTGGCATCAGCAAGGAACTCTACACCCAGGTGATCGGCGAGGCGCCGTCGGTGCTGACGGCGGCGAGCCCGGTCGACCGCCTGGCGCCGGTCACGCAGGTCGCGTCCATCGACCCCGCCAATCATGAGCATCCGGCGATCCTAGGCGCCGGCTACGACGTCGACGTCGCCCAGACCTCGATCAAGCTGGCGGAAGGCAGCCTGTTGCCGCAGGTCTCGGTTCAGGCCAGCGCCAGCCGCTCGGTCCAGACCGATTCCAGCCTCACCACATCCGCGAGCGACCAAGCCTCGGTATTAGGTCAGGTCAGCGTACCGATCTATGACGGCGGCACCGCGGCCTCGCAGACCCGGCAGGCCAAGGAACTGACCTCACAGAGCCGCCTGGTGCTCGAACAGGTCAGGAACCAGTCGCGCACCGCGGTGGTCAGCGCCTGGATATCGAACGAAGGCACCAAGATCGCGCTCAGCGCGGCGGAGCCTACACGCTATTGAGCGCGGTCGGGCGGCTCGACGTGCACACGCTCAATCTCAATACGCCCGACTATCTGCCGGACGTTCACTACCACCAGGTACGGGACGCCTGGCACGGCCTGCGCACACCTTCAGGTCAATAAAACGATTCGTGTATTATTAAGGTTGTCGCGCCGGTTGTGACTGTTATGTCGCGAGCGGCCTTCCCGGCGTGGGCCGGGTGCTCTAACAAAGCAGGTGACCGACTCTCTTTTCGATGACAGCTCAGGGTCGACGCGTCAGCCCAGGCACCGCCGGTCGCGGGCGCGGGCAATTCATGGGCGGCTTGGCGAGGACACCATGACTGGTCACATCATTGTCTCGGACGAGGAGTCGACCCGCACCATCGTGATGCGGCGGCCGGAAAAGAAGAATGCGTTGAACGATGAGATGTTTCGCGCCATGAGCGAGGCGATCAATTCGGCGCAGTCAGTTCCAGACATACGCTGTCTCATCCTGACCGGCCGTTCGGGCGTCTTCACCGCCGGCGAGGACATCAGCGACTTCGCCGATGGGTCGGCGGCCAAGCGCGATGAGGCCAAGCCGAGAGACGCCATCGGTTTCCTGCGGGCGCTCGTCAACAACAAGAAACCGATCATCGCCGCGGTCGATGGCATCGCGGTCGGCATCGGCACGACCATGGCGCTGCATTGCGACTATGTGATCGCCGGTACCACGTCGTCGTTCCTGTCGCCCTTTGTCCAGTACGGCCTGGTCCCGGAGGGCGCCTCCAGCCTGCTGCTGCCGTTGATGGCCGGTCATCAGCGCGCGTTCGCGATGCTGGTGATGGGACGGCCGATGAGCGCCGCGGACGCCCGCGACGCTGGAATGGTCAACATCATTGTCGCACCGGGCCATGCCCTCATCGAAGCGCAGAAAGTCGCGCGCGAGATTTCCGCCTTGCCCGCCGAAGCGGTCGCGATTTCGCGGAGGCTCCTGAAGCTGCCGACCGAGGATCTGCTGCGCAGAATGGGGCACGAAGAGCACCTGTTCCGCGAACGGATGACCTCGTCCTCGGTGGCAACGGCGTTCAGGAACTTCCTGTCGCGAAAGAAGAAATAGCCGCATGCTCCGATCGGGCTGGCGCCTAGGCGAGCCTGCGGATCAGCCGATGTTCAACAATATCCGTCCGCACCGGCCGCTGCGCATGAGATCCAACGCGTCGTTGATCTCGTCCAGCGGAAATTCGTGGGTCACGATGCCGTCATAGCTGATCCGGCCGGCCTCGGCGAGGCGCACCAGCCGCGGGATGTCGCGCGCGGGCTGGCACTGCCCGCCCTCCGAGCCCTTCAGGACTTTGTCGAAGTGAAGCGGCAGCGTGTAGAGCTCGACCTTCTCATGGGGCACGCCAACCAGGATGCAGCGGCCCTTCTTGGCCGTGATCTGATAGGCCAGCTCGATCATTGCTTTGACGCCTGTCGTCTCGATCACCTTGTCGGCGCCCTCAGGACCTAACAGGGTTCCGATCTGCGCTTCCACATCCCCAGTGCCGTCGGATTTGATGATGTGTGTGGCGCCGAAGCGCTTGGCCATCGCGAGCTTGTTGTCCAAACGATCGACCGCGATCAGCGGATGGGCGCCGACCATCGCCGCGAACTGCACGATATTTAATCCGACGCCGCCGACGCCAAGCACGACGACGGACTCGCCGATCGCGACCCGGGCGTCGTTGTTCACCACGCCAAGCGCCGTCGTGACGGCGCAGCCGAGCAGGGGCGCGCTCTTGCGGTCGATCGTTTCCGGAACCGGCGTGACGCGATTCTCGGACACCACGGCATATTCGTTGAAGGTCGTCACCCAGCCGGCGTTCAGCTTTTTGCCTCGCCAGGTATAAGCCGGCGTGTTGGCCTGGATGCCTGCGCCCGGCCGCCAATGCATGATCACCGTGTCGCCAGGCTTGCAGGCGGTGACACGAGGGCCGGTCTCGATCACCTCGGCCAAGGCCTCATGTCCGAGCAGGTGCGGCAGGAAGCGGTCGACGCCTTTGACGGCGTCGATCTCGTTGATCTGGGCGCCGCAAATGCCCGAGGTTTTGACCTTGACCAGCACCTGCCCGTAATCGAGCGCGGCCGGCAGGGTGATTTCATCGACGATGAGCGGCTTGCCGGACTCGACCAGGATCGCCGCCTTTGCGGTCTTCACGTCCATCGCTGCGCCCGATCATTCGAAATAGATGAACTCATAGTCGCCGGTGCCGACGCGCTCGATCTCCTTCACCGCGGTTTCCAGCTCATACAAGCGCAGATTATGCAGCGTGCCGAGCGAGATCACGAGATCGAACGCGCCGTCGCCGTAGGGGTAGATATCCTGGGCACGATGGGTGAAGAGATGAGATTTTACCTGCTCGTGCGAATGCGCAAGACCATGTTGCGATACGTCGAAGCCCGCGACGTTCAATCCGGGCAGGATCTTCTGCATTTCATAGAGCAGAAAACCCTTGCCGCAGCCGACATCGAGGACGCGCGATCCGTCCTTCAATCCATATGTATCGATCAGGGCATTGGCGACCGGCGCCCAGCGGCCTTCGATGAACCGATAGCCGCCATATCCGAACCGCCGATCGCCGTCCCAATAATCGGCCTCGTATTCGCGCGCCTTGAGGGAGCAGGCGACCTTGTCGTCGTTCATGCGCGCCATGTAGTCCCGCGAGGTTGCGGTGTGCAGCGGCGTCACGATGTTCAGCATCCGTCCCATTCATCGTCCCGCGTCGTGTTGGAGGTGTACTGCCAAAGGTGTTCTGGTGTGGCCGATTCGTAGAAGTCGTTGCGTGCGAACTGTAAACGCGATGGCGGCCACGCGCCAATGCACTGCTTCTCTCGCGCGGTTCGAACCGGGAACCAGGACGATGAGCCGATCGTAAATCTTTGATTTGAATCGAAATTCGAAGGGGACGCGTAACGGCTGGACTTTATCCATGTCGAAGATTGCTCTATCGAGAATTCGATATTCAAAGAATCAGGCATCCCAATGCTAGACTTGGTGACGGGAGGAGCCGGCTTTATTGGCAGCCATTTGGTAGACCGGCTCCTGGCTGAAGGTCATAGCGTCCGCGTACTCGACAATTTCGTCGTTGGCAGACGGTCGAACCTCGACCGGCATGCGGGGAATCCTGCGCTTGAAATCATCGAATGCGATATCGCGGACAAGGCGGCGGTGATGACTGCCTGTGCCGGCGTTCAACGCGTCTTCCACCTGGCGGCGCGCGCGGATGTGGTGCCTTCGATCCAAGAGCCGGAAGCTTATTTCCGTGCCAATGTCGACGGCACCTTCGCGGTGCTCGAAGGGGCGAGGGCTCATGCCGTCAAACGCGTCGTCTATGTCGCTTCCTCCTCGTGCTACGGCATTCCCGAGGTCTATCCGACCGCGGAGACCAGCGCCGGCGACCCGCGCTATCCCTACGCGCTCACGAAATATCTCGGCGAGCAGCTTGTGATGCATTGGGCACGAACCTACCGGCTGCCCTGCGCGTCGGTGCGCTTCTTCAACGTCTACGGTCCGCGTGCGCGGACCAGCGGCACCTATGGCGCGGTGTTCGGCGTCTTTCTGGCTCAGCTTTTGTCCGGTCAGCCGCTCACGATCGTCGGTGATGGCGAGCAGACCCGGGATTTTACGTATGTGAGCGATGCGGTCGACGCGCTGGTGACCGTCGCCAACAGCGACAAGGTCGGCGAAATCTACAATGTCGGCAGCGGCCGACCCGTCAGCGT
>WNFI01342946.1_pt1 | contig 10781 bp, 8 predicted proteins | sample 5400471 | NCBI WGS metagenome assembly WNFI01 (sample SAMN13153348, study PRJNA577476) | soil metagenome | isolation source: 100 cm saprolite on Douglas fir-dominated hillslope | place: USA:California | collected 2013-09-17 | reverse complement strand
AGGATGAACGCGAAGGAGGTCATCAGGATCGGGCGGAGCCGCAGGCGCGCGCCTTCCAGCGCGGCGTCGACGAGCGGCCGGCCCTGCTCCAGGCCGTCCTTCGCGAACTCCACGATGAGGATCGCGTTCTTCGCGGCCAGCCCGATGAGCATGACGAGGCCGATCTGGCCGTAGACGTCCAGGGCGAAGCCGCGCGCCCAGAGGCCGAGGAAGGCGCCCACCACCGCCACCGGCACGGACAGGAGCACGCTCAGCGGCAGCGCCCAGCTCTCGTACAACGCGGCCAGGATGAGGAACACGAAGCCGAGCGAGAGGCCGAAGACGATGCCGGCCCGGCCCGCCGCGCGGCGCTCCTGGTACGAAAGGTCCGCCCAGTCGTACCCCATCTCCGCCGGCAGCACTTCGCGCGCGACCTCTTCCAGGGCGGCCATGGCCTGGCCGGAGCTGTAGCCGGGCGCGGGCTGGCCGGTGATCTGGACGGCGCGGAAGAGGTTGAACCGCTGCGTGTACTCGGGCCCGAACACGCGGCGCGACGTCACCACCGTCGAGAGCGGGAGCATGTCACCGTCGTTGTTGCGCACGTAGAAGCGGCCGATGTCCTCCGGGGCCAGGCGGTCCTCCGCCTCCGCCTGCAGGAACACGCGCCACTGGCGGCCGAACCGGTTGAACTGGTTCACGTAGAGGCCGCCCAGGAACGCCTGCAGCGTCTGGTAGACGTCGGCCACGGCCACGCCCTGCTTGAGAACCTTGTCCCGGTCCACGTCCGCGTAGACCTGCGGCACGCCCGCGCGGAACGGCGTGTTCACGCCGGCGAGCTCCGGCCGCTTGCGCGTGGCGTCGAGGAACTTCTGGAGGTTCGTGGCCAGGAGCTCCACGCTGCCGCCGCTGCGGTCCTGCAGCCAGAACGAGAACCCGCCCGCGTTGCCGATGCCGGGGATGGCGGGTGGCGCGAACGCGAACGCGATGGCCTCCGGCACCTTCGCGCGGAGCTGGCGGTTGATCCCGGCCAGGATCTCCGCGGAGGTCAGCCCCGCTCCGCGCCGCTCGTCCCAGGGCGCGAGGTTCACGAAGAAGAACGCGGTGTAGGACGCCGACGTGCGCGTGAGCAGGCTGAACCCGTTGATGGTGATCACAGCCTTGACGCCCCCGTAGTCCTTGAGCATGGCCTCGATCTTCCGCGTGACCTCGTCCGTGCGCTGGAGCGAGGCCGCGTCGGGGAGCTGCACCTGCATGAGCAGGAAGCCCTGGTCCTCGTCGGCGATGAACCCGGACGGCAGCCGCCGCCCGATGCCGCCCGCGAGCACGGCGAAGACGGCCAGGATGGCCATGCCGAGCGCGGTCTTGCGGATGAGGCCGTGCGAGAGGTCGACGTACCCGTGCGTGGCCCGGGCGAACCCGCGGTTGAAGGAGCCGAAGAGCCGCCCGAGCACTCCGCGGGACGCCGTCCGCGGCCGCAGCAACAGCGCGCACAGCGCGGGCGAGAGGCTCAGGGCATTGAAGGCCGAGATGACCACGGCGATGGCTATGGTCACCGCGAACTGCTGGTTGAGCCGCCCCTGGATCCCGCCGATGAGCGCGATCGGGATGAACACCGCGGAGAGGACGAGCGCGATCCCGACGACCGGGCCCGAGACCTCGGACATCGCCTTGAGCGTGGCCTCGCGCGGCGGCATCCCTTCCTCGATGTGGTGCTCGACCGCCTCCACCACCACGATCGCGTCGTCCACGACGAGGCCGATGGCCAGCACCAGCGCGAACAGCGACAGCGTGTTGATGGAGAAGCCGAGGAAGGGGAACAGGACGAACGGGCTCACCAGCGACACCGGCACGGCGATCAGAGGGATCAGGGTGGCGCGCCAGTTCTGGAGGAACAGGAACACGACCAGGATCACGAGCGCGATCGCCTCCAGGATCGTGGTCGCGATCTCGCGGATGCCCTCCGTGATCGGCGCCGTGGTGTCGAGGCCGACCGCGTATTCCATGTCGCTGGGGAAGCGCTCGTGCAGCTCGCGCATCACCTGCTTGACGCCGTCCGCGACCGCCAGCGCGTTCGCGCCCGGGGCCTGGAACACCGCGACCAGCGCGGCCGGCCGGCCCTGGAAGCGCGAGGACTGGTTGTAGGTCAGGGCGCCCAGCTCGATGCGCGCCACGTCGCGGAGGCGCACGGTGGCCCCGTCCGGCGTGAGGCGGACGACGACGTTGCCGAACTCCTCCGCCGTGACCAGGCGGCCCTGCGAGCGCACGGTGTAGGTGAGCTGCTGTCCCATGGGGGCCGGCTCCGCCCCGATGCGGCCGGACGGGTTCACGGTGCTCTGCTGCTGCACCGCGCGCACGAGGTCGGGCACGGTGAGGCCGAGCTTGGCCAGCCGGTCGGGCTTGACCCAGATGCGCATGGCGTACTCGGCCAGGCCGAAGTTCACGACCTGGCCCACGCCGTTCACTCGGTACAGCGCGTCGTTGATGTTGATGACCGCGTAGTTGCCGAGGAAGAGCGAGTCGTAAGTGCCCTTCGGCGAGTACACCGCGAACACCACCAGGGGCAGGCCGACGGTGCTCCGGTAGGTCAGGCCGAACTGGTTCACGTCCGCGGGCAGGTTCGGCTGGGCCTGGGCCACGCGGTTCTGCGCGTTGACCTGGTCGATGGGGACCTCGGTCTCCACGTCGAACGTCACGGACAACGTCATGGTGCCGTCGCTGGCGTTCGTGGACTGGACGTAGAGCATTTTGTCCACGCCGTTCATCTGCTGCTCGATCGGCGTGGCCACCGACTGCTCGATGGTGAGCGCGTCCGCGCCCGTGTACGTCGTCGAGATCTGGATGATGGGAGGGATGATGGATGGGTACTGGGCGACGGGCAGACCCACGAGGCTCACCACGCCGAGGATCACGGTGAGGACCGCGATCACGATGGCCACGATCGGCCGGTCGATGAAGAAGCGGCTCATCGGCGCGCCTCCGCGGACGGACCGGCAGCGGGGCTGGCCGCGGCCTGGACCGAGATCGGAGTCCCCGGCCGGAGGTACTGCAGGCCGGTCACGATCACCTTGTCGCCGGCCTGGAGCCCCTTCTCGACCACGAAGAGGTCGGCGGTGCGCGGGCCGAGCTCGACGCTGCGGATCTCCGCCTTGCCGTCCGCGCCCGCGACGGCGACGCGCGCTCCGCCCTGCAGCTCCGTGACCGCGCGCTGCGGGACGACCAGCGCGCCCGGCCGCATCCCCAGCTCGGCGCGGACGTGCGCGTACTGCCCGGGGCGCAGGATGTTGTGCGGGTTGGGGAAGAAGCCTTTGACCGTGAGCGTCCCCGTCTTCACGTTGACGTCCCGGTCGACGAGGACGGCCTTGCCCTTCTCGGGGAACACGGTGCCGTCGGCGAAGATGAGGTCGAGGGACGGGCCGCGCTCGGTCGTCGGATAGCTCGCGCGGTTGATCAACACCGCGCGTTCCATGTACTCGCGCTCGGAGATGCCGATCGTCACGCGGATCGGGTCCACGGTGGAGACGGTGGCCATGATCGACTGCGGGCTCACGAGGTCGCCCACCTGCGTCCGCGCGATGCCGACGATCCCGTCGATGGGCGAGGTGACCCGGGTCCACCCGAGGCTGAGCGCCGCCTGGTCGACGGCCGCCCGTGCGGAGGCCACGGCGCCCTTGCCGTCGCGCTCGGCGGAGAGCGCGTGGTCGAGCTCCTGCTGGCTGATCGCGCGCTGCGCGGCCAGCGGGGTGAACCGCTCGACGTCCTTGGCCGCGTTGGCGGCCTGGGCCTCCGCGCGCGCGAGCGAGCCGCGCGCCTGCTCCAGGGCGGCGCGGAACTGCCGGGGGTCGATCTCGAACAGCGGGTCGTTGCGGCGGACGAACTGGCCCTCCTTGTAGAACTGGCGTAGCACGTAGCCCTCGACCTTGGGCCGGATGTCCGCGTTGACCGAGCCGTCCAGGGTGCCGATCCACTCCCCCACGATGGGGACGTCCTTCTGGACGACGGGCACGACCTCCACCGCGACCGGCGGCGGGGGCGACGCCTGCTTGCGCGCGCAGCCGGCGGCCAGGAGGGTGGCGAAGAGCGCGACGGGGCGGCGGAAGGACATGGCGACCTCAGGCGGCGCCCTCGCCGCGGAACCGCATGGCGGCCACGATGGCCAGGACGACGAAAACGGCGAAGACGATTCCCGGCGAGACGACGAACGGCGGCTCCGTCTGCCGGGGCGCGAGCGCGTTGAGGGCCGGAACCTTGAGGAACGACTGCACCACGCCCACGAACACGTTCAGGTAGAGCGCGATCACCGCCGTGATCACGTAGACGCGGCGCCATGCCCCGCGCAGGTGGAAGCCGTAGCGGGCGGCGAGAGCGACGGCGAGCACGACGAGCGAGATCGCCCCGACGACGTGGGAGGGCAGGAGATGCTCGAACGGGAAGCCGTAGCCGGTCACGCTAGTGGCGACCGTGGCGGTCAGGAACACGGCGGTCCAGCGGGGCAACGCCCTTCCCGTGATCCATCCCGCCAGCACCACCATCCCGGAGGCGATGCCGGCCAGCGAGATCACGACGTGCAGGAGCGTGTACGTCGCGAGCGACATCCCGAAGACGGTCACCGGCGAGCTCATCGCGATCTCCTCTCGCTCCTCAGTCCGCCTTCACGAGCGGCACGTCCACGAGGTGCTCGGAGACGAACCAGACCTGCTTCTCGTTCGTGCGGATCACGTCGGACACGAGCAGGTCGTTCGTGCCGTCGTCCCCCACCTCCGCCGCCTGGCGCGCCATCGTCCGCGCCTCCTTCAGCACGATCTCGTGCGCGTGCAGCAGCCGCGAGATCTGGACCGGGGCCTCCTCGCGGCCCTTCGGAGGCCGCGGCACGATGGTCGTCTCGGCGACGTCGGCGGCCATGGCGAGGCTGACGCCGCCGAGCATCTGGACGCGCTCGGCGAGCTCGTCCACCAGCTCGTTCTGTTCTTCGTAGTGCTTGTCGAACAGGAGGTGCAGCGAGTAGAACGTGGGGCCCGCCACCTGCCAGTGGTGCTTCTTGTACAGGTCGCGCAGCGTGACCGTATCGGCCAGGACCTGGTTCAAGTTGGTGACGCTGAGGCGCGCGGCGCTCTCGGAGAGGGCGATGGGCAGGTGGACGACCTGACCGAAGGCTTGGATCTCGTGCGCCTGCTGCCGCGCGAGCGGACGCGCGCGGTCCAGCGCCACCGTCTTGTTCCTGGACTTGCTCATCGACTGCCTCCGATCACGGTAAGGAGGGTTCGAAGATCCGACGCCACCGGCCGGCCGCGCATCACCCCATTCGGGGTTCTTTTCCCGCCTCATCGGGAGAAGTGCGCAGTACCTCGATCGTGGTACCGCCGCCGTCGCGGGCCCGCAGCCGCCGGCTTCGACCTGATCAGCTTCTTGACCGGTCTTGTCGAGATGGCCGTGACCTCAGGGCTGCGGCCGGCCTTCGAGGAAGCGCACGAGCGCGTCCGAGGTCTCCTGCGGCCGCTCCTCCATCACCCAGTGCCCGGTGCCGGGCAGGGTCACGGCGGCGGCGTTCGTGGCCACGAGCTTCACCTGCCGGCCGAGCAGCTCTCCGTTCGCCTTCTCCCCTCCGATCGAGAGGACGGGCATGGTCAGCCGCGTCTGCGCGAGCCGCGCGAAGTCCTGGGCCGCCTGGGTGAAGGAGACGAAGTACGCCCAGGCCGATCGCATGCGGCCGGGCCGGGCATAGGCGGCGGCGTAAGCCTGGCGGTCGGCCTCGGGGATCGAGCGCGTCTTGTCGGCCGCGAAGTCGTTCCAGAAGTGCTCGAAGTAAATCCGCTCGCGTCCCTTCACCAGCGCTTCCGGCGTGGGCCCGTTGAAACGGAAGTGCCAGATCGCGGGGTGGTTGTACACGGATTCCCATCCCTCCACGCCGGGCAGGAACGCGTCCATCAGGACGAGCCGCTCGACCTCGTCAGGGAACTGCGCGGCGTAGGCGTAGGCGACCATCAACCCGATGTCGTGACCCACGACGGCTGCCTTCGTGACGCCGAGGCTCCGCACGAGCGCATGGATCCGCCGGGCCGCGTGCGCCATGTCGAGCCCGTCCGTCGGGATGTCCGAGTCGCCGATCCCGGGCAGGTCGGGAGCGATCACCGTGAATCTCCCGGCGAGTCGGGGAACCAGCGGCCGCCACATGCGGGAGGTCTCGGCATAGCCGTGCAGGAGCACGACCGCCGGCCCCTGCCCGGCGGTCAGGTACTGCAGCTTCACGCCTTCGGCGACCTGCGTCCGCACCGCGATCGCCGGGGATCCACCGGCCGCCGCCTGCGTCGCACCTGCCCATCGTGCCGCCGACAACAACAGCATCGACACGACCCATCCCCGCCGCCAGCACGTGACCATGAGGTTCCTCCTGATCGAGGCCGCACCATACGCCACCGCCGCCCGGCTCGCATGACGCCAACGTGTGGTTCTGGGCTACCGCTGCCGCCGTATCTGCAGGTACCGAGATCGAGGTACTCACGTCCGAGAGGCTGACGCATCCTGCACACGGTGGGCGGAGTGCTCTCTCCGCCGCGGCACGGCGCCGACGAGATCCTGCTTCTCCAGACGATGAGCGCCCATCGCTTCGTGAGGCGGCGATCGCCGCGCCGGGGCATCGTGAAGGCGCTGGTCGAGGCGCACGGTGGTCATATGGCCGTCGAGAGCGAACCCAGCCGCGGCACGAAGTTTGCGTTCTCGCTCCCGGTGGCGCCGCCCGTCGGCGCGTCATCGCGAGACTTCGATGCCTAGAGGCAGACGAAACCGCGTTCGGCCTCCGGACCCGAAGGTCGTCGGTCCGAGCCCTATCGGGAGTACCAACGCCCGGCGGTTGGCCAGTCATCGGAAAGGTGGGAAGGTCTACACTCGTTTCTCGAAGGGGCAGCCATGAGACCATCGACTCTCCTGCGCACCGCGTCCGTCCTGACGCTGTTGCACTGCATCCTGCACACCATCGGCGGAGTGCTGGCACCGCCGAGCCACGGTGCCGAGGAGATCGCCGTGCTCGAGACGATGAGCGCGCATCGCTTCGAGTTCATGGGATCGATGCGGAGCTACGCGGACTTCATGCACGGCTACGGCCTGTTCGTCGCGATCGCGCTGCTCGTCGACGCGGTGCTCTTCTGGCAGCTGGCCGCGCTGGCCAGGGCGAGGCCCGACGGGCTCCGGCCGATCGTGGCCGCTTTCGCCCTGGGCTACGTCGGGCTCGCGATCGTGTCCTGGAGGTTCTTCTTCATCGCGCCCGTGGTCACGGAGCTGCTCATCGCGGTCTGCCTCGCCGCCGCCTTCGTGGGCCTGCCGCGGCGTCAGGAGCTGGCCGGCGCGCGGCCTTAGCGTGCGGCACGATCCGACGCCTGCTGCGCTCGCCCTCCGGCAGATCGAGCTCGATCGCGCCGCCACCGCGCGCGTCCCGCGGCTGTTCGCGCGCAAACGCGAGCGCATGCGCCGCTCCGCCCACGCGTTCTTCCGCGGCTGCGCGCCCCTCTTCTACGAAGTGCTCGCCGGCCGCCCGTCGCTCTCCCAGGGTCCGGCCGGTGAAGGCTGGATCGTGGGCGACATGCACCTCGAGAACGTGGGCGCCTTCCGCGGTGAGAGCGGCGCGATCGTCTTCGACCTCAACGACTTCGACGACGCGACCCTCGGTCCCTGGCGCGCGGACGTACTGCGTCTCGCCGTGAGCACGCTCCTCGCCGTCCGCTCGCTGCGCCCCGCGGGCGAGGATGCCCTCCGCGCGGCGGAGACGATGCTCCGGAAGTGGCGCGACGGCGTCAGCGGCGATCCGGGCCCGCCGCGCCCGCGCGAGGTCGAGAGCCTGCTCCGACGCGCGGAGCGGCGGACGGACGAGGACCTGCTGGCCGGGCGCGCACCCGTCAGCGAGGGCCACCGCGCGTTCACGCGCGGCGAACGGTATTTCGACTTGCCGCCGGACGTCTCGTCGCAGGTCCCGGGCCTGCTCGGCCGTTACGTGCGCGCGCTGGCCGAGCGCGCACCCAAGCGCGCCGCCGACTGGCGCGTGGAGGACGCCGCCTGGCGCGTCGCTGGCACCGGCAGCCTGGGCGTGCTGCGCGTCGCGATCCTCGTGCCGCGGGACGAGTCCTCGCGCGACCGGCTCTTCGACCTCAAGGAGTCACGACCTTCGGCGGTGCACCGCGCGTTTCCGCCCCCCGACCCTGAGCCCGCGATGCGCGCCGCCGCCATCGTGCAGGCCGCGCGCGCGTTGCTGAAGGATCCGCCCCGCTTGCTGGCCGCCGTCGACAACGCGCCCGGCTTCATCGGGCGCCGCCTCTTCCCGCAGGAGGACAAGCTCGCGCTCGAGGACGGCGTGAACTCGCCGGAAGACCTGGCCCGCGAGGTCGGCTGGACCCTGGGCCGCGCCCACCGCCGCGCGGCGACGAAAGCGCCGGCGGAGCCGTGGTCGGACGCCGAGCTCTCCGCGATCCTCGACGAGGCGATCGAGGTCGCGGGCCTGTTCGAGTCGGTCTACCTGGCCTACTGCCGTCTCGGCGCGTGAAACGACCGCGACCATTCCCGGTCGAAGGAGCTCTCTCCGCCCCAGCACGGCGCCGACGAGGTCCTGGTGCTCGAGACGATGAGCGCCCATCGCTTCGACTTGATGGGATGATTCCCAACCACCGCGATGAGCGGCCGGACTCACGTGCGTCTCGCCGCCCGGCCGGCCCCTAGATGCTGAGCGCGAGGAGCAGTGAGCCGACGAGCGCGGCCACGATTGCGACCGCGTCGATGCCGTCGTGGTGGGCCCCGTCGGTGGGCGTGGACGTTGGGCGGACCAACATCGCCCAGGGCGAAGGCGAGAAGGAGATGTGGAGCGCGGCCTGTTGGCGGCCTCGTCGGGAGTCCTCCCCTGCTCGCGCGCGACGGTGGAGGCGGCGTACCACCCCGACCAGTGATGCTTCGGAGCGGTCGGTTCGTACGCGCCATGGCGCTTCTCTGCTTCCGGCAGAAGCTCGGTCAGGGTCGCGACGTCCCTGCCGAGTCCTCGTCCGGGAAGACGCGCTACCTGAGCCGCGGTCCCGCTTCGCGCCCGCTTCCGATGATCAGGTTTCTCACAGGATCTCGTCGATCCTGTGCACCGCTCCGTCCGGGCGAGCTTCACCCACACCGACGGCGACGATGCGATTCAAGAATGCGTATGTTTCCGTCGAGGTCTCGAACCGCGGCAGCGTTCGAAAGTAGTAGCGCGCGGGATCGACGACCTCTCCACGGCCGAGGGCGGCGATCGCATCCGGGGGGCCATGACGCAGCCCCTGAAAGGTCATGTAGATCAGCGCGTGGGCGTCCGTCTCCAGCGTGATGCGCAGGTCCAGCTCCAGAACGCCGTCGGAGCGCAGCAACAGCCAGTCACCTCCGCCAGGCAGAACCTTGCCGCGAAGCCGCGGGCCTTCGAAGTCGCCGCCCGTGACCGGCACGAAGCTACGAATGCCATGGGGTACCGTACCGAATTTCTGAGGCGGAGCGGCGACGATTTTCACCGTCATCAGTGGTCGCGAGCTCATGGCGGTCTCTCTCCCGTTTCGCGATGAGAAAGCGGTTGTGGGCATAGGCAGCAAGGACAGGGGCAGCTGCTGCCTTGAGCAGGTCTCTGCGTAGCATGGCTAGAGGATTTCGTCGATCGTGTAAATCGGTCCGTGCGCGCGGCGATCGCCCGACGCGATGGCGATCAATCGGTTCAAGAACGCATACTGCGGCGCGCTCGTCTCGAACTTGGGCGCGGTCCGGAAGTAGTACTTGGACGGATCGACGGACTCGCCTCGCGCGAGCGCCGCCAACACTTCAGGGGGCCCATGACGGAGGCCGAAGGACGTCATGCTGATCAAGGCGCCGTCGTCGGTCTCGAGCGTGATTCGCAGATCGAGCTCGAGAACGGCGTCGGACCGCAAGAGGGTCCAGTCACCTCCGCCCGGCAAGACCATGCCGCGCAGCCGAGGGCCTTCGAAGGTGCCGCTCGTGATCGGGGCTATGACGCGTGTTCCATGAGGCACCGCGCCGAGCTTTTGAGGCGGCGGGACGACGACCTGAAGCGTCATCAGCAGACGTGAACTCATGCAACACCTCGGTGCAATGCGCGCTCGACCAGGGGCCGCTCAGCGGAGCGAGCGGAACGCCGCGCGCATCTCCGTCGCGAAGATCCGCGGCTGTTCCCACGCCGCGAAGCGGCGTCGAAGGCGGTGATGCTGGCCCCGAGCTCGAGGCCGACGCGGTCAAGGCGGTCCGGGTCGGCGCGGTGAGGATCACGTCGGCTCCCTCGGCGCGGGCGCGCCAGGCCGTCTCGAGGCCGATGCCCGAGCTGCCGCCGCCTTCCCTTGCCTCGCCTCGCGTCCGCCCACCGCACCTTGGGGAAGCCGCCCGTGCCCTGGATGACGTCCCCTGCTTCAGGGTCCCTCGCAAGATGAAGCTGCGCTCGCGGTACTCGTCATCGTTCAAATAGTCGGCCAGGAGCTGCGTGAACAACGGCGCCTCGATGAACTCCACGCTCGCGCCACCTTCCTATGGGGACGCCTCTGTGGCGGGGATCGCCACCTCCGGGAGCGCCAACTGTTCCCTGCCCGGCACCTCGACGGGCGGCCCGAAGAGGAATCCCTGCGCCAGGTCGATTCCGAGGGCCTGGACCACTTGCAATTCCTCCTGCGTCTCAATGCCCTCCACGATGAGAGGCATGCCAGCGTCGGCGGAGAATTTGGCAACGGCCGCGATGAGCTGTCTCTTGACCTGGTCGTTGTCTGCTCCCCGGGTCAGCTGCATATCTAGCTTGATGAAGTCCGGAGCGATCT
>WNFI01072861.1_pt1 | contig 10781 bp, 14 predicted proteins | sample 5400471 | NCBI WGS metagenome assembly WNFI01 (sample SAMN13153348, study PRJNA577476) | soil metagenome | isolation source: 100 cm saprolite on Douglas fir-dominated hillslope | place: USA:California | collected 2013-09-17 | reverse complement strand
GAGATGGCGAGCCAGGAAAGGCCGGTGAAGAGGCTGAAGCCAACGGCCGCCAGGGCAATCAGCACCAGCGTCGCGCCCGTGAAGCCGAGCGCGACGGCGAGCGCGTTGCCGATCACATCGCCGGCGAGTCCGCCGGGCGCAAGCGGCAGCTCGACGACGAGGCTGTGCAAGCGCAGGGCCTCGAGCGACGCGCTGGAAAGGAGCAGGAGGCCGAATCCGCCGAGCGCGAAACCCACCGATCGCGCGTCGTAGCGCCGCAGGCCCCAGAGGACGGCATAGGCGCCGAGGGCGACGAGCCAGTAGGCCGAGAGGCCGAAGAGATAAAGCAGGATGTCCGCCAGCCACGCGCCAATCGCGCCGCCGGCGTTGCGCACTACCGCATCGGTGCCGGTGTGCGACCAGCCCGGGTCGCCGCGATGGTAGGTGGCGAAAAGAAGCAGCAGGTAGAGCGCCGCCGCACCGAGAAGAAGCCACCTGGCTTCGCGGACCAGAGCCGCGAGTCGTGCTGGAAGCGGCGCCCCGCCGCTCCTCATTTTTTCTTTCTGTGCCGCAGGCAAGCTACTCCGGCAGCATGATGGTGTCGCGCAGCACGATGTTGGAGCCGCGCATCTCGATATAGCCGCCGGTCTGCAAATCCTTCATGACGCGGCTCACCATCTCGCGGGACGCGCCGATCATCTTGGCGATGTCCTGCTTCGGCAGGCGCTTGGTGACCACCTTCTCGCCATTGACGTTCTCCGCCATGTCGAGGAGCAGGCGCGCGACGCGCCCGTAGACATCGAGCAGCGCGAGGCTGCCGATCTTGCGATCGGCCTCGCGGAGGCGTCGCACCAGGCCGCGCATCACCGCCATCGCCATGTCGGTGTTCTCCAGCAGGCACTTCTTGAAGTCGCGCTTGGCGATGGCGAGGAGCTCGCAAGGCTCGATCGTCACCACGCTCGCCGAGCGTGGCTCGTCGTCGATCAGGCCCATCTCGCCAAAGAACTCCCCGGGCCCGAGGATGGAAAGAATGACTTCCTTGCCGTCGGAGTCGCTCATCATCACCTTGAGCCGGCCCGAGAGCACGATGTAGAGGGAATCCGTCGCGTCGCCGCCCGCCATGATGGTGGTCGAGCGCGCGGCGCTGCGGCGCGTGACCATCGTGGTAAGCATGCGCAGCTGGTCTTCGGGAAAGCTCGTGAACAGCGGCACCGCCTTCAAAACCGCCGTCGAGACCGTCGTCGCCATAGGAGAAATGCCCCTTTCCCTTTGCAAATCTATGTTAACAGAATCGCCGCCTTATAATTTTTGCTCGCATGTCCTCACGCCCGACACGCCATTCCCGGCTTCTCATTCTTGGTTCAGGCCCCGCCGGCTATACGGCCGCGGTGTACGCCGCGCGTGCGAACCTCAAGCCCGTGCTGATTGCAGGGATCGCGCAGGGCGGGCAGCTCATGACGACTACCGACGTCGACAACTGGCCCGCCGATGCCGACGGCGCGCAGGGTCCGGACCTCATGGAGCGCTTCCGCAAGCACGCCGCGCGCTTCGATACGGAAATTGTCCACGATCACATCCACAAGGCGCACCTCGATCGGCGGCCATTCCTCGTCGAGGGCGACATGGCGAGCTATACCTGCGACGCGCTGATCATCGCCACGGGCGCCTCGGCCAAGTATCTCGGCCTGCCCTCCGAGCAGAAATTCATGGGTCGCGGCGTCTCGGCCTGCGCGACCTGCGACGGCTTCTTCTACAAGGGACAGGACGTGGTGGTGGTCGGCGGCGGCAATACCGCGGTCGAAGAAGCGCTCTACCTCGCCAACATCTCGCGCCATGTTCAGCTCGTGCACCGGCGCGACAAGTTCCGCGCCGAGAAGATCATGCAGGACAAGCTGATGAAGCGCGTCGCCGACGGCAAGATCGGCCTCGTCCTCGACGCGGTGGTCGACGAGGTGCTCGGCGACAAGAGCGGCGTCACCGGCGTTCGCGTGCACCAGCTCAAGGGGAACGGCAAGCGCGACCTCGCCGCCAAGGGCTTGTTCGTGGCGATAGGCCATACGCCGAACACGCAGGTCTTCGCCGGTCAGCTCGAGATGCGCGAGGGCTACATCATCACGCGCGGTGGCGCCGAAGGCATGGCGACGGCCACGAGCGTCAAAGGCGTCTTCGCCGCGGGCGACGTGCAGGACCATGTCTACCGCCAGGCGGTGACGAGCGCGGGCAGTGGCTGCATGGCCGCCCTCGACGCCGAGAAATTCCTCGATGGCCTCGCCTCGTAAGGAAAATGAGGCAGACGATGATTTCCGTCGTGCCGTCGCCGATGCCCAGCCGCTTGCGCCACACCGCCGCCGGGCGCCCGCGCGTCGCCGCGTTGCGCCGATAGCGAAGCAGAGGTTGCGCGACGAGCGCGCAGTGCTCGCGGAGTCGCTCGGGCCGCAGAGCCTGGACGATGCGATCGATTCCGGCGACGAACTCGCCTATCTCAGCGAAGGCATGGGCCGCGACGTGCTGCGCAAGCTGCGGCGCGGCCACTGGGTGATCGAGGACGAGCTCGACCTCCACGGCATGAACCGGCACATGGCGGCGATCAGCGTCACCGAGTTTCTGCGCCATTGCAGGCAGCGGCGCCTGGGCTGCGTACGCATCATCCACGGCAAGGGCCGCGGCTCGCATCAGCGCGAGCCGGTACTGAAAGGCTTGCTACGGAGGTGGCTGGTGCGGCAGGACGTGCTGGCCTTCAGCCAGGCGCCGGCGGCCCAAGGCGGGAGCGGCGCTGTGCTGGTACTACTTAAGAGCTAAACCGCCGCCTCGTTGGTCTCGCCAGTGCGGATCCGCACCACGTGCTCGACGCCCGTGACGAAGATCTTGCCGTCGCCGATCTTGCCGGTGCGCGCCGACTTGACGATCGCGTCGATGGCGCGCTCGACCTGGTCGTTCGGCACCACCACCTCGATCTTCACCTTCGGCAGGAAATCGACCACGTACTCGGCGCCGCGGTAGAGCTCGGTGTGGCCCTTCTGGCGGCCGAAGCCCTTCACCTCGGTGACGGTCAGGCCGGTGACGCCCACTTCGGAGAGCGCTTCGCGCACTTCGTCGAGCTTGAAGGGTTTGACGATGGCCTCGATCTTCTTCATCTGCGGTCTCCTACGAGTGAGGAGCATTGTATCGTAGCGACTTGGAAAGCGTCCGCATCGTCGATTCGCTCTCCGGCCTCGATCCCACCGAATGGAACGCGCTAGCCGGCGAGCAGCCGTTCCTGCGCCACGAGTTCCTCTCGGCGCTGATCGAGACCGGCTGCGCCAGCGCAAAGAGCGGCTGGCTGCCGCAGATCGTGCTCCTGCGCCGCTCAGGCAGCCTGGTCGGCGCGATGCCGCTCTTCGCCAAGAACCACTCCTACGGGGAGTACGTCTTCGATTGGGCCTGGGCGGACGCCCACGAGCGCCACGGCGTCGACTATTACCCAAAGCTCGTCTGCGCGGTGCCGTTCACGCCGGTGCGAGGCGTGCGTATCCTCGCGGCCGCTGCTGCCGACCGGAAGACGCTGGTCCAGGCGGCGCTGCAGCTTGCGCGGGAACTCTCCTCGCTGCACGTGCTCTTTGCGCGCGATGAGGACGCCGATCTCCTTGCCGAACTTGGCTTCCTCATCCGGCACACCGTGCAGTTCCACTGGAAGAACGAGGGCTACGCCGACTTCGAGGATTTCCTCGCCCGCATGTCGCACCAGCGGCGGAAAAACATCCGGCAGGAGCGCCGCCGTGTGCGCGAGGCCGGCGTGACGTTCCGCTGGCTCGAGGGCGCCGGCATCGGCCGCGAGCACTGGGAGTTCTTCAACCGCTGCTATCGGCGGACCTACGCGGCGCATCGCTCGACGCCTTACCTCAACCTGGATTTCTACCTGCGCCTCGGCGCGCAATTGCCGGACAACGTCACGCTGGTACTCGGTGAGCGAGAGGGCAAGCCCGTCTGCGCCTCGCTTCTATTGCGCGACCGGGAGACTCTCTACGGGCGCTACTGGGGTGCGGTGGAGCACATACCCCTCTTGCACTTCGAGTGCTGCTACTACCAGGCCATCGACTATGCGATCTCGAGGAAACTAAGAATCTTTGAAGGCGGCGCGCAGGGCGAGCACAAGATTTTCCGTGGGCTGATGCCGGTGCAAACGCGCTCGGCGCACTGGCTCGCGCACCCGAAGTTCGCGCGCGCGGTGCAGAACTTCCTCGAGCGGGAAACGCTCGGCGTCACGCAGTACGTCAACGAGCTGGTCGAACACTCCCCATTCAAGGAGAAAGGCTGATGCGGCTCAAGGGAAGAGTGGCACTCGTCACCGGCGCGGGCTCCGGCTTCGGCGCCGGCATCGCGCGACGCTTCGCCGAGGAGGGCGCGCAGGTGGTGGTCAACGACCTCAGCCCGCAGGGCGAGGAAGTGGCGAAAGAGATCGGCGGCCGCTTCGTGCAGGGCGACGTCACCAAGGCCGCGGACTGGGCGCGACTCGTACGCGAGGCCGGCGACCTCTCGATCGTGGTCAACAATGCCGGCTGGACCCATCGCAACCGGCCCTATCTCGAGGTGAGCGAGGCCGACTTCGACAAGGTTTACGCCGTCAACGTGAAGAGCGTCTACCTCTCGGCGATTCACGCCGTGCCGGTCTTTCGCCGCCGTGGCGGCGGCTGCTTCGTCAACATTGCATCCACCGCGGGCGTGCGCCCGCGACCGGGCCTGACCGTCTACAACAGCTCGAAGGCCGCCGTGATCATCATGTCGAAGTCCATGGCAGCCGAGTTCGGACCCGACAAGATCCGCGTCAACTGCGTCAATCCCGTCTTCAGCCCCGATACCGGCCTCTCGGCCGAGTTCGCAGGCGGAGCCGTGACCGATGAAATGAAGCGCAAGTTCATGGCCACCATTCCGCTGGGCCGCTTCTCCACACCCTTGGATGTCGCTAACGCGTGCCTGTATCTCGCGTCGGACGAGGCCGCCATGGTGAGCGGCGTGTGCATCGAGGTAGACGGCGCGCGCTGCGTCTAGGACCCGGGGCTAGAAACCGCCCCTAAATCAGGCCCCCTTCAGTTTTCCCCCGAGCAGGGCGGCGATCTGCGGCTGCTTGCGCTTGGGCTGCTGCGGAGCTTCGGCCTTGGGTGCTGCCGGCGGGGTCGTGCCAGGTTCGTAGGGCTTGGAGAAGATCGGATCCGCCGGCTTGACGGGGCGGTCGCGCCGCACGTTGGGCGAACTTCGGCGCGGCCTGGGCTGATCGCCCATGAGCGTTGCCACCGTGGCGCCGCTCGGCTGGAAGCCCGGCACGAGCACGCGATCGATGCGCTGCTTGATCAGGCGTTCGATGGCGCCGAGCGACTCCATGTCTTCGGGCGCGACGAGCGAGATCGCCTCGCCGGTGAGGCCCGCCCGGCCGGTGCGGCCGATGCGGTGCACATAATCCTCGGGGGAATGCGGCACGTCGAAGTTGATCACCTGCGGCAGGCCCTCGATGTCGAGTCCGCGTGAAGCGACGTCGGTCGCGACGAGCACCGCCGTCTTGCCCGACTTGAAGTCGGCGAGCGCCGCCTCGCGCTCGGCCTGCGTCTTGTCGCCGTGGATTGCGTCAGCCTGGATATGGTCGAGGCGCAGCTGGTGCGCGAGGCGATTGGCGCCGATGCGCGTGCCGCTGAACACCAGCACCTGCTTCAGGCCGCGCGTCTGGATGATGAGAGGAGGTTCTGCCGCTCGCGTGGCAAGAGCGCGATGATCCGCTTGATGTCGGGCAGGAAGCCCATGTCGAGCATACGATCGGCCTCGTCGAGCACGAGCACCTGGACCTGGTTGAACATCACGGTCTTGTTCTGCACGTGGTCGAGCAGGCGCCCGGGCGTGGCGACGAGGACCTCGACGCCGCGGCGCAGCTCGGCGATCTGCGCGTTCATGTCGACGCCGCCGTAGACCACGGTGCTGCGCAAAGGCAGGTGCTTGCCGTAGTCCTTGAAGCTCTCGGCAACCTGCACGGCAAGCTCGCGCGTCGGTGCCAGCACGAGCGCGCGCACCGGATGCCGCGCGGGTGACGTCGAGGTGCTGGCGAGCGGCGCAAAGCGCTGCAGGATCGGCAGCGCGAAGGCGGCGGTCTTGCCGGTGCCGGTCTGCGCGCCCGCCATCAGGTCGCGCCCGGCGATCACGAGCGGGATCGCCTGTTCCTGCACGGGCGTGGGCTTCTCGTAGCCCAGATCGCTAACCGCGCGCGCGAGCGGCGGGATCAGGCCAAGCGGGTCAAAGGCGCTCAATTCAAGGTACGCGCCGGGCGTTCGCCAGCTTCGGCGCCTTCGGTGCCGGGGAGCTTCAGCTCCATGTCCCAGTCGCTCTTCTTCACCGCCGCCTGCAGCAACCGGCATACGGAGTGCAATAGCACCGAGTCGAAGGAGAGCGTGATGCCCTGGCCCTCCGCCGGGTGCAGGGCGACAACCGGTTGGCCGTTGCGGTCGTGACCCGTCTGGATGCGCGCGAGGAGCAGCGGCGCGTCGCCGAGCGGCCGCGTCGCCTCGCCCGCGTCATAGGGCTTGGTGAAGTCGGCCTTTGACACGGCGTGCTCGTGCTCGAGCCCGAGGAGCGCCTTGCGCGCCTCGGGGTTCGCCTGCGTGCGGATTCGAGGGCTGGTCTCCTCGGCGAGCTTCACGAGGAGCGGCCACAGCAGCTTCACAAATCGCCGCGTGAGCGCGAGGCGCAGCTCCATTGCCTCGTTCGTCGCGACCAGCATGATCAGGCGGTCCTGCTCGGCGTCGTATTCGACCTTGAGCTGATGCAGCTTCATGAAGTAATAGTACGCCTGATGCGTTGCACCAGAGCCGTCGTGGATAGCTCGTGCTCGAAGGGAATCGAGACGACGCGCCCGCCCCGGGCGAGCACGCTCTTTGCGCCGGCGATGCGCTCGACCGGCCAGTCGCCGCCTTTCACCAGCACGTCGGGGCGGCACGCGGTGATCAGCGTCTCCGGCGTGTCGTCCTCGAACCACGTCACTGCGCTGACCGAGGCGAGTGCCGCGATGACGGCCAGCCGGTCGGCCAGCGGATTGAGCGGCCGCTCGGCGCCCTTGCCGAGGCGACGCGCCGAGGCGTCGCTATTCAGCGCCACCAGCAGGCTCGCGCCCATGGCGCGCGCCTGATCGAGGTAGCTGACATGCCCGCGGTGCAGGAGGTCGAAGACGCCATTCGTGAAAACCAGCGGCCGCCCGAGCTCGCCGAGCCAGGTCAGCGTTCCCGGGTCGCGGATCTTGGCTTCGAACGCGGGCTTGGCTATTGCGTCGCCTTCGTCTTGGACGCCGGAGCGCGGCAGGCGTCGTCGGTCGGCTTGCAATACTCGAACACCTTCACCACCTTGCGTACGCCGCCGGTATTGCGTGCGATGTCGACCGCCTCGTCGGCTTCGGGCTCGGTGACGACGCCCATCAGGTAGACGACGCTCGCCTCGGTCACCACCTTGACGTGCACCGGGCTCACCCGCTTGGTATCGAGCAACCGGCCGCGCACCTTGGTGGTGAGATAGGAGTCGTTGCCGCGCCCCCCATAGGAGGAGATGCCCGCGATCTGGAGATCGTTGGTGACATCTTTCACCGTCGGCACCGCGCGTACGATCTTTTCCACCGGCGGCGCCGATGACGACCGGGGCGCAGGCCTGCAGTGCCAGCGTCCCGCACATGGCGAGTGAAAGAAGAAATAGGCGTGTCATTGCTGGGTTCCAAAAAGCTGGTAGTCGATGGCGTCGCACAGGCAGTGCAGCACGAGGAGGTGCACCTCCTGGATGCGCGCGGTCGTCTTGTGCGGCACGCAGATGTGCGCGTCGTCGTCCTTGAGGAGCGGCACCATCTTGCCTCCGCCGTTGCCCGTCAGCGCGATGACGCGCACGCCAAGGTCGTGCGCGACCGGCAGCGCTGCCAGCACGTTCTTGGAATTGCCGCTCGTCGAAATCGCGAGCAGCACATCGCCACGCCGGCCGAGCGCGCGCACCTGCTTTGAAAAGACCTGTTCCCACGCGTAGTCGTTGGCGATCGACGTGAGGTTCGAGCTGTCGGTCGTGAGTGCGACGCCGGCGAGCGGCGGCCGCTCGGCCTCGAAGCGGTTGACGAGCTCGGCGGCGAAATGCTGCGCGTCGGCGGCCGAGCCGCCGTTGCCGCAGGCCATAACCTTGCCGCCGTTTTTGAGCGACTCGGCGAGGATCCGTGCGGCCTGGGCGATCGGCGCACCGAGGACCTCGGCGGCCTGCTGCTTCAATTTGACGCTCTCGGCGAAATGCGCCGCTACGCGGGCGAGGAGCTTGCCGTCTGCTTGTTGCATGAACGAGGCGATTTTACACGCTCGTCGCGCCCCTACTCTCCGAATGCATTGCGGATCCACTGCACATGCCGCGGCGGCCCGTCGATGAGAAACACATCGAAGCGGCAGATAGCCTCCGGCCGGCGCGTGAGATAAAGCCGCGCGGCGGCGATCAGGCGCGAGCGCTTGGCCGCCGTGACGCTCTCCGCGGCACCGCCGAAGTTGCCGGGACCTCGCATGCGCACCTCGGCGAAGACCAGCGTGCCCTTTTCCTCGGCGATGAGGTCGATCTCGCCGAGGCGGCAGCGCCAGTTGCGCTCGACGAGCCTCAAGCCCGCCGCGCGCATGAGTTCGGCGCAGAGATCTTCGGCTCGCGCGCCTTCGCGGTTCATGGCACGCTTAACGAATGGGAGCGCGCGCCGGTTGACCGGAACCCTTTATGTAGTAGCCACGCCGATCGGCAACCTCGCCGATGCGAGCCCGCGCTCGATTGAAACTCTCCGCGCGGCAGATCTCATCGCCTGCGAAGACACCCGCACTAGCCGCACCCTGCTGGCGCATTACGGCATCAGCGCGCGCACGGTGCCTTTGCACGAGCACAACGAGCGCACGGCGGGCAAAGCGCTGATCCAGGCGCTGCGCCAAGGCAAGAACGTGGCGCTCGTGAGCGACGCCGGCACGCCCACGCTTTCCGATCCCGGCGCCTGGCTCGTCGGGGAGGCGCATGCGGCCGGCATCCCGGTGAGTCCGCTGCCCGGCCCGAGCGCCGCCGCCGCGGCGATCTCGGCCGCCGGCTTCCCAGCGAGCCGCTTCCTTTTCGCCGGATTCCTGCCCGCGCAGGCAGGCGCGCGGCGCAAGGCGCTGGAGGCACTGGACCTGCCCTGGCCGGTCGCCTGGCTCGACGAGCGCCGCGAGCGGGCGCAAGGCGAGTTCGTGCTCGTGCTTGCGCCGGGCGAAGCGCGCCCAGCTGCGGCGGTCGATGCCGAGCGCGTGCTCGATGTCTTGCTCGCCGCGTTGCCGCCGAGCGAGGCGGCAAAGCTGGCGGCGCGCATTACGGGACAGCCCAAAGGCGAGCTTTACCGGAAGGCTCTGGCGCGAGCCAAGTAAAATTCGCGGCGATGGATCGGATCACGCTCCGGCGGCCGGACGACTTCCACCTGCACCTTCGCGACGGGCCGGCCATGGCGAGCGTGCTGGCCGACACGGCGCGGCGCTTCGCGCGGGCGATCGTGATGCCGAACCTAAAGCCGGCGCTGCGCACGACGCAGCAAGTGCTCCACTACCGCGACCGTATCCTGGGCGAAGTACCGGAGGGCGCCGAATTCGAGCCGCTCATGACGCTCTATCTGACGGACGACACGCCGCCGGAGGAGATCGCGCGCGCCAAGCTTTCCGGCCGCATCCACGGCGTGAAGCTCTACCCCGCCGGGGCGACGACGCACTCGGACGCCGGCGTGACGCGCATCTCGCGCTGCTTCCATACGCTCGAGAAGATGGCAGAGCTCGGCATGCCGCTCCTCGTGCACGGCGAGTCGACCGACCCGGCGATCGACGTCTTCGACCGCGAGACGGCCTTCATCGAGGAGACGCTCGGCCCCCTGCTCGAGCGCTTCCCGCAGTTGAAGGTGGTGCTCGAGCACATCACCACGCGCGACGCGGCGCAGTTCGTCGAAGTCACCGGCGCCAACGTCGCCGCGACCATCACCGCGCATCACCTGCTCATGAACCGCAACGCCCTTTTCATGGGCGGCATCCGCCCGCACCACTACTGCCTGCCGGTGCTCAAGGGCGAGGAGCACCGTGAGGCGCTCGTCGAGGCGGCGACCTCCGGCAATCCGAATCGAGCTCTACGCGATCGCCTTCGAGGAGGCGCATGCGCTGGACAAGCTCGAGGGCTTCGCCTCCGAATATGGCGCGCAGTTCTACAACCTGCCCGCGAACCGCGGCAGCATCACGCTCGTGCGCGAGGAATGGGTCGTGCCGGAGACCGTGGAGTTCGGCGACGACGTGCTCGTGCCGCTGCGCGCGGGCGAAACGATTCCCTGGAAGCTCACTTAGCGCACCCGATCTACGCGCCGCTCGCGCCGTGGTCCGGCCTGGGCCGATCGCGCGAGGTGCTGTCCCGCGCGGCCGCCGACGCCGGCATCTGCACGCAGAGCGGCCGCCCGGTCCGTTTCGTCGCGCCGACCGGCGAACGCGGGCCTTACGAGCTGCGCGTGTACGACAGCGGCCGGGTCGAGACGCGCGACGACAGCCTCCACGACTGGTTCAACGCGCTGTGCTGGCTCGCATTTCCCCGTACCAAGGCACGCATCAATGCCCTGCATGCCGCGGCGATCCCGCACGAAAAAGGCCGGCGGGGGCGGCTGCGCGATCTCCTCACCATCTTCGATGAAGGCGGCGCGCTCATCGTTTCCGCGGACGCCGGGCTGGTGCGGCTAGTGCGCGAGCAGCGGTGGAAGGCGCTTTTCTGGGAGCAACGCGAGCGCGTGCGCCAGGCCATGCGTTTCGTGG
>WNFI01008811.1_pt3 | contig 10781 bp, 13 predicted proteins | sample 5400471 | NCBI WGS metagenome assembly WNFI01 (sample SAMN13153348, study PRJNA577476) | soil metagenome | isolation source: 100 cm saprolite on Douglas fir-dominated hillslope | place: USA:California | collected 2013-09-17 | reverse complement strand
TGAAAGAAGTAGCGCCGGGAAGGAATCGCCTGATCTATCTGTGGGGGCACCTCACCGCGATTCATGATGCGATGTTTTCGATTCTAGGGCTTGGAACGCGACTGCATCCTGAACTGGATGCCATCTTCGTCTCCGAGCCAGACAAAAAAGAGACGCAGCTCCCTGCTGCCAGTGACTTGAAAAGATATTGGCAGGAAGTGAACCGCAAACTGCTTTCGCAGTTTGAAGAGCTGTCCGCAGACGAATGGTTACAGCGACACCGCGCGATGTCGGAGGAGGACTATGCCAAAAATCCGGCCCGCAACCGATTGGCTGTCCTTCTCAGCAGGACCAACCATACCTCGTATCATCTAGGACAGGCGCTTTTGGCGGTGGAATAGGAGGTCATTCGGAACAAATCTGTAATATGGCGAAGAATTTCACAGTGAGAAAAACGAGGGACGAGGAGACCGCCCCAGACCAAGAAATCTGGTTGGCTATTCGCAATCTCGATCCGGACAGGAATAGCCCGGCGAGCAAGATCGCATTCGTTGTTACTTTGTTAGCACTTATCGCGTTAGTTTGTGTAGTTTGGGTTTTGCTGCACCTTCGAGGATTGTAAGGATTAGATCACTCAACTACCCACCAATTAATTCGCCAGATGACCTAATTGAGAAAGGGACCAGACGATCTCAGAGAGCATCGAAAGAAAGGCACCTATGTCAAAGGGCGAGGAAACACGAGAGCGGATTGTCGTCGAAGCGGCAGCGAGGTTTAACCAGCGCGGTTATGAAGGCAGCTCAATGTCTGAGCTGATGAAGGCAACTGGCCTCGAAAAGGGCGGTATCTATCGGCACTTCTCCAGCAAAGAAGAGGTGGCGGCTGAGGCCTTCGACTACGCGTGGCAAGCAGCCTTGCACGCACGCATGCACGAGCTGGATGCAGTCTCGAACAGCGTGGACCGGCTGAAGCGGTTCGTCGCGAACTTTGTCGAGCGCCGCTCATCGGTTCCGGGAGGCTGTCCCCTGCTGAATACCGCGATTGAATCCGACGATGGGAATCCCGCGCTGCGCGAGCGTGCTCGCAAGGCCCTGCGCCAATTGCGTGATCTTCTTAGCTCCATCGTCAGCGCCGGGCATCAAGCGGAAGGAGATCAACAGCGATATCAACGCCAAAGAAGTGGCGACTCTTATCATCTCTTTCCTCGAAGGCGCACTGATGATGGGCCGGCTGGAGCGCGATCGAGAAGCTCTGATGACAGCTCAGTCGCATCTTGAGCGTTACCTCGAAACCGACGTGCGACTCGGCAGGCAATCGACGGTTCGGGAGCGCAGCCGACAATCGCTCAAGGAGATGTAGATATCGGTGGGCATCAGCGGGGAGCGCTCGATCTTGAAGAGAACATATCCATCCTGTCACGCGAGTCCCCGTCGCGCTTGGTGCAGTATTTCCTTCGAGAAGGCCTCGTCGTCTACGGCTCGGGCCAGGATAAGCGCGCCCACCATAGTGGAAAGCATGCGAATCGAATCTCCTCGTGCGGAACGTTTCGATCGCCAGGAAAAGTTTTTAACCATCTTCTCAATGATGGCTTTCACATGCGCGGTGAACGTGCGTCTTACCTCGGACTGTTGCCGAATGTCGGCAGCGAGCGCCGCCATACTGCATCCCTTCCCCGGAGCATCTCGATGGGCGGTGCTGAGGTAGCGGTCGAGATATTCCGCTGTCTCTTTGGCTGAGTTGCCGACTTGCTCTATGCTGGGCAGCGTACTCTGCATCCCATGCTCCAGGCTCTTGGCCATCAAATCCTCTTTTGATGGAAAGTGGTTGTAGAACGGGCCGTGCGTCAGGCCGGTGGCCTGCATAATTTCAGCAACACTCACGCCGGAGAACCCGCGCTCGCGGAAAAGCCGCGCTGCCTCACGAATGATTTGTTGGTGTTTTTCCGCAGTCTCTGCTGCCGGGTATCTCATTATACGAACCTCCAGAGTTGTTAGATGCACTTCAAGGCATTATTGCATGATCATCATAATGTTTGAATCCTTGAAACATGATGCTCATCATATTTGGCAGCGCCAATAACTGAACCTGACCGGCTGCACCGCCAAGGAGAAGAGCATGAACGATTCCCTCGCAAATCCGAAGAGCATCAGCATGACCAAAGAAATGGCTGAAGTCGGAACTCGAGACATTGCGCTGAACTGGGACATGCTCGTGACACCCGGCATCCCAGCCGTCACGAGCGACCTGGCTCCGGGCGCGAAGCAGCTGATGTGGTCGCCGATATCGTCGACACTTATCTCTGGCAAGCGAGACTCCGTCCTCGTCGACACCTTTATCACCGTCGCGTGGATCGTTTTCCCAATGCCAGGGCGGTGGCCACGCCCGATGTTGTGAAACTCATGCGCCAGCAGGCCTCGCCGGACGTCCTCGCGAACTTCTGGAACCCGCTGTTTCCAGGCCAAATCCCGGATCGCCTCGTGATCGCCGAAGAACTCAAGCGAAATGTGATCGATCTCGAAGGGCACGACTTGGTCGTCGTGGAAGTCGGCCATACCGACACTGACTACACGACCTGTCTGCATGTCCCGTCGGTTGGCCTGGTGGTTGCCGGCGACGTCGCCTACAACGACGTTCACCTCTATCTCGCCGAGTCAAACGCGCAAACCCGCCGTGAGTGGGTCGCTGCGCTCGACAAAATCGAGTCACTCAACCCACGCGCTGTGATCGCCGGACACAAGCGACCTGGGAACGACGACCGCTCCAAGATCATTGAAGATACCCGGCAGTACATCCGCGATTTCGACCGCGTAGCCGGGACAACGACGACCGCGCGAGGACTCTACGACAAGATGCTGGAGCTCTATCCGGATCGGGTCAATCCGGGGGGAGCGCTCTGGCTTTCGGCGCGCGCGGCCAAACCGTGATTTAGCCAGGGCAAACAACCACACATCGTTCGATGAACGAGGAAATATATGCGCGCAATGAGAGCAGAAGGATTTAGCGGTTACAAGGATTTAAAGCTAGTCGACATTCCAAAGCCGACAGTCTCGGATGGACGGGTACTCGTAAGGATCACAGCGGCCGGGGTCACGCCACTCGAGCACACCATTCTGTCGGGGGGATACCCAAGAGCGAAAGCGCCGCTGGTCTTGGGAGGAGAGGGAGCTGGCGTGGTGGAGGACGGAGGGGGAACGGCCTTTCCTGTCGGTTCGCGTGTGATGTTTACCGGGCCGTATGGCGTTTCAGAGAATGGAACCTACAGTGAGTGGGTTGCTGTCCGAAAGGAGAATCTTTGCTCGATTCCCGACAACATCGAGAATGCCTCGGCTGCCGGTGTTCCCGTGGCCTATCTTACCGCCCAAATGACACTGAGCTTCGCAGGATTTGCGAAGGGCAAGACGGTGCTGTCACCTGCCATCGGAGGTTCGGTCGGAAACGCAGTCACCCAGGTGGCCCGGGCGCAAGGGGCGAGACATGCCATATCAACGACGACTAGTCATGCGAAGGCGCAACAAGCACGCTCTCTCGGTTTCGACGAGGTGATCGACCTTTCTGTGGAGAAGCTGAGCGACGGCGTTCGCCGGGAAGCTTGACTACCTTGGGCTACTCCGCAGGCCGCAAGGCAACCATAGACGTCACAGATCTGATCTGGAAGCGCGCGAGCATGAAGAGCTTCTCCCTCTTCTCACAACCTGCGGACGTATGGAGCACCGCGTGGAGCGTCATTTTTCCATTGCTTCAATCCGGGGCGGTCAAGCCCATCGTGGCAAAGACGTTCCCGCTGACTGAAGCGGCGGATGCTCTGCGTTACCTCATTGAGGACCGCCCCTTCGGCAGGGTCGTTCTCACGATCTGACAGCCGCTGATGAGACGAGAGGAATGCATGAAGAAATTACCGGTGGCTACAATGGCATCGCTGTCTTACTTCGAGGAGGGCATATGGGTTTCGCGAAACGCAATCCGACCGCCAGGGCTGCACCGATGATGTAAGATGCCTTGTCAGAGCCGTCATCAGAGATTCATGGAGCGGGAAATGGAAACCGAGTTAATCTCGCAAGCCTGATAAGGGCGAGGTCGGTGGTTCAAGTCCACCCAGGCCCACCATTCTTAGTCAGCATCCATACTTTTAATAGAATCGCATCACTTCGTTTGCTTCCTTGAAACTTGAATTAGGGAGTCGAAGGTTTCGGTGCTGCTGCTGACGGCGGTGGCGGCGCAAACTTGGCGTCGTCCACGGGAACATTTTGCTGCACCTGCTCGACCTGGATGGTGAAGCGGTTGCCGGGGCGCGCGAGGGTCCAACGGAATGGCACCTTCACGCCATCCGCATCGCGATAATCCGCATAGTCGATTTGCGTTGGGTTGCGGCCGAGAGGAGTTTCGGCGTACCGGATGAGCCGCAGCAGCAGGCCCGACTCCTTGTCCAGGTACAAGCGGAGCGGCGGCTGGCCTTCGGTGCGCCCGACAACCAGATAAGTGTCATGACCATCGATTTTTTCACCGGAAACGACTCGGAATTTCTGATAGAGCGTCTTCAGGTGTGCCGGCAAGTAAAGATCCGCATCGATGCGTGCGGCGTCATCTTCCGCCGCAGACATCGTATGCACTCGCCCGGGAACACTGAGCCATCCCTGTTTCCCATCGAACGCGGTGACACTGTCCCCGCCCTGGAGATGCATGACCGAGACGCGCTTGTCCGGAGCCTTCGAATAAACATCGACGGGAAAATGCTGGCCGCTGAATGCCGTGAGCGTTCCCTTTTGCACGCGGCTCGTGATTTTCTGGAGCGCTTCGGCGCCGCCAATGGCGGCGAGATACTTGTCAAGAAGTTGGTCAGCAGCCGGTAACGAGGCTATTGCCTCGCCGGGCTTTTTCCCTTCCTCGGCTGCCGGCCGGCGCTCTTCGTCAGTAATGATGGGTGTGGCCACAGGCTCCCTAGCGCCGCGGTGGCAGGAATAGCAGGTAACTTCTCGATGGCCCTCGAAATTGTCATTATTGATCGCCATCATCATGTTGATCATCTTGCGTGCGCTGAATTTGGGCTTCTTGTCGTCCTTTTCGAACGCATGCGCGACGTGGCAGAACTCGCATTCGACGCCAAGAGAAGCCGCCATGAACTGCATCGAGGGGATCACCTGATCGGCCGGGATGCCCTTGAGAGCCTGTATATTTTTGTACTCTTCTTCCGCGCGTTTGGGTCCCGTTGGGCTCGCCGGAGCTTTCGGCGCGCTGGACTGTGCCCATGCCCCCGCAATCGCCAGCAATAGGCTGAGGGATGTTCCGCAAACGGCAAGCCGGACATTCGGACGATTCCCATTCACGATTTTGACCCTCGCAGATAAATTAACGAAAGCGCGCGCGGCACGGTTACAAAAAACAACTGAATCCTCTGGAATGGGGCGCAAGCTCAGGCGCTGATTTCGCCGCGCTTTGCGAGCGCCGTGATGCGTTCAGCGGCGCGGAAGGCCAGCGCTTCGATGGTCATGGTGGGCTGGCCGCGGCCGGAAGTCACCAGGCTGCTGCCATCGCAAAGGAAAAGATTCTTGACGTCATGCGTGCGGTGATCCGAATTGATCACCGACGTCTTCGGATCATTTCCCATGCGACAGGTGCCGAGAAGATGCACGGCGAACTGCTGCTCCCCCGCCGGGAAACTCCACTTTTTCTGCGCACCGGCGGCGTCAAAGATTTCGTGAGCGCGCGCGAACATCCAATTCCCGAGCTTCAAATCGTCAGGATGATCCTTATAGGTCAGGCGGAGCGCAGGCAGCCCCCACGCGTCCTTCAGATCCGGGTCAAGTGAGAAGCTGTTGTTTTCGACAGGTAGAGATGTGCCATGGCAGAAGATTTCCATGGTGCGGCTGAAATCCCGCGCGAGGGCGGCCTTGAAGTCCTTTCCCCAGCGTGGCGTCCCGGGCGGGAGGCCGCCCAAAGCAAAGCTTATGGGCGTGAAATCGAAACGAGCATCAAGTCCGCCCCCGCCATAGAAGCCGACCTTTTGCGGATCGAGTTCATAGAAATCGTGCAGCACGCGGCTGACGGCGAAACCTTTGTAGTCGTTGAGCGGATGCTCGAACTGGCCGGTGACAACGCCGCCGCTGTTGAGCATCAGGTATTTGCCGACAATGCCGCTGGAGTTCGCGAGGCCGTTGGGAAATTGTTTATTGGCGGAAAGCAACAGCAAGCGCGGGGTTTCGGCGCCGTTGGCGCAAACGACCACAGCTTTGGCCTTCTGCAGATGCGTGTTGCGCTTCTCATCGAAGTAAACGGCGCCGGCCGCGCGGCCATTGGCGTCCGTTTCGATGCGATGCACGTAGGAATTGGGACGAATTTCGCAGCGGCCGGTCCGCTCCGCCATTCGAATGGCGGTGGCCAGCGAACTGGACTTCGCGCCGACTTCGCACCCAAAGCCAAGACAGAAGCCGCAATTGACGCAAGCGCTCCGCCCCGGACGCGGTTGAGAGAGAATCGCCATGGGCGTCGGGAAAGGATGCCAGCCCAGCTTGCGCGCGGCGCGCTCGAAAATCACGCCCGAAGACTTCACCGGCAGCGGCGGCATCGGATAAGGCTTCGACCGCGGCGGGTCAAACGGGCTGGCGCCGGCAAGCCCGGAAACACCGATCTCCCATTCCACTTTCGTATAGTACGGTTCGAGATCCGCGTAGGTAATCGGCCAATCCATGAGTCCCGTGCCAGCGACCGCGCCGATCTTGCTGCGTTCGATGAAGTCGATTTCGTGAAAACGCCAGAAATTGGCAGTGAAGTGTACGCTGGTCCCGCCGACGCATCGCCCATAAACCAGCGCGCGCTGCGGCTTGGCCTTCTCGTCCGGCGTCTTGCGGAACGTGTTCGGCTGAAGCTTCGGATGGTTGGTGAGCTTATCCTGGGCCAGGATTTCGACTTCGTTGTGAGTAAAATCGGCTTCCGTCAGATAAGGGCCCTGCTCCAGGACAACCACGCGAAAGCCGTTGGTCGAAAGCTCCTTGGCGAGGATGCCGCCGGCTGCGCCGGAGCCGATGATGACAAAGTCCACTTCATCGGAAGTCTTGTAGTGGGGCTGGTCGGCCGTCATTTCTTTTCCGCTTCTTTCGCCACCGGTTGCCAGCCGGGATAGTCTTTGTCGTAGTACCCGAACGGGGCCTGAAACATATGTTCGCGCTCGCGGCCAATGACCTTCCATCCAACCCCATCGTGATTGCCGCCGTAATCGGGGTCGATCAGGAATCCGGCGATCGTATGCTGGCGGAGCGTCTCAAAAAAATTCTGCGCACCCGGGCGCGCTCGGAATGCCCGCCGGGGAGCATCGGTCTTTTCATCGAAGGAATGCAAAACCGCGTCCTGCTGTTCAGCCACCAAGCCGGAAAATTTGGAGATGTTTGGAAACATCTCACTCACTCTCGACTGCAAATCAGGCAGACCCTCGCGGTACGTCTTTTGGTCGTCGACGCCAAACGTGGCCAAGCCACGATCGATGAAATAAACGACTCCAGCTTCGCGTGCTCCGGGAGTGTCGTCCGTCGGAAGGATGCGGGCTGTGATGGCCTCGATCTCGGCAGCCTCCTCCGGAGTGAAGAATTCAAATTTTGGCGGCGTCGCCGCCTTCGCAGCGTTATGCGCGTGTGTTGCCGCGGACAGCAGCGCAGGCCAATTTGCCGAAACCCACGCGGCGCTGAGACCTGTTCCTGCTCGCAGGAGAAAATTGCGGCGGTTGAGTTCGTTCATGGTAATTGGTCGAAAATCCCCGGACTTGCCGACTGTAGGATGAAGCCGATGTTCCGTCAAGAACAATTGACTGATGCGAGTGATTCGAATGATTCATCTAAACTCGCGCGGAGCCATTGGCTGTTTGCGATGTGCGGTGTGCCTGGTGTACGATGCCGCCCAATCTGAGAAGACAGTTCCATTTCGCGAAAATGCGGTCGTTTTGAGACACTACTAGAGAGATATGGCTACGTTTACAGGTGCGATCGGAACCGGCAGCAAGTGGCTGCTCGACAAAATTGTTGGCGCCCTGGCTGCCACGGGCGTCAATCCCAATTTCCTAACATTTCTTGGGTTAGTTGTGAATTTTATCGCGGCAGCTTTCTTTGCCGTGGGTAGTTTTTTTACCGGAGCGCTGATCATTTTTTTCGCCGGCTTCCTGGACATGCTGGATGGGCAGGTGGCGCGGCGGCAGAACCGCGTCACGGCTTTCGGCGCATTTTACGATTCCACGCTCGACCGCTACGCGGACATGGCTCTATATATGGGCCTGCTCGTTTACTACTCCGTGAGCGGTCGGACTCCCTATGTCGTGCTGGCCGCGGTCGCCACAGCGGGCTCCGTGATGGTGAGTTACGCGCGCGCACGGGCCGAGTCCCTCATTCCCTTGTGTAAGGTCGGCTTTATGGAACGCCCCGAGCGCCTCGTCCTGCTCATCATCGGGGGGCTCTTCAATCGCATGGGGCCGGTGCTTTGGGTAATTGCCATCGTTTCAACGCTCACCGTCATCCACCGCATCTATTACACCTGGCAGGAGACCCGGGCCGGCCGCGTCCTTCCCGGAATCAAGCTCTCGCTCCAGCCCGACTCTCCACCAATCGCCACGCGCCACCAACCACAACCGCGTGGATGGGGGCACGCTGAGTGAACGAATAGATTAGGCGTGGTCTACCTTTGCGGCGTTGGTTTTGCAAAGGCTTTGACTTTGCTTTTTTGTTGTTCGTCTCGCCTCTGCGAGTGGAGCACCCTACCTAAGGCGAGACGATAGAGGGTGCGACATCCCTTTGCGGTTTTGGGAAAAGGTGCGGCTTTTGACTTTTCCTCCATCTTCTTTCTGCATCCTTCTTGTCTCAAGGTTTTCCGCTTTCTCGCGCAGGTCCCCACCCCTTGAATTCCGCTTACCAAACTCCCAACTGCCAGCCTTTTCAACAACTTCCCGCCCCATTCGAATGATATATAAATAATTACTTGACATACAGCGTAAATCCATGCTATAGTTTTGTGTGTTCGCCACGCTACATCTCCGGTCTGCTTCTTCTCCTCCGCATCTCTGTGTACTCAGCGAACTTTGCGTTAAAATTCCCCCGTCCTTTGACTCCCACGGTTACACTTCACGTAAAACCTCCACGAAACCTGGCCAAAGAAACTCTTTTCAAATCAATGCCTTGCGCACTCTTTCATTTTCCGTATCCCGCAAGTCCCTTGTTTGCCGCTCTTACGAAAACTGCCGGGGTGTATACCAACAATTCCCATTCTGGAACTCAACCACCTACGGTCACCAGCCCCATTCCCTATTCCCTACCACCTATCCCCTTTCTTTTCACATTCTTGCGCACTCTTTTGCACTTTTTTGCCTTCACGCAAAACCCAACTCCTTTCTTTTCATGCAATTCCGCACTCTTCCGCAAAAACACCCGGGGGTGGGGTACCCCCTCCGTCCAAGTTTTCGCCAGGAGTCGTTGTCAGTTTCGACCCGTACCTACGGCAAAGATCGCGATTTGTGTCAGAAAATAGCTTTCAAGGGGCAAACGCGGCCAGATTACTTCACGAGTTGTTCTACCCCACCGCTCGCGGTCGGCAGGATTCCCTGCTCTCGCGTCAAGGCTTCCTCCACGGGTGCTGCGACGATTGCGCGCACCCGTTCGCGCAATGCCGGCACGTCTTCTTTTGTGAGTCCCTTGGTCTCGATGGGGTCGTGCAGATGAACTGTGATTTTCGCCGGCCAGAGCATCCAGTGGCCCGTCCGGTGATGCTGAAAGGATCCCGCCAGACTGACGGGTACGATGGGAATGCCGAGCTGCTGTGCGACGCGGAAACCCCCGTCCTGGAATTGATCCACGTGCCCGTCGCGCGTCCGCTTGGCTTCCGGAAAAATAATCAGGCTGGTGCCGCCGTCGACTGCATCCTGTGTGAGGCGCCACATGCGCTTCAAATCCGACGGGCGCCGGACATCCGGAACGGGAACGTTGCCGAAGCGCTTCATCAGCCAGCCGTACGCGGGAATCTTGAAGTGCGATTCCAGCTCCCATCCGCGGACAAATTGGGGGATGGCGCAATAAAGCATGAAAGGATCGAAAAGATTGACGTGGTTGGCCATGAAGAAGCACGTCCGCTGGGCATCGAAGCCGGCGGAGCGGCGGATCTCGACCTGCGCGCCGGAAAGAAACGCAATGCGGCGGCAGAAGGTGCGCTGCAACCAATCATGTTTACGAGGATTCAGGAAGATACCGAAAAAGATGAGCAATGGCACAACGAGAAAGAAATGCAATCCGCTGAAGATCCACAGAATCGCGCTGCGGAACGCAAGCCAGGCCTTCTTCATATGAAGACGTCCACGGCGGCGGGAACAACATCGAGCGAACGGCATTCCAGCGTGGCAACTTCTCCATCAATCATGATGTCCACGGGTGCGGCGACTTTGAATTCGACGTGGCGCACCGCCCGGCGCGAAGCAAGCGGATGTTCGATATGAGAGCCGTCGTAGAGACGCGGCAATGTGCGGAGCAATCCCAGCCGGCCGATCGGGCCCCAGCGGACAAATTCAATCAGCCCGTCGGTAGGATCCGCGTGCGGCGCGATGAGCATCGTGCCGCCCGTGTACTTGCTGTTGTTGAACGTCAGGAAAAGAGAGCGCCCCTCGTCCCACTCCGCATCGTCATCGCAGCGCAGCGCCACAGAGCGCCGGCGCAACTGCACCACGCGCACGAAAACACCGAGCAAGTAACCGAGATCGCCAAACGGCTTGAACATGCGATTGGTCAGGGCAGCAACATCCGCCGTAAAGCCAACGCTCAGAAGATTGAAGGAATAGATTTCGCCGG
>WNFI01661934.1_pt1 | contig 10782 bp, 10 predicted proteins | sample 5400471 | NCBI WGS metagenome assembly WNFI01 (sample SAMN13153348, study PRJNA577476) | soil metagenome | isolation source: 100 cm saprolite on Douglas fir-dominated hillslope | place: USA:California | collected 2013-09-17 | reverse complement strand
TGGTACGGGCGATGGGGCAGACTGAGGGACGAGTCGAGCCCGCGGTGCGAGGCGCGCAGCCAGCCCTTGGCGACCGGGACGGGCTGGCTCTGCTGGCCGAGCTCGAAAACGTCTTCGCCGTTCGCAGCGATGTTGCGTATCGTCGCGAAAATATCCATGTCCTCGGTGGTGCTGGAAACCCACAGAACCAGCGCGACGGGCCCGGTGACCTCAGTGTCCTCCGTCAAGGGCGCGCTCTCGAACGAAACCCCCATGCGGGGAAGATTTCCGGCGAGCGCGGTCGATGTCCACGACGCGGAGGCGACGCCCGCCTTGGTCATTGCGCTGGCGGAATAGGAGATCGAGGAGGCTTTGCGCGGCGCCTCTTGTGCGAGCGCGCCTTCCACTTCTGCGCCCCGACTTCCGGCGACCGGATCGAGATAGAGCTTGGTCCAGCGGGTCCTGCGTATCGGCCATTCTCTTTCGGTGCGCCATTCGTAGTTGCCGTGGCCGCCTTTGCGGATGAGGAGCTTGACCGGCGCCTCGCGCATGATCCCGGTATCGCTGCCCTTGAGCCAGTGATCGAAGAAGCGCAGCTGGTCGGCGCGGCCTTCCTCGGAGTAGAACGGGTGGTAATGCGTGCCCGCGTGAATGCGCAGCTTCCTGTGTTTCGATGCGGCGCGGAGATAGCCCTCGGTGTTTCCGCGCAGGTGCAATCCCATTCCGCTCCAGTTGCCAGCGCTCAGCAGAGGAACGTCGATCTTCTCCCAGGCCGCCCGCCGGCCCCGCCACCATTCCCCGTCGAGGTTGTTGCGCATGTACTCCCAGAGCCAGGGCGTGGAGAAGGCATCGGTGGCCGAACCCTGCGGCTTGCCCAGCAAGTGGTGGGCCATATGGTTGTTCCACCAGTTCGTCGCGAAGCCGAAGGAGAAGATTCCGCCGTGATAGCCGAAATCGCGGTACATGTCGGCGGCGCCTTCCCAGGGGATCATCGCCTTCAGCGACGGCGGCTTGAGGCTCGCGACCAGCCACTGAGTCATCGCGTAATAGGAGATCCCGAGCGTGCCGACGCGGCCGTTGCTCCAGGGCTGCTTCCCCGCCCACTCGATGGCGTCGAAGAAGTCGCGCGATTCGGAGGGCGACCAGGGATCGGTCCTTCCAGGGGATTTTCCCGAGCCGCGGCCGTCGACGCGAAGAGCGGCATAGCCGCGCGGCACCCACCACAAGGGGTTCACCGCCTCCCAGTTCATGTAAGGGTTCGGCGCCTCCTCCAGATCGTGAGGCGGAACCCACAGCTTGTCCTTCTGGTAGGAGCCCAGATTGACGACGACCGGGAACCGCCCGGTCGATTTCGGGCGGAACACGTCTGCCTTCAGACGCGCTCCGTCGCGCATCGGAATTTCGAGATCCTTCTCGACGACGAGGTCGAAGCGCGGCTGCGATACGCGAGCGCTTGTTTTCGAGTGCTTCGCCAAGGCGTGGAGGGCCGTTATTCGATCTTGATTTTTGCCTCGCGCAGGAAATCGCCCCAGGCGTGCGTTTCCTTCTCCACCAGCTGCTGGAACTGCGCCGGCGAGGACGAGAGCGTAACGTCGAGCATTTGCTTGGACAACTGCTCCTTCATCTGCGAATTCGACAGGACGGCGGCGACGGACTGGTAGATCTTGTCGACGACCGCCTTCGGTGTCGCAGCGGGCGCGAACATTCCCTGCCACGCGTTGGTGCCGATTCCCGGGAATCCCTGTTCGGCCATCGTCGGGACGTTCGGAAGCTCGGCGAGGCGGCTCGGCGCGGTGGTGGCGATCGCTTTCATCCTTCCGGAGCGAATGTGCGGCAAAGCGGAAGAGAGGTTGAGAAAGGCCACGGGTGCCTCCCCCGCGATGATCGCCGGGATCATCTGGCCCGCGCCGCCCTTGTACGGGATGTGGGTCATCTGAATGCCCGCTGCTTTCATCAGCTTCTCCATGTCGAGGTGCGGGTAGCTTCCCAGGCCCGCGGACGCATAGTTGATTTTGCCGGGATCCTTCTTCGCGAGAGCGACCAGATCGGCGACCGAGTCGGCGGGAAAACCCGCAGTTGTCGCGATGATGTGCGGAATTTCGACCAGTTTCGCGATGCCCACCAGATCACGGGACGGCTTGATCTGCAGCTGATGCGCGAACGTGTTTTCGTTGATGGTGTTGGTGGAGACGTTGCCGACGAACAGGGTGTAGCCGTCCGCGGGCGCCTTCGCAACGGCTTCGAGAGCGAGGTTGCCCGAGGCGCCGGGACGGTTCTCCACGAGAACGCTCTGGCCAAAGGAGTCGGTCAGTTTGGCGGCGACGATCCGCGCGATGATATCGGTTGCGCCGCCCGGGGCGTAGGGTACGAGGATCTTTATCGGTCGGGTCGGGAAAGAGTCGGCCGATTGCGCGGCAGCAGGGAGTGGCAGGGCCGCAAGAACGGCGGACAGGATGCCTGCGGAGATTCCGGGCAAGGCGAGAAGTCGGGCGCCGCCACGGCTTGCGAATCGGACCATGATCTCTCCTTGTTTTTCTTCGCCATCATAGCGCGATCCGGGTATCCCGGAAAACCGTGCGCGCCGAAGCGGAGTCCGGCGACAAACGCCTTATAATTCCGGAACGATTACGGCGGGCCTCCCCGCATTGCAGCCCGGTGAATCTGGTCAGGTCCGGAAGGAAGCAGCCACAGCTGATCGCTGTAAGTGCCGGGGGTAAGGCTCGCCACCTATTTGGTATCGAGGATCGAGAGAAAGCCGTCATGTCCTACCAGGTTCTCGCCCGCAAGTGGCGTCCGCGCACGTTCGAGTCGCTGATCGGGCAGGACCACGTGGTCAAGGCGTTGCGCAACGCGCTAGATCAGAAACGCCTGCACATCGACGCGGGCCGCTTCATCGACCTGATAGAGGTCGATGCCGCTACCAACACCAAGGTCGACGAGATGCGCCAGCTCCTGGAGAACTCGGTGTACGCGCCAAGCCGCGGGCGATTCAAGGTGTACGTCATCGACGAAGTCCACATGCTCTCGACCTCGGCGTTCAACGCGATGCTGAAGACTCTCGAGGAGCCTCCCGAACACGTCAAGTTCGTTCTTGCGACGACCGACCCCCAGAAAATCCCGGTGACGGTGCTCTCCCGCTGCCTGCAATTCAACCTCAAGCAGATGCCCGCCAAGGCGATCAGCGCTCACCTCGAGGCGATACTCGCGGAGGAGAAGCTTCCGGCCGAGGCAGGGGCGCTCAGGCTCTTGGCCGGGTGCGCGCACGGGAGCATGCGCGACGCATTGTCGCTTCTCGATCAGGCGATCGCATACAGCGCCGGGAACGTCACGGAGCAGGCCGTGCGCGCCATGCTCGGCACGATCGACGACAGCTTCCTGTATTCGATGCTCGAAGGGCTCGCTCGCGGCGATTCGGCCGCGGTGCTGGCGATCGCGGAGGACATGAGAACCCGAAGCGTCGGATTCGACGGCGCGCTCCAGGATCTGGGCGCGCTCTTGCATCGCGTCGCTCTCGCCCAGGCGTCGCCCGACGCCGTGAATGCGGAGGGAGGGTTGCGCGAGCGATTGGTAGCGCTCGGCCGCACCCTCGATCCCGAGGAGGTCCAGCTCTACTATCAAATCGCGGTTCACGGACGGCAGGACCTTCCGTTTGCGCCGGACGAGTTCGCGGGTTTCACGATGGCGCTCCTGCGCATGCTCGCCTTTTCCCCGGGAACGCGCGACGCCGGAGAATCGCAGCGGACGGGCTCGGCGCGAAGCGAGACCCCGGAAGGGGCGAAGCCGGCAGGGGATCTGCAGCCTGCTGCCCCGGCGGCGTTCGACGGCGACTGGCCCAAGCTCGCCAATTCGCTCGATCTCGGCGGTATCGCAAAACAGCTCGCTCAGGCAAGCGAACTCGCGAGCTTCGACGGCGAAGCGCTCGAGCTTTGCGTCCCTCCGGCGGCGAAGCATCTGGCGGAAAAGAGCTACCAGGAAAAGCTTCGCGGCGCACTGCAGGAACGCTTCGGCAAGCCCGTGCGCTTGACCGTGACGATAAAGGAAACGACCGGCAACACCGCCCGCGATCGAGCGGCGGCGGCAGTCAGCCGGGACGCATTCGTACGCGACTTGGTCGAGAATTTCGACGCGACCATCGTCGAGTCCTCGATCAAGCCCGTACGGTGACGGAGACATTTCCATGAAGGCACAAATTGCGGGCTTGATGAGGCAAGCCCAGCAAATGCAGGAGAGCATGCGCAAGCTCCAGGACGAGCTCGCCTCGATCGAAGTGGAAGGGCAGTCGGGCGCGGGCATGGTCAAGGTGACGATGACCTGCAGGCACGATGTCAGGCGGGTCACCATCGATCCGTCCTTGCTTGCCGACGACAAGGACATGCTCGAGGACCTCGTGGCGGCGGCGGTCAATGACGCCGCGCGCAAAGTCGAGGCGGCGGTCCAGGAAAAAATGTCGGCTCTGACCGGCGGTCTCGGCCTGCCTCCAGGGATGAAGCTGCCGTTCTGACCGGACGAGATGAAATCACCCACGGCCCTGGACGAACTGATCGAGGCGCTGCGCTGCCTCCCGGGAGTCGGACCCAAGTCCGCGCAGCGCATCGCCTATCATCTGTTGCAGTACGACAAGACGGGGGCGGCGAGGCTCGCGCAGTCCCTGCACGGGGCGCTGGAGAGCATTCGCCGCTGCGCCAAGTGCAACAGCTTCACGGAACTCGAGCTGTGCGCGTTGTGCGGATCCCCGCGGCGCGATCCCTCCCAGCTTTGCGTGGTCGAAACGCCGGGGGACCTGCTCATGATGGAGCAGACCCTGGCGTATCACGGTCTCTATTTCGTCTTGATGGGGCGTCTTTCGCCGCTCGACGGCATCGGACCCCGAGAGATCGGGCTCGACGTCATGCAGCGGCGCCTGGCCGACGGGGAGGTCAAGGAAGTCATCGTCGCGACCAATTTCACGAATGAAGGCGAGGCGACCGCGCACTACATCAGCGAAATGCTCAAGGACCGTGACCTGCGGGTCACTCGGATCGCGCGTGGCGTTCCGGTGGGCGGCGAACTGGAGTACGTCGACACCGGAACCCTTGCGCAAGCTTTCGTCGAGCGCAGGCTGCTGTGACAAAACCTCTGGAAGGGTTGAAGGTGATCGAGCTGGGACAGCTGATCGCCGGGCCCTTTGCCGGGAAATTCTTCTCGGAGTTCGGCGCCGACGTCATCAAGATCGAGCCGCCTGAGGGCGACCCGCTGCGCAAATGGAGAAAAGTCCACCAGGGCACGTCGCTGTGGTGGCACGTGCAGAATCGCAACAAGAAATCGGTCACCGTCGATTTGCGGACCTCCGAAGGGCAGGGGATCGTGCGCCGGCTGGCAAAGGATGCCGACGTGGTCATCGAGAACTTTCGCCCCGGGACGCTGGAGAAATGGGGACTGGGCTACGAACGGCTCGCGGCGGAGAATTCCGGGCTCGTCATGCTGCGGCTTTCCGGATTCGGGCAGTCCGGGCCTTACCGCGATCAGGCCGGGTTCGGCGCGATCGGCGAATCGATGGGTGGATTGCGCTACGTCACCGGTTTCCCCGACCGGCCTCCCGTACGGCCCAACCTTTCGATCGGCGACGCGCTGGCCGCGCTGCACGGCGTCATCGGGGTGCTCATGGCCCTGCGCCATCGTGCAACCAAAGGAGGCAAGGGCCAGGTCGTCGATGTCGCGCTTTACGAAGCAGTCTTCAACATGATGGAAGTGAACGTGATGGAACGCGCCGATCTCGCCGCGGACCCGTCGCTTTCCGACAACGCCGGGCGGGCAAAGCGCGCCGATGAGCTCGATCGGGCGATCGGGGCTTGGACAGCAAGGCACGACGCGCAGGACCTGGTGCGAATTCTCAACGATGCGCAAGTCCCGAACGGCAAGATCTACAGCATGGCCGATATCGTCGGCGACGCACAGTACCTGGCCCGCGACATGATCCGGGAAGTCAGGCTCAAGGACGGAACGCCGATCAAGGTGCCTGGCGTCGTGCCCAAGCTCTCGGACACGCCGGGCGACATCGATTCGGTCGGGCCGGAACTGGGAGAGCACACTGCGGCCGTGCTCGCAGCGCATGGCTACAGCAAAGCGGAAATCGCCGGCCTCAGGGAGCGCAAGGCCATCTAGCGGGCACCATGCAGCAGACCTACATACATGAAGTGGTCGCCCGCGACGGCTTGCAGATCGAGCCCCAGTTCGTGCCGACGGAGCAAAAAGTCGAGTTGATCGACGCGCTGTCGGAAACGGGGCTGGCGAAGATCGAAGTCACTTCATTCGTTTCGCCCAAGGCGGTGCCGAACCTGCGCGATGCAGAGACGGTGATGGCGAGCATCAGGCGCAACCCTTCGGTGAAGTACGTCGCCCTGATCGCCAATCTGAAAGGAGCCGAGCGCGCAATCGCCGCGCGGGCGGACGAGGTCAACTTCGTCGTTTCCGTTTCTGAAACCCACAATCGGGCCAATGTGCGTCGTTCGACCGACGCTTCATTCGAAGGATTGAGTGAAATCGTGCGCGAGCTCGAAAGAACCGGCATCGCCGTGACCGGCGCGTTGTCCACCGCATTCGGTTGTCCGTTCGAGGGCGAGCAGACGTCCGGGCGCGTGATGCGATTCGTCGGCCGCTACGTCGAGCTCGGGGTCCGCAGCGTCACTCTTGCCGACACCACCGGAATGGGGCATCCCAAGCTGGTATTGGACTTGTGCACAGAGGTGAGGGAGCGCTGGCCCGAGCTGGAGCTCGCCCTGCATTTCCACAATACCCGGGGGATGGGGCTCGCAAATGTCCTCTCGGGCCTGGCGGCGGGAGTCCAGCATTACGAGGCATGCCTGGGCGGACTGGGCGGTTGCCCGTTCGCACCGGGGGCGACCGGAAACATCTGTACCGAGGATCTGGTGCACATGCTCGAATGCATGGGCTACACGACGGGAGTGGACCTCGACAAGCTTCTCGCGGTGTCTAGACGGCTCGGCGCGATTGTCAGCCACGATCTGCCCGGGCAGGTCGTCAAAGCCGGAAAAGCCACCGACCTGCACCCGATTCCCGGCGGCCTTCACTGATCGGTATGGGGCCCGTGAGCATCAAGGGACGCGGCGCCGCCGACAATCCGCAGGGGCGGTTCGAATCGCTCGCGCGCAGCCGTGAAGCGGAAGCCGAAGTCCAGTCCAGGCCCGAAACCGTGGTGACGCTGCAGCGCGCTCGCTCGATCATCGCGCGCAACGACTCGCCGGACCTCCCTTTCGCTCAGTCCATCAACCCCTACCAGGGTTGCGAACACGGCTGCATCTACTGCTATGCACGGCCGAGTCACGCCTACCTCGGACTTTCCCCCGGACTGGAATTCGAGACGCGCCTGTTCGCGAAGGAAAATGCAGCCGAATTGCTGCGCAGGGAGTTCTCGCGTCCGGGATACCGCTGCGAGCTGATCGCGCTGGGGGCCAATACCGATCCGTACCAGCCGATCGAGCGCGAGCACCGGATTACCCGCGGCATTCTCGAAGTGCTGTGGGAGTTCCGGAACCCGGTTGGAATCGTCACCAAGGGCTCGCTGATCGAGCGCGATCTCGACCTGCTCGAACCCATGGCGCGCGAAGGCCTGGTACAGGTGTTCATCTCGATCGGTTCGCTCGACGGCGAGATCGCACGCACTCTGGAGCCGCGCGCCGCGGCACCCTATCGCCGCGTGGAGACCGTCCGCCGCCTGAGCGAGCGCGGCGTGCCATGCGGCACGCTGGTCGCACCCATCATCCCGTTCCTGAACGACAAAGACATGGAAGCGGTTCTCGAGGCCGTGAGCGAAGCGGGGGCACGCATGGCCGGATACACGCTACTGCGGCTTCCCTGGGAGGTGAAGGATCTTTTCAAAGACTGGCTGGAGCGGCACTATCCGCTCAAGGCGAAACATGTCATGGCACGCATCCGCGACATGCGCGACGGAAGGGACAACGACCCGCGCTTCGGCAGCCGCATGAAGGGAGAGGGGCAGTACGCGGAGCTGCTGCGCAAGCGTTTCGACCTCGCCTGCAAACGGCTGAACTTGAACGCGGGTGGACGCAACCATCTGGATACCACGAAATTTCGTCGTCCTGCCCCTCCGCAAGAGAATCTATTCTGAATGGATAATTAGATAGTTACAGGAGGTTATTAATGTATATTATAGAGAGCTTCGCCCTTGCCATATTGATCGCCGCCTGGCCTGTGTTCGCCACCGCGCAAGGCGCGCTCGAGAAGAAGGACGTGCATGTCGCCGTCGGGGGAAAGGCCTCGCTGTACTACCTGCCGCTCACCATCGCCGAGCAACTGGGCTACTTCAAGGAAGAAGGTCTGAACTTGACGATCAGCGACTTTTCCGGAGGCTCGCAGGCGCTGAGGGCAGTGGTGGGGGGAAGCGCCGATGTCGTGTCCGGAGCCTACGAGCACACCTTGAACATGCAGCCCAAGGGCCAGTACTTGCAATGCTTCGTGCAGCAGGGCCGGGCCAAGCCTTCCGATATTTCCGTCATAGGCGTCGGCCTCGGGGCGACGGCCATTACGGCGATAAGAAGCGGTCAAATCGACGCGGTTTCCAATACCGATCCAGTCATGACCAAACTCGAGCAGGACGGGGACATCAAGATCATCGCCGATACCCGAACCTTGAGAGGAACCGAACAAGTCTTGGGCGGTCCGATGCCCGCGGGGTGCCTCTACGCGCCGGTCGATTTCATCCGAAAGAATCCGGGCACGGTCCAGGCGCTGACCAATGCCATCGTTCGCGCCGACAAATGGATCCAGTCCGCGTCTCCCCAAGAGGTGCTCCGTACGGTTCCCGAATCCTATCTGCTGAGCGACAAGGCGCTGTACCTGTTCTCGTTCAACAAGGTGAAGGAAGCCATCTCGCCCGACGGATTCATCTCGGATGCCGGCGCGAGGACCGCGCTCAAAGTCATACCCACCTTCAATCCCGAAGTGAAGGCAAAGGAAATCAAGCTCGAGCTCACCTACACGAACGAGTTCGTGAAGAAAGCGAACGCGAAGTACAAATAAAGGATGGCTCCCGTTCTCGCGCTCGAGCGCGTCAGCTGCACCTTCCTGTCGCGAGACGATCCGTCGGAGCGATATACCGCAGTCGACGACACCACGCTCGTCATCGGTGAGGGTGAATTCGTTTCGGTGGTGGGTCCCACGGGTTGCGGCAAGACGACTTTGCTCAATGTCGCTGCCGGGTTGCTCAAGCCCTCTACCGGCACGGTAACGGTGCTCGGACGTTCGCTGGGCGGGATCAACACGCGCGCGGGCTACATGTTCCAGAGCGAGGCGCTCATGCCCTGGCGCAACACCATAGAAAATGTAGTTGCCGGCCTGGAATTTCGCGGTGTCGCGCGGGAAAAGGCTCTCGAACGAGGCGACGCCTGGCTGGAGCGCGTTGGCCTCAGTGGATTCGGCAAGCGCTACCCTCACCAGCTCTCAGGAGGAATGCGCAAGCGCGTCGCGCTCGCGCAGATGCTCATCCTGAATCCGCAAATTCTGCTCATGGACGAGCCGTTTTCGGCGCTCGATGTTCAGACGCGGCAGCTGATGGAGAACGAGTTGCTCGAGCTGTGGTCTGCCGACCGCAAGTCGGTGGTATTCATCACGCACGATCTCGAAGAGGCGATTTCGCTGTCTGACAGAGTAGTGGTGCTTTCCGCGGGCCCGGCATCGCATCCGATCGGAGACTATACGATCGACCTGCCGCGCCCGCGCGATGTCGCCGAAATCCGCCTGACGCCGCACTTCATAGAAATTCACACGAAAATCTGGCGCGCGATGAAGGAAGAGGTGCTAAAAGGTTATGCCCAACAGCAAAGGCAATAGAGTGCGCAACGGGCGGCTGCGCTTGCGCGCCTTCCAGGTCCTGCTGCTCGTCCTGCTCCTCGTGATTTGGCACGTGCTGACGAGCCCGACGCTGTTGCCGCCGATCTATTTCTCAGAGCCCAACCAGGCTGCTTTCTTCTTCGGCGAACCGCTCAAGGTATTCGGGCGCCTTTGGCGATGGTTCGTCTCGGGCGAGATCTACGAGCACTTGTGGGTGACCTTGGTCGAAACCCTGCTTGCCTTTCTCATCGGCACGGTCTTCGGCGTGATCGTCGGCCTGTGGCTCGCGCTGGCGCCAGCAGCTTCGGTGATCCTCGACCCGTACATCAAGGCGATCAACGCCATGCCGCGGGTGATCCTTGCGCCGATTTTTTTCGTCTGGTTCGGCCTGGGCATAGCCTCGAAGGTGGCGCTCGGCGTCACCTTGGTGTTTTTCATCGTGTTCTTCAACGTCTATCAGGGCGTGAGGGAAGTGAGCCCGGTCGTCCTCGCCAACGCTCGCATGCTCGGTGCGAGCCCGCGCCAGCTTCTGCGCCATGTCTATGTGCCGAGCGCGATGAGCTGGGTGTTTGCGAGCCTGCACAATTCCGTGGGGCTCGCTTTCGTCGGCGCGGTCGTGGGCGAATATCTCGGTTCGGCGCGAGGTGTGGGTTACCTGATCCACCAGGCCGAGGGATTCTTCGACATGAACACCGTGGTTGCGGGCATCGTGCTGCTCACAGCGTTCGCGCTGCTTCTCGATTGGGCGGTGGGTTTGGTCGAAAAGCGTCTTATGGTCTGGCAGCCGCGATCCATTGAGACCGAGAGAACATGATGACGCCATTGCTGCGGCGCAAAATGGTTTGACACCAACTCGCACCGACCGCTATAATTCCGCTTCTGTACCGGGCGCGGGGTGGAGCAGTCTGGCAGCTCGTCGGGCTCATAACCCGAAGGTCATAGGTTCAAATCCTATCC
>WNFI01360210.1_pt1 | contig 10782 bp, 7 predicted proteins | sample 5400471 | NCBI WGS metagenome assembly WNFI01 (sample SAMN13153348, study PRJNA577476) | soil metagenome | isolation source: 100 cm saprolite on Douglas fir-dominated hillslope | place: USA:California | collected 2013-09-17 | reverse complement strand
GAGCGGCGTCACACATTTTCCAATGTTTTGGATTTTCGGTTGACGCCTTACAGAACCGTGTGCTAGCCTCGCCGCTTCGTCTGTGGGTAGGAGGCCTCACGCTTCCTGTCTTTTGTGGTGAGTGACCCACGGTTGGGTCCGAGACTCCGGGGGGGAGATGGCCAACGAGTTCTACACCCTGATCGTCGTGCCGCATGCCAAGGCACGCTTTCGGAAGATCCAGGTTTCGGTCCGTCTGACGAAGTGGGTCTTGGGGACGACTGCCGTCGCCACTCTCGCCGTGTCCGGTACCTTCGTTCATTACGCTCGCGTCGCCGCCGAAGTTCACGAGCTTCGCCAGCTCCGTGACGAGAACAAGGTCCTGCTGAGCAAGACGCAGGAGTACGAGCAGTCCGCGGGCAAGCTCCAGGCCAAGGTCCAGCAGCTCCAGAACATGGTGACCAAGCTCGGCGTCATGGCCGGGCTCGAGCACAGCCTGCCGGAGCCCGCGGGCGTCGGCGGCGTTTCGAGCATGGATTCGACACCGCCCAAGCTCACGCCCTCCGCGCTGGCGGACATGGACCGCAGCCTGACGAAGTTGACCGACCGCTCCACCCAGCTCGAGGAGTTCTACCGCGACCAGACGGTGCTCCTCTCGTCTACGCCTTCGGTCTGGCCCGTCCGCGGTTATCTCTCCGCCGCCTTCGGGAACCGCATCGACCCCTTCACGGCCCAGAAGGACTTCCACCCCGGCATCGACATCTCCACGCCGATCGGGACGAAGGTGCAGGCGCCGGCGGACGGGATCGTGATCTCGACCGGGCAGCAGGGCGGCTACGGCAACGCGCTCGTGATCGACCACGGCTACGGCGTGGTCACGCGCTACGGCCACCTCGACAGCTTCGCGGTCAAGCCGGGCCAGCGGGTCAAGCGCGGCGACGTCATCGCCTACGTCGGGAGCACGGGCCGCTCGACGGGTCCGCATCTTCATTATGAAGTGTGGGTGCGCGACCAAGCGCAGAACCCGATCCACTTCATCCTCGACGAGTACCGGACGTTCGGTTAGGCTGAAACGGTACCTAGTCAATTCAGGGGGGTACGCACGTCGTACACACCCCCCTGCGCCTTCGGCTACCCCCCCACCCGCTCGTCGCGGAGTGAATCCGCTCCTCGCTGCTTGTCCCCTCGCCTCACGATTCGTGTTTGACCCTCGTCGAGTCGGCCTGATATCCTGACCAATCAACCGTTTCGGTCGCCTCTTCGCTCATGGCCCGGGACGCGAAGGGCAATGCAGCGAGGCGCCGATTCACTCGGCGCCGAGCGGCAGGGGGTCCGAAGGGCGTAGGGGGTTGCACCTTCGAGCAGAGCGCGGGGCGAGTAGCGAAGCGCCGACTCACTCGGCGCTGAGCGGCAGGGGGTAGCCCGAAGGGCGTAGGGGGTTGCACCTTCGAGCAGAGCGCGGGGCGAGTAGCGAAGCGCCGATTCACTCGGCGCCGAGCGGCAGGGGGTAGCCCGAAGGGCGTAGGGGGTTGCATTCATCCAGAGTGGAGCAACCCCCTGATTAAATAATGATCAATACCATCCTGACCAAGATCATCGGTACCAAGAATGAGCGCGAGCTCAAGGCCATCGCTCCGCTCATCAAGCGCATCGTCGCCCTCGAGCCGTCCGTCCTTCCCCTTTCCGACGCCCAGCTCCAGGCCAAGACCGATGAGTTCCGCGCCCGTCTGAAGGGCGGGGGTGGTGACGGCGGCGGCGGAGAGTCCCTCGACGACCTCCTCCCCGACGCCTATTTGAACGCGCTCCCGGGCAAGGGAGTGCACGTCGTCACCGTCAACGACTACCTGGCCAAGCGCGACAGCGAGTGGATGGGCCGGATATTCCGCTTCCTCGGCCTCACCGTCGGCGTCATCCAGCACAACCTCGACGACGCCCAGCGCCAGGTGGCCTACGCCGCCGACATCACGTACGGGACGAACAACGAGTTCGGCTTCGACTACCTGCGCGACAACATGAAGTTCGAGCTGTCCAGCTACGTCCAACGCGGGCACTACTTCGCGGTCGTGGACGAGGTGGACTCGATCCTGATCGACGAGGCGCGCACGCCCCTCATCATCAGCGGCCCGGCCGAGGAGTCGACGGACAAGTACTACCGGATCAACGGCATCATCCCGAAGCTCAACCCCGGCGCCCGCATCAGCGGCGACCGCAAGGCGGAGGAGCGGGCGGAGCTGGAGAAGACGGGCGACTACATCGTCGACGAGAAGGCCAAGACCGTCACCCTGACCGAGATGGGGATGGCCCACGTGGAGAAGCTCCTCGGAGTGCAGAACCTCTGGGAGCCGTCCAACATGGACATCCTCCACCACGTGAACCAGGGCCTGCGCGCGCACACCCTGTTCCAGCGCGACGTGGACTACGTGGTCAACGAGGGCCAGGTCGTCATCGTGGACGAGTTCACGGGCCGCCTCATGCCCGGCCGGCGCTGGTCGGACGGCCTGCACCAGGCGGTGGAAGCGAAGGAGAAGGTCAAGATCGAGCGCGAGAACCAGACGCTCGCGACCATCACCTTCCAGAACTACTTCCGCATGTACGGGAAGCTGTCGGGCATGACGGGCACCGCGGACACCGAGGCCCCGGAGTTCGACAAGATCTACAAGCTCGAAGTCCTGGCCATCCCCACCAACCGGCCCCTCATCCGCGTCGAGAATCCCGACGTCGTCTTCCGCACGGAGCGCGAGAAGTTCGAGGCGGTGCTGGAGGAGATCGAGGAGTACAACAAGAACGGCCGCCCGGTGCTGGTGGGCACCATCTCCATCGAGAAGTCGGAGCACCTCTCGACCCTCCTGAAGAGGGACGGGATCAAGCACGTCGTCCTCAACGCGAAGTACCACGAGCGCGAGGCGGAGATCGTGGCCCAGGCCGGCCGCTTCGGGGCCGTCACCATCGCCACCAACATGGCCGGCCGCGGCACCGACATCATCCTGGGCGGCGTGCCCGACTACCGCGTGAAGGCCAAGCTCATCGAGCAGAAGCTCGACCCCGAGCTGGCCTCGCCCGAAGAGCGGAAGCTGACCATCGACCACGTCGCGGAGGAGATGGGGCGCGAGTTCAAGAAGGCGTTCGCGGAGAAGAAGGTTCCGCCGGAGGAGCGGCACCTCCTGGCCAAGCGCTACGTCGGCATCCTGGCCGCGTTCGCGCCCGACCATCCGTCCGTGCTGGTCATGGACGGCTTCGCCCCTGACTTCCCGGTCCTGAACGCGTATCTCACCGTGGCCAGGGCCCTGCCGCGCCTGACCAAGGAGAAGATCGCCAAGAGCTTCTATCCCCAGGGCGAGGAGCCCGTCGACTTCCTCGCCGTCCATCCCCTCAAGGCGGACCTGGACCGGCTGGCCCTGGCCCCGGAGTTCCCGCGTATCGAGGAGTTCCTGGACACCAACGAGCGCGAGCGGGTGGTGGCGCTGGGCGGCCTGCACATCCTGGCCACCGAGCGGCACGAGGCGCGGCGCATCGACAACCAGCTCCGCGGCCGCGCCGGACGCCAGGGCGATCCCGGATCGTCACGGTTCTACCTGTCCCTCGAGGACGACCTCATGCGCATCTTCGGCTCCGACCGCATCAGCGGCCTGATGCTGAAGCTCGGGATGGAAGAAGGGGTCCCCATCGAGCACGGGATGGTCACGAAGTCGATCGAGCGCGCGCAGAAGCAGGTGGAGGCGCAGAACTTCGCCGTCCGCAAGCACCTCCTCGAGTACGACGACGTGATGAACAAGCAGCGCACGGCCGTCTACGACATGCGCCGCATGATCCTCGAGGGCAAGAACACCCGCGACTACATCCTGAACCTGGCCAAGGAAGTCCTGGAGTGGTACCTCGAGTCGTACACGAGCGGGGACGATCCCGAGAAGTGGAACCTCGAAGGCCTCAAGGGCGCGCTCAAGGAGACGTACGGTCTCGACGTGCCCGCGGACGAGCTCCAGGGCATGGGCGCGGCGGAGATGGTGGAGACGTTCTACGAGCGGATCATGGCGCGGTACGAGGAGAAGGAGCGGCAGGTCGGCCCAGAGCTGATGCTCTTCCACGAGCGCATGATCATGCTGCAGATCGTGGACACGCAGTGGAAAGACCACCTGTACGCGCTCGACCACCTCAAGGAAGGGATCGGCCTGCGCGGCTACGGTCAGCGCGAGAAGCGGTCCCAATGGACGGGCCCGGTCGCGGGCCCCAGCCCCCGCCGGCCGTGGCACGCGCCGCTGAGCCGCGGCGCGTGAGGGAGCCCGAGCTTGCACTAGCCGGCGCTCGACCGATGCCGCGCAACCTCACCTTCAACAACCCGGGCGAGCTGCTCAGCGGGTCGCGCTCCGCCCTCGGCGCCGCCGAGCCGGAAGAAGCGCACGGCGGCAACGACGCCGCCGTGGAGACAGTGCGCCGCGAAGGCAAGAAGGTCGGACGCAACGACCCCTGCCCTTGCGGGAGCGGAAAGAAATACAAGAAGTGTCACGGGGCGTAGGAGGAGATCGTGTTGGACGATAGGATCACGGAGGCGCTCACTTTCGACGACGTGCTGCTCGTGCCGCAGCGCTCCGACGTTCTGCCCTCCGAAGTCGACATCTCCACGCGCCTGACCAAGAGCATCACGCTGCGCACGCCCATCATCTCCGCGGCCATGGACACGGTCACGGAGGCCCCCCTCGCCATCGCCATGGCCCAGGAAGGGGGGATGGGGATCATCCACAAGAACATGACCATCGAGGCGCAGGCGGCGGAGGTGGACAAGGTCAAGCGCTCGGAGTCGGGGATGATCGTCGATCCCGTGACCGTGGCCCCCACCCAGCGCGTGGCCGAAGCCCTCGACGTGATGGCGAAGTTCCGCATCAGCGGCGTGCCCGTCACCATCGGCACCAAGCTCGCGGGGATCCTGACCAACCGGGACCTGCGCTTCGAGACGCGCACCAACCTGCCCGTCTCCGAGCTGATGACGAAGGACGACCTCATCACCGTGCCCGTGGGCACCACCCTCGAGCAGGCCAAGGAGATCCTCCACCGTCACAAGGTCGAGAAGCTGCTCGTCGTCGATCGCGACTACAACCTCAAGGGCCTGATCACGGTCAAGGACATCCAGAAGCAGATCAAGTACCCGTTCGCGGCCAAGGACTCGCTGGGCCGGCTGCGCGTGGGCGCGGCCATCGGCGTCACCGCGGACGTGCTCGACCGCGCGACCGCGCTCGTCGAGGAGAAGGTGGACGTGCTCGTCATCGACACCGCGCACGGCCACACCACGCGCGTGCTGCGCACGATCGAGGAAGTGAAGAAGCGCTTCCCGGAGACGGAGGTCGTGGCCGGCAACGTCGGCACCTACGAGGGCGCCGCGGAGCTGATCGCGGCGGGGGTGGCCGCGGTCAAGGTCGGCATGGGCCCCGGCTCCATCTGCACCACGCGCGTCGTGTCCGGGGCGGGCATGCCCCAGATCACCGCCATCGCGGAGGCGGCGCGGGCCGCGGCCAAGGCGGACGTGCCGATCATCGCGGACGGCGGGATCAAGTTCTCGGGCGACGTCGTGAAGGCCCTGGCCGCGGGTGCGTCCTCGGTCATGATCGGATCCCTCTTCGCGGGCACCGACGAGAGCCCGGGCGAGCTGATCCTGCGCCAGGGCCGGTCGTTCAAGAGCTACCGCGGCATGGGCTCGATCGGGGCCATGAAGGAAGGCTCGCGCGACCGCTACTTCCAGGAGTTCGAGGGCAACACCCAGAAGCTCGTGCCCGAGGGCATCGAAGGGATGGTCCCCTACAAGGGCCCGCTCTCCGCGATGGTGGGCCAGCTCGTGGGCGGGCTTCGCGCGGGCATGGGCTACACGGGGGTGGCCACCATCCGCGACCTCCAGGCCAAGGCGCGCTTCGTCCGCATCTCCAGCGCCGGCCTCAAGGAGAGCCACGTGCACGACGTCATCATCACCAAGGAAGCTCCCAATTACCGGCTGGAGTAGGGCGCGTGCCCTGGCCCTCGCGGCGGCCGCCTTCGCCACGGGTTGTTCCGGACGGGCGCAGGAGCCGCTCCTCACGTACTTCAACCCCGAGCACGCCCTGACCCTCCACTATCCCGCGAGCTGGAAGACCGAGCAGGCACAGCAGGACGGCGTCTGGTACCGCTACTTCCTGGCTCCGCCCGCCGGGGCGGAGAGGAAGCCCGCGGTGTCCGTGACGCTCGTCGCGGGCCCCCTGGGCGTCGGCGTCGACCAGTACGCGCAGACGTACCTGGCCGGCAACACCGTGCAGTCCTCGCGCGACGAATCGCGGCCGGGCGCGCGCGGCAAGTACTATCTCTTCTCTTCCGCGGACGGGAAGACGCGGTTCGCGCTGCTCCTGCTCGAGGAGGGCGCGCCATCGCGGATGGGGCTCCCCCCCACGCCCGCGCCGCGGCCGTCCCCGAGCGTGTCGCCGATCCCGCCCGGCAAGGCCAGCGTCACCGTGCGCCCCTCGCCCACCCCCATCGCGACTCCTGTTCCCCCTCCGGCGGCGGCGCCGGTGGCATACGTCTACGGCCTCTACGCGCAGGGAGAGGCCGCGGCCTTCGATTCCCAGCTGCCTCTCGTCGAGGAGATGGCGCGCAGCCTCACCCTGGAGCGGCCGGCGCAGTACGCGGAGGAGCGCAACGACAAGTTCGGCTTCGCCCTGCGCGTGCCGCCCTCCTGGCGGCAGGCGCGCTCCTTCTCGAGCGGGACCACGTTCCTTCAGCAGTACACGAGCCCCGCCTTCGGCGCGGACAAGCGCCAGACCGTCCACGCGTCCCTCACCCTCACCGTGGAGCCGCCGGGCAGCGAGGGCACCAAGGCCGGCGATACCGTCTCCGTGCTGAGCCACACTCCGTGGCGCGGCGGATACGTGGACGTGCAGCACTCCGAGACGCCGGTGGCGGTGACGCGGGCCAAGCGATACTTCCGCGTCGCGGACGGCCGCGGCTACACCCTGGCCTGCGATGCGCGCGACGACATCTACCCGAAGGTCTCGCATTGGTGCGATATGATCGCGGCGACGCTCAGGGTCGGACCGGAGGTGACCGCGCGGTGACGACCGTCCTCAGTCGCCTCGGCAGCGCGCTGGGCCGCCTCGTGCACGGGGGCGACGCGGCGGAGATGCGGGTGGGGCCGGGCGGTCCCACCGGCGATATCCGCGTCCCCCGCGAAAGCGACGGCGTGTGGGAGGTCCGCACCGTGCAGGGGCGCCCCTGGCTCTCCCCGGACGACCGCTCGTACTACCTCTATTTCGTGCTCCCGCCCGATCTGCGCGCGCGGGCGAAGTCGGGCCTGTGGCTCGACGTCGAGTACATGGGCGAACGCTACGGCGAGTTCCGCGTCCAGTACGCCTCGACCGACGGCGCGGCCGATCACGGGGGCCTCTACAAGTCGGCCGAGCAGCGCTGGGACGGAGACGCCATCGGGCTGCGCCGCTTCCGGCGCGCGCTCTTCCCGCTCCCCGACTTCGACCCCTCGCGCACGCAGAACCAGGACGCGTCCTTCCGCGTCGAGTTCCGCCGCGAGGTCCTGATCACCCGGGTGACGGCCAGCCTCGCTCCGCCCGCGGACGCGGAGGCGCTCACGCGCGTCGCCCCCGTTCCCGAGCTGCGCAAGATGCCGGGGCGCCTCTACCCCATCAACTACCTGTTCATCGAGATCACCAACGCCTGCAACTTCAAGTGCACGTGGTGCCCGGACGACGTGATGGGCCGGCGCCGCGGCTTCATGAAGAAGGAGAAGGTGTTCGGGATCCTCGACGAGATCGCGGCCAAGCGTTCCTGGCTGGGCCCGATCTACCCGGTCAAGCTCCACCAGATGGGCGAGCCCATGCTGCACCCCGACCTCCCCGCCATCGTGGAGCACGCGGAGAGCCTCGGCGTCGGCATCGAGCTCAACACGAACTGCGGCCTCATCACGCCGGAGAACATCGAGGCCCTCTACCGCGCGGGCCTGACCAACCTGATCCTGTCCTACCAGACTCCCGACGCCGACTCCTTCAAGACGAGGAAGGCGCCGCGCATCGCCTTCGACGCCTACCGGGACAAGGTGCGGCTGGCGGTGGAGAAGAAGGTCGCCCTCGGGGCGCGCACCCACCTCGAGATCGACATCATGAACACGAAGTACGCGGACTCGTACAAGATCGTGAGCGAAGACGATCAGGCCATGGCCTTCCTCGAGGACTGGATCGCCTTCGCGCGCGAGCTGGAGGAGAAGTACAGCCTGGCTCCGCGCGTGCACGATCCCGCGCAGCTCCGGGCGCGCCACTTCCTCGACCAGGACGAGAACGGGAGCCGTTACGAGCTCCTCGACGGCGTCGAGCTGATCTGGAAGCGCTGCCACTCCTGGGGCAACGTCATCGGCGAGCACCACGTGGACCCGGAGGCCGCGGATCAGCTCGCCGCGGTGGTCAACGCCGGCGCGGGCAGCGGGGCCCCTCCCCACTCGGGTCACACGCGGGACACGTACTGCCCCGCCCCCTACGACCAGTTCGTCATCCAGTGGAACGGCGACGTCGTGTCGTGCTGTACGGACTACGAGGGGCTCACCAAGACCGCGAACGTGTTCGCCTCCTCGATCGAAGAGGTCTGGAAGAGCGAGACCGTCCGCCAGCGCAAGCAGGACATGCTCGAGGGCCGGCTGCTCGACGTCTGCGCCCGCTGCATGGGCCTCAAATAGCCTTCCGGGGGTTCAGGCTTCGGTCCTGGAAGCGCCCTGCTCCTGGGCCAGCGCCAGCGCTCCCATGATCCCGGCGCGCGCGCCGAAGGCCGGCGGCACCACGTAGCGGTCGACGTGGCTCGAGACCTGCGGCGCCTGCACGTAACCGTTGAGCAGCGCCTGCAGCTCCCGATGGATCAGCGGAAACAGGGTGAGCCGCTCCATCACCCCGCCTCCCAGGATGATCCGCCGCGGCGACAACGTGCAGACGAAGTTGTTGAGAGCGAGCGCGAGGTATCTCGCTTCCAGCGCCCAGGCCGGATGGTCGTCGGGAAGGCTTTCCGCCGGCCGTCCCCAGCGCGCCTGCATGGCCGGTCCGCTGGCCAGGCCTTCCAGGCAGTCGCCATGGAAGGGACAACTCCCGGCGAAGGCGTCCGCGACGTGGTCGTGCGGGATGCGCACGTGGCCCATCTCCGGATGGATGAGACCGTGCATCCGCTTGCCGTTGACGAGACCGCCCCCGCCGATGCCGGTGCCGACGGTGAGATAGATGAAGCCGTCCAGGCCCTGCGCCGCACCCCATCGGCCCTCGGCCAGGGCCGCCGCGTTGACGTCGGTGTCGAAGCGCACGGGAACGCCCAACGCCTGGCGCACGGGCCCGACGACGTCGGTCCGGGCCCATCCCGGCTTCGGCGTCGACGTGATGAACCCGTACGTCGGCGAGGACGGATCGAGGTCGACCGGTCCGAAGGAGGCCACGCCGGCCGCGGTCAGCGGCCCCTGCTGGGCCCGCTGCTCGCGAAAGAAGTCGAGCACTTCGCGCAGCGTGGCCTCGGGCGTCGTGGTGGGGATGCGCGCCTGGACGCGGACGTCATCGGGGCCGGCGCCAACGACGCAGACGAACTTCGTTCCCCCGGCTTCGATGCCCGCGTAGAGCGGAGGCATGGCTTCCTTTCTCCGGGCGCGCGCTCAGGGCCAGACCGGCCGGAGCTCCCACAGCCACCACCGCACGGACATGGCCGCTCCCTCCTACTCGATGCCGAGCGTGCGCTGGATCCGCTCCAGCGAGACGCCCTTGGTCTCGGGCAGGAACATCCAGACGAGCACGAACCGAAGCCGAACAGGAAGCTGCCCATCGCGGCCACGGCGGCGCTGCGGACGAGTTGGGGACGGAGCCGGCTCATGGCGCGCTCCCCGGCAGGCTGGGCGTGGGACGCGCGGATTCTACGCTACGACTCCCGCCACAAGGGCATGCGCGTGGCGAGGTCCGTCTCGCCGATCTCCGCGCAGACCGATTCCAGCTCTCCCCGCCGCGATCCCTGCCAGCGCAGGTCGTCGAGCGTCTCCGTGAGGGGCACGTCCGTGCGCAGGCGCGCGAGCTGGCGATAGAGGAGGGCGTCCGCCCGCCGGTCCCGCAGGACCTGCCCGGCCCCGCCCGCGCCGCGCACGTTCACCCCCCAACCCTCCTCGAGGGAGGGGATGTCCTCGAGCCGTCGGTAGCGTGTCAGGAGCGCGGCCGCCGTCTTCGGCCCCCAGCCGGGGAGGCCGGGATACCCATCCGAGCTGTCGCCCACGAGGGCCAGCCAGTCTGGCATGGACTCCGGCAGCACCCCGAACTTCGCCTTGACCGCGCCCTCGTCGAGCACGATGCGGCGCCGTCGGTCCAGCATCACCACGCGCGTCCCACGCACGCACTGCGCGAGGTCCTTGTCCGGCGTGCAGATCACGACCTGCTCGACCTCGGGCGCCTCGCCGAAGCGGACGGCGGCGGTGGCCAGCGCGTCGTCGGCCTCGAACTCGACCATCGGCCAGACCACGATGCCCAGGGCGCGCGTGGCCCGCTCCGCCAGCGGGAACTGGGCGAGCAGCTCGCGCGGCACGCCCTCGCTGGTCTTGTAGCCGTCGTAGAGGCCGTTGCGGAAGGACTCGATGACATGGTCGAACGCGCAGGCCACGTGGGTCACGTCGGGGCCGGTGAGCAGGCCCAGCAGCGACCGCATGAGGCCTCGGGTCGCGCCCACCTCGCGCCCGTCCGGGCTCATGGCCGAGGGCGCGCCGAAGTGCGCGCGGAACAGCTCGTAGGTGCCGTCGACGAGGTGGACCTTCATCGCCGCCAACAGCGATATCAGCAACCGATG
>WNFI01233923.1_pt2 | contig 10783 bp, 12 predicted proteins | sample 5400471 | NCBI WGS metagenome assembly WNFI01 (sample SAMN13153348, study PRJNA577476) | soil metagenome | isolation source: 100 cm saprolite on Douglas fir-dominated hillslope | place: USA:California | collected 2013-09-17 | reverse complement strand
AGCGATTTGCGTTCCACGATGAGGGAATGATAGCGGGTGGCGGTGAACGGGTCGGCGAGCTTGCGGAAGATGTTTTTGCCGTGGTGGTGAATCTGGCTGGTCTTGCCGTGAAAAATCTTGGGAGCGCGAACGACTTTGCCGCCGAACGCTGCGCCGATGGCTTGATGGCCGAGGCACACACCAAGAATCGGGAATTTCCCGGCGAGGCGACGAATCAGATCGATGCAAATTCCGGCGTCCTGCGGCGTACACGGCCCCGGAGAAATCACGATACGCTCCGGTTTACGCCTCGCAATTTCCTCAACGGAAATCTTGTCGTTGCGATGCACCTCGACGTTGCAGCCCAGCTCGCCAAGATACTGCGCCAGGTTATAGGTAAACGAATCGTAGTTGTCGAGCAGCAGAACCATACCGTTGCGTCCTAGCGCCTTACGCGGTGCGCGGATTCGAGGGCGGTCAGGAGCGCGCGCGCCTTGTTGACGCTTTCCTGATACTCGCCTTCGGGGATGGAATCAGCGACGATCCCGCCTCCGGCCTGCACGTACGCGACGCCATTTTTCACCACCATGGTGCGCAGCGCGATGCAGGAATCCAGATTACCAGCAAAATCCATGTACAGCACGCCGCCTGCGTAAATGCCACGGCGCGTGCGCTCCAACTCTTCGATGATTTCCATAGCGCGGACTTTGGGGGCGCCGGATACGGTGCCGGCGGGAAAGCAGGCCATGAGCGCGTCGAAGCAATCCACATCCTCCCGCAAACGACCGCGCAAGCTGGAAACGATATGCATCACGTGCGAAAAACGCTCGACGGTCATCAGCTGCTCGACTTTCACGGTGCCGTAATCGCAGACACGGCCGAGATCGTTGCGGCCCAAATCGACGAGCATGATGTGCTCGGCGCGCTCCTTTTCGCTGGCGAGCAGTTGTTTTTCCAGGCGCTGGTCCTCGGCTTCGTCTTTGCCGCGGGGCTGAGTACCGGCGATGGGGCGGTAGAAAACGTCGCGGCCCTGCACTTTCACGAGCATTTCGGGAGAGCTGCCCACCACAGAGACATCGTTCATTTGCAGGTAGAAGAGATACGGAGACGGATTCAGGGCGCGCAGCTCGCGATAGATTTCGAACGGCTGCGCTTTCGTTTTCGCGGAAAAGCGCTGACTGAGCACAACCTGGAAAATATCGCCAGCGCGAATGTATTGCTTGGCTTTGCGCACGGCGGCAAGGTATTCGGGGCGGCGAAAATTCACCTGGAAAATATCGCCAGCGCGAATGTATTGCTTGGCTTTGCGCACGGCGGCAAGGTATTCGGGGCGGCGAAAATTCGACGCGACTCGCAGCTTGCCGCCTTCTTTCCGCGATTCTTTGCGCGGGCGCTCGGCCGCGACCGGCAGCTCGAGAAGCTTGCGCGTGCGGCGAATCTCGCGCACAGCGGCGTTGTACCTGGCGCGCAGAGTGCCGCCGCCGGGACCGCCGGTGAAAACGTTGCGGACGATCCACAAGCGATGCTGGACGTGATCGAAGGCGATGAGGCCGTGATAAAAAGCCAGCATGGCATCGTACAAGCCGATTTCGTCGCGCAGCCGCTTGGGCAGGCGCTCGATGAGCCGCACCATGTCGTAAGAAAAATAGCCGATCGCGCCAGCCACCAGTGGCGGAAGTCCGGGAACGCGCACGGGCTGAAAGCGCTCGATGCGTTCCCGCAGGAAGGAAACCGGATCGCGCTCTTCCCAGACGATGCGATCGGGACTTTCCATTACGCACGCGCCGGCGTTGTAGCGAAAGAGTTCCTCGGGATGCGCGCCGGCAAAAGTATAGCGGGCGATTTTTTCGCCGCCCTCAACACTTTCGAGCAAGAAGGAATAGCGGGCGCCCTGCGCGATGCGCAAATAGGCGCTGACCGGCGTAAGCAAATCCGCGGGAAAAACGTCGTACACCGGAATGAGATTGCCCTGCTTTGCGAGGCGCTGAAATTCGCGGAAGTCCGGTCGAATCACGGCGAACTCCGCCCACGTTCCTCTGCGCGCAACGCGGCAAGAACCGCTCGCCGCATGGCTTTTTCCGGTGCGCGACGCTTCATCCAGAGTTCCCATTGGGCGATGCCTTGCGCGAGAAACATTTCGACGCCGGATACCGTGGCGATGCGCTTTTGCGCGGCGAGCTTCAAGAGTCGCGTCCTCTCCGGCCGGTAAATGAGGTCCATGACAATCCGACAGTGTAACTCGCCGGGCTCCAGAGGAGAAATTGCGGTGTCAGGGTGCATGCCGACCGGCGTGGTATTCAGAATAGCGTCGAAGAATTCTGTTTCCAAAGCACGACGCGGAACAACTTCAGCCCCTGCCGCGCGGGCCAACTCGCGTGCCGCGGCGTTGCGCCGCGCGCAGATGCCAACCGCAGCCCCGGCGCGCGTCAGCGCAAAGGCTGCCGCACGGGCCGAACCGCCAGCGCCTAACACCAAGACACGGCTTTTGGCCAAACGCAGCTTTTTTTCCAGGGCATGCAAAACGCCGACATAATCCGTATTGCATCCGTATAGGGAACCGTCGCGGCGGACCACCACGGTGTTTACCGCGCCAATTTCCGCGGACAGCGCGTCGCAATCCTGCAGGTGCCGAAGGATGCGTTGCTTGTGGGGCAGAGTGACGCTGAAGCCGCGCAAGCCGAAGTCCGGCGCCGCCTTCAGAAAGTCGCGTAGATTCTTGACCAGGAACGGCAAGTACACGGCGTTAATCTTCCGCGCGATGAAAGCGGTGTTGTGCAGGAGCGGAGAAAGGGAGTGCGCGATGGGGTCGCCGATCACGCCAAACACGTGTGTTTGGCGGTTCAGCGCGTGGGCGCGATAGAGATGCTTCATTTCCTGAAGCGAAACCTGCCCCGGAGCCGTGGCCGCGGACACCGGCGCATAAGCGAGGGCACTGCCTGCTCGCAGGGCGAGGAGGCGCGCCGGCAAGCCAACTTCGCCCATGGGGACAGCAACGCAGTTGCGCATCTTCGCCGCGAAGCGGAGAAGCCGCGTGCTATCCGCGATAGTGCGCGCTGCCCCGGCAACCTTGATGGCATCCACTTGGCCGCGCCAGCGAGCCCCGAGGGCGGGGTCCAGCGGAGGCATGCGGCGGAAATCGTGGACGGAAAGCAGGATGCGCCGAGGCAGGGAATATTCGCGAATCGAGTGGCGCGGAAGCCTGCGCAAAGTTTCGACCTCGAGGTCGCACCATAAGCACCCGGCTTCACCGGCCTGCGCCAGCCAACTTAGCTCGTCCTGGACGCTGCCAGCCAACAAGCCTCCGCCCGCGCGCCGGCGGCAGGTGGCGAGCAGCACCGCGCGCCTCGGGCGCTTGCGGCGCAGCCAAGCGAGAAATCGCCGGCGCTCCGAATCGCTTTTCAACCAGTCCAGGCGCAGTTCGACGGTGGGCGTTTCGCGCAAGGCGCGGCGGAGTTGCGCGGCCGCTTCCCGCGCGGACGCCGCCGCGACCACGGCGCAAATGCGCTCCACACCCCTGCCAAATGGTCCCATTCCTATCCCTTTGGTCCCATTCTTATCCCTTGGGCTCTGGTGGCTTCCGGCCCATTTCCCGGCAAACGCTTGAAAATACGGCTTGTAGCATGCCGTATCAAAAGTGTAAAGCCAACCTGGCCAATTTGTTGACGCCCGGCCGGGTGCTTGCTACTTTGACCATGGGACTTCTTTCGCCACGACCCTCAGGGCGTGATTTCAAGGAGCATTTTCAATGCGCGCTAATCTAGCTGCCTTGTGCCTGGCTGCCTTCGCGGGCGCGGGAGTTTGCTACGGCCAATCGGCTCCAGCTACCGCCGTATCTACTTTGCAGCCTGGGTATTCAGCGGTTTATTGCTCGGGCTTTGTGAAGGACACGAAACTGCCGGAGGATATCCGCGTGGTTTCGGGAGAACAGGCAGGCTACAAAATAATCTGGGCGCAACGCGAAAAGGTGTACCTCAACCGAGGGAACAACAACGGAGTGAGGATCGGCGACCGCTTCCTGGTAGTGCGCCAAACGGTAGACCCTGCTCGCGCGGAATGGTTCAAGGGACAAATGAAGATCGAAAGGGCCATGGGCATTTTGTATTCCGATATCGGGCAATTGCGGGTGGTAAGCGTGGAGTCAAAAACTTCCGTGGCGGAAATCGATTTTTCATGCGCCTACATGCAGCGCGGCGATATTGTGCGGCCGTTCGAAGAACGTGCCGCGCCTCCTTTCAAAGAGCTCGGACCGTTCGACCATTTCGGCGCAAGGCGTGAAAGTAGGCGATTACCTGCGCGTTTTCCGCTATCAAGGCAAAGACATTGAATACGCGCCGCAAACCAAGGGCTACGCGTATCAGATTTACGGCTTTGGGAGTTCCCCGACGCGGTATGAATGGAAAGACCTGCCGCGCGAAGTGTTGGGCGAAGGGATCGTGTTGAACGCCAGCCGAAACGCGGCGACGGTCTTCGTAACCTTCAGCTCCGTTGACATCTATGCCGGGGATAACGTCGAGATCGAATAAGATTCGCAACAAATTGCTCGATTGAAGGCCCGCCCGGCAACTCGGCGCGCCTTTTTCGCATAGGAGCGCGCTTCGACGCGATTACCGTATCTTTTCTTCGCCGGATGAGCTTGCCCGCGGAAACCCGTCCGAAAAAATCTCACAGGTAAAGCCGCAAATATTTGTGTCTGCTTCGCGCCAGGCATCGGGCGGCAGTTGGGCTTTGCGGCAGGTTTCCGCAAGGAATTGCTCGGCGCTGAGACGGTGCTCGACGGCGACCTGGGGGAGCAGCAGCCCGCGCTGACGCCCTCGTGAAATCAGCAGGCCGTGACGGCCAATTTCGATTTCTTCGAAGCGAATCGGAAGCGGCGGGGAGAGCAGCGATATTTCGATCTGGAGATCGCTAAGTTCGTCGGGGCGCACGGCTGGGAAGCGCGAATCTTGCAGGGCCGCGCTGGCGGCGGAGCGTACGACGCTGTCACCAAGCGGTTCCTCGGGCTCCACAACCCCAATGCAACCGCGTAACCGTTTGCCGATATGAAGAGTGACGAACACCCCGCGCCGCTGCGAGAAAATTCCGCTGGAGGGAATTTCCGCCAATATTTGGCCGCGTGAGACCGCATCAGTGACGGCTTGGCGCGCCAAGTGGAGCAAGGCCTGGCGCTCGCTTTCAGAGAGAGACGGCATCTCCCGTTTTCTTGCGGGCTTCCAGCATACGCAGTTTGCGCCGCTGCTTGATGCGGTCGTCGACGTGGCCCCAGAAGCGCAGGAAATACTGCGCGGCGGACACCAGCGCGCTGACCACTACCAGCCAGAGCAGAAAAAGGGCCAAGAGATTCAGAGAGGGATGCCGCGCTCCAGCGATGAGCACAGCCACGGCGCAAACCTGGAGAACCATTTTGGTCTTGCCAAGCACGGACGCTTCAATGGTGAAGCCTTCGGCGGAGGCTATGTTGCGCAGGCCCAGCACGGTGAATTCACGCCCGATGATGATGACCACCATCCAGGCGGGAACCAGGTGCATGTCCACGAGCGAAACGAAAGCGGCGGAGATGAGCAACTTGTCGGCGATGGGGTCGAGCAAGATGCCCAGGGTGGTGACCTGCAAGCGGCGGCGTGCGAAGTAGCCGTCGGCCCAATCGGTGGCGGCGGCGAGCAAAAGAATGGTCACGCCGAAAACTTCGAAGTGCATGTGAAAGCCCCAGAGCTCGACGTTGGGGCTGCGGGTCAGAAGCACGACGATTAGAACAGGAACGAAGAAAATCCGCAGCAACGTGAGTGTATTCGGAAGATTCATCAGGGCTTAGCGCCGGAAAAGCCGCACTTTGCGGTCAGTAACGAGCCGCGCCTCACTATAGACTTGGCTTGTGCAGGCGTCAACGGGTCGAAAATCGCGACGGGAAGGCCCGGAGCGGGTACCTTGTAATTAATACGTGGCGGCGAGGAGAAATGCGGGAATGCGAGGCTCGGTTGTAATGAATGTGCTGCAAACCTGTGCAAATGTTGGCGCTGCACGTTGCGGGGCTACGCTAAGGACGACGGCACACCACGTCAGGGGTTGCCAGGTAAGTCATTGTAAATATTTGAGTTAGAGCAACGACTCAACAAAATGGCGGTAAATTTCGCAGATGCTTGGAAATCCCACATTTTACAGGACTTCCAGTTTCCACAGAAATTTCCACAGTGTGAGGTTGAGGCTAGAACCTTGGAGTTCGCGAGCCAGAGGCTTCGATTCCCTCCGAAAATGCACCGACACCATCGTCTAACTCCTGAGTTACCCCAGCGCCGCGGGATGACGCGATTTAGATCGCGCGCAGGCCACGCAAAACTCGCGCTGGGAGGAAAAACAGCGCGGCAAGCAATGCAAACACGCCATGCACCGCGATGCCAAGGATGCGGAACGGCAGCGTGATGAGCCAGACGATGGGGAAGAGCACGACCGCCAGCAGAGCCAGAGGCCAGCACAGGATGAACAAGATGCACCAGAGGAAAAATGCGGCCATGTTCGACCTCCTGATAGAGATTACGTACGCAAGGCGCGAGAAGTTCCACCCGCAGCATACTGGTTCAAACGCAAGCGCTTGGCGATGGAGGCGGGGACTTCGGCATCCATCGTCATGTGCGAATCTTCCACCGCGGAGTGTAACACGCGGCCCAGCGCGTGAATAAGCGCCAGCGTGCGGCCCTCGGCGAGCGGCAGGCGCAGGGACAAGGTGACGACGGGATCGATGGGCAGGGCGGCGTCGATATGCCGGAGCAGATCATCGATGCCTTGTCCGGTCAGGGCGGAAACAAGAACGGGGCCGGCTTCACCAGAGCGCGCCAAACCGCGATTTAAAGTTGCATGCTGCTCGGAGTTGAGCAGATCGACTTTGTTCAGGACGCGCAGCTTGGGGCGATCCGCTACGCCAAGCTCCTGCAAAATTTTGTCGACCTCTTCGTCCAGCTCGTCGTGATGCGGATTGGCGACGTCGCTGACGTGAAGAATCAGTGCGGCTTCCTGCACTTCTTCCAGCGTCGCGCGAAAGGCTGTGAGCAGGCCCTTGGGCAGATCGCGGATGAAACCGACGGTGTCCGAAACGCCAACCAAGGCGATGGTGCCGAGGGGGACGGCGTTGCGCGCTTCCCGTCGCAAGGCGCGTTGTTTGCGCACTTCTTCGATGCTGGCCTGAATTTTGCTGACCCGATCCCGGATGCGGCGGCGGTCGGTTTCGAGTTTCTTTTCGCCCGGGCCGCGTACGCCGATGCGTCCAGCGCCTCCGCCCGCTCCACCCGCGCCGCCACCTCCGCTCTTGCCTCCGAGGCGAGACATGGTTGTGCCGCGGCCAGTCAGGCGAGGCAGAAGATAGTTCAACTGCGCCAGTTCTACTTGCAACTGGCCTTCGCGGCTGCGTGCGTGGCGGGCAAAAATGTCCAGAATGAGCTGCGTGCGATCGATGACACGGCGTTCAGTAGCCGTTTCAATATTGCGTTGCTGCACCGGCGACAGATTCCCGTCGAAAATGATCAGCGGGGCCTTGTGCGCAGTTGCTTCCGCGCGAATCTCGTCCAGCTTGCCGCGGCCGACGAGCGTCGCGGGATCAGCAGACTCGCGTACTTGGTATACCGTGCCGGCGACTTCCGCGCCGGCGCTGCGCGCCAGCTCCACTAATTCCGCGAGTGATTCGCGGCCTTGCTCGCCCGCGGGCATGCCCGGCACTCGCCGCGCGCGCTTCCACGTCACGCCAACGAGTAGGGCGCGCTCCGAAGCCGAAGTTACGTGCTGAGTCTTCATACTCGAGAGAGAGGGACAGTCATAGTGTGGAAGGGGCGGTTCGTGCGAATGGTTACACCGTGTGCGACGTGTGAGGTCCCAGAAACAAATTATACTCTCCTTGCCTCCGCGCCGCGACCTTGAATGACGCCCTGCCCGCGCAGCCATTGCACCGCCTCTGCTTGCAGGAGCGGATTGTCTCCGAATCCTGCGAGCCAATGCACAGAGTGTTCGCGGCGAAACCAGGTGAGCTGTCGCTTCGCATAGCGACGGGTGGCTTGCTGAATCGCGGCGCGAGCCTCGTCCACCGTGAGCCGGCCTTGCAAGACGGCGCGCAATTCGCGATAGCCGATAAAGTCGAACGCCTTGGCGTCTTCGGACAACTCAGCGGCCAGCAAAGAACGAACCTCTTCGAGCCAGCCGTTTGCGAGCATGGCGTCCATTCTGGAGTGAATGCGGTTGTACAAAGCATCGCGGTCTGGGGCGAGTCCAATTTTCAACGCGCGCCAACCCTGCAATGGAGCGCGGCCGCTTCGGTGCAATTCAGTAAGCGGAATTTTAGCGAGAAGGCAAACCTCAACGGCGCGAATTAGCTTTTGCTCGTCGGCTGCGGAAATTTTTTGCGCAGCTTTGGCATCGAGGCGCGACAGAATCCTGTGCAAGTGCCCGGGACCATGCTCCTGCGCGCTGTGCCGCAATCTTTCGCGAAGCTCTTCCGAGCGCTGCGGGACTTCCGCGAGGCCTTCCAGCAAGGCGCGCAGATATAGACCTGTACCGACGGTGAAAACCGGGAGGCGCGCGCGGCCGCGCAGATCCGCGAGAACCGCGAGCGCCATTTGCCGATAGCCTCCCGCCGTTGCCGCGTCTTGTGGGCCGAGCACATCAAGCAGGTGATGAGGCACTCGGCGGCGCTCGGATTGCGCGGGCTTGGCCGTGCCGATGTCAAACCCGCGATAGAGCTGCGTGGAATCGCACGCGACAACTTCGCCGCCAAGCTGTTCCGCCAGCCAAACTCCCAGCGCTGATTTCCCCGAAGCCGTTGGACCGACGACGGCGACGAGCGGCAGTCTCGAATTCTCTGAGTTCATCGAAAGAGGAGATGACGCGCGCGCACGAACAGAAAGATAAGCACAAATAGCGCGAGCAGAATGCTGCCTAACACCTGTTGGCGCGCGGGTTTCACTAGTGTGAGTAATCCGGCTGCAAATTATAGTAGTACGTAAATCGCAGCTCGATATAGGGGCCGCTGAAAGCCGGCGGCAGGGGCTCAAACGGGTTCGAGGTGCGGATCGACGAGATGGCCGCGCGATCGAGCGGCTCTTTCCCGGAGCCAAATACCTTTACAGGCTCCCCATCCGGCACTCCACCGTTTTTCATGATCCTAAATTGCAAGGACACCACGCCCTTGTCGCCCAACTCCACCGAGGCCGGCATCACCGCGAACCAATTGCGCTTGACGCTCTGATACACGCGCGCGAGGTAGTCGTTGAAATCGACGCCCTCGGTCGGCGTGAGCATTTCGATGCCTGCTCCAACGCTGCCTCGTCCTCCGCCTCCCGGCGCGCCGCGAGTAGGGATTGGCCCGCCGCCGCCGATAGGACGCGGGGCGTTCATCTTGGCGGCATCGCGCATGGAATCCTGAATCGCGCGCCCGGGAGAATTTTTCGGCAGCAGCAGGCTGTTCGGCTTGGGCTGCTCCTCCGGAGTCTCCAGCTTCAACGGCTGCTTGGGCGCATCCGTTTTGGGAGTGGGCGTCGTGGTGTCCGGCGGCGTGACATTAGGCTTCGGCACCGGGGCGCTCGGCAGTTCCTTCACCACGCGCTCCGGTTCTTTCGGAGTAGGCGGTGCCGGCGTCGGCTCCGGCGGCGCCACCTTGCGGATTATGCGCGGGTCCACCTTCATGGTCTCGGCTGGCTGTTCGCGACGTGGCGTGGGCCGCGCCGTTTCGAAAGCGCCGGGCGGCAGCAGGATAGTCATCTGCCGGCGCGCGAGATCAAGCTCGTCCTGCGTCTTCGGGCGCGCCGGAAAAACTTTGGGTTCGACGATAATGGCCAGAATCAGCAGGATGTGAAAGACCACCGAGGAAATGTTTCTGGCCAGATCGGACTTGGCGCGGTCTTCCGTGCGCGTCTCGGTAAGCAGATTGACCTCGCCGGTCAGGAAAATATCGGGGTCGACGATCTCCGCCGGAAGAATGTTTTCCGAGGGAGCGATGATCTCCGGTGGCGCCGCTCCCTGCGGCACGGTAACGCGCTCGTCCATGTCCGTCGGCTGCGACGGCAGGTTGCTTGGCTCTTCGACGGCGAAGTCTTCGCGCCTGATGCCGCGCGGAACGACGGTGCGCGCAGCAATGGACTCCAGCGGCAAAGACGAAGGAATGTTCGTGCGTCCGTCCAAAGGAACGATTGGCAGCATCGCTGGGACGAGCGTGCGCTCATCCAGCGTGGAAGGGCGCCGCCGCGTTGTAGGAGCGTCCACGGCAGGCGGACGGGCATTCAAGGGAACCAGGAGGCGAGGGATCATTTTTCCGTTTTCTGTGCCGCGGCGAACGCTACCAGTTGGACGCGCTCGCCATGCTCCTGGATGCTCGCCATTACACGCCCGGCAAGCTCCAGGGCGGCGCGGCCTGCCTCGCCGTTGACGCGCGGCTCGCTGCGCGTACGCACCGCGTCTACGAAAGACTCCAGTTCGGCGCGCAGCGGCTCGAGTGTGGGCGCGGGTAGCTTCTCATACGCGAATTCCGGCTGCGGGGCCGCTTTTTTCGCGGTGACGCGCAGGGCGTCGCGCCTCGCGTAATCGAGCGAAATATATTCGTGCTGCTGAAAAAAGCGCACCTTGCGCACGCGCTCGGTCGAAACGCGGCTCGCGGTCACATTGGCGACCGCGCCCCCCGCGAATTCCAGGCGGGCGTGCGCGATGTCCACTTTGTCCGTGAGCACAGGAATTCCCACCGCCTTCACTTCACTAACCGGCTGCTTGACGAGCGCGAGCAGGATGTCAAGGTCATGGATCATCAAGTCGTAGATCACGTCGACATCGAGGCTGCGCG
>WNFI01028395.1_pt1 | contig 10783 bp, 10 predicted proteins | sample 5400471 | NCBI WGS metagenome assembly WNFI01 (sample SAMN13153348, study PRJNA577476) | soil metagenome | isolation source: 100 cm saprolite on Douglas fir-dominated hillslope | place: USA:California | collected 2013-09-17 | reverse complement strand
GCCGCGCCGCCGAAGCAGCACAGCGTGTAGCCGGTGACGTCGTGGCCGCGCTGCACCGAGATGTGCTTGATCGCGTTCGCCATGTTGCCGACCGCGATCTGGATGAAGCCTGCGGCGACCTGCTCGGAAGAACGGCCGTCGGCGATTTGCGCAGTCAGTTCCAAAAACCTGGATTTCACGCTTTCAGAATCCAAAGGCTGATTCCCGTCAGCGCCGAAAACCTGCGGGAAATATTTAGGCTGAATCTTGCCGAGCATCACGTTCGCGTCGGTGACGGTGAGCGGGCCGCCGCGCCGGTAACAAGCAGGACCCGGATTCGCCCCGGCCGAATCCGGGCCCACACGATAGCGGGCACCGTCGAAGTGCAGGACCGAGCCGCCGCCGGCGGCGACGCTGTGGATACTCATCATCGGCGCGCGCATCCGCACGCCGGCGACCCGGGTCTCGAATTCGCGCTCGAACTCGCCGGCGTAATGCGACACGTCGGTGGACGTGCCGCCCATGTCGAAGCCGATGATGTGGTCGAATCCCGCGGCGAGGGAGGTCCGAACCGCGCCGACGATGCCGCCCGCCGGGCCCGACAGGATCGCATCCTTGCCCTGGAAGCGGCGCGCGTCGGTGAGGCCGCCGTTCGACTGCATGAACAAGAGCCGCACGCCTTCGAGGTCGGCGGCGACCTGGTCGACGTAGCGCCTGAGGATCGGCGACAGGTAGGCGTCGACCACCGTCGTATCGCCGCGGCCGACCAGCTTCATCAGCGGGCTGACGCGATGCGATACCGAGATCTGCGTGAACCCGACTTGTCGGGCCAGCTCGGCCACCTGTCTTTCATGCTCCGGGAAGCGGTAGCCGTGCATGAAGACGATGGCGATCGAGCGGAATCCCTCGCCGTAGGCCTTTTCCAAGTCCTTCTGGGTTTGTCGAAAATCAAGTGGCAAAAGGACCTCTCCTCTCGCCCCGATTCTTTCCTCGACCTCAAAAACCCTCGCATAAAGCATCTCTGGCAGCACGATGTGCCGGTCGAAGAGCCGCGGGCGGTTCTGGTAGGCGATGCGCAGCGCATCGCGGAAGCCGCGCGTGATGAAGAGCACGGTGCGCTCGCCTTTGCGCTCGAGCAGCGCGTTGGTGGCGACGGTGGTGCCCATCTTTACCGCTTCGATCTCGCCCGCTGGGATCGGTTGACCTTCGCTCAAATTAAAGATCTTTCGGATACCGGCGAGGGCCGCATCCCGGTAGCGCCCGGGATTCTCGGACAGCAGCTTGTGGGTGGCGATCGAGCCGTCCGGCCGGCGGGCAACGATGTCGGTGAAGGTCCCGCCGCGGTCGATCCAGAACTGCCAGCGGCCGGAGTTGCGTGGCTCAACCATTACAATCGCATCCTAACTTGGAAAGCGTAGAGTCGGTCGTCATCGGCGCGGGCGTGGTCGGCCTCGCGGTGGCGCGCGCACTCGCAATGGCCGGCCGCGAAGTGATCATCCTCGAGGCCGAGGACGCGATCGGCACGCACACCAGCTCGCGCAACTCGGAAGTCATCCATGCCGGAATCTATTATCCGGAAGGCAGCGTCAAGGCGACGAGCTGCGTGGAAGGAAAACGACTTCTTTACGAGTACTGCGTCGCGCACGGCGTCCCGCACCGGCGCAGCGGCAAGCTGATCGTCGCCACCGACGAAAAACAGCTGCCGGAGCTGCAGGAAATCCAGAAGAAGGCGCACGCCAATGGCGTCACCGACGTGGTGTGGATGACGCGCGAGCAGGCGCTCGCGCTCGAGCCCGAGCTGCTCTGCGTCGCCGCGCTCTACTCGCCCTCGACCGGCATCATCGACAGCCACGCGCTGATGCTCGCGTACCTCGGCGATGCCGAGGCGCACGGGGCGATGCTCGCGCTGAAGAGTCCCTTGGAAAAAGCCGAAGTTGTTTCCGACGGAATCGTTTTGCGAGCAGGGGATGAAGAGGTAAAGACCAGGCTCCTCGTCAACAGCGCGGGACTGAAAGCCCCGAGCGTGGCGCATAGCATCGAGGGCTACCCGCCTCAGCTCGCGCCGGGCGAGTTCTACGCGAAGGGCAATTACTACTCGCTCGCGCGCCGCGCACCGTTTTCGCGCCTCATCTACCCGGTGCCCGAGCCCGGCGGCCTCGGCGTGCACGTGACGCTCGACCTTGCCGGCCAGGCCCGCTTCGGCCCCGACGTCGAATGGGTCGAGCGCATCGGCTATGACGTCGACCCGCGTCGTGCCGAGCGCTTCTATGCCGCGATCCGGCGCTACTGGCCCGCGCTTCCCGACGGCGCGCTGCTGCCGGGCTACTCGGGCATCCGGCCGAAGACCGCGGGACCGAGCGAGCCTGCAGCCGATTTCCGCATCCAGGGACCGCGCGAGCACGGCGTGCGCGGGCTGGTGCATCTGTTCGGCATCGAGTCGCCCGGCCTCACGGCGTCGCTCGCCCTCGCCGACGCGGTGCTGCTAACATTGAACTGACAGGAGGAAATGCGATGAAAAGGAGAATCCCTTTCGCGCTGGCCGCCGCGGCGCTGATCGGCGGCGCCCAGGCGCAAACCAAGTGGGACATGCCGACGCCGTATTCCGACGGCGAGTTCCATACCCGCAACGTGCGCGCCTTCGTCGAGGACGTGAAGAAAGCCACCGACGGCGCGCTCGACATCAACGTGCATTCCAACGGCTCGCTGATCAAGCATCCGGACATCCTGCGGGCGGTTTCGACCGGCCAGGTGAATATCGCCGAGTTCCTGCTCTCGCAGTTCGGTAACGAGGACCCGGTGTTCGAAGCCGACAACATCCCGTTCCTGGCCGCCGGGTACGATGACGCCTGGAAGCTCTACCAGGCGCAGAAGCCGTGGCTAGAAAAAAAACTGGAGGGCCGCGGCCTGAAGCTGCTCTACTCGGTCGCCTGGCCCGGCCAGGGCATCTACACCAAGGAGCCGCTCAAGAGCGTCGCCGATCTCAAGGGCACGAAGTTCCGCACCTACAGCCCGCTCACCGCCCGCCTCGCCGAGCTTCTCGGCGCCAGTCCGACGGTGGTGCAGGTTCCGGACGTCCCGCAGTTGTTCGCGACCGGGGGCATCCAGGCGATGATCACCTCGTCGGCGACCGGCACGGCGACCAAGGCCTGGGAATTCGTGAAGAACTACTACAACACCAGCGCGTTCCATCCCAAGAATGCGGTGGTGATCAATGCGCGCAGCTTCTCACGCCTGCCGGACGCGCAGAAAAAGGCCCTGACCTACGCCGCGTCGACGGCCGAGACGCGCGGCTGGGCGATGTCCAGGGTGCGCCAGCTCGAGGCCAATGAAATGCTGACGAAGAACGGCATGACCATCCACGAGCCCGACGCAGGCATGCAAGCCGCCTTCGGCAAGGTCGGCAGCCAGATCCTCGACGAGTGGCTGAAGAAATCCGGCGCCGAGGGCCAGGCGCTCATCAAGTCGTACCGAGGAAAATAAGTTTTGAGGCGGTTCCTGGACCGCCTCTACTACGCAAGCGGAGCCTTCGCGGCGCTCTGCATTGCGTCGATCTTCGTGCTCATGCTCGCCCAGTCCTTCGGGCGCGAGGCGGGCATCCTGATCCGCGGCGCGGAGGACATCGTCGCCTGGCTGTGCGCCGGGTCCGCCTTCTTCGCCCTCGGCCATACCTTCCGCCACGGCGAGCTGGTGCGCGTCGGGCTCTGGCTGGACATGCTCGGCACGCGCGGCCGCCGGAGCGCCGAGCTCTTTTCGCTCGCGAGCACCGCGCTCTTCGTCGTCTACATGCTCTGGGCGATCGCGCGCTTCGTCTATGACAGCTGGCAATTCAAGGAGGTGGCGCAGGGCCTGATCCGGCTCCCGATCTGGATCCCGCAGCTGAGCCTCCTGCTCGGCGTAACGATCTTTTTCATTGCCGTCATCGACGAATTGATGGCGGTGATCAAAAAGCAAAAGCCTGCCTGCAGTTTTTCACCAGCACGCCGCCCGACGTGAACCTGTTCCAGTCGTTCTGGGGATCGAGCGCCTCGTGGACGCTGGCCGCGCTGCCGATGTTCGTCTGGATGGGCGAGATCCTCTATCGCACCAAGCTCTCCGACGAGATGTTCGAGGGGCTTTCGCCGTGGCTGGGCTGGCTCCCTGGACGACTGATGCACGTGAACATCCTCGGCTGCGCGATCTTCGGCACCGTGTCCGGGTCTTCGGCCGCCACCTGCGCCACCATCGCCAAGGTCGCGCTGCCCGAGCTCAAGCGCCGCGGCTACGACGAGAAGACCTGCCTCGGCTCGCTCGCGGCCGCCGGCACGCTCGGCATCCTGCTGCCGCCGTCGATCATCATGGTGGTGTACGCGGTCGCCGCCGAGGTGTCGATCATCAAGGTGTTCCTCGCCGGCTTCATCCCGGGCTTCGTGCTGACCGCGCTGTTTTCCGGGTACATCGTCATCTGGGCGCTCATGAATCCCGAAAAGACCCCGCCGGATGAAATAAGAACCTCCCTCAAGGAGAAACTATACAGAGCGCGACATCTCGTCCCGTGCCTCGCGCTGATCGTGTTCATCGTCTGGGTGATGGTGATCGGCTGGGCGACCGCCACCGAGGCGGCGGCCTACGGCGTGCTCGGGGCGCTCGCGATCGCCTGGTGGTCGGGCGGGCTCAACCGCCGGACGTTCTGGGAGAGCCTGATGGGCGCGACGCGCCTGTCCTGCATGATCATGTTCATCCTCGCCGGCGCGAGCTTTCTTTCGTCGTGCATGGCGTTCACCGGCATTCCCCGCGCGCTCGCCGAGTGGGTGGCATCGCTCGAGCCCCACAAGTACACGCTGATCGCGGTCCTTGCCGGGATCTACATCCTGCTTGGCACCGCGCTCGACGGCATCTCGATGATCGTGCTGACCACCTCGATCGTCATTCCGATGGTCGAGAAGGCGGGCTTCGACCTGGTGTGGTTCGGCATCTTCATCGTGCTGCTGGTGGAGATCGCCGAGCTGACGCCGCCGCTCGGCTTCAACATCTTCGTGCTGCAGACGATGACCGGCCGCGACAGCAACTACGTCGCGCTCGCTTCCCTGCCCTTCTTTTTCATGATGGTGCTGTGCATCGCGCTGATCACCGTGTTCCCCGAGCTGGCCACCTGGCTGCCCGACGCGCTGGTCGGCGTGACCAAGAAGTGACGCTCCGCGCCCGAGCGCTGTGCTTACAATGACGCCGTGTCCGACCCGATCTATCTTTGCGCCGACATCCGCCGCATCGAGCAGGCCGCAGGCGAAGTGACACCGGCGCTGATGGAGCGCGCCGGAGCCGCCGCCGCCGACGCTGCGGCGCGCCTTGCTCCGGACACGAGCAAGGACATCCTCGTCCTCGCCGGGCCCGGCAACAACGGCGGCGATGCGAAAATCTGCGCCGAGCGCCTGCGCGAGCGGTTTTTCCGCGTCACCGTGGCCCAGGTCGCGGATCCTGCGACGCTGCCGGGCGACAAACGCTGGGCGCTGATCGTCGACGGCCTGTTCGGCGTCGGGCTGAAGCGCCCGATCACGGGCGAATTTGCAAGGCTGGTGGACTACGCGAACCAGCAGAGCTGCCCCATCCTCGCTCTCGATGTCCCGAGCGGCATCGATGCGGATACCGGGCGCGTGCTCGGCCACGCGGTGCGCGCCACGCACACCCTCACCTTCATTGCGCTCAAGCCGGGGCTGCTCACGCTCGATGGGCCCGATCACTGCGGCGAGATTCGCGTTGCGGAGCTCGGGCTGGAGGCCAGGCGCCTGGTGCAGCCTTCGGCCTGGCTGGCCAGCCCGGAGCTGTTTCGCCGCGTGCTCAGGCCGCGGCCGCGCAACTTCCATAAGGGCATGGCCGGGTCGCTGGCCATCCTCGGCGGCGCGGCAGGCATGACCGGCGCGGCCTTGCTCGCCGGAAGCGCAGCTTTGAAGCTCGGCGCTGGCCGGGTCTACGTCGGGCTGCTCGATCACCAGGCGCCCGGCGTCGACACCGACGCGCTGGAGCTCATGCTGCGCCACCCGGACGATGCGCTCGGCCAGGAGCTCGACGCGCTCGTCGCCGGGCCCGGCATCGGCGAGAGCGAGCGCGCCGAAACCCTGGTCGGCGCCGCGCTTGCCAGCGACATCCCATGCGTGCTCGATGCCGACGCGCTGAACCTGATGGCGGAGAGCGCCGACTTGCGCAATGCCTGCGCGAGGCGGCAAGCCGACACGCTGCTGACGCCGCACCCCGCCGAGGCGGCGCGGCTACTCAATACGAAAACCGCAGACATCCAGGCGGACCGCGTCGGCGCGGCGCGCCGCCTCTCGGAACAATTCAAGGCTCACGTCGTGCTGAAAGGCAACGGCAGCGTGATGGTGGCGCGCGACGGTCACTGGTTCATCAACGCTACAGGCAATCCCGGCATGGCGAGCGCCGGGATGGGCGACATCCTCGCGGGCCTGCTCGGCTCCCTGCTTGCGCAGCGCTACCCGGGCGAAGCGGCGCTCGTGCTCGGCGTGCATCTGCACGGCGCCGCCGCCGACGAGCTCGCGTGCACCGGCAACGGGCCGGTCGGCCTTACGGCGAGCGAGCTGATCGAGCCGGCGCGCAAGCTCTGGAACGCCTGGCTCGGCCAGTCGAACCAGCGCTAGCAAGCGCAAGTCACCGTCAGAACCGGATGCTGGCCTTGATGCTGTAGGCGGTAACGTCGCCCGTCTTGTCGGCCTCGAGGTTGACGTTCATCACGAGGAACTTGGTGCCGACGCCGACGAAGCCCTTGTTGAGGCCGAATTTCTCGCCATGCAGCGACGCGACGCCCTTCGGATCGCTGTTGACCCAGACCCTGCCGATTCCGGCATAGGGCGTGAGGAAGGCGAAACCCTTGGAGATCGAGAGATCGATGCCGCGCGTGTCCAGCGAGAGCTGGCCGACGCCGGAGAGCTTCGTCAGGCTGCCGCGCACGCCGATCGCCGGCGCGACCGCGTCGCCCTCGATGATGGCGTAGCGCAGCTCGCCGCCGTAGTACCGGATATTGCTGCTCGGGATCGATGCATACATGACGCCGACGTCGAACCCCGCGGGCAGGCCCTTGTGCAGGCGCAGGGTCGGAATGGGAAGCGTCGTGTGGACGTTGTCCGAGCTGGCACGTTCTAGCACGGTGGTGTTGTGCAGCCGCGCACCGGTCAGCGCGAAGCCGACATCGAAGCCGGTGACCCCGAGCGGCGCTGTCGGGGTCTGCGGGTGATAGCTGAGCGCACCGCCGAGGTCCTCGGAGAGCAGGCGAAACTCCTGCTGCGCGAGGTTCTGGATGCGGTCGATGGTCTGCGCCCAGGCGGGCGCCGCGGCGAGCAGTCCTGCGAGAAGCGCGACCTTGCAGAGGTTCATTGTGTTCTCCGTTCCAGAAACTCGAGCACCGCGACCTCGTCGCGCCGTAACGCGGCGCCGGGATGCGTGCGGCGCGTGCCGAGGCGCACCGGCGGCGGCCTCGGCACCGTCTCGCCCATCATATAAGCGTCGAGCAGCACAGGATGTATGTAATATTTCCTGCATACCGCGCGAGTGTTGCCTAGGCGCGTCGCGACCGCGTCGATCACCCGGGTGATGTTGCGGTCGGCTTCGCGACGGCTCGCGGCCACGCCCGTGCGCCGCAGCTCGACCGCGGCAAGCATCGTGCCGCCCCAGGTTCGGAAGTCCTTCGCGCTGACGTCGCGCCCGGTGAGCTCGCGCAGGTAGGCATTGACGTCGTCGGAGGTGATCGACTGGCGCTTGCCGGCGGCGTCGAGGTACTGGAACAGCTCCTCGCCGGGCAGGTCGCGGCAGCGCTGGATGATGTGCGCGAGCCGCGGCTCGGAGAGCGCGACGATGTGCTCGACGCCGCTCTTGCCGCGGAAGCTGAAGCGCAGCGTCGCGCCGTCGACCTGCACGTGGCGGCGGCGCAGCGTGGTCAGGCCGTACGAGCGGTTGGAGCGCACGTATTCATCGTTGCCGACGCGGATCAGCGTCTTGTCGAGGAGCGTGACGACCGTGGCGAGGAGCTGCCGCCGGCTCAAGGCCGCCGCGCGCAGATCGCGCTCGAGGCGCTCGCGCAGGATCGGCAGCACTTCGCTGAACTCCAGCATGCGGCGGAATTTCGACTGGTCGCGCGCGTCGCGGTAGGAAGGGTGATAGCGATACTGCTTTCGCCCGCGCGCATCGCGCGCCGTGGCCTGGATGTGGCCGTCCGCATCCGGGCAGATCCACACATCGGTCCACCCCGGCGGGATCGCCAAGGCGTTCAGCCGTTTTCGGACCTGGTCATCGGTGATTCTGCTGCCGTCGGGCGCGTAGTAGGCCCAGCCGCCGCCGACGCGCCGGCGCCGGATGCCCCTGATGCCATCCGTGACGTAGCGCAGGCCGGCTTTTTTTGCCGCCCGGCGGTGCTCATGGATCGCAGCGATAGAACGCCTCCCTGCGGCTGAGTTCCTCTTTCGTTGCCTGGCGGACCGCCGTAATGGTACAAAAAAAACGCAGCGCCATTCCCGCGAGCGGATGGTTGGCGTCGAGCACCACCTTCACGCCGGCGAGGTCGGTGACGGTATACCGGCGCGGCGCGCCGCCTTCGAACGCGTCCTCGACCTCCATGCCGATTCCGAGACCCGCGCCGTAGCGCGCCGCCGTCTCGACGCGCAGCAGGCTGGCGTCGTATTCGCCAAACGCCTGCTCGGGCTCGAGCTGCACTTTGATCGATTCGCCTGGATGCTTGCCTTCGAGCATCGCCTCGAGCGCCTCGAGCAGGCCGCCATAGCCGCCGTGCAGATAAGTCACCGGCTCGGAACCAGCCTGCAGCAGCGCGCCTTGCGCGTCGTACAGCTCGAGCTTCAGGGAAACGACGGTGTCCGGGCCGACCGCGACCGGACTCACACGCGCAGGCGCTTCACCAGGCCGTAGACCTCGGCGGCGTGGCCGCGCGGCTTGACGTCGTAGGCGGCATGGCGGATGACGCCCTTCTTGTCGATGACGAAGGTGGAGCGGATCAGGCACTCGCGCCGCGCCCCGTCCTCGCTCTGCTTTTCCTGCAGCACCCCGTATTTCCGGCACACCTCGCCCTCGGGATCGGAGAGCAGCGCGATGGTGACGCCGTGCTTGTCGCGGAAATCGGCGTGGGTGAGGCAGTCATCGCGCGACACGCCGAGGACCACGCAGTCGAACTTGCCGAACTGGTCCTCGTGGTCGGAGAAATCGGTGGTCACGATGGTGCAGCCGGGCGTGCCGTCGCGCGGGTAGAAATAGATCACCACATGCTTCTTGCCGCGGAACGCCTGCAGGCTCACCGTCTGCATGTCGGCGTCGGGAAGCGCGAAAGACGGCGCGGGTTGTCCTGGTTGCAGCATGTGCGCCGATTCTATTCCAAATCATTTTTCATTTGACAACTGCTCGCTGCGCGCTTGTCGCGCAATCGCGACAAGGCCGCGCTCCTATAATTCCTGGATGACGCTACGTTTGCTGGGCGGCTTGACGCCGCGCACTTTCCTGCGCCGCTATTGGCAGAAGCGCCCGCTTTTCGTGCGCGGCGCATTGCCGGCATTCCGGGGCGTGGTCGACGAGCGTGCGCTTACCGCACTGGCCGCGCGCCATGACGTTGAATCCCGTCTGGTGGAACGCTCGGGCAGGCGGTGGACTACGGCGTACGGGCCTTTCAAAAGCATTTCCCTCAAAAAGACAAATTCGACCCTGCTCGTCAGCGGTGTGAATCTTCACGTCGAGGCCGCGGATCAGTTGCTGCGCCGCTTCGAGTTCGTGCCGCAGGCGCGGCTCGACGACGTGATGGTGAGCTTCGCCACCCGGGGCGGCGGGGTCGGTGCGCACGTCGATTCATACGACGTATTTCTTCTGCAGGGAACCGGGCGCCGGCATTGGCGGGTTTGGGGTGCGGACAAAAAAGCCTTTGAATATCTGGCCGAGACAGGCGATTTGCTTTACCTGCCCCCCGGCTGGCGCCATGACGGCGTCGCCCTCGGGCGCTGCTTCACCTATTCGATCGGCTTCCGGGCGCCGCGCGGCGCGAAGCTCGGCGCCGCGTTCCTCGACTGGCTGCACGAGCGCGGCCTGCCTGACGCCGCCTACCGGGACCCGCGCCTGGAGCCCACCTCCCGTCCGGCGCAGATCCCGCGCGAGATGATTCGCTTTGCGGAAACCATAGTGAAAAAAATAAAGCGTTCGCGAACGGACGCCTCGGCAGTGCTCGGCCAGTACCTCACCACGCCGAAACCGCATGTGGTGTTCAGGCCGGGACGCTTTCAACGCCCGCTGGCGCGCGCCGCAGTGCAGCTCGATCCGAAGACGCAGCTGCTCTATTCCGGCAACCGCTTCTATCTCAACGGCGAATGTATTACGGTCGGTAAAAAGGACAGCGCATTGCTGAGGGAGCTCGCCGACCGGCGGCAGTTGCCCGGCGCGCGCCTGGCGCGGGCGCCGCTTGCCGACCTGGTCTACGATTGGCACCGGGCTGGCTACGTGCGGCTGAAGGCGGTGACATGAGCGAGACCGTTTACGAGCGCTTCGAGACCAACGCCGATTTCCAGGCGGCGGTCGACCGCCTGCTGCAGCAGCCGGGGCGGGAGCTGCGCATCTTCGATCCCGACGGCGCCGGGCTGCGGCTGAACGATCCGCAGCGCCTCGCGCGCCTCGAGCGCTTCCTGATGTCCAGCCGCACGCGGCGCATCTACCTGGTGCTCCACCACAGCGACCACCTGACGCGCCAGTGCCCGCGCATGATGAGCCTCCTCGGGCGCTATTCGCACGCCATGCAGATCAACCGCACGCACGAGGAGATCCGCGAGCTGCAGGACGC
>WNFI01681616.1_pt1 | contig 10784 bp, 8 predicted proteins | sample 5400471 | NCBI WGS metagenome assembly WNFI01 (sample SAMN13153348, study PRJNA577476) | soil metagenome | isolation source: 100 cm saprolite on Douglas fir-dominated hillslope | place: USA:California | collected 2013-09-17 | reverse complement strand
CATTTGCCGGAGTAATCTGGTTGAGCAGACTATGACGCTGGCTCAGGGGGGTTCCGGAGTAGGTTAGCCAGTTTTCAGGCTCCTTGTTGGCATCAAGGATTCGCTCGAACGAGACTTGGGCCAGCGAAGTGGGCTCCCAGAAAAAACTCGCCACTGCAATTAGCAGCAGCCTTCGTGCATTCATCGACTGCCCATTCCTTTCAGAGAAACCAAATAGCTGACAAGGTCTGCGAGTTCTTGTGGATTAAGTTTTCCTTGGTAGGATGGCATCGCTGATTTGTCGAGGAAGACGTACTCCTTCAGATTTGACTTTTCGAACGAACGCAACCTCTCCTGGGAATCCATAAGCTGCACCGTGAAAGTATCCTGGTTAAGCAATCTTCCCGTAATCGTGACATTATCCTGGATGACCACGCGAACGAAGCGGTTGTGAGGAAGTATTTCAGCGTCGGGTTCGAGAATAGAGCGTTCCAGTTCGGCTAATCGCCGGACCGACCCGATCTCCGTAAGGTCCGGGCCGACCCGTGAACCCTTGCCCTTGATGCGATGGCATTCGAGGCACCTACCATTACCTTCGAAGATCGTCTTGCCACGCACGGCATCGCCTGGGGCAGACGTGGTCTGGGCAGTGCCTGCGAGATAACGCAAGTAAGCGGCCAGCATCCTGATCTCGACCTCCGTAAGCTCATTCGAAAACCCAGGCATTGCCGTTCCCGGGATTCCAGCTTTGACGATCTCAAGAACATCACCATCAGACGATACGCGCCGGAACTTACCGCGTCCAAAATCGACTCCTGCGATTGCGTCTCCGTCCGGGCCATGACAAGGCGCGCAGTTAGCTACGAAGAGCTGTTTGCCTTCTTCGGATCCACTGCCAGTATGGGTTTGCTGGGCTACCAGCAGCGCACTTACAGCAAGAGCAAAGATACACGCGCTGATGCCCAACATACCTGTGCCGCCTCTGAGTCGATGATTCACGATGTGGTTCTAGCCCTCCCCTCGAGATAACCCGATTGCCGTCATTGACTTTAGCCACTCTCGCGATGTGCGGCGGCGTCTCTTTCAAAGGATTGAGAACTAAACCCGACTCCGCGGCGCCATTGGGCGATACCGGTGATCACCCTGCAGAATTCTGAAGCAATCTTCGACCAGTCGTAAGCTTTTGCCGCACGGCATGCCCTTCGTGAGAGGTCAGCCTGGTGGTCAGGATTGGACAAGAGTCTGACGACAGTCTGAGCGAATCTCGGAGCTGAATCCGCGAGTAGAAGATCTCGACCGTCCACGAAATTGAGCCCCTCAGCCCCCACTGAAGTTGACACAATAGGTTTGCCGCAGGCGGCGGCATCCAGGATCTTGAGTCGCGTGCCGCCGCCGTGGAGCAACGGCACGACCACAACAGAGGCTTGGTGAAAATATGGGCGCATGTCGGGCACAGGACCATGGATATACACGCTGTCGGATGCGAGTGCCTTAACCTCTGCCGTAGGATTCGCCCCAGCAATGTGGAATGTGGCGTATGGAACCTCAGCTCGGATCAGCGGCAATATCTCCCCAACGAAGTACCGGACTGCTTCTACGTTTGGCTCATAGTTCATCATCCCCGTGAATAGAAGGTACCCAGGCGTAACCGGAGCCTTTCCGATGGTCATCATGGCGGTATCTACGCCATTTGGTATCACTCTCAAGTGCTCTGTATTCAGAAAATGACGCGCTGCTTCAGCGTCTTGGTCCGAACAATAGAGGCAGAGCTGGCATGCACTACAAACGGTCCGCTCATAGGACTGCGTTCTCTCAAACTCTTTGACCGCATCGACCTGCTCACTACCAGATTTCTCTTGGGCGTGCCGCCAAGCCATCAGGGTATGGACATTGTGCATATCCAGAACCTTTGGGACGTCCGCACACAAGAAAGGCAAAAACCTTGCCATGAACGAGTGCTCGATCAGAATCAAATCGAACGATCTTGACATGAGCTCGGCCAGCACGCTCTCCATTGCCGCGGAGTTGTAATAGCTGACGAACCAAGGCTCGGCACTCTCATAGGCCAGATGACGGTACGCTGCCTGTGACACCGAGGGGCTACCTTCATGCATCTTGCGGTAGGGTTCTGAAGGCTCCCATGGGACGCATATGACTTCGACCGGTAAGGAGCAAATGATTGGCGAGTTCTGCGAGTCCCAACTGAAACCGACAAGAGTCATGTCATGCTCCGAAGAAAGGCCCCTGAGGAGGTGGTACGACCGAGATTGGGCACCCGTAATCGGCGGAAATGGGATCTCTGAATTCAGCATCAGGATGCGCATTCGGTCTCCTGGAATCTCTTATCGCCACAAAAGATACTGTCAACGCTCGACCGCGCCACAACGCGCCATCGTTTCCCGTCTCGTTTAAGGATGGTCGTCGCTTCAAGTAACCGCCCGTCGATGGTTTCGCGTAGCGAACGCCCACAGTTATAGGGATTGACGATGATACTTGCAAGGGCTGGATCGATCATGATTCCCTCGCAGGAATGACTGATGCCCGCGCATTCGAGGCCGAGTGGAGGAGGCCATCGTAGGCTTGCAGGTATTCATCCACCATCCTGACGTGGCCAAAGCGTTCCTTAGCACGTTCCCGGACGATTCTGCGGTCAAGCGCTAACGCGCGAGGCACAAACGAGGCCAGTGCTCGCATGGAGTCAGCGTAGAAGCCGGTCATTCCGAAATCGACTACCTCTTCCACCGAGCTTCTCTGAAACGCGATCACTGGCGTGCCGCATGCCATGGCTTCAATCATCACCAGACCGAAAGCTTCCTCGGCTTGGATAGGGAACAAAAGCGCCGCGGCATCTCTTAGCAAGGCGCACTTTTGCTTATGGTCGGCTTGTCCGATGTACACGACGTTGTCGCCGTCAATCAGAGGTTCTATTTTTTCGGTGAAGTAGAGTCGCTCCTGCTCATCGAATGGCTGTCCGGCCAGAACGATGGACATCCCGGTTTCGTTCGCTATCCGGATAGCATCGAGTGGCGATTTCCCCGCTCCCATTCGCCCTAGGAACGTAAGATATTTTCCGGGAGATGGGGAAAATTCATAGGAGTCAAAGTCACAGCCGTTGTTGATCACGTGAATGCCGCGGCGCCGCTGCTCAGGTACTCCAGCGATCTGCTGCCGACTAACGGCCGTAACCGCAGCATTCGCATAGCGTTCCAACAGCCAAATGGCATCGGGGGTTATAGGATTATGGAGCGTGTGCAGGATTGGTGTTCGCGAAAGGAATCCAAGGGGAATCGCGTAGCATCCCACGTGCGAGTGAATAATGTCGAACGAGTCGCTCGCGCGCAGCGCTTCGGCGATGTTACACGACTCGTAATACTCATACTCCCAAGCGCGGCCCCTTTCCATCGCTTCGATCATGTTCCATTCGCACAGGGCTTCGACTCTGGCCGTGGTGGCTGAGTCGCTAGAAGTAAAGACAGTAACTTGATGGCCCCGTCTGACCAATTCCTCCGCAAGTAAGTACACGATGAATTCCACGCCCCCCTGCGTAGCGGGAGCGACACGAGCCCACAATGGCGGAATCAGGGCCACTCGCAAGCGCCCAGATGCGTTCTCCGGGTTCATGGCGCAGCAGATCCGCTCTCGGAAGATACCAAGAGGCGCGGTAAGTCGGTGAACCGGCACAGTTCGATTCCCATTTCAATGAGGGCCGACCGGACTCTGGCGTCGCACAACGTTTTCACCTCTATTGCGCGCTCACCTGTGTACGTCGTATTCGGAAACTCTCCTTCACCCGGGTGACAGGCCAACTCCGTTACGCCCTGTGGTAGTTGCGTCAAGATTTCAATTAGCGCATCTGAGGTGATCCCCCCTGCATAGGGCGAGCCCTCGGCGGTTTGCCCGTAAAAGCGCCCGCAATAACGTATCTCCGGCGTGCAATCGCGTACTGGGGCCCTCAACTCCAGAGCGGCTTCGAGTACCACAGAGCGTGCCGGCTCGCGAAGATGCACGTGCTGGTGAGAATCAATGTGGTCGGGATCTCTGCCCGTCAGGTTTCGGAAAACGGCAATCTGGCGTAATGCCTCGCGACGCAACTCCGTCACTTCGTCGAGTGGTACCACATTATAGACAGGCGTCCAGTTCTCGTCCTTATAGGTCCATTCTCCGAAGTCAACGTGCAATCCCAGGCTAAGACCAGGACGATTTCTAGCGCACTCCGCGGCTTCGACGGCTGCCGGCCACCGTACCATCAAGCTGGCGCTGGTCACGATGCCGTGATCATGCGCATGGATCACGCCGCGATTTATCGCGGAGCTGTGGCCGAAATCATCGGCATTTACGATCAGGTATCTCTTGGCGGACAAATCTCACGCTCCCAAATCGTTTAGCAGTCTTGCCAACACGGTTTCGGCCTTGAAATATTCTTCGGCAATATCTCTGGCAGCGCGGCAGTGTCTCTCGTAATCGCACTCGATCACCTCAAAAGCAGTCTGGATCTCCTCCATCGTGTTGAAGGCGAACAGCCCCTCACCTGTAGGGAGGATCGTGCCAAAGCCGGTGTCCTGAGTGATTACTGGTCGGCCAGCGGCGAGATAACAGGCGCTGCGATCACTGAACCATCCAGTCTTCAGGCGCACGTTCGCATCCTTAGCCACAGTAAATTCGCCGCGCGATGACTGCAGATAATCCCTGTAGGAGCACACAGTGAGCGGATGAGAGTCCGTCAGACGCCAACCATTTGACTCCAGCACGTTTCTGTCTTCGGATGACAATTGGATTAAGCCGGTTGCAAGCTCCAGCGGCTGCGTCGTGCGTTTCGGCAGATCGATGAACTTTAAATACTCGCGATGCTTGCTCCAGTAATACGTGTTCCCCTCGAATACGGTGTCGCGACCGTCTTGTCTCCAGTTACCCACAGTCGTGAACTCCGTTTTGGTAGGCTGACCGGTCTGCCACAGATCAAGCACAACAGGCTGGCAGGTCTTTGCCCGGAGACGGGGCAAGGGCGGCAGGGAACAATCGAACGTGCCGATGTTCAGCCCAAACGTCACGACATCGTCATGCTCCTCGACCAGTGTGCAGACATCTTCGTCGCCCTGGGCGAACAGCACCTCGTGGATGACGGGGTCCGTGCACACGTACACGAGTCGCCCCACTTCTAGACCTTCTTCTGCCAGGCGCGTGGACCCAGTGATGCTCAAAACAACGTCAGCGTGCGCCAGCAATTCTTCCGCTGACTCTCGGTCCAAGCCAAACCATGATTTGTCCCCATAGCTTCTCCGATAAGCCCAACGGTCACTGAAGCCGAACATTTCGGCGACCTCCGCCAGATACGGTACTGCATATACCGAAGTGTTGACTCTCGTCTTTCGAATCGGATCATATGGCCACGAAGACGAGGTTTCGAAGTAGTAGGCATCGTGGCCGAGCCGTTGAAAGCCAACTGCGTATTGCATTGCTTGCCACGCAATTCCGGGGTAGGGCTCACACCCGATATTCCCCAGAACAACGATGCGAAGCGGCGTCACTTGAGCACGCCCGACTGCACGAGACGCCCGTGCTCCAGTTCCAACATCACATCGCAGGTTTCCAGCGTGCTCAGGCGGTGTGCGATCATGAATGTGGTGCGACCTCGCATGAGGCGCTCTGTTGCCTTCAGGATGGCTGCTTCAGTTTTCATGTCGACCGAACTAGTTGGCTCATCCAGGAGAAGAATGGGAGCATCTTTCAGGAACGCTCTGGCCAGCGAGATGCGCTGACGTTCTCCCCCAGAAAGGCGCGCCCCGCGCTCGCCGACTACGGTTTGGTACCCATTGGGTAATCCCATAATGAAATCGTGCGCGTCGGCCATCTTGGCCGCTTGAACAACGTCCTCCCCCATAGCCTCGGGTCGGGCGTAAGCTATGTTCTCGGTGATACTCGTCGAAAAGAGGACTGGTTCCTGGAGAACGATCGCGAACTGATTGCGCAGATCGGCCAGCCGGTAGTCGCGTAAATCCACCCCGTCCAGCAGAATCTGTCCGCTCGTGGGGTCGTAAAAGCGAGTTAACAGAGTGAGTAGAGTTGTCTTCCCGGCGCCTGTCTGGCCAAAGATGCCAACACGCGCTCCGCAGGGGACCTCGAAACAGATGTCTTGGAGGCCCGGATGGTCCTCCTCGTAAGAGAAAAAGACATGCTGGAATGCTACGCAACCGGAGGCCCGGGCCAGCGGCCGGGCGTTAGGGCGCTCGGGAACATCCGGCAGCTGATCCAGAACCGAAAAGGCCCGCTCTAAACCAACCCAGTGTGTTTGCAATGAGGTGGCCTTGCGGCCGATGGTTCTTAGCGGCGCGTAGAGTTGGCCGAGGTAGCTGACTACAAGCAGCAGGCTTCCCAAAGTCAGTGTACCTGCCCGAACGTGATAGACACCAATCCAGAGGACGCACGCGGTTCCGAGAGCCGTGGTCAAGCCCACAAGTAAACTGTAACTTCCGCCGAGCAAATCAAGTCGAATCCGAGCCCACATCCCCGCCCGGGATTTGTGGACGTAGCGGTCCTCCTCGTGCTTCTCTCTGCCGAATGCCTTAACGACCCGAACGGCTGAGAGAACCTCCTGCAGGACTCCCATCGCGCTGCTTTCGAGCTGCTTCACCTCCTTCGAACGCTTGCGAAACCGCGGCCGGTACGCCATGGAAAGCATGAAAAGGACAGGCGAAATGACCATCGCAACTAATGCCAACTGCGGATCGATACGAAACGTCACGTAGAACATAGCCAGCAGCGTGACTACCGAAGTGACAAACGGGCCTAGCCCATCGATGGTGAGATACTGCATCGACGCGGTGTCGTACTGTATGCGGTACACGGAGTCCGTCGAGCCCTTAACATCGTGATAACCAGGTGAAAGACGCTGCAAATGAGAGAAAAGGCGAGCTCGGAAATCCAGAAGCAATTTTTCTGCGGTCCAGGTTCGGAGAAATGAATTCGCAAGTGCGAAGAGGTTTTCGAGCGCGGCGATTCCTAGAAGCAGAACGACCGCGATAGCAACGACGGTGGCGGGTGATCGCGCAGCGGATGCGGGCAAAATGCGGTTAAGAAACCGTGGCAGAGTGTGCGTGCCGATAGCACTGTCTATTGCAATCTTCAGAGGCAGTGGCGCTAGCAGGCCCAGCGGAGTTGCCAGAAGGCCCAGAAGGAAAATGCCGACGACATGAACCCAGTAAGGTCGCGCCTGCTGCAGAAGCCTTCGAAACAGTGCCAGGTCCGGATACTTCATTTGTCGTTCCTCTAGAACTGAAAACGTACCAGCATTTGCAGGCGTCGAGGCGGACTCGCGCTAATAGAATGTCCAAAAAAAGGCGAGCTCAGATTGCCAACCGGCCGGCCGAAGTTAACGTGATTGAGAACGTTAAACGCATCCACTGCCACGGTTGCGCTCACCCCCGTATTCTCCTCATGCTTACGTTTGCCGGTTTTTGCCGCGACCAAGCTAAATGTCTTAGCCAGTCGAACGTTGAGTGTGGTGGATCCCAGTCCTTCCAGGCTGTTTCGCGGCACGCCTGCCGGCCGAGCATTGGCAAAGGTGGTTCCGAATTCGTCCATTCCAGTTGTCAGGGTGTAGGGTTGCCCGGAGCGGACCGACAACGATGCGCCGAGGTTGAAACCCTCAGGGGCGGTGAAGCTGCCGTAGAAATAGAAAAAGTGCAGAGAGTCGGAGTTAGACCGAGACCACTCGCCGGCCAGATCGTACTGATTTGCAGGAAACGCGGCAATCCCGGCGGTATCATCGTAAGATCGACTCAGCGTGTATTGCGCCATTCCGTTGAAAAAACGACCGATTTTTGTACGCACGGCCAGCTTCAAGGCATTGCTGGTCAGATTCCCGTCCGATTCCACCTCTCGAAGAGTAGCGATCTCGCGATTGGGGCGCTGGACGTAGAGTGGAGGAAGCGGAGCATTGAGGTCGCGCGACCGAAACAAATTGAATCCGCTGTCACCAATGTAGGTGGCCGTGAATGTCGTCGATTTTTGGATAACTCGGATTCGAGAGGACGATCTGGCGCAAGGTTTGACCATTGAAGCGAAGCATGTCCGCGATCGCAGCCTGGCCCGTAGTCTCGTAGAAGATTCCCGTCCCTCCGCGAAATACGACCTTCCTGGATTTCCCCGGGGCGTAAGCGAATGAGAGGCGCGGAGCAAAGTTCTTGGGATTGGAAATGTAGTTCTGCCAATCATATCGGAGGCCGAACGCGATCGAAAGTCCCTGCCGAACTCGCATTTCATCCTGCACAAAAAGGCCCACCTCCTTCTGCCAGTACAACAACTGACTGGTTCCTCGCTGCTGCACGAAGGAGAAGGGTCTGCTTTGCAGGTAGTCTGTGAGGGAAGAGAACTGGAAAGTGCCATCAAAATTGGTCCGGTCATTCAGACTCCAGCGGCTGAGCTCCGGAAGATTGATCCCGGCCTTGACCAAGTGTTTGCCGTGAGACCAGGACAGCGTATCGTTAAGCTGTAGGTAGTTGTGTAACGCATTGTAGTTCATCTGGCCGCTGCCACCCACGAATGCGTCGAGCACCACAATACGTGGCTGCCCCTGGAGCACGCTTCGCGTCATACTGTCTGACGTGGTCGCCCGAACAGAGAATTCGTTGACCACGTTCGCAGTGATTGTGGCTCTGTCGCTGACATAGATGTAGTGTCTGCGGCTGGATTCATCGGAGGCGACTTCTGGGAGATTCACTCCTCCGACGCCATAGCCCTTGTCCGACCAGTTGAAGAAGCCGTATCGGATCGCCAGTTTGTTGCCCTTGCCTATGTCTTGATTTATCCCCACCAAAAAGGTGGTACTCCTCTGTGGATTGGGAAAATTCTGGCTAAACGTCCCAGAGGGCAGCTCGGCGTATACAATTGATTGCCGGTCATCCTGTTTCTGGCTGGCACTGACCTGGAATGTGGTGTTCTTGCTCTTTCCCAGAGGCCCGCTGAAATAGCCGTCGAAAACCGAGAGACGCTCCGGTGGCCGAGTGTCTGAGAAGGCATTTCGCGCGTCAAGCCTGTAGTCTCGGAATGACGTGTCCAGAGAGCCGTGGTAATGGGAAGATCCATTTTTCGTGATGATCTCGATCCGGTTTTTTCCGGGGGCTGAATACTCCGCGGAATAAGGATTCTGATTGATCCTTACTTCCTGAATAGCTGACGCCGGAACTCCGACCTCAGAAACCGCCATCCCGTCGACGGTCACGACCCCGCCACCCGACGCCGGCCCCAGCATCTCCGTGACGGTCTTCACGATGTCGTTGTCTAGGATCGGTAATGAATCTAATTCCTGCCTATCCAGCCTAATGATGTCTGCATTCTCGCTAGCCTCACGACTTAGTTGCCCCTGGGGATTTGTCACGGTGACTTCCTCGTGCAGCTCTCGGAGCGGTAAGATGATCCGCATCGGGGCAGAAGAGCGAGGCCCGACTTTCACACGGCTTTTCAATACCTTGAAACCTTCCTGCTGCACTTCAACCTCATAACTTCCCGCCGACACGCCCGGGAACTGGAAATGGCCTGCCGGATCGGTCGTCGTGGACGGTTCGTTCTCGAGGCCTCCTCCGTGCAGAGTCACTTTCGCTCCTGCGATAGCCGCATTGCTCGGATCCAGCACCACGCCGGAAACGCCAAAGACCGGAGCCGGAGTCGCAGGCCCTTGCTCAAGGCCGCCCGGGGAGTTCCGCTGACCGGCGGCAACTGAGTCCATCGCTAGCATGAGCAGCCCCAAGACAAACGCCACTCTGAGCGCCACGAGGATGTTCCGGGTTCTCCCTAGTGGCAACATGCAAGACTCGCCTTCTGGAGTGGCAGGCGTTGCTCTAGTCCAAGCTTGTCCCGAAATCCTCAGTTGGGCGTTATCGATGCACCCTGGCCTCGCACCGGAGGTGCCTAAGGTACTCCGAAGTATTTCTAGCGATACGCTATTCCGGTCCTTTCTCAAATGTGCTCCAATTCTGTCACGAGGTTACGTAGCTGCATCCAATAACCACGCGCACCCGCGCTCCGGGTAACGTCAGGATCGTCGCCCAACCATCGAGCGGTCATGTAAAGCCGGGCAGCCTGAAAGACCCTCTGGAACTGGGCGGGCGACCCTTTCGGCCAGCGAGTTCGAACATAGGTTGCCGTGCAAACATCAGCGATCTCGCTTTCCCATCCATCCGTCAGGCAGGCCAGATCAATCAGGCCCTCGCCGACGGCAGCGGATTCCCAGTCGATCGGACAGACGCGCCCGTGGTGAAACAAAATGTTGTGCTGGTAATACTCGCCATGGATGATTACCGGTACGGAATGCAACAACGGAGACAGGAAGTCCTCGGCACGCGCATAGAGGTGGCGAAGCCAGGACGATTTCCTGTAATTTGGACTGGCGAAATCGACCGTGCGACTAATCCATCCGAGGTAGTACTCCTTGTCATATCTCTTCAGGAAGCGGAGGCGCTCGTTACTCAGGAGGCGCTGACTGCTCATATGAAACTGGGCAATCCATCGGGCAGTCTTTCCCATCGCCACTGGGTCATTCAGCTTTCCGACCCTCAGGCTGCCGTCCAAGTACTCCAAAAAGAGCCAATGTTGGCCCGTTTCCGAATCCGTGTAACCGCCGTAGAATCTCGGACGGAATTTGTTCGTCTGCGCCAGGATGTGCCGGTAGGTTGCGATCTCATGCCCCACGCCACCTCGATGTCCGTGACCCGTGTAGTCGACCCCTGCCGTGTACTTGCAGAAGAACCGGCGCGGCTTCCCTCCACCAATCCGACAAGTGACAATCTCGCATGGGAATGTCGTCGCGTAAG
>WNFI01678542.1_pt1 | contig 10784 bp, 9 predicted proteins | sample 5400471 | NCBI WGS metagenome assembly WNFI01 (sample SAMN13153348, study PRJNA577476) | soil metagenome | isolation source: 100 cm saprolite on Douglas fir-dominated hillslope | place: USA:California | collected 2013-09-17 | reverse complement strand
CGCCGCTGTACTTGAGCTGGCGGGCAACCTTCACCTGCTTGGCCTTGGCTCGGCCGCGCCCCATTGGCTCGACCCCCTCGAACGTACGGGAGCCCGGTCAGGGCTCCTGGTCACCGCACTGATCGCTGCCATCAGCGCGCTGATGCTTGCGGGCTTTCTCGCACAGCTAAACCACCCGCCGTCTCTCCACCGCAGGAGCACAGCGCGCTCGTTCTTCCGTGCACATCCAAAGGTACCTGCTTTGTGCGGCTCGCGTCTCCGACCATCCCGGACGGATGTGGTGTCTCCCGCTCGCTCACGGTGCCTCCCGCTCGCCTACGGGGCCCGCCCACCTCCCCGTTCCCCTCCACCTCCGCACCTTCACTGGCGGCGCCGCGCCCCTCCGGCTCGCTCATACTCCCAGCCAGATGCCCCGGAGCCGTCCCACCTCGGACATCCGGCGCTCCGCCAGCCGGTCAGCGGCGACGGCGGGCGGCACATCCTCCTCGTCGGCGATCGCGAGGATCTTCCTCGTGGTGTCGAAGATCCGCGCTGCCCTGGCCCGGGCACGCTCGAAGCTGAAGCCGCCTAGCTCGTCGGCGACCTGGATCACGCCGCCGGAATTGACCATGTAGTCCGGCGCGTAGACGATACCGCGGTCGGCGAGGAGCTTCTCGATGCCCGGGTGGGCCAGCTGGTTGTTGGCGCCGCCGCAGATGATCCGGGCGTTCAGCATCGCCATGGTGTCATCGTTGATCGAGCCGCCGAGCGCGCAGGGAGAGAAGATGTCGATGGCGCTGGCGAGCAGGCGGTCGCGGTCGGCCGCGGCCTCGACCGAGGGGTGCCTGGCCCGTACGCTCTGCACGGCGGCCGGGTTGACGTCGCAGATGACCACCTGCGCTCCGGCCTCGATGAGGTGGTCGACGAGGCGGCGCCCGACCTTGCCCACGCCCTCGACGCCGACCCGGCGGCCCTCGAGGCTGCTCGTGCCCCAGGCATGCTCGGCGGCGGCACGCATTCCCTGGAAGACCCCGAACGCCGTCAGCACCGACGAATCGCCCGCGCCGCCATTCAGTTCCGTCCTCCCGGTCACGTGCCGGCACTCGCGGGCCACGATGTCCATGTCCTCGCTAAAGGTGCCGACGTCACAGGCAGTGATGTACCGGCCGTTCAGCGACTGCACGAACCTGCCGTAAGCGCGCAGCAGCGCCTCGGACTTGAGCCGGGCCGGATCGCCGATGATGACGGCCTTGCCGCCGCCATGATCCAGGCCGGCCAGGGCGTTCTTGTAGGCCATCGCGCGCGCCAGGTTCAGCACGTCGGCCAGGGCCGCGTCCTCGCTCGGGTAGGGGTAGAAGCGCGTCCCGCCCAGCGCAGGTCCGAGGGCGGTCGAGTAGATAGCAATGATCGCACGCAGCCCGGTCGGCGCGTCGTAGCAGAACACCACCTGCTCGTGCCCGCTGGGGGCAGGCGGCCTCGCTAGGCCGGCGTCTTTGCCGGCGGCAGGCCCGTCGTAATTTCCGAATACATTGGTCACGGCGGTGACTCCCGGCTCAGTCCCGTGTCGCCATTGACGCGGGATCTCAGGGACCCAGGGTATGCCGTAGGCGCCAGACGCGAGGCCGCGGAGAGCCGGCTCGGTGCAGTCTCATCTGGTCAGGGGACTTATGTTAGGGGGCACCGGTATGTCACGATTGATCATGCTGCCGTGCGCTGCCTATCTGCGGGTGTATGAGCCCCTGGCAGCTTTCGGGCAGTCGGAGCGGGCGCGCTGGGAGGCATATGCCGCATCTCCGGACAGGCCGCGCAGAGCGGACGCGCTCGAAGCCGAGCGTGAGGAGGCGCTGCGCAGGACTATCGCGCTGCCGCCGATCGTTGCACCCGCAAGGGAGAGTGATCACGCGTACGTGCGATGGGCAGACGGGATCACTTACGTGTGCCCGTGGCAGACGAGGCTCCGGTCATGGCTGGCGCTCGCTCGGCTGCGGGCCACGGCGCGGCCGCCGCTTGCCGACGCGTTTGCACCCGGCCAGGCTGACCGGGCCGCCGAGGAGTTTTCCCGATGGGAAGGGAAGGGGGTGGCGCCGCGGGTCTACATCCAGAGCAGCACCTGGTCCGTGCCGCCGACCTGGTTCGTTCCCTTCGCTCCGTCGGAGCGCTGGCTGGTGCTCGGTACCACCGGAGACATCCAGAGCAGCCGCCCGGCGACCGCGTCCGCCACTCGCACGCTCATCTACGCGACGACCATGGCCCAGGCGCGCAGGCGGGTGGCACGAGCGCTCGGCACGGTCCGTCGCATTCCGGGAAAGGGCCAGGCGCCGAGCACGCCCGGGGCAGATCCCGATCAGGGTGCGCCGCCCACGGCCGCCCTGGTCCGCGTCAGCGTCGCGCTTGAGGAGATCGGGCGCTGGCTGGAGGAGTTCCACCCGCACTCGCTGGTGGAACTTGACTATGGAGGGCTGGTTCAGCTGCTCGATGACGACGCGCTCCGCGCGGACCAGTCGGTAGCTGAGGTATCCGCCGCCGTGAGTGCCCTGTATAGCAGGGAGTTTGAGCTGGCAGCCGCCATGTACCAGCGGCTGCGCGCCAGGTGGCGCGAGCTGGAGGCCATCGAGCTAGGAAGCTGAGGGGAAGGGGGGATGACTTTTCCGAATCTGCCCGTTGCGACGCTGCGTGTCGCTAGAATCACGCAGCGTGACTCGGATCAATGGAGCAACGTGGCGAGCTACAGGAAAACATTTTGCAGAGGCCGTCAACATGTCTGCACGCACACCAGAGGCCGAGCCTCTGCTGACCCCAGCAGAGGTCGCGACCATGTTCCGGGTTGACCCGAAGACCGTCACACGGTGGGCCAAAGCCGGGAAGCTGACTTCCATACGTACGCTCGGCGGGCACCGCCGGTACCGGGAGACAGAAGTACGCGCCCTGCTAGCGGGGATCCCGCAGCAGCGCTCGGAATGACACCTGGCCGCGGATCTGGCGAGGTAACGCCAGGGATGCTCGCCGTGTTGGCGGGCGGGCAGGGCGGCCAGCGCAGAGAGCACGATCAAGGGGGGTCGGCCCCGGCGGCGAAAGCGCCGCATAGAGGGGCGTAGTCCGCGGTGGCGCTCGGATGAGCGTTACTCCAAGCGGGCCAGAGCCGGGGTCGATCCGGCCTCCTAGTAAATGCCGCATAAGGATCTGTAGCGCAGTTGCCTGACATGGTTCACTTGTCGGCGTTGATGGCTTGATCGCCGCACGATTCCCCGCGCATGTCGCCGTGGGGCCCGTCCTTAGCGCGCCCGCCATCTTGTAACTCTAAGTAATCACTATTCAACTTTTCGTAATCACGCCTGCTCGGACACCCGTTCCGCCATACTGGTCGCCGTGCCACTGCCGGAAGGGGAACGGCGGTGGCGGGCAGGCGTCCGCACACCATGAACCGCACGCCGCGCGCTGCTCTCGCGCGCCAAGCGGCGATGTGCGCACGCCCCGGGGGTCCGCCTACTGGCGGAGCGTGCCGTCGCTTCGAGGGGAAGGGATCGCGATGCGTGATCCGGATTTGATCTTGCGTGCACAACAGGCCGCGGCGGAGCTGGAGCGGGCCTGGGACCGCTGGCGCACGATGCATGGCCTGGGGATAGATCCACCACCGCCGGTTTCGAGTTACGTGGGCTACTCGCTGGAGGAGCCGTGGGGCCAGCCGCGCGTGGTGTTCGGCATTGACGCCCGCGAGGCCGAGCAGCTTGCCGCGCTGCTCGACCGCCATGACTGCGCCGGGCCCGTCTACGCCTCGGTCGCGTCGCTGGCCGCGGCGCGGACCGGGGACGCGGCGGACGCGAGGGCGGCCGAGGCCGACCGCCACCGCGCTGCCGGGCGTGTCCGCGTGCCCACCCAAGCCCAGCCGAGCGCGGCGCAGCGGGAAAGGCTGCCCGAGCCGACCCAGCCGGAGGCGCTGCGCGCCCCGCTCGAGCCGCCGGCCCACCGGGATAGTAGGCCGCGGAACGAGGAACCGGGGCCGGGGGCCGCCGGGACGCAGGCCCAGGAACCGCCTTCGGCAGATGAGGAGGCGTCAGCCCTGAGGGAAGGCCAGGATGCTGAGGCCATGCAGCCTGCCCCGCCCGCGTTCCTGCCGCGGCTCGAACCCGCTGCCTACCCAGACGAGGACCAGGAACCCGGTCCGGTCCTGGACGAGCCCGGGCAGACCGCCGAGCCCGGACGGTCCGCTGCGGGCTGGACGCGGGCCAACCGCGCGTCCGGCGGCCATGCGCTGTCGAGGCAGAAGCGTGCGCCCAGGGGAGCGGGCAGCAAGCAGGAAAGCAGGGACCGCTCTCGCCTGGAGGCCATGGCCGCGGGTCTGGCCGGCTGGACGGCCGGAGAACTGCCGGGCCAGGCCTCCCGGTGCTAGCTGTGTTAGCCCGCGGGGGGCGGTGTTAGCGCGGGGGCCAGCTTGCTGGCCCCCGCGGCTGGCGCGGCTTACGTCGGTCCGGGGGAGACCCCGGACCGACGTGATGCCGCCTGCTCGGGCGGGCAGGCCGGCCGTCGCAGCTGGCGGATGTCGGAGCCACGGCTCTGCTTGGACTCAGCGTGCTTTCAGGTCCGGGCGGGAATCTACCTGGTGAGCGCCACCGCGATGCCCAGCGCCCGGAAGGAGCCAGCCTCCGATGTCGGATGAGTCCTCAGACAACGACCAGGTCTGGTGGATGCCGGCGGACCAGCCGGACCCAGCGGACCAGGAAGACCCCGCGGCCGGGTCAAGCTGGATGCACCCGACGCGCCCGATCGGGCCGATGGGCCTGCGTTCGGCGTCACGTCGTCCGTACATCATCGCCGGCGTGGCCGTGGCCGCGCTGCTGGGCGGGGCGGGAGCGGCCGTCGCCGCGACGAATTCGCCAGCGCCCGCGGCGTCCTCGAGCGCGGTGATCACTAATCCGACTCCGTCCCCCGGGCTGCCGGGGGCGGCCGGCCCGGCGGCCCCCCGCTTCCGCCACTTCCGACCGGGACTCGGCTTTGGCGGCCATATGCTCGGCGCCCTGCACGGCCAGTTCGTCATCGCCAAGTCCGGTGGCGGCTACCAGACCATCGACGTGCAGAACGGCCAGGTGACGGCCGTGAGCAGCACGTCCATTACGCTCAAGAGCGCCGACGGGTTCACCCGCAGCTACGCGGTCGCCAGCTCGACGCTCGTCGACGCGCAACGCGACGGAATCGGCTCGGTCAAGGTCGGCAACCAGGCCTCGGTGCAGGCGACGGTCAGCGGCAGCGCCGCCACAGCGGTCAGCATCGAGGACCTGACGCTGCTGCAGCAGGACCGGCCGGCGTCCGGCGTCGTACCGTTCGGGAACGCTGGCGCGCAGGCCGGGTGAGCCAGGCCACGGCCCGAGCCCAGTAAAGCGTCTGGGACCCGGCCCGCCCAGCTACCGGGCTGGGTCCCAGACACCACCAGCCGGCGGGCTCCTGGTCACCGGTCAAACGGTACGGAGCGCCTCCGATGGCGAGAGCCGCGCGGCCCGCAACGTCGGGCAGCTGCCGGCCACGGTACCGACGGCGAGCGCGGAGGCGATGGCGAGCAGCAGCGCCGGGACCGGGACCGCAGCGCTCGAGCACGGCGATGACCATAACGTTGGCGATGCCGACGCAGCCGACGACGAGGGCCACCGCGCCGAGCGCCAGGAAGGCCCTGGAAGGCGGCGGACGCGTCGGCCCGCGCGGTGAGCGTGTCCGTCGGGTTGGTGACCGCGATGCTCTGCGGTGAGGACGGGTCGACGGTCGCTGCCAGCGCCGCCTCCACGGCCTGCGGGTGACGGTGACGCTGCCCGCGTCACTTCCGGCCGTGCGCGAGCAGGCCGGCACTTGCTCGCCTCATCTGATGTCCGCGAGCCCTGGCCCATGAGGCTGCCCGCCCGGGCTGTTCGAGAATGGCCCCGTGGGTCCGATGGCGATAAGGCCGCTCCTGGGGGCTGTTCGATCTCGGGCGGGGCGGCAGGCCTGGACTGCGGGTGCTGGCGGGGCCGGTGCGTCCTGTGTGGCGCCTGTGCCGGGCCAGCCAGCCTCCTGGCGCGTTTCGTCCCGCACGAAAGTACCGATAGGCCGTTATAGCGTGTATAACGGTACTTTCGTCATCGGGATCCGGCTGTCGAGCGCCTATGTGGAGATCATCTTCGCCGCTGACTCCATTCTCGAACAGCCCGCGCCCCCAGCTGAACGACAAACTTTTTTCATAACGGAACCTCGTGCTGGCGGGCCGTTCTGTCCGACCCTGGCCGGAGAATCAGAACCGTGCGGGTAGCGGTGGCGCCGGGCGCTTCGGGGGGCGCGTTGCTGTGTGAGCTCGCCGCCGACGGGGCCAGGGTCGGGGAGTCCGTCATGGCTCCTGATCTTGCTGAGGCCGTGGCCAGGTACGAGCGGTCGGCGGATGGCAATGTCCGGTGGGTATGGTCCCGCGCCGCGGACCACTACCCGGCGCTGTTGCATGCCGGGGTGCGGATCGGGCGCTGCCACGATGTGGCGCTCGCCGAGCGGCTGCTGCTCGCCCGGGAGGGACGGGCCGGGGAGCCGTCCGGGCCCGGTGGTGGCGGGCCCGGTGGTGGCGGGCCCGGTGGTGGCGGGCCGGGTGGCGGGCGCGGAGCTGGCGGGCTGAATGCTGGCTGGCCGGGGCCTGGGGGGCAGGCGGCAAGCAGGCAGGGCGCGCTGTTCGAGGACGCGGGCATCGCGGCGCCCGACGCCCGGGCCGCGCTCGACGCGCTGATCGCCGTGCACGCCGACCAGGTGCGGCGGATCGCGGCCGACGAGCATCCGGCGAACTTCGCGACGCTGGTCGCAGCCGAGTCGGCCAGCGAGCTAGCGGCCACCGAGATGACCTTCGCCGGGCTGCCCTGGCGAGCCGAAGTGCACGACGAGCTGCTGACCGGAATGCTCGGCCCGCGCCCGCCCGCGGCCCTGGCCGGATCGCGGCCGGCCAGGCTGGCCGAGCTGGCCGCGCAGATCTCGACGGAACTCGGCGGCAGGCCGGTGAACCCGGACTCGCCGGCTCAGCTGATCCGGGCGCTGGCCGCGGCCGGCGTGCGGGTGCCGTCCACCAGGTTCTCGGTGCTGCGCGAGATCGACCACCCGGCGATCGCGCCGCTGCTGGAGTACAAGGAGCTGGCCCGGCTGCACGCCGCGCACGGATGGGCCTGGCTGGACGCCTGGGTCTCTGGCGGCAGGTTCCGGCCTGAGTACGTGGTGGGCGGGGTGGTGTCCGGGCGATGGGCGTCGCGCGGCGGCGGCGCGCTGCAGATCCCGCGGGTCCTGCGGCGCGCGGTCGTGGCCGATCCGGGCTGGGCCCTGGTGGTGGCGGACGCGGCCCAGCTGGAGCCGCGGGTGCTCGCCGCGCTGGCCGGCGACCGCGCGTTCGCGGAGGCCGCGGCCGGCGGTGACCTGTACGAGGAGCTGGCCAGCGTGTTCGGCGGGGACCGGGGCCAGGCCAAGAAGGCGCTGCTGTCGGCCATGTACGGCGGCGCCGGAGGTGAGGCCGGGCAGCTGCTCGCCGTGCTCCGGCGGCGCTTCCCGGCCGCCTCAGGTTACGTGGAGGCGGCGGCGCGGGCCGGGGAGGAAGGCCGGGTGGTCCGGTCCGTGCTGGGCCGGACGTGCCCGCCGCCGTCGGCCGCGTGGCGGGCGATCACGGTGGAGGCGGGCGACCCGGAGGCCGAACGGGATCCCGGTGCGGGCCGCGCGGCCCGGGCCCGCGGCCGGTTCACCCGCAACTTCGTCGTGCAGGCGAGCGCGGCGGACTGGGCCCTGGTCCTGCTGGCCGCCCTCCGGCGCAGGCTGGCTGCGCTGCGCGTACCGAATGAGGGTTGGGCGGCCCGCTGGGACCCGCGGGCGCCGCACCTGGTGTTCTTCCAGCATGACGAGGTCCTCGTGCACTGCCCAGCGGCGATGGCGCAGGACGTGGTGGCGGCGGTCGCCGACGCGGCGGCCGAGGCCGGGCGGACCGTGTTCGGCGTGACCCAGGTGCGGTTCCCGATGACGACCGCCGTGGTGAGCTGCTACGCCGACGCGAAGTGAGTCGCCCGGGCGGCATTATCTGGCTTGCGTCGGCCCGGCCGCCGTGATGGCGTTCAGGAGTGAAACTGGATCACGCCACGGTGTTGTCGGAGTTCGACGCGCAGGTGCGGCGTGGCACCGAGCCCGACGGGTCCGGTGCGAGGAGTCACTCGCAGCTGCGCAGCTCGCTGACCGCGCAGCTCAGCGCCTCGCCGCAGTCCACGGCGATGGTCGTGGCCATGGCCGGCGACGAGCCGGTCTGCTCGGCGCGGATCGATTTCTACGCCGGCACACAGTTCGCCGGGCTGTTTGGCGGCGGCACGCTGCCGCAGTGGCGCGGGCGCGGCATCTACCGCGCGCTCGTCGCCCACCGTGCCCAGCTGGCCGCGGCGCGCGGATACAGGTACCTGCAGGTGGACGCCTCACCGGAGAGCAGGCCGATCCTCGGGCGCCTCGGCTTCGCCCGCCTGGCCCTGACCACGCCGTACACCTGGTCACCCGGCTGAATGAGGAGCGATTAGCCGGGCGGGACCGGCTGCGGCGGGGCGACCGGGGGCACTTCCGCTGTGCAGTACATACACCGCTTGGCCTTGATGGGGATGCTGCTGAGGCACTCCGGGCACTCCCGCTCGGTCGCCTCCTTCTTCCGCGTCGTGAGCTCCGTGAACCTGGCCGCCGGGGAGACGACCAGGAAGTAGACCACTGCGGCGATGATCACGAAGGAGATCAGCGCGTTGAAGAAGCTGCCGTAGTGGAAGAGGCTCTTGTTCACGCTGAAAGACAGCGAGGCGAAGTTCGGCTTGCCGCCGATCGCCGCGATGAGCGGCGTGATGATGTCGGCGATCAGTGCCTGGACTACGGCGTTGAAGGCCACGCCGATGACCACGGCCACGGCAAGGTCGATGAGATTGCCGCGGAACAGGAACTTCCTGAAGCCGCTCATAAGTCCTCCCTGACCAGCTCGGCAGGCTGGCCGCCCGCCAGCTCACCGGGACGCTACCAGTGCAGGTCTCGAGTATGCCCACAGGTGAGGCAATGAATGGCGGGCGGCTAACTCGCACTCGCCGCCGGCCGGCCGAGCCGCCGTCGCCGCTGCCGCAAAGGTGCCGGGACGCACTGGTGAACGCCGGCGGCCGCGGGTGCATCGGGTCGCGGAACATCAAGCGGCGCGTGTTGCCCCGTACGCCCGCGCGGAGCTGGCGAAGTTCGAGGCGAACTGGTACGCCGCGGCGGCGATCCGGGTGCGCCGCTGGGACGATTCGGCCAAGGATCCCGGGGCCCGGGTACCCGGATTCGACCACTACGCAAGCGTGCTCCGGGCGCCGGCCAGATAGTTTCCGTAACGCGAGACGGCCGACCTCAGTCGGCGCCGGCCCGGACAGTGCGCCTTACGCGACGCGGCGCCAGCTCGGCTCGCCGGCCTTCCAGCGGGCAACGGCCGTGTGCTGGCTGATCACCTTGACCTGCCGCAGCTGGTGGCCGAGGCGGTGGATGGCCTGCTCCGCCTCGATCATCGCCTGGACGGTGGGCGGCTGCGGGATCTCCTGCTTGGCTCCGGACTGCTCTACTAACACCAGATGGGCCGGCGGGGCGCCAAGCCCTTCGTTATGGACACCCATAACCGTTATGACGCCACAACTGACTCGGGCATTCCCGATTCACAAGGGCCGGTCGCGCTGGTCCGGGACGAGTCACCCCGGACCAGGGCGAGCGCGCACCTACCGGGTGTGCGGGCGGGTGCCAGGCTCCTGCGTCGGCAGGGTCTGGCTCGTCGGCACGACCGGGTTGTTCTGGTCCTGGCTGTTGACGTACTGGTTCAGCAGGTAGTTGTGCGGCAGGGTCGGGAACGAGACCTCCCGCCTGGGCTTCAGGTTCAGGGCTCCGGTCAGGTCGCCGCAGGTCTGCCGGCGCCAGGCGCTGATGTTGGGCTCCTCGACGCCGACGATCCGCTCCATGAACCGGATCGTCGAGGTGTGGTCGTAGGCCTCGCTGGAGACGGACCCGCCGGCGCTGAACGGCGAGATAGCCAGCATCGGCACCCGGAAGCCCAGCCCGATCGGGCCGGCGATGCCACCGGCAGCGGCTGGCAGCACGCTCAGGTACTCACCGGGGGTGCCGGGCGGCGGCGTCGGCGGCGGCACGTGGTCGAAGTAGCCGTCGTTCTCGTCGTACGGGATGAAGAACACGCTCTTCCTTAAGACCCTCGGATTGCTGGCCAGGGCCTCCAGGAGCTGGGAGATGACCGTGGCCCCCACCGCCGGCAGGTACGGCGGGTGCTCGGTCGAGGCGTTCGTCCCGATGATCCACGACACCTGCGGCAGGTTGTCGTTGCGAACGTCGTCGGCGAAGGCCTCGACCAGGGTGCCGGGAGGGACGGTGGCCATGCCCCGCTGGTACAGCGGCGAGCTGGTCGGCGCCGTCTGGAACTGCTTGAACCAGGCCAGCGGGTTGTCGTCGCCGGTGTCAGGCTCCTGGTAGTTTCGCCAGGTGACGCCCGCGGCCTGCAGCCGCTCGGCGTACGTGGTCCAGGTGTACGGCACCGCCTCGGAGTTATCGACGACGGGGCCGCCGTTGTTGCCCTCTGGGTCGATCATTCCGGTCCACCCGTACAGCCGGTTGGGGTTGGTCGGGGCGAGCACCGAGCAGTGATAGTTGTCGCAGATCGTGAACGCGTCCGCGAGCGCATAGTGGAACGGCAGGTCGGCCCGGGGGTAGTAGCCCATCGTGAACACCCCGTTGGCGTCCCCGTCGGCCGCCCGGTGTGCGGGAACCCAGTTGTCCATTTTCCCGCCGTTCCA
>WNFI01224644.1_pt1 | contig 10784 bp, 8 predicted proteins | sample 5400471 | NCBI WGS metagenome assembly WNFI01 (sample SAMN13153348, study PRJNA577476) | soil metagenome | isolation source: 100 cm saprolite on Douglas fir-dominated hillslope | place: USA:California | collected 2013-09-17 | reverse complement strand
CGTGGTGATCGCGACGGCAGTTGCGGTTTTGGGCGTGCTGGCAATGCTGATTGTCGATCATGGTCCTTGGAGTAGCCCCAAGGTCCAAACTGTCGAAGTCGCCAACTACAAGACGACCGGTGCTGCCGCACGGGCCGTCGGAGCGATAGTTACGCCGACCGCCCCCAAGTCGGAACTCGAGCCCGTTGTGCCGGGGCCGAAGCCCGCTGAACCGGCAAATCCTGCTCCAGGCGCTGCACCGCCCTAGAGCTTAAGCCTTGTCTCTCGACCTCTCGGTTCGGCCGCCTCAGCGGACGCTGACAAACGCGCCCCATATCGCGGCAAGTGCGGCTCCGGTCAGAACGTAGACCGGATTTTCGCAGAACGTACTGCCATATCGGCACATCTGGACGCCGAGGCTACCGATTTCATGATGACCAGCGGCATAGAACAGGGCTGACAGCACAACCAGCACTGCGGCCACGAAGTACATCGGATGCCCTCCGAATGGGATGCTGAGTTACGACGACGTATCGCCCGAGTTTGCTTCGATTGGTTGGTTCTGGCAACGCCAGAATAGGGCGCCACGCCTCGGAGTGACTCGACGATCTGCAGCTTTTCCTCGACGCAATCGGCCGCACTGAATGTTAGTTCCCCGGCCGGAACATGCGGCGCCCATGAGAGTTTCTAAGCGTCATTCTTAAGCGCTCCGGAGGCTCCTTGAACCGCCGACATTTTCTTCAAGCTGCAGCTTCCTTGCCGCTCGCGTCGTCGACTGCGAGCGGGCTGTCATTGCCCGCGCGAGCGGAGTCGGCCGCATTTGATCGATCGATCGTTCGGCAAAGCGCCCGCGATGCAGCCAGCAAACCTTTCAAGGCGCCAGATACCAAACTGCCGGACAGCCTGAAAAACCTGGATTACGATCACTTCCGCGCGATACGTTTTTTGCCGGAACACGCGCTGTGGCGCGGTGAGAAATTGCCGTTCGAAGTGCAATTCTTCCATCGCGGCTTCTACTACGCGCCAAGAGTGGACATCTACGAGGTCGCGAACGGCCAGGCGACCAAGATCGCATACCATTCGGATTATTTTTCCTTCGGCAACACCCCGCCACCCAGTCCTGAGGTGGATCTGGGTTTCGCAGGGTTTCGGATTCACGCTCCGATTAACCGGCCCGATTATTACGACGAGGTCTGCGTTTTTCTGGGCGCGAGCTATTTCCGCGCTGTCGCAAAGGGAGAGATCTACGGACTGTCGGCTCGGGGACTCGCCATCAACACGGGCGAGGCTAAGGGGGAGGAATTCCCCTTGTTCAAGACGTTCTGGATCGAAAAGCCGACCGCGAATGCTAACTCAATCGTGGTGCACGCGTTATTGGACAGCGAGAGTGCGGCTGCGGCCTATCGCTTCACGATACGACCGGGCGAAACCACGGTCTTCGATGTCGAAATGGCGATCTATCCGCGTGTGGACCTTGAGCATTCCGGCCTCGCGCCGATGACGAGCATGTTTTTCTTCGGCCCGAACGATCGGATCGAGGTCGACGATTTTCGCCCCTCGGTGCACGATTCCGATGGTCTCGCGATGTTCAACGGCCGAGGCGAGGAACTTTGGCGTCCACTCAGCAATCCCAAGGATCTTCAGATCAGCGGCTTTTCCGATCTTAATCCTCGCGGTTTCGGCTTGATGCAACGGCAGAAGGATTTCCGGGAGTATCAAGATATCGAGTCAAGTTTTGAAAAGCGGCCAAGCCTTTGGGCCGAGCCGATTGGAGATTGGGGCGAAGGCACGGTTCAATTGGTCGAAATTCCAACGAAGGAGGAGATCCACGACAATATCGCCGGCTTTTGGCGGCCGAAAAACGCCCTGCAGGCCAAGGGCGAGCATACCTATACCTATCGTCTGCATTGGGGGCCGGATGTCCCCAAACTTACATCCCTCGCACGTTTTTCACGGACAGGCGTTGGCGCAAAAGCTGACGATGCAAAAATATTCGTTCTGGATTTAATTGGTGAAAAACTGAAGTCCGTCGATCCCAAGAGCATCCGCGGCAATGTCATCGCGGAAAAGGCCGAGATCCGAAACGTCGTCACCCAGCCGAACCCTGCGACTGGGGGTTGGCGACTGAGTTTTGAGCTTTCAGCGAAAGAGAAAAATCCGCTCGAGTTACGCGCATCCCTGATGCAGGGCAATGATGCCATATCGGAAGTGTGGGTCTATCGATGGACACCTTGACGCAACATCGGGACCTTGAGCCCGACGGCGGTGCGCGAACGCAATTCCTTCCGCCGGAGTCGCCGATGGTAATGTCGAAGCAGCCGTTGCGAAGCTTCCAAAGAAGACAAGACAATCAAAACGGCGCAATGGATTCCGTGGCGCTGCGGCGCGCCTGCATTTTTACAGGCACCGCCGCCATGGCTGTGGCCGGCTGCTATGAAATGTACGAAGTCCTCCAGGTCGGCGGCGTTACGATACTTGAATGGATGGTGCTATTCTTGTTCGTGCCGCTGTTCGCATGGATAGCCTTCTCGTTCATGTCTGCGTTGGCCGGGTTCATGGTACTGCTTTTCCGGATAAGGGATTTGCTTGACATCGAGGCCGACGCACCCCTTCCGTCAATCGGCAGCAGGAATGCAATGCTGCTGCCGACCTACAACGAAGATCCTTACCGGATTATGGCTCGACTTCGTGCGATGTACGAATCGGTCGATCAGTCCGGACACGGTTCAGGGTTCGACTGGTTTGTGCTGAGTGACACAACGAATCCAGCGATCTGGATAGCCGAAGAAAAGTGCGTCCTGCGGCTTCGCCAGGATCTCGGTGCCAACAATATTTATTATCGTCATCGCCTGCAAAATACCGCGCGAAAATCAGGTAATATTGAAGACTGGATCAAGCGGTTCGGCGCCGGCTACGACCACATGATCATACTGGACGCCGACAGCCTGATGACCGGCGACACTATCGTCCGGCTCGTGTCCGCTCTCGAAAAGCATCCTGGCGTCGCTCTCATTCAAACGCTGCCGATCATTGTAAATGCGAAAACTCTGTTTGCCCGGTTGCAGCAATTTTCGGGACGGCTGTACGGGCCTTTGATAGCCGCAGGCATTGCCTGGTGGCACGGCTCCGAAGGCAACTATTGGGGCCACAACGCCATCATTCGCGTGCGCGCATTTGCGCAGGACGCGGGCCTGCCCGAGCTGCCGGGCCGCAAGCCGTTCGGCGGACACATTCTCAGCCACGATTTCGTCGAAGCGGCGCTGATGCGGCGAGCAGGATGGGCGATCAGAATGGTGCCAAGCTTGGGCGGCAGCTTCGAAGAATGCCCGCCAACACTTCTGGATTTCGTTTCCCTGCAGGCTCAATTCGTTCGGCCCGAGTATTTTCCGAAAGGATTTTCCCTGTTTCCGAAATGGCCTGCTCAGGATCCAATTCTCGCGGCCTGGGTTTTCGTCGGCACGATGGGATTGCTGATCGTACCGAAACTTCTCGCCTACATCTTGCTCGCAACCCAGAGCCGTAACCGGAAGCTATTCGGGGGAAGTCTTGTTGTCTTTATAGGTCTCATGATCGAGACGCTTCTGTCAGGTCTGATAGCGCCTGTCATGATGATCTTTCAATCCACGGCGATGGGAGAAATTCTGCTGGGACGTGATGCGGGCTGGCAGGTTCAGCGTCGCGACGACGGCGAATGGTCTCGCGAGCAATTAATCCGCAAATCTGCCTTGCCGACCCTCTTTGGCGTCGGGATGGCGGCCAGCGCGTTGGCGGTGTCGTTGCCGCTGATGCTTTGGATGGCGCCAGTCATTATCGGTCTGCTGCTTTGTATCCCAATCGCAATGTTGTCTTCAAAGGCCTCTCATCCCAACTCCCGATTATTTCGCACCCCCGAGGAGACGGCGCCGCCACAGGTTTTAGTTCGCGCAAACGAATTGGCGAGTGCCACAGGCGAGAGTATCGAACGCCCACTACTCGAACTCCGCAACGACCCCCGCCTGTTGGAAGCGCATCTGATGAATTTGCCCGGGGACAGGCGCCGCAATCGCGGCCAGATCAATCCACATCTCGCAATCGCGCGCGCAAAAATTGAAGACGCAGAAAGCTTTGACGAAGCGTTGCGCTATCTGAGCTCGCGTGAGGAATTCGCAGTTCTCAGTTCGCCGAGCATGCTTAGGGCCGTGTATGCCATGCCGCCGCGCGGCCAAGAGCGCGAGTAGCTCCAACCCGAGTACCGAAATCTCGGACCGGGAACCTTCTCTACTTCCGCACCATCTCGGGCTGGCCCGTATGCCCGCCGGCTCGTTGCGGCAGAACGAGGAGACACCCGAGTATAAAGACAGCGAGAATCGCCGACGCAAGCGGCCGGCTCAAGGCAAGGCCACCATGGTCTCTCGGCTTGTCGAGGAAGTCGCCGACGGTCGCGCCCAGCGGCCGGGTTAGAATAAATGCCGCCCAGAACAACGTTACCCGGGATACCTTGGTCCAGAAATAAGCAGCCGCGACAGCCGCCAATGCGGCGCCAAAAACAACCGCTCCGCCTTCGTAACCAAGGCCGGTCGAATCGGCCATCCAGTCACCAAGCGCGGTTCCGAGCGTTTGGGAAAAAGTGATGGCAGCCCAATAAAAGATTTCCACTTTCGGCGTGCTGACGGTATCGACCGAGGTCGAGCCGAGCGACCAATACCAGAGGCCAAGTGTGGCCAACAAGAAGAACAGCAAGATCGATGAGCCGCCGGTGTAGCCGACGCCCAACGAGCGATCGGCAAAATCCGCCATTGTCGTGCCGAACGTGGTGGAGGCGATGATTGTCGCCCAATATAGAAAGGGATGAAATTTCTTCGTTATGATTTGCAAGCAGACGAGCAGCACCAATGCGGCGAGGAAGAGCGCAGTTCCCGCCAAATAGCCCCAGTTGAGGGTCATCGTGATAGTATCGCCGCCGGTCTCGCCTAACGTTGTCGCCGCAATTTTAATGATCCAGAAAGCGAGCGTTACTTCGGGAACCTTGTTGAACGATTCTGGCATATCTCTTTCGCGTTCTGCGTCCACAGGGAACTTTCATTTGCCCAATTTTTCTGCGGTGCTTCGATGTTCAATTTACGGCGAATGTGCTAAAGCATCGGGCGGTAACGCAGAATTGCGGCCGCGGCGGTTGGCGGCCAGTTTGGTGCTCACGCGTGCATAGAAAATAATCCGCGCTCTTTTTTGATTTGCTACTGTGAATGAGTTCACGTTCGCAGGTGGTGTCGAAAGGTATTTTTGAGGCCGGGGCCGAGATCCCCGCAGGCTATCGGAGATAAGCCATGGAAATCGCCGAGCAGACCCGGTCAAGAACCGCTCAACGCGAAGTCCGAAGTAATGATGTGACGATATTGCTTGCTTATTCGCTTCTTGCAATCATGCTGATGATTGGCATCTATCTGGATTCCAGGTCCTCGGGCACGGCGCCTGGCGATTTTCGTTCTCGGTATCCCTCGGGTGCAGCCATGACCTGCCACCGGAGCCTTCCTGGGCTTGCAGGGAAGCGGCTCAAAGCAATTGGTCTGTCGAATTCTGATTCCGCACATCGCGGAAATCTGCTCCTGTTTCCAACCGGCCAACATCCAGAGGCTAGCATGCCTGAATGCGGCGACGATGCTGGTTACTGCTCCAATGCATTATCGGCGCAGCATGACAGAGAGGCGAGCGTAGGGGATCGCACCGCCTATCGAAAACGGGTACTCGGCATCGTCGCTTTGTGCAGCACGCTGCTGCTGATATCTGGCGTTGTGGCGATCATGATCGGCTGGAACACCAATCTGACGAGACTCTCGACCCTTACCGTTCAGCCAACCGCCGGGTCTTCCAGGACAAACTAAGGAAATTCTCATCCTATGCGGATGCCACTCCGATGCTGCCATCGCAAGACGTAATCCGAGCCCGCGGCGGCCGTAAATAGGCTGCCACTATCAGGCTCTTCGACCATAGTTCAAAAGTCCGACATTACCTTTCGGCGGATGAGCTCGAAGCGCGTCTTCGTTGGGCTCGGTGCCCCAGCCGGGCCGGTCCGGCATGATGAGACGGCCGTCCTCGATCTCGGGCACGTGGGTGAAAAGCTCGTGATCCCATGCCAGCCGATCGATATCGGTCTCCATGATCCGCAAATTCGGCACCGCCGCGCTGAAATGGGCGTTCATCATGGTGCAAAGGTGGCCGTAAAAATTATGCGGCGCGACGTTGACCTCGTACGCCTCGGCGCTTGCTGCAATCTTCATCGACTGCCACACGCCATTCCATGGCGTGTCGATGATCGCGACATCCATCGCCTGTTCGCGGAAATAGGGCAGAAATTCGCGCAAGCCCAACAGCGTCTCGCACGACGAGATCGGGTGCGGGCTTTGACGCCTGATATAGCCGAGTGCTTCGGGATTGAAACTGTCGATCTCGACCCAGAACATGTCGAGGTCGGCGATGGCGCGGAGGATCTTGAGATAGCCTTCGGTCTTGGCGTTGAAGTTGAGGTCGAGCAGGACATCGACATCCGGCCCGGCGCCATCGCGGATGGCTTCGAGATGGGTGCGCAGGTCGCGCAACACCTTGCGGTCCACGTTGATCTCAGGCGCGAACGGCACGCCGAACCCGGGCCGCCAGCCCTTCGGCTTGCCCGCTTCGTAAGTAAAGATGTTGGTTTTGAGCGCGGTAAATTTCTTGGTCCGGACTTCGCGTCCGATCGCCTTCACGCCGTCGAGATCGCTGATCGGCGGCTTGTACCAGTCGGGATGGTTGATGCGCCAGGTGGCGCAATGCGACCAGTAGACGCGAATCCGATCGCGAATTTTGCCGCCGAGCAATTCGTAGCAGGGCACGCCGAGCAGTTTTGCTTTCGCGTCGAGCAGGGCGTTCTCGATCGCGCCCAGCGCTTGCGCTACGACACCACCGGTCGCCGGCCGCGTCGCGGCGAATAGCTCCGCATGAATTCGCTCGTGCTGAAAGGCGTTCTGTCCCACCAGCCGCGTCGAAAGGCGCTGGATCGCGGCGCTCACGCCGGGCGAGCCAAAGCCTTCGTCAAATTCGCTCCAGCCGATGATGCCGTCTTCGGTGGTGAGCTTGACGAAGTGATAGTTTCTCCAACCGGCGTCGCAGGCCAGCAGTTCGACGCTTCGTACTTTCGAGATCTTCGTCACAGCGTTCCCTCTTTTTTTAATCGTCAAAGAGAACCAGATCGGGATCACCTTTTTTGCCGATCATTGTGCCGGGTATTTATGGGGTTGGCCACCTGCCAAAATGACGATCGCTTCTGACAATTTCAGATGGCGGTTCTTGAAGCCGAACGGAAATACCGATGCTTCCGCCTTTGACCAATCCCGCACGCGCTCAATTTCATGTACAGCGGGCCGCCGGCTAGGCTAACAATCGAGCGCGGATATAGCCCGCCCGGACTAAGGGTAACGCATATGAGGCGGCGCGAATTTGTCGGGCTTCTCGGCGGTGCGGCCGTGGCGTGGCCGTTCGCGGCGCGCGCTCAGCAGCCGGTGCTGCCGGTGATCGCGTTCCTCTGGAACGGCGCCGCGCCGGCAGGACCGGGGGTCGGGCCAATTCGCGTGGTCGCCGCCACCTTGCGCGAGTTTGGTCTGGTTGAGGGGCGGGACTATAGGGTCGAGACCCGGTATGCCGCCGGCGATACCAAGCGTCTGCCTGCCCTTGCCGCCGAACTTCTCGCCATTCATCCTGCCGTCGTTCTGTTGGGCGGTCACGTCGCGGCAAAGGCCGTGCAGGACCTGTCGCGCACGACACCCATCGTCATCATGGGCATGAACGATCCGGTAGCGGCAGGGCTGGTCGCGAGCCTGGCGCATCCCGGCGGCAACATCACCGGTGTTTCCAATATGTCGGAGGAGACCCAGAGCAAGCTGGTCGAGATCCTGCACGAGATGTTGCCCGACCTGCGCCGGATCACGGCCATCACCAATCCTGAAAACCTTTCGCTTCGTCCCATGCTGGACGCGCTGCGGCAGCAGGCCGCGGCGCTCGGCATTGCCGTCGATACCGTCGAGGTCGCAGCTCCGGCCGATCTCGACCCGGCCTTCGCCGCGTTCAAGCGACAGCGGCCGGGCGCCTTGCTCGCCATGCAGGATGCCGAGGTGGGGGTGCTGGCGGGCGACATTATCGCGCGGGCGCTCGCCCTCGGCGTACCGACCTTCGGGACGCTTTTTGGCCAGTTCGTGGAGGCCGGCGCGCTGTTCAACTATTCCAAGGATATCGCTGAGGCAAACCGCAGCGTGGCGCTGTTATTGTCGAAAATCCTCAAAGGCGCCAATCCCGCCGACCTTCCCGTCGAACAACCGACGCGGTTTCGCCTGCGCATCAACATGAAGACGGCCAAGGTGCTCGGCCTCCCCATACCGCCTTCAATCGTCGCCCGCGCCGATGAGGTGATCGAATGAGGCGGCGCGAGTTCGTTGGTCTTGTCGGCGGTGCTGTCGCGCTACCGCTAGCGGCGCGCGCGCAGCAGCCGGCTGCCGCCAGCCGGCGGCTCGCCATCTTCAGCCCGTCCGAGCCATCGGCGCTAATGAATGAGCGCAGCGATAACCGCTATTACCGGGCGCTGTTCGCCGAACTTCGCCGCCTCGGGCATGTTGAGGGACAAAATCTTGTAATCGAACGCTACGGGAAGGAGCAAAGCACATCCGGTCCTGCTGCCCTGGCAGCGGAGGTGGCCCGCAACAATCCTGATGTCGTCTACGTCGTGGGTCTCGGCGCGATGTTGTTCAAGCGCGAGACCGACAAAATTCCGATCGTAGCCTTGACCGGCGATCCCGTCGCGGCCGGCCTCGTTCAGAGTTTGGCTCGTCCCGGCGGCAACATCACAGGCGTCAGCGTCGACACCGGCCCGTCCATTCATGGCAAGCGGATCGCGCTGTTGCGAGAGATATTCCCTGATATATCGAAGCTGACCTATCTCACCTTGCGCATCACCTGGGAGGCTGTTCAAGGTCCGCCGATGCGCGCGGCTGCCGATGCGGCCGGCATTGCTCTCGACGTTTCGCTGCTCGAGCTTCCGACCAGCGAAGAGGCCTATGGTGAGGCCATCGCGAAAAGCTTGCGCGAGGGTGCAAATGTCATCATGATCGGTGATACCCCGGATGCCATGACGAACCATTCCCTCATCGCGAATCTGATCGGCGCGGCGAAACTTCCGGCAATGTATCCGTTTTCGGAGTTCGTCGATGCTGGCGGATTGATTGCGTACTCGTTCGACCTCGTGGAGTTGAACAAACGGGTGGCCAACGACATCGACGCCATCCTGCGCGGCGCAAATCCCGGCGAGATCCCCTACTATCAGGCTTCGAAATTCGAGCTATCGATCAACCTCAAGACCGCGAAAGCCCTTGGGCTCACCGTGCCGGCGACGCTGCTCGCCGGCGCCGACAAGGTGATCGAATGAAGCGGCGCGAGTTCATGGCGATGCTTGGTGGCGTAGCGGCGTGGCCCTGCAGGCGCCGCGATCCCGATGCCGGTGCTCTCCAGCCGTGCCGAGCAGCGGGCTGAAAAGGGCTCGCTTGCCGCGACCGGCGCCCTGGAATTGCCGGCGAGCGGCGGACTGAGGGAGTATGGGGTGAACTTTCCTGACACGCGATGCCGTGCGCCTTTACGTAGACAAGATTCTCAATGGCGCGAACCCCGGCGACGTCCCGATCGAACGGACCGCGAAATTCAAGCTGATCACTGCACTGTGATGCAGCGCACAGTGCGGTATGGCGGGTTAAATTCAGCCCTTTTTGGAGCGATACCAATCTGAATAATCGTTCAGACAGGCTCGGAAACGGCCGTATTTAGCCCGCAATACCCGAAAACCTTAATCTCCGGGCATGGCTCCCGTTCGCAACGGAGGGCAGCTTCCGGGCGGCAGGCCGTCTTCAAACTTTCGTAGCGGGATGTTGCGGCCCGGATACAGGCTGCAGAAATCATATCGTATTCCGGCGATGGTGGCTGCCTTAGCACAACTATTGCATTGCGTGGGGGAGTCGGTCGCGTGTCCAATGGGTCCACGAGCGAGTGGTGATTCGCGGACGGACGCTGAAGCGGGTCTGGCGGTTGGAATCATGTACAACGATTCTCTGTTCAATGCTTTCGCTCGGTCCTACGAGGCCCGAAGCGAAACCGATATGTCGATGGCGGAATATCTGGAATCGTGTCGAGACGATCCGATGCGATACGCAAATGCGGCCGAGCGGCTCCTGGCGGCGATCGGTGAGCCTCAAATGATCGACACGGCCAGGGACCCCCGCCTTGGCCGTATTTTTTTGAACAGGACCATGCGCGTCTATCCGGCGTTTGCCGGTTTCTATGGCATGGAAGAAACCATCGAGCGTATCGTCGGGTTCTTCCGCCACGCTGCCCAGGGACTGGAAGAGCGCAAGCAGATTCTCTACCTGCTCGGGCCGGTGGGCGGAGGAAAATCATCGCTCGCCGAGCGGTTGAAGTCGCTGATGGAAGTCCATCCGATCTACGTGCTGAAGGCTGGCGATCAATTCAGCCCGGTCTTCGAGTCCCCTCTTAGTCTGTTCGATCCGGAATCGCTGGGCCCGATGATCGAGGAGAAGTACGGCATTCCGCGCCGTCGCCTGAGTGGGCTGATGAGTCCCTGGTGCTACAAGCGGCTCGAAGCTTTCGGCGGTGACATTTCGCGCTTCCGCGTCGCCAAGATCCAGCCCTCGCGCCTGCGGCAGATCGCGATTTCGAAAACAGAGCCTGGCGACGAGAACAATCAGGACATCTCCTCTCTTGTCGGCAAAGTCGACATTCGCAAGCTGGAGACCTTTGCC
>WNFI01049384.1_pt1 | contig 10784 bp, 10 predicted proteins | sample 5400471 | NCBI WGS metagenome assembly WNFI01 (sample SAMN13153348, study PRJNA577476) | soil metagenome | isolation source: 100 cm saprolite on Douglas fir-dominated hillslope | place: USA:California | collected 2013-09-17 | reverse complement strand
TCTATCTCATGGCGCGATCGCCGGAATGGGCGGCGGCACTCGGAGAAGAAATCGCGCGCGTCACTCGAGGCGCGCCGATCGCCGCCGAGCATCTCGAAGGGCTCGTGAAGGTGCGCCAAGTCCTGAGGGAATCGATGCGCCTTTATCCGCCGGTGCCGATCATGAGCCGCCAGTGCGTGACCGACGCACGCATCGACGGCCACGACGTGAAGGCCGGTGTCTCGGTGCTGATACCGATCTACGCGATCCACCGGCATGCACGGCGCTGGGAGAACCCGGACGCGTTCGACCCCGAGCGCTTCTCGCCGCAACGTGAAGCGCAGATGCCGCGCTACCAGTACATGCCGTTCGGCGCCGGTCCGCGCGTGTGCATCGGCCGGGAGTTCGCGATGGTGGAGGCGACGGCGATGCTCGCCACGATTCTGCAGCACGCGCGCTTTGAAACCGTCGAGGGACACGTGCCGGTGCCGGTCGCGCGGGTCACGCTGGTCCCGAAGGGAGGCATGCCGCTGAGGGTGCGAAGTCCGTTCGACGCATGAGCGTGGATGAAACTTCGGCCGGGCGCTGTTATCTCACGCGGACATTCACCCCTCACGGAGAACCCATGAAAACGAAAAAATACGGCGGCACGCTCGCTATGCTGGTCGCCGGCGCACTCTCGGCAGGTTGCGGCATGATGCACAACAGTTCCGGCGCGGCCGGCGAGCGCGTGACCTTTTCCGGGTCGCAGGAAGTTCCGCCATCGGGCTCCAGCGCCTCGGGCAGCGGCATGGTCACGGTCGGCGCGGATTGCTCGGTCACCGCGAACATCACCGTCACCGGCATGAGCGCCACGGCCGCCCACATCCACCAGGGCGCGGCGGGAGCGAACGGCGGCGTCATCGTCCCCTTCACGAAGACGGGCGACAACGCCTTTGCCGCCCCGGCCGGCGCGAAGATGAGCGCCGACCAATGCGCCGCATACCACGCGGGCAACACCTACGTGAACGTGCATAGCGCCGCGAAACCCGGCGGCGAAGTGCGCGCGCAACTCGCGGGCAAATAAGTGCCGGGACCGACCCACTTCTTAATCGGGAGCTACGCCACCTCCTGATCGCGGTCGGCGACGCCCCGCGACCTCTCCCTCTATAATCGCTTCATAAGATAAGAAGCGAGGCAGCATCCGACATGCTTCCGGGGAGCGCATCGTCGCGGGACGCCACCGGCTCGCCCGCGCGCCGTCATGCCAGGTGGGTGGTCGCGGCCGTCGCATTCGTCGCGCTCGCCAGCTTGTTCTTCACCCTGCGCTCGAGCCAGGCCGACAACCCGGCCGGGAAGGGCGCCGCCGCCGAGCGCACGTTCGAGTTCGCGCCCGGAGACCTGGTCGAGCTGAAGAGCGAAGCGCTGGGCCGCCTCATTCCCGTCTCCGGAACGCTTCGGCCGATGCTGCAGGCGACGGTGCGATCGAAGGTCGCAGCCGAGGTGGCGGCGTTGCATGTCCAGGAGGGCGAGGCGGTGCAGCCGGGCGCTGCGATTGCGACGCTCGACACGGCGGATCTCAAGGCGAGGCTCGATGCGCAGCGCGCGGCGATGGCGGAGGCGAGCGCGCGGCTCGACTTCGCCCGCAAGAACCAGGCGAACAACAAGGCGCTGCTCGAAAAGGCCTTCATCTCGCAGAACGCCTATGACGGCGCGCTCAACACCGTGCAGGTGGCGGAAGCGAATCTGATGAGCGCCGAGGCCCAGGCGGCGATCGCGCGCCGCGCGATGGAGGACGCGACGATCCGCGCGCCCTTCGCGGGCATCGTCGCCAAGCGCTGGGTCAACCAGGGCGACAAGACCTCGGTCGACATGCCGATCGCGCAGGTCGTGGATCTCGCGCGCATGGAGCTCGAGGCGCAGGTTCCGGTGAGCGAAATCCCGCTGGTGAGGGCGGGGCAGAGAATCGCCTTCCAGGTCGACGGATTCCCGGGACGCAACTTCGCGGGGCAGGTCGAGCGGGTGAATCCTTCCGCCGAGCCGGGCTCGCGCTCCATCTCGGTGTTCGTCACGCTGGCCAACGCGGATCGCTCGCTCAAGGGCGGCATGTTCGCGAACGGCACGCTCGCCACCGCGATGGGCGCGCAGGTGGACGTGATCCCCGCGGCCGCGGTCATCGAGGAGGGCGGCCAGACCTTCGTCTACATCTTCAAGAGCGGCCGGATCGAGCGGCGCAGCGTGATCCTCGGCGAGAAGAGTGTCGAGCGCGGGGTCGTCGTCGTGAGGGAAGGTCTCGAGCGCGGCGCGCGCGTGATCGTGGTGAAGGTCGAAGGGGTCAAGCCGGGCGCGAAGGCGCTGGTCAAGGCCCCGGCCAAGGCCGCCTAGGCGATGTGGTTCACCCGCGTCTCGATCGCGAACCCGGTTTTCGCGACCATGGTGATGGCCGCGATCATGATCCTGGGCGTCTTTTCCTACCAGCGCCTGCCGGTGGAACAGGGCCCCGACGTGAGCATCCCGCTGGCACTGGTGCGGACCGGGTACCCGGGCGCCTCGGCCGAGATGGTCGAGCAGGAGGTGACGCGCCCCATCGAGGAAGCGCTCAGCACGATCGGGGGCGTGAAGGCGATCTATTCAAGCTCGGCGCAGGGCTTCTCGTGGGTGCGCGCCGAGTTCGAGCTAAACGTCGACATCAAGACCGCGATCCAGGACGTGCGCGACAAGGTCGCGGCGGCGCGTCGCCAGTTCAACCGCGACGTGCTGGAGCCCGCGGTCTTCCGCGCCGACAACGAGAACGACTCGCCGGTCTTCTGGATCTCGATGCGCTCGGACGCGCGCAGCCTGCGCGAGGTCTCCGACATCGCCGAGCTGCTGGTGGTGAAGCGGCTGCAGGCGGTCGCCGGCGTCGGCGCCGTGGACGTGTACGGATCGGCCCCGCGGCTCCTCGCCGTCAACCTCAAGCCCGAGCTGATGGCAGCCCACGGCATCGGCATCGACCAGATCCTGCAGGCGCTGCGCGCGGAGAACGCCGACGCTCCCGCGGGCGTCCTCGCCTCCGAGAGCGGCGAGCGCGTGGTCCAGGTGCGCGGGCGGCTGCGCCGGGCACTCGACTTCGAGCGGATCATCGTCGCGCGGCGGGGCGGCGCCAGCGCGACCAACGCGGTCACGCTGGGCCAGCTGGCGACGGTGCGGGACGCCGAACGCGAGCTGGAGTGGTACGCGACCGTCGACGGCGTGCGCGGCGTGAGCCTGGAGATCCGCAAAGTGCGCGGCGCCAATACCGTCGAGATGGGCGAAGCGATCCGCAAGCAGCTCGCGGAGCTGCGCAAGACGCTGCCCCAGGACGTCGCCCTGCAGGTGATGAGCGACTCGTCGATATTCATTCGGGACTCGGTCGACAACGTGAAGCGCACCATCATCGAGGGAGCGCTCCTCACCGTCCTCATCGTCTTCCTCTTCCTGCATTCGTGGCGCTCGACGGTGATCACCGGGCTCACGCTGCCGATCTCGGTCCTCGGGACGTTCATCGCGATGTACGCGCTCGGGCTCACGATCAACAACGTCACGCTGATGGCGCTGTCGCTTTGCATCGGCGTGCTGATCGACGACGCGATCGTGGTACGCGAGAACATCGTGCGCCACCTCACGTTGGGAAAGACGCATCGCGTCGCGGCGCTCGAGGCGACGCAGGAGATCGGGCTCGCGGTGATGGCGACGACCTTCACCATCGTCGCGGTCTTCGTTCCCATCGCGTTCATGGGCGGGCAGATCGGCAAGTACTTCTTCCATTTCGGCGTGACGGTCGTGGTGGCCGTGATGGTGTCGCTCCTCGTGTCCTTCACGCTGGATCCGATGCTTTCCTCGGTGTGGAGGGATCCACCGTCGCGCTGGCTGCGAAGCGGGCCCTTGGGCGCGGTGCTCGACGCGCAGCAGCGGCTCATGGACCGGCTGCACCGGTGGTACGACGTCGCGCTGCGCTGGTCCCTGGCGCACCGCCTGGCTGTGCTGGTCATCGCCGCCGCCTCGCTCGGCGCCGCGGCCGGCATCTACGCCGCGGGCCTGGTGAAGACCGAGTTTCAGCCCCAGGTCGACGAGGGTGAGACGGCGCTGCGCATCTCGACGCCCGTGGGCTCGGCGCTCGGCTATACGCGCACCAAGGCCGAGCAGGTCGAAGCGGTGTTGAAGGAATTTCCGGAGATCAAGAGCATCTCGATGCGCGTGTGGAACACGGGCGCCTGGTTCTGGCTTCCGCTCAAGGACCGGGCGCTGCGCCAGCGTTCGCAGAAGGAGCTGGACGACGCGATACGCGCGCGGCTGAAGGATGTCGCCGGGCTGGAGATCGCGGTGGGCTGGAACCGCCCGATCAACATCTTCGTCCAGGGGCCCGACATCGCCGAGCTCGACCGGATCGCGCGCGAGCTGATCGCGAAGATCCAGGCGATCAAGGGCGTCGTCGAGGCCGAGAACACCTTCAAGCCGACCAGTCCCGCGCTCGACATCGTGGTCAACCGCGAGCTCGCGAGCGACATGGGCGTGTCGATGGCCACCATCGGCGCCACCGCCCGCGCCCTGATCAGCGGCGAGCCGGCGGGACGCTGGGAAGGCCCGGATGGCGAGAGCCACGCGATCCTCGTGCGCCTGCCCCGCGACGAGCGAACCGGCGTCGCCGACCTCGCCAAGATCTACGTCCCGAGCTACGCCTTCAACGCCGACGCCACCCCGCGCATGGTGCCGCTGCGCCAGATCGCGGAGTTCAAGCCGACGCTCGCCGAGCGCTCGATCAACCGCCGCAACCTGCAGCGCCAGGTGCAGGTGCGCGCCGCGCTCTCCAAGGACGCGACGCTGGGCGACGTCGGCAAGCGGATCGACGCCATCATCAAGGCGACGCCGCTGCCGCCCGGATACAGCTTCCACCAGGGGGGCGAGCAGGAAGAGCTGAGCGAAACCACCCAGTACGGGCTCACCGCGCTCGGCATCGCGGTGATCTTCATCTACCTCGTGCTCGCGTCTCAGTTCGCGAGCTTCCTGCAGCCGCTCGCGATCATGGCCTCGCTGCCGCTGTCGTTGATCGGCGTGTTTCTTGCTCTCCGGGTGTTCGGCACTACCCTCAACATGTTCTCCGCGGTGGGCTTCATCATGTTGATGGGCCTGGTGACCAAGAACGCGATCCTGCTGGTCGACTTCACCAACAAGGCGATGCGCGAGGGCAAGGACCGGATCGCAGCTATCCTCGAGGCCGGGCAGGTGCGCCTGCGGCCGATCCTCATGACCACTGCCGCGATGATCTTCGGCATGCTTCCGCTCGCGCTCGCCCTCGGCCCGGGCTCCGAGCAGCAAGCGCCGATGGCCCACGCTGTGATCGGCGGCATCATCACCTCCACCGTCTTCACCCTGGTGGTCGTCCCGGTGCTGTTCACCTTCTGCGAGAGCCTGGGGCGGAAGGTGTCGTCCCGGCTCGCCCCGGCGGATGCCCCGGGCACGTTGCCGGAGCACGGCGACTAAGTAACATTGGAAGCGCCCTTTCAGCGTAAGCTGCATGGGCTGCGCACCGCGGGGGTCATGCGGTATGTGCACTGCAGCATGGACAACCACAATCACGCAGTCTAGTCAGGGGAGAACATCACTTGAACAAGAGGGTCCTTCTTATAGTGACGGCGATTTGCGCCTCATCCGGGGCACTGGCCGCCGACGTATCACAGACAGTCAATCCATTGGTGGAGGCGACGAAGATCATGGATCGGTGCGCCGCCATCGCCCACAAGATTTCCGCGACGCCGGTGCCTGCCGGCCACGCGGAGGCGATCGCCGTGGCGTTCCACAACCAGGAGGTGACCAAGGCGCATACGACGGCCAACCCCGGAAAGCTACCGCCTCCGGAAATGTTGAAGCCCGTTCCGCCGGACCAGCAGGCCTTCTTCACCATGATCCGGGCCGAGCGCGACGCCCTGCAAAAGTGCGGTGAAGACTTCGCGCGGGTCCACAAACCGGCCCATGCCCTCGTGAAGACGGCTGGCGACGCCCTGGAGAAGGAACAGGTGACGACCGCCACCGAGGATCACAAGAAATTGGGAGCGGCCATGATCGCCTACCACAAGTCGAGCGAGAACCTGACGGCCGCGATCGCGTCGCTGTCGAAGGACGTGAATCACCAGCGCTATCTCGGCGGCGTGATCGAAAAGTATTTCCTGGGGCGCTAAGCCTTCTATAAGGGGAGAGGACTTTGAAAAGACTAAAGCCCTTCTTGGGCAGTTTCATAGTGGCGGTGTGGTCGATGTTCATCGTTTCGGTCCGGTGTGCTGGTCCGGATGCCCGGTCGGGTATGTCGATCATGGCGCCATCTGCCATATCAACAAGGCGCTGACGGTCAGCCCTGAGTGGGTCTGCACGCATTGGTTCCCGAGCTGGATGGGCGGTGCGTGCCGCTGGAAGGACACGCGTTGCCCCTCCGGTTACACGAACGTCGGGCTCTTCTGCGCCCTGACGTCCGCGGGCAAGTCGGCGCCTGCGGGTTACTCCGGCACGTTCCTCGATCCGATGAAGAATTCCTATGGGCGGGGAGCGGGGACCATTCCGACGGGATGCGGCAGCGACCAGAATGACGCCGGCCTGTGCTACACCCATTGCAAGAATGGATATTCGGGCGTCGGCCCCGTGTGCTGGGGTCAACCGCCGTCGGGTTGGGTCCAGTGCGGCATGGGCGCTGCCAAGACGTCGGCCGGCTGTGGAAGCGTTGTCTTTGGCCAGGTCGCATCCGTGGGCCAGATGGCGATCACCGTCGCCTCGTTGGGCAGCTCCACCGCGCTCACCGCGGGCATGAAGGCCCCTGAAGACGCCGGCAAGCTGGCGAAGCTCAAGCAGGAGTACAGCCAGATGAAGGTGGCTTTCGACCTGGCGAAGAAGAATAACGCCAACGTCAAGAGAGCCGTGGAGGCCGCGGACGCCGCGAACAAGGGCAAGAAAGGCTATACGGCGATAGACACGGCCGACAACGTGACCACGGACGAGGACATGGTTCGACTGGCCGCCCAGATCGCGGCCATTATGGATCCATCCGGGGTCTCGGACACGGTTGCGGCCTACACCTATCCGAAGTGCAGCAAGCTGTTCAAGTAATTACAGAGTAGTCACTCGATCGGCGCCTTCGGGCGCCGATTTTTTTTGGCTACAATCCTGTCATGAAGACTCTCAATGTCGTGATTTCAGCCTCGATCGCGCTCCTCGCCGCGCCAGCCGATGCACGTCGTATATGGTCTTCGCGCGCGTCAAGCTCGACTAGGGGACACAGATCATGACTATCGCCCTGACACCCGGTCTGCGCAAATGCACGCTCATCGCGCACATCACTTCGTCGGTCGGGTTGCTCGGCTCGATTGCCGCCTTCCTTGCCCTCGCCGTCGCCGGCCTCACCAGCCACGACGCGCAGACGGTTCGTGCTGCTTATCCGGCGATGGCGCTGATCGCCAAATTCGTCATTGTCCCGCTGGCCTTCGCTTCGCTGTTGACGGGGCTCATCGAATCACTGGTCACTCCGTGGGGCTTGTTACGGCACTACTGGGTCGTGGCGAAACTCACGTTGACCGTCTTTGCCACCATCGTTCTGCTGGCAAAGATGGCGCTCATCGGCCGCGCGGCCCGGCTAGCCGCCGAGTCGAATCTCCCCCAAGCGGATCTCCGCGCGGCGGGGATAGAGCTCATGGTCCATGCCATCGGCGGCCTGATGGTGTTGCTGGTGCCCGCGGTGCTCTCTGTGTTTAAGCCGCGAGGGCTGACTCCCTTTGGGCGGCGCAAGGAGCGCGAGCAGCCTGCGTCGTCGCGCGAAAGCCTCGCATGGACGAGCGGTGGATCGACCGCCGCCGTGCCACGCTGGGCATATATGTTTGGATTCATCCTCGTGGTGATCGTCGTGCATGTGATCGTCCTGCATCTGGCGGGAGTAGGGCCAGGCAGCCGCTAGCGTTGCTAGATGCGGTGCAAGGGAGGCGAGGACTACTTGCGACGCTCGAGCAACGCCTTCGCCGCTTCCTCCCAGTGTTCTCCGTCGAAGGGAACGACTGGCAGGCTGGAGAGATCCACGCCATCGATGCAGCGAACATTCACGACCCACATGCCGGGGTCGATGCGTGGCCGGGCGAAAGGGTGGATTCCACAATGCCGGCAGAAGTAATGTTTCGCGGTCATCGTGTTGAATTGGTAAAGCGCCAGCTCGTCCTCGCCCTTGACGATGCGGAAGTTGGCCTTGGAGGTGCCATGCCACAGGGCGCCCCGGCGGCGGCACACCGAGCAGTTGCAATCGATGACGTACTCGAGCTTCGCCTGCAGCTCGAAGGCGACGCGGCCGCAGTGGCATGAGCCCTGGTAGGTCCGGTGCATCAAATCACCTTCACCACAATTTTCCCCACCGCCTCGTTCCCCTCCATCCGCGCCTTTGCCTCGGGAAGCTCCCCGAACGGATGGACGCTGTCGATCACGGGGCGGATGCGGCCGTCGGCGAAGAAGGGCAGGAAGTCGCGCACGAACGGAGGCACGCCAGAGGCGCGCTGCTCGGGCGTGCGCTGCTTGTTCGAGACGCCGAAGAGCGTGAGGCGCCGGGCGTGGAGCGCCTGGAGGTCGATCGTCGCCGCGAGCGTGTTGTCGACGTAGCCGACGGTGGCGAGCCGCGCCTCGAACGCCATCGAGCGCACGCACTCCGCGAACAACGTGCCGCCGACCGTGTTGACGACGAGGTCCGCGCCTTTGCCGCCGGTCGCCTTCATGACGGCGTCGTAAAAGTCGGGCGCGCGCGTGGCGACGGCGAGGTCGAGTCCGTGCGCCTTGAGCTTGTCGAGCTTCGCCTGCGAGCCCGAGGTGCCGATCACCTTCGCGCCGAGCGCCTTGGCTGCTTGCAATGCCGCGACGCCCACGCCCGACGAGACGCCCGTCACGAGCACCCACTCGTCCTTCTTCAGGCGTCCTTGCAGTACAAGCATGTCGTGCACCACGAGGAACGTGAGCGGAATCGCCGCCGCCTCCTCCCACGTGAGCTTGGGCGGCATCGCGATCGCCTCGCGCGCATCCATCAGCGCGTACTCGGAGAAGGCGCCGGCGCAGCGGCCCATCACCTTGTCGCCCGGCTTGAAGCCCTTCACGTCCGCGCCGACGCTCATCACTTCTCCGGCGCCTTCCGTGCCGGCGGGCTTCGCGGTGCCCGCCTTGGTCAATCCGTGGCCGACGATGAACTCGCCGCGATTGAGCGCGGAGGCGTGCATGCGAACGAGCAGCTGCCCCGCGGCGGGATCGGGCGCGGAAACCTCGCGCAGCTCGAGCGTCGCGCGATCGGCGGTGCTTTGCAGGAACCAGGATCGCATCGTCGCGAGTATACGGGGCAAAAAAAGAAACGGCCGGGAAACCCGGCCGTCCGTTGTTCCTGATCCGATCGGACCACCCGCCGCGCACTTCGCATCGACATTGGTGTCCTCCACAAACTCCGTCCCCAGTTGGAGAACCCAATGAACACGAAGAGATATGGCAACGCACTCGCGGTGCTGGTGGCCGCTGCGCTCGCGGCCGGTTGTGGCACGTTGAATCGTAGTTCTTATGGATCGCGCGCCGCTTCGTCCGGCGTCGGCGAGGTCGTGCCCCTCAGCGGCGCGCAGGAGGTGCCGCCGACGACCTCGAATGCCTCGGGCACCGCCACGGTCGATGTGCGCGCCGATTGCTCGGTCACCGCCAAGGTCACCGTCACTGGAATGAACGCCACGGGCGCCCATATCCACTATGCCGCGCCCGGCGCGAACGGCGAGGTCATCCTCCCGTTCACGAAGACGGGCGAGAACAGTTTCGCGGCCGCGCCCGGCGCCAAGTTCGACGAAGCCCAGTGCGCCGCCTACAGGAAGGGCGACACGTATGTGAACGTGCACAGCGGTCCGCATCCCGGCGGCGAATTGCGCGCCCAGCTGAAGGGAATTCCGGCGGGCTGAGCCTATTTTTTCCCGAAGGGATGCTCGAAGCTGAGATAGAGGAAGGCGCTCTTCTCGCCGCGGCTCGGCCCCACGCCGATGGGTAGCGCGATGCCGGGCACGATCTGCAGTCCGGACTCGAAGTCGTAGGACCAGCGGATGCCGGGACTCACGTACGCGGCCTTCACCGTGTTCTCCGTCCTTTGCCTTCGGCGTCCACGTGTAGCCCAAGTTCGAATGGGCGACGAGCGTCGGACACATCACGACGCTCATTGGGATTTCCGCCTGGTAGCTCGTCGCGCCCAGGCCGCGCCCCTGCCGTTCATTTCCAGACGGCACGATCGCCGAGAAGCGCGGCGCGATCGCGAGCTTCGCCTCGCCGTCGCCCACCAGTTGGTAGCGGTAATTCAGCGCGACGTCGCCGATGCCGGCATGTCCGTCCGGCGAATCCGCCGCCCGAACGACCGGGATGCTGTAGCTCAGCTGGTGCGTACTGCCGCCGACCGGCCATTCCTGCGTGAACGTGTAGACCCAATCGCGCGACTGGCGGAATCGCTGGAACGTGTTGATGTGCTGGACGACGCCCTCTTCCTGGTTGTACGCCTCCTCGACCAGGAAGGAGTTGTCCTGGATGGGACCTTCGGCGATCGCGGCGAGGGGTGTTGCGAGAAGAATGAGGAGCCAGGATTTCATGGCGCCAGTATACGGGCCGTTCTGAATTCTCCATCTCCCGATATCATTGGCACCCATGGTGCGATTGCGTTTCCTGTGTCTCCTCTTGCTCTGCGCGGTGGACGCCGCGGCGCAGCCCGAGTCGGATTCGCTCGCGCGCATCGTAGCGGAGCGGCTGGAGGCGTCGGATACGCCGGCGTGCATCGCGGTCGGCCTGGTTGC
>WNFI01004285.1_pt1 | contig 10784 bp, 12 predicted proteins | sample 5400471 | NCBI WGS metagenome assembly WNFI01 (sample SAMN13153348, study PRJNA577476) | soil metagenome | isolation source: 100 cm saprolite on Douglas fir-dominated hillslope | place: USA:California | collected 2013-09-17 | reverse complement strand
CCCGCCGGCTCCGCCATTTTTTGATGTTCGTTTGACAAGACGTCCGCTCGATTCATAGGATCATCGCCGTGAAATCGCCCAAGAAACCATCCAAAGAACCTTCCCTTCCTACTCAAGACGAAACCCGTCGGGCCAATGTGTTGCGGGAGGAAATGCTTTCACAATTTCGCACGTTGGGAGAAGCGTTCTCTCTCCTTCGTGACGATGTGCAAAGCATGAAACCTCAGATCGCCAAAATAGACAAAATAGACGCCGATGTGGAAATCCTGAAATCAGCGGTTCGTTCAAATGGCCAGGACATACGCGCCATGAAAGAAACCATCAGTGGCCATACCGAAACCCTCCGTGGTCACACCGACGCCATTAACGCCAATACCGAGGCCATCCACGCCATGCAGGCCGACCTCAAGAACATTAACGGACGGCTCGAAGTAGTTGAAGCCAAAGTCTCATCATAAGGTCGGCTAGATCGCTTCGAGGTGGGTCTGCAACTTTTCAATCCACGGCTTTAGCCGTTCTTCTTTAGCGTTGATGTAATCGCGGGTCTTCTCAACGTCGGCGTGTCCCAGCAATACGCAAATTGTCCGACAATTTGCCCAAGGCGTTGTCCCTCCCCCTAACCCGATGGACTGCGGAGGGTGTTAGCCTAGCCCTATCCCGCCTTCCTGCCGCTGCGCTTTGTCAAGCGGGATAGGTCGCCGCTTGAGGTGTTGGCCAGGAGGCGACCCCAAAGGCTGGCTGGTAGGCGAGGAGGAGGGGTTAAGCGGCGCGGAGGAAGCGGTTTGTGTTCAACCGATTGTAGGTAGGTAACCTGTGCCCTATAGGGTTCCAAACCTGATGTGCAATGATTGACGAAATCATCATGAGAGACCCCATTATCCAATAGCTGGATAGGCCGGGAAGGAAACGTTGGACAGCCAACCCGGTTATAAGGGTGACTGTGTTAAAAAGAAGGCTCCCTTTTTGTGCAAAGGCACGATCTTTCGGTTCATGGAAATACTCGAAAAACAATCCATTGAGCGCAACAATGACCGGCACGATAAAACCATAGGAGGAATGGGAAAAAGCCAAAAACGCCAAAACCGTTGGCACTCGAGACCCAGATAAATACCGTAGGAATTTCCTTGGCTGCAAGACACCTCCGACACCGGTTTCCTCCAATAAAGGCCCCCACGTACCGTACATTCGTGTTTCAGGGTAAGTTGCCGCTTCCCGATAAACCAAGGGTCTCCGGACAGCCAGAATCGGACGGGCATCGGATTGATCAGCCTCCATCAAGGCCTGCAACAATGCGTAAGCCCCCGTTGGACCATTCCCTAAATGTTCAACCCCGTCCACACGATCACCTAACGACACATTACGTGCTCCTTCCACGATCATATGACTGTCGGATATTCTGGAGTTTGAATACCTTAAGCTACCCAAGGAATTCGAATCCCGCCATCCCCGCCAAACTCTTTTCGAAATCTTCCGCCCGCTTCTCGTAACCTTCCCGCCGTTGCATTGTCTAACTACTGTTCCATGACCCTACCCCGCGCCCAAAATCCTTTTCTTTTCTCGACCCGGATTAATCTCATTGAATTGACAGGGCTTAAAGCCCGCAACCTCCAGGAGCTCCTCGAAGTCCTTAAATCTGCGCCCTCTTCGATCATTTACCATCACACGCATCATTTCCTGAAACAACATCAGGCTTTGTCTCCCGAGCCGCCGAACGACTTCTCGTATTGGGTGACGACCGTCCTCAAGGAGGACGAAGCCTTTCACTTTATGAAATCCCTGAGTTTTATTCTGCCGACGCCGTATAAGGCCGAAGATTTGGCGGAGTTCGGGGACGCCGTGATGAAAATCAGCCCCAACGCTCTGTATCACCATATTTTCGAAGCGCGTCTTCGTTTGGAGAAGGGCATGAACGATTTCTCATCGTGGTTGGATAAAGAGCTGGGCGAAAAAGATCTGGCCAACGCGATCGCGCGCCTGGACCCCTATACCCAGACCATGGAATCCCTGCGCCAGCAGATCCACCGGCTGATCAGCAACCGTTTGGAACCCGTTGCGCTGGAAGGAGCTCTGCGTGCTTGAGTCTTATGCCCCGATCATTGGGAATTCTACTGTCGATGACCTGCGACTGATAGGTCAGAAGCTCAAAGGGAAGGTGATCCGCAACATCAATTCCACCGCGGTGGGCGGCGGCGTGGCGGAGATCCTGAACCGCCTGGTCCCCCTCATGAAAGAATTGGGGATTGACGCGCGCTGGGACGTCATCCGAGGTGGGGAGGAATTCTACGCGGTCACTAAAAAGATCCATAACGCTTTGCATGGCGCCGGCGAAGACCTGACCGAGGTCGAACGACGTCATTACTGGGAAGCGCAGGAAGCCAATATGGGGACGCTCGATTTAGAATCGGATTACATGGTGGTGCATGATCCGCAACCGGCGGGTTTGGTGCAACAGAAAGCGGCCAAAGGAGGGCGATGGGTCTGGCGCTGCCACATTGATGTCTCGGAACCGGAACCGGGTGTCTGGGGGTTTCTGAAGCCGATGGTCGAACAGTTCGATGCCAGCGTTTTTTCCGCCCCGCGCTTCGCCCAGCAACTGGGCATCCGGCAATTTCAAATCGCCCCGTCCATCGACCCGCTCAGCGATAAGAACAAATCCTTGGCGCCCGAGTTTATCGATTCGGTGCTCGAACGGTTCAATATCACCAAAGACAAACCCCTGGTGACTCAAGTCTCGCGGTTCGACTACTTGAAAGATCCTGTGGGCGTCATCGATGCCTACCGAATGGTGAAGCCGTATGTGGATTGTCAGTTGCTGCTGGTGGGGGGCGGGGCCAGCGATGATCCGGAAGGGGCCAAGGTTCTGGCAGAGGTGCGCAACAGGGCCGATAATGACCCTGATATCCACATCTTAGAGCTTCCACCGACCAGTCACGTCGAAATCAATGCGCTGCAGCGGGCCAGCACCATTGTTGTTCAGAAATCGATCAAGGAGGGGTTTGGTTTGACCGTTTCCGAAGCCCTTTGGAAAGGTAAACCGGTGATTGCCGGCGCCGTCGGAGGGATTCCGCTCCAGATCTCCCATAAATTTTCCGGAATCCTGACGCACTCGATCGAAGGCACGGCGTACTGGTTGAAACAACTCCTTCAAGCCCCCGATTACGCCAAAAAACTCGGGGAAAACGGCCGGGAGCATGTGCGTGACAACTTCCTGCTCACGCGTCAGTTAAGAGAATACATGCTTTTATTCCTTGCCCTTGACCATCCGGGCGATATCATTTATCTCAACTGAAACCCTCACCTGATAGGCACAATCGTATCTAAAAATAGGGTTGTTTTAATAGCGAAAGGGTTTCCTCCGTTTCTGACCACTTATTTCCTATAATAGGGGTACTGCTATGTCTGCTCAATTGGAAAACAAATTCTACGAGCTCTATTTAGAGTTCTTCAACCGCGCGGAAGCGGAGCGCCGATGGAATGTCCAGAATTCCAAGCCAACTGGGGCTATGAAGAGTCGAAACATTCGCTGGCTCTGGAACAATGGCTGCTTCATTCCCACAAACGGACGCCCAAAGAGATCAATCGCTTTACCGATTCTGTCCTGGAACGTGAATGGAACCTGCCGTTTGAGACGCCCCGGCAGATGATGATTTACACGACATTCCAGGAATTATCGACCGGGCTCAATTACAGGAACCTGCGGCGTAAGGCGATTGAGCAGAAGGACACCGCTTTGGCCACGGCGCTGAGCTTTATCGCACGAGATGAGTCCGCGCATTATCAGTTTTTTCAGGATGGCGTGAAGCTGTACTTGAAGGAAGATCGGGACCGCACGCTCGAAGATATTGTGTTGGTGCTGTCGCAGTTCCGCATGCCGGCCCATGACCTGATCCCGGATTGGGAACACCGAGGCAAGGTCATCGTGGGGGAAAACGTTTTTTCGGATCGCATCTTTTTTAAAGACATCATGCGTCCCATCCTCTCGGTCCTAGGGACCAGCCGTAGCGAGCTTAAAACCCTGGCCAAAGCCCATCCCGAGTTGCTGCCGGTTGCCTGAACCACCCGCCTACTTCTTCTCCGCCCCGGACTTATTCGTAAGAAAGCGCTCCCGATAGGCATCTGCCAGAATCGGAGTGATCGCCAATAGGATTGGCCCTAGAACGATCCCTTTGGTGCCCCACACTTCAATACCCCCTAAAATCGCAAAGAAGATCGCTAGAAAGGGCAGGTCTGCCTTGTTTTGCATCAGATAGGGACGCATGAAATTGTCCAGAAGCCCGACAATTAATATACCCCAAACCATCAGGAAGGATCCCTTAAAATAGGCGTGCCGCACCAAGTAAAAAAGAGCGATGGGGAACCACACCAACGCGGTGCCCACGGAAGGGATAAGACCCGTTATCGCCGTCAGCACGCCGAACAGAGCCACCCCCGGGACCCCTACGATGAAGTACCCCAGGGCCGCCGTAAGTCCTTGAATCACCGCCGTCAAAAACCACCCCCGAATGGCACCGACAATCGTGGATTGGAGCCTATCCGCCAAGTTCGCCTTGAGTTCCGGCTGGAGGGGAATATAACTTTGAAACCCTGTCGACATCTTCGCTCCGTCGCGAAATAGAAAAAACAACGTAAACAACATAATGAGGAGTCCGATCAGAAGCCGAAGCGAGTTCTTCGCGAGAGCGGCCCCGATCGAAGATACCGATTGAATCATCGTGTCGGCCAGCGCGATGATTTGCTCCCGAAATTGGGCGGGCTGTATGCCGACTCGTAAATAAAGCCAGTCGCGTATATGGCGAACCGCACCGATAGATTCCACGCCCCCACCCTGTCTGATATTTTGGACGGTCTTCTGGCCTTGCTTGAGAAGAGGCGCCAACGACTCGGCTTCGTTCGTTAGAATCCAGATCAAAAGAGCGGAGGGAACGATCAGAAATAAAAGGACCAGCAGGTCGGTCAGCAAAGCGGACGTGTTCGGAGACCGCTTATGCATCATCTGGCTCAGTCGCTGATGGGTCGGATAAAAAGCGACGCCGATCACAATCGCCGCGAGGATCGGCCCCGATAAAGGGAGCAGAAGCCGTCCTACTTCAGCCACCACGAAGAGGAGAAGCGCCAGTAAGAAAAAGTCAGAAAGCCCCGCTTTCATCGGGTGCGGGGTGAGGAGGGGATCGTTGACATGGGTTTTTAGACAGCCTTCCCAGAGTGAAGTTACGATCCCGCTGTAACCGTGCGATCGGACGACGGGTCAAATTAAAACGCAACACGCCTCGACGTAAAGGAGGCAAACCTATTCGATAACTAAAGGAGATCCATGTGGTGAGAAGAAAAATCGCTACTTATCGGGGAAAACGGGTTCGTAATGAAGAAAATGAATGGGATGAGACGCCCTCTGCGCTGTGGGAAGGATCCGGCGAAAGCCCCAATCGGATTTTGATGCCACGTAAGATCGGAAAACACCATCCAGAAGAAGAACGGGGTTACAAACCTATCGTCATATAACGACATCCGCTTGAGGCGCCGTCCCCTGTAAAGGGGATGGCGCCAAGGCTTTAGGTAGATGAATAACGCGAAACGGCAGGCGGTCCGGGAAATGCCTCTGAAGAAGGGGCATGGCGACATTGTAAATCGTAGCGCCTTGCTGAGTTCGCCCCTCGGGCGTGCCGTAATGGGCATGTCCGTGAAAGATCGTTTGGACGCCATAGCGATTGAGCGGTTCTTCCAATCGGCTGGATCCCAGGAAAGCGTAGATTTCGGCCGGTTCCCCTTGCACGGTCGACACGCTGGGGGAATAATGGAGAAGAGCCACACGCTGGTTGACGCGAAGCTTGGCCAGCGCGGATTCCAGCTTCAAGCTTTCATCGACCGCTTCCTGCACGAAACGTTTGATAGGAACTTCTCCCCAGGGCTGTAAGGCCCGTTGTCCGAACCCTCCGCCAAATCCTTTAACGCCGACAAAGCCAATGTCTTTGATTTCGAGCGCTTCGCCATCTAGAACATGGACCCCGGCTTTGACCAGGATGCGTCGCACCTCGTCTTGTTTGCCGGATTCGAAATCATGATTTCCCAGGACCGCGAGCACAGGGATCTTAAGGGCGGGAGCGAGTTCTTTGATCAGGAGATGAGCTTCCTCGGGGAGTCCCCAGTCCGTGAGGTCGCCGCACAGGACAAGGACATCCGCCTGCTCGCTGAGTTCGGAAAAAATAGGACGCAGATGATCGGTAGAGTCTTTACTGCAATGAAGGTCGCCTACCGCGGCTATGCGTAGAACATCATTTGTCGGGCCCATGCGGATAGGACGGAATTACACTTTCCGCTCATCGTTCGAGTGATCGTAATTCATGAGCTGCGACAAGATGAAAAGGCTGGTGGCTGCGATGAAGGAAATCGTGGCGATCAACGCGGAGCCTTCCCGCGGTTGGCTGTGGCTCAGTCCCCCTTCAACCAGCGATAGCACGAATAACATAAAAGACCAACGTAGCATGATTATTCTCCTCAGGCTATATGACAAACCCACCCGGCGTGGAGTTACATAAAAGTGACCCAATTCGAGCTGTAACTTTGGGGGGTCGCATGCATCTAATCTTCGCTCTCCATAATGCATACCATTCAACTCATCGGTTCTGCGGAGTTCAGCGCTCTTAAAGAGGAATGGAATGGCTTATTAAGCCGAAGCGCATCCGACAACGTCTTTCTACGATGGGAATGGCTCCACACCTGGTGGCAGATCTTCAAGCAAAACCGTCAGTTACTCATCTTGTCCATCCAACGAGACGGAAAACGCGTGGGATTGGCACCGTTTTATATCGAGCAAAGCGGAAAATTAGGACTTCGTAAGCTCCGATTCTGTTCAGATGAACTGTCTCCGGATTACCTCGATGTGATCGCTGAAAGGGGAGAGGAAGCCGGTGTCGTCCGTACCCTGTGGGACTATCTGCGCGCGAACCCCTTGTGGGATCTCATTGTCTGGGATCATCTGCGTGAGGATTCCATCTTGTTGTCCGCGCCCGTCAAGAGTGCCGATGACACGTATAAGATGCGAGGGGCCCATACGTGTCCCTATATTAAGATCACAGGTTCTAAGGACGACTACTACGAGGCACACCCTGATATCCAATTCCGTCGAAAGCGAAAGCTCTTATTCAATAAACATGCGGTGACGCATCATGTCATCAAGGATGAGATCGAATTGGAACAGCATATAAACACACTTTTTGTATTGCACGAGAAACGCGCCGAAGAAAAGAAGATACAAACGTCGCTCGCTTCTGCGGAGATCAAGCATTTCCATTTGGAATTGAGCCGGTTGTTCCTTCGGGAGAATATCCTCAACTTCCAGTTTCTCTATCACGGGAACACGGCCATTAGCGCTCTATATGCGTTTAATTACAAGAACAAGGTGTATTTCTTTCAGAGCGGTATGGATCCGGAATGGGGAAAATGCAGCGCCGGGTCCGTGCTCATTAATCTGGCTGTGGAGCAGGCTTTCGAAGGCGGTTTAGACGAGTTCGACTTTTTAAAAGGGGAAGAACGATACAAAACTCTTTGGGCGACCGCGGTGCGTCAAGAGTTGGAGGTATCGCTCTACAATCAAACATGGCGGGGCCGGTTATGGCACACCCTTCTCGGGCTGCGAGCCACCTTGGGAAGCGTAAAACATGCTGTGAAAGACACGCTGACTTGGCGGCGTCCAGAGGCGGCAAGACAAGGATCTACCGCATAACATTCAGTCCTCGCCATCTTGAAGTTCTAGGCTGCGCTGCCCGCAACGTCCTTCACGACATCGGTTCCCAAAGATTCCTCTGGAGATGCGTTTTTCCGTTCGGACAAGCCAAAGATCTCGAGGATCATGGGGGCAATCAGCGTTAAAGGCGCTTTTCCGGGATGGACCCCGTGCTTTTTTACGGGATGGCGGACCCACAGCATGCCATCCGGGTGGTGCATCCCACTTTTCTTGCCCTCCACTTTATAGAAGATTTCAAAAAACGGGCGAGAGGCGTCACCGTCCGAGCACGTGAGAAGGGATCCTTTCGGAAGCTCTTCGTAAATACAGCAACCGCTGAACACCGCTTTTCCTTTCCGCTCGACGGTCAAGGCGGAACGATCCCCGATCCGCACGGCGCGCAAGCGTTCTTCGGCGTACTCCGCATCCCGTTCGTTTTCGAAATAAATGTGAAATTGTTCCGACATCACCGGCGATACCGTAAGCGGAGCCGTAACACCGGCAAAAGCCACCAGTTCTTCGAATTGCCGAGGCCGATAGAAAGATTTGCCCCCTATCTCCTCGTACACCAAACAGGGTTGTTGGCTAAAGGCTGTGCAAAAAATAAGGGTGGTATCCTTACCGGCGATGTCCATGAATCGCCTAACCAACGTATCCATTTCTTGATAACCAAACAGAATGGCCGATTCAAATTCAGCTTGTTCCTGGGACGTGGGCTTCACTTTAAAGAGGCTTGGTTCCATATTGCGCCAGTACATGTGTTGCAAATGGGCCGTGCTGTTCAAAAAGAAGGTCGAGAAATGGGGTTTTAATGTGCGGTCATACCAACGGAAGATATCAAATTGAAGTTTGTCTAAAATTTGGGCACGCTTCCAGCGGTGCTTTCCGGTCCGTTCGAGCAGAAGTTGGTGGACGATCGCCTTCACCGTCGAAAAAGATAATCCGTGAGTCATCATGAAATACAAGAACCGAGCATAATCAGCCCAACTCAGCGGTACCCGATCGTTGGTGTACTCTTGAACGTTGCGTTGGATGAATCGAAAATAAGGTAGCAGCGAATCCGGATAGGGAATCGCTCCGGTGGTCCAAGGGTCTGGCAAGACGTAACCGTTCAGAGGCAAATCGTAACGCACATTCATACTGCCGCAAACGGCAACCCGGAAATGGGCCTTGGACAGGGTATCCCATAGGCAAGGATGTTTTAATTTGTGTCCATCACCCAGATGGAAAATGCCGTGCTGCGCATAGGTCAACCCGGAATGCACCGTGATCCACTGGATCCACGGCTCTAGATGGGGGGGCTCTTCCCCAGCCGCCGTGTTGTAAATCTCGGCCTCCTCATACAAGCGCCGGAAGTTCGGCAGCTTGCCTTCGGCCATAAACCGGTGCATCAAGACAGGGGAAAGTTCGTTGAACTCTAGCAGAATAACGGAGGGCTCAGGTTTCATAGGCGAGGCTCGGGCAGTTAGATGCTTCAACACGCCTTCAGTTACAGCGGCGTACAGTACAGGTGGCCGGGGGGCGTCACGAGAGTGGCTAAGCTGATATCGCGCCCGCCCTCTACATCAAATAGACTGTACTTCTGATTTTCCAGCAAGCCGATCACGGCTTGGGCGTTGCTGATTTTTTCTTTCGGAGATGCCCCATGCATTTCAATAAACAAAAAAGGCCGATGGTCCGTGAGGGTACGCCGCATGCCACGAAGCGCGGACAGTTCCATGCCCTCAATATCAATTTTGATCAGATCAGGCGGTGATAGGTGATGCTCTGCGATATCTTCATCGAGCGTCAGAACGGTAATCTGGAGGCGCTGAGCCGATTTGACCGTTACGCCGATCTGCTCCACGAGAGCGGTGTTCCCAGATCCCGCTCCCGGCATGAGCGGATCGTAAGCGAAATGAACAGTACCCGGCGCGTCAGACACGCCCCGGTTCATGACTTGCACGTTATCCAAACGATTCAGGCGGATATTGGCCAAACAGCGTTCGTAATTGCGAGGGTTGGGTTCATACGCGATGACTTGACGAGCCTTCTGGGCGAAAAAGAGCGAAAGGACACCTTCAAAAGCGCCGATGTCGTACACCACCTTCCCCTCGAGCGGCAATTGACTGAGAAAGCGGGTCTCCGGTGTTTCAGTGGTCTGGATGGGTAGAAAGCCCAAGCCGCCTTTTCGTCGCATGCCCCGCGCTAAGCCGTGTTGGATCGTGTAGGTATAGTTTCTAAACAGACTATTGCTGAGATACGCAACCACCATGTGCCGGAGCCCAAAATGCTGCGTGCGAAATCCCTTCATGAGGGTCTGCCTCCTAGAGTGAGGTGAATACAGCACGACATTGGACGTCTTCCCGCCGTTGAAGTTACAACAATAGGGTCGTAACTTTCGATACGTTGGCTTGTCTTACGGGTGGTTATGTCTCCGACAGGTTCTATATGAAGCCTGTAAGAGGGCTCCTTTTCAGAGGCAGCAGACGATTCGCGTCTCTCTTCTATCGACGTATCCGCATGAAGATATTGGCGATCGACTGCCGGGAGGCTGACGCTCCTCCGGACATCCTCATCGTGCGTGAGAAACGGTTCTTGGGAAATAACGTCTTGGAGTCGGCCATGCGGCGTTTCAAAGAATGGGAGCCGTCTGAAATAAAACGGCGACAGGAGTTGGGGGACACGTGCTATATGGTCCTTGATGGGGAGGCATGCGTCCATTATTCGTGGGTCACTCGCTGGCGACGGAATATCCAGGAGATCGGTTACCGGGTCAATCTGAATCATAGATGCCATTGGATTTACAACTGCACGACGGCGCCTTCCTATCGGGGACGGTCCCTCTATCCCTCTGTCTTGCGTACGATTGCTCAAGACATTCGCCGGCAAGGCGGCGATATCGCCTGGATTGACATCGAGGCGACAAACCAAGCCAGCCTACGGGGGGCCTACAAAGCAGGATTTATAGACGTGGCCACCCTGGAGAAGGACGTTTACTTTTCTTTTATCCGATGCCGCCGGCGCCAGATCCTTGAGCATCCGCGTTTTGGAAAATATCTGAATTCGCTGCCTGTTAACTGGG
>WNFI01088899.1_pt2 | contig 10785 bp, 12 predicted proteins | sample 5400471 | NCBI WGS metagenome assembly WNFI01 (sample SAMN13153348, study PRJNA577476) | soil metagenome | isolation source: 100 cm saprolite on Douglas fir-dominated hillslope | place: USA:California | collected 2013-09-17 | reverse complement strand
GGTCGGAACTCGCAGTTTGCAATGTCGCAAAAGGCGGATCGTAAGGCGCAAAAGGCGAGACCGGAGGCGAATATCGTCGACTCCGAGTCGCGTATGAAACGAACGGCCCTGTCTTTGTCGTGAAAACCAGTACGTAAGTCGCCCGCCGACCTAGGAAAGGTGAGAACGCGGATCAATAAGTCTACCTCGCCAGTTTCGATCTGGATTGCTGATTTCTGGAATCGAGACTCGTGGAGATCAATGACCGGTTCTACCCTGAGTTTGTCGAGGGACCCAGCGTTAATGTGGTGCTCCCCATTTGCTTAGGCCGACTCTGAACTGGGTAAAACGGAGCCGGCGAATCCAAAGGCCAGCGCAGGTTCGCCTTACTCGTGAACGACGCTCAGTATGCATCGCGCCGAGGTATCTGTATGCTCGTATGGGGGCGCTAAAAGCGACTTGCCTTTGCGTATCTCACCGGGGCGGTCGCGAATCGCCACGACCACCCGGGCTAAGCGACACTCTGACACGCATAAGCGGAGGTCGGAGACAAAGGTGAGATCTTCCAGCCTCGACACGACCACTACCACGCCGAGTGTGAGGACTCGCGAGGTCGCGGCGACCGTTCTAAGGTCCTTTGCGAATACTCGTCGTACAGCGGCCAGTCGAGCGACAGACGTAAGAAATACTCACGAGGCGGTACTGCCTTGAACGGGTTTGTTCCCGACCACGTCCGCCTCTTCCTCGCGCACATTGACATGTCTTCTCTCGTCTCCGACTTCCGACACGCGCTGCGCTCCCTCGCGCGCGCACCCTACGTCACGATCGTTGCTGTGTTGTCCATTGGACTCGGCGTCGGCGGGGCTACGGCCGTGTTCAGCTGGTTGGATGGTCTCGTCTTACACCCGTTCCCCGCTGCGTTTGATCAAGGGAGGCTTGTCGGCATCGAGGTGGGCGAGCCGAGCGGAGGTATGGGCGCGTGGTCATACCAGACGTTCAAGGAGTTACGAGACGGGCTGCACACTCTGACTGGTCTCGGTGCGTTTCGCATCTTACGGGTGGCGGTTCGCACGCCGAGCGAAGATGCTTCGGCAGCGCTGATCGCGACGACGGTGTCGGGCAGATACTTCGACGTTCTCGGGGTCAAGCCTATCCTGGGACGAGCGATCACTGACGCAGAAGTGGACGCATCTCTGCCTGTCGCGGTGCTGGGCTATCGATACTGGACGGAGCGCTTTCTCGGCGATCGGAGCGTTCTCGGGAAAGTGCTGCTACTCAACGGCGATGCATATACCATCATTGGTGTCGCTCCGCCGAGCTTCGCCGGCGTGTACTCGGGCGTGGTGCCACACCTGTACGTTCCGCTCACGCTGCAGCCACGCTTGAGTGGCGTGAACGCGCTAGATAATCGCAAGATGCGCACGTGGCTCGTCTTCGGGCGCCTTCGCCCACGCGTGACGATCGAGCAGGCTCAGGGCGAGGCTGACGCGACCGCCAAACGGATCGGCGCGAGCTACGGAGACCGGCCCGCGTCCGGCGCCACGGTGATGTACCTCCGCGTCCAATTCCTTGGCGCGACGCTGTCGCCGTTGCTGACGGCGATGCTGGCGGTCACGATGCTGTTGGTGGTGTTGGCCGCGGCGAATGTCGCGTCGCTGCTGCTCGTGCGGGCCGGCGCGCGGCAGGGGGAGATCGCCGTGCGACTGGCGATGGGTGCGTCGCGATTGAATCTTGCGCAGTTGGCGGTGATGGAGTCGGTGGTGCTGGCGATCCTCGGCAGCGCGGCCGGTGTCGGCGTGGCTTACCTCGCGCGGGGCGCGCTCTACGCGTTTGTTCCGCAAGGATCGTTGCCACTGTCGCTCGCGGTTCCCCTCAGCTGGCGAGTACTGGCGCTGGCACTCGGCGCCGCGATCGTCGTCACGATCGGGTGCGGGCTGGCGCCGGCGGTCGCGGGATTGCGCGTGGCTCCGCAGCGCGCGCTTCGCGCCGGATCGCGGGCATTGGTCGGCGGAGGAACCCGACTCCGCTCGGCGATCGTCGCCGGGCAGCTCGCCTGTTGCGTGGTCTTCCTCGTGCTGTCGGGGATGTTCGTGCGGGGGCTCGAGGCGGCGTCGAACGTAGACGTCGGGTTCTCCGATCCTGAGCACGTGCTGCTCGTCGGGACCAATCTCCGCTTTGCGCGGGTCAATGACAGCACGGGCGTGGTCGATGTCGATAGAATTTTGACGCAGTTGCGTTCCACGGCGGGGGTGCGCTCGGCGACGGTGGCGACGATGATCCCGCTCGGCTTTGGCGGCGTCGACGTTGCGGGTCTCAAGGTCGAGTCGTACGCGCCGGCTCCGAACGAAGACATGTCAGCCCAGCGTTCGTTGATCGGGTCGGACTACGCAGCGACGATGCGAATTCCGGTGATCCGCGGACGGGACTTTGTCGACGCCGATCGGGCCGGCTCGTTGCCGGTGGCGCTGGTGAACGAGACCTTCGCCAAGCGATTCTATCCCCGCGGCGACGCGGTGGGACGGCGATTCGACGTCGGGCGCGGTTGGGAGACGATCGTCGGCGTGCTGCACGATGGGAAATACGGCCGGCTCGACGAGAAGCCGCAGCCGGTGTTCTACATTCCCATCCGGCAGTCGTTCTCCCCCGCGTTCACGCTGCACGTCCGCACGGCGGGCGACCCGCGGCAATTCACCGAGTCTGTTCGCAAGACATTGCAGATGGTCAACGTAGACCTTCCCTCGCTTCAGCCGCGCACGCTGGCCCAGCACATCGCCGCGGCGACCTTCACTCAACGCACCGGCGCGCAGGTGCTCGGCATCTTTGCGGTGCTGGCGGTGATCCTTTCTATAATAGGGTTGTATGGAGCACTGGCGTTCACCGTCGTGTTGCGGCAGCGTGAGCTGGCGATCCGGTCGGCGATGGGGGCGAGGAATGGGGCGATGATCTGGACCGTGGCGCGGCAGGCGCTGACCATCGCAGCGTGGGGCGTGGGGGTCGGCGGAGCGCTGTCGCTGGTCGCCGGCAAGCTGCTCAGGTCGCAGGTGTCCGGGGTCGCAGCCGGGGACCCTCTTCTATATGTAGGCGCGGCAGGTGTCCTTCTCACCGCGGCCGCGCTGTCAGCGTGGATTCCGGCGCGTCGCGCCCTCCGACTCGATCCAGCTGTGCTATTGCGAGGCGAGTGACGGCACAGGCCGCGTTCGACCGCGTCGTCCGGGAGCATGGGGATGCGTTGTCGCGCGTGGCATGGGGGTACGTCGAGGGTGCCGCCGATCATGACGATCTGATGCAGGACATTTTAGTCGCGATCTGGCGTGCCCTGCCCCGTTTTCGCGCCGAGTCGTCGGAGCGGACGTTTGTGTTTCGCATCGCGCACAATCGCGGCTGCACGTTCGTCGCGCGACGGCGCGATCACGATCCGCTGTTCGACAGCGATCCCATTGCGGACCCGCGGCCGAGCGTGGATGAGGAGATGGATCGGGCGTCGGAGCGAGCACGATTGTTCGCCGCCGTGCGGACGCTGCCGGCGGGGCAGCGTCAGGCGGTGATGCTCGGGCTCGAAGGGTTTTCGATCGGCGAGATCGCGGCGATGCAGAACGCGACGGAGAACAACGTGTCGGTGCGGTTGAATCGGGCCCGCGCTCGGTTACGAGAGCTGCTGGGAGATGAGAGCAAATGACGACGAGCGATTGGGAGCAGTGGCAGGGGAGCTGGCAGTCGGAGCAGATCAAGGCCGAGGTGCTCGACGTGCTGATCGACCGGACGCGGCGCGCGCGGTCGGCGGTGGCGTTGACGCGCGTTCTGTCGGGTGTTGCCGCGGTGTTCGCGCTGCTCGTGGTTGCCGCGGCGCTGTATCATGCCGGCAACGCACTCGAGATCACGTTGGGCGGCATCGTGGCGCTCGGGATCATCGCGACGTGGGCGGTCGATTCGTCGAACCACGCTCGTGCGCTAGAAAGTGTCGAGGCGGGGCCGGAGGAGTATGCGGCGGTGCGCCGCGCCCTGTGCTCGCGACGGATTCGATTTGTCTATCTCGCGTGGATCGTCGTCGCGCTGGACATCGTGTTTCTGGTTCCGTGGTGGATCGGCGGGTTCGCGATACACGGGTTCGGATTTCACTGGGACCAGATTGCGACGATCTGGGGTCCATTGGCGCTCATGGGCTGGTTTGTCGTGTGGGCGGGACGAATGCGAGCGCGGTCGGTAGCGGAGCTTGGGCGACTATCCGGTCGCTAGATCGATGCGTTCGGCGAACGCACGTCGTTCTACGTCATCCGACGTATCGCGCTGACAACCCGATGGAGATATCTATTCTTCGTTCTTTACAATCGGATGCCGGAATGCGCCAGCTAATTCGGGGCTGCGGCCCGCCCAGGGTCTGGGTTCTCACAGTCGCGGTGGGCCTTATGACGGCGACTGGTTGCAATGCACTCCTTGCACTGATCCCTACTTCGTCAACGGTGTACTGGTACGGCGTCGGAGACTCAACGAGCTCACCTTTGCCCCGGGTCGTTGACTCGTCCGCCACGGGGTTCGCTCACCTTACGGCCCAACGATCGTTGCAGTTGACAAACGATCTACGGATTGGCGCGGGCTGCGCCCGCGCGCCCAACGATCGTTGCAGTTGACAAACGATCTACGGATTGGCGCGGGCTGCGCCCGCGCGTTCTATTGACTCGCTTGCAACTGAACTTGGGCGTGAGGCCGCAGAAACACACTCTCCCTCCCCCGACCTCGGAGGTTCTATGAAGCGAGTCACAGGCATTGGCGGCATCTTCTTCAAAGCCAAAGACGCTCCGGCACTACAGGCTTGGTACAAGCGGCATCTCGGAATCGATGTCCAAGAATGGGGTGGCGCGGCGTTCACCTGGACCGACGGCGAAGGTAAGCCGCTCGCCGGAACGACCGCCTGGTCCATTGCTTCGGCGCAAAGTGACCAGTTTGCGCCCAGCACGGCGACTTTCATGGTCAACTACCGGGTGGAAGATCTCCACGCCCTGGTCAAAGTCTTGCGCGAAGAAGGCTGTAACGTTCTCGAGAAGGTCGACGATTCCGAGTACGGAAAGTTTGGCTGGGTCATCGATCCAGAAGGAAACAAGGTAGAACTTTGGCAACCGCTCGCCGGCCAATGACCAGGGCAGTCGGCCTCAGCACGAATCTGCGACCTAACCCTTCGTTCCAGCGGACTTCCTTCGGCCGCCGTTGAACTCAAGCGTTGGACCGACGAGCCGCACAGATCTAGACGGTATTCGTTGGCAGCCTATTCAGGGTTATACGGCCCTTGAGTACTTAGATCGATCTACACCCTCGATTGCTCGCGCGCTGTCGGCGCCGTCCCGCAACCGCCCATGATCAGAACACTCGCCGTGATCGCCGCCTCGTGCGTTGTGCTCTTTCTCCTCTGTTATTTCGCTTTCACGCGAAAGCGCGGAGGCCTAGTTCTCGTCGCGTGGGTCGTTGTTCCGCTGCTCACCGTTGTCATCGACGCCTGCGTCACGTCTATGGCGATCGACGCCAGACGCTGCGGTCATGAGGACTACCTGTGCTTGGACTGGCCGCCGACCGCGGTCATGCATTTGATCACTTTGTTACTGGCAATCGGCGCTCCGGTCCTGCTGACGATCATCTGGCTGCGTGAACGTCGCCGCCGGCGTCATCAGGCGACGGAGCGCTAGTCGACGCTGTGAGCCTCGGTTGTCGTGGTGCGGCAGCTGCCCCTGCCTGGTCATTAGTCTTGGGACGATGAAATTCGCCGTTCTCATCTACATCGACCCGAAGCTTCTCGGCGCTATCCCGAAGGCGGAGTTCGACGAGACGATGCGCGAGTGTCTCGTGCACGCCGACGAGATGCGAAAGCGCGGGACGCTGCTCGACACGCAGATGCTCGAGGATCCACCAACGGCGCGTACCGTTCGCGTGCGCAAAGGCCGGACGAAGATCATCGATGGCCCGTTCGCCGAAGCAAAGGAAGTCCTCGGCGGCGTCAACATCATCGAGGCCCGCGACATGGGCGAGGCCGTGAAGATCGCCCAGGAGTTTCCGTGGGCCGCGACGGGGTGCGTCGAAGTCCGTCCGATTCGCGACGTCGCCGGGGTCCGGCGCGCCGTCGGGGGCTGAGCCGGCGGGAACCCGCGCAAAGGCGGGTTGGCGGCCCGCCACGGCTTAGTCGATTTCCGGCGCGCCCGTTCGACGCCTTGGTGAACCCCAACCAAGGAGACACCCATGGCTACCATCGCTGTCGAAACCGCTCGCCCCCGTGGCGCCCTGTGAAGCGGGCGCATTTTCTCCTGAATTGCGCCCGCCTTCATGGCCTTCGATGCGGTGCTGCACCTCGCGAAACCCGCGGACGTCACAGAGAGTCGCGACATTAAATCCGTTTGTTCACTAATTGGCGTTGGGCGGACGACATAGATCACTTGATGTCGAGACATGGGTGTTGACACCCCCGAATACGGAGACTCAAATGAGAAAGCTCAAAATCATCGAACACATCTCGCTGGACGGCGTGATCCAGCACTCCGCCGATGACAATGGGTTTCCCTACGGCGACTGGACCGCGCCCTATCGGACGCCTACTGGCCGGGATGCAATCCTCGCGGCGCATGGCGAGAGCTTCGATCTACTGCTTGGCCGTCGCACCTACGATATCTGGTCGGGCTTCTGGCCAAAGGCGCCGAGCAGTCCGATGGCGGACGGCCTCAATGCGGCAACGAAGTATGTCGCTACCCACCGTCCGGAGAGTCTCGCATGGGGCCCGTTCGAGGCCCTTGGACCGGACATCGTCGAGGGCACTCGCCGCATCAAGTCGCAGGACGGCCCGGACCTTATCCTCTGGGGTAGCTCCACGCTGACATCGACGGTGCTCGAACATGGGCTTGCCGATGAAGTCCTGCTGGTCGTCTATCCGGTTCTGTTGGGCACGGGAAAGCGCTTCTTTGCGGAGGGAACCCCGCCACGCTCATTCGAGCTCGTCAGCTCGAAAGCAACGCCGTCCGGCATCATCCTCAGTACTTACAAGGTCGCCGGGCCTTTGGGCCGACATCCGAACATGCGAGAGGTGAATCATGAGTAAAGTATTCGTCAACATTGGGCTTAGCCTCGATGGCTACATGGCGCCGGAAGGAATGACCATGGAGAATTGGGACAAGCCTGAGTACAAGAACTGGGGCGCGAAGTGGGTGGGGTGGGCTGATGGCCTGGATCCACAACCAACAGTACTTCCGCGAGAACCTCAAGCTTGGACCAGGGGGAGAGACCGGCCCGGTCAATGACCTGCTTCGCAGCACCACGGAGCGCATCGGTGCCAACATTATGGGCAAGCGAATGTTCGATGCCGGCGAGCGCGGCTGGCCAGAGGAGGCTCCGTTTCACACACCGGTATACGTGCTTACCCATGAGAAACGCGAACCCTGGGTGCGCCCGGGTGGGACGACCTTTTACTTCATCAATGACGGGCCGGAGCGTGCCCTTGAGCTGGCTCGCAAATCCGCAGGCAGTCGTGATATTCGTATCGCGGGTGGAGCCGATGTGATCCAGCAGTACCTGACCATGGGTGTCGTCGACGAGCTGGAAATCGCCTTGGCACCCGTGCTGTTCGGCGGTGGGCGGCGTCTCTTCGAGAACCTACGCGAGCCCGGGCCGCAGTTTCGCATTGACAGGGTTCTTGATGGTCCAGCTGCCACACACTTGCGCTATGTGCGTCAGTGAGGACGGCTAGCAATGGGTTGCAGGGCACGGTCCGCTGCGCGACCCGCCGTTGAACCGGAGCGTTAAGCGGCATTCATACTCCACAGTTGAACTACGTGACCTCCTCCTGCTGCTCCCCATTCTGGGGCGCGAACCAGCGTCAGTTCAGTGACGTCATCGCCCGGCGCGATCTCCGGCGGTATAGGACGCGCGGACCCGATTCCACAACCCGCCTGCTGAGGGATGCGATTCTCGAGGCAGGGAACGGGAAGACGGTCTTGGATGTGGGGGGCGGTGTCGGCGCGCTCTGCTTCGAGTTGTTAGCGATGGGTGCTGAGCGCGCGACTGTCGTCGACGCGGCACCAGCCTACCTTGCGGCCGCTGGCGAGGAGGCTACTCGCCGCAACCTGTCCGCTCGGCTCAAAGTTGTACACGGCGACTTCGTGGCCATAGCTGGAGACGTTGTGCCAGCCGATGTCGTGACCATGGATCGCGTGGTTTGCTGCTACCCCGCCTACCGGCCGTTGCTCGAGGCGGCACTGGAGCGGAGTCGGCGTCTGCTGGCGTTCTCATACCCGCGCGACCTTTGGTATGTGCGGGCAGCGGTTGCCATTCAGAATTTGTGGCGCGCCTTGTTTCGGAATTCCTTCCGGGGTTTCGTGCACTCAGTGCGGGGTATGGAAGCCTTGCTCGAGCAGCACGGCTTCGTGAGGATGCAGCGTCGCAAAACACTGAAGTGGGCTGCGGATCTGTATGTTCGAGCGGACGCCTCGCCCTCGCTCTCGCTTTCATCAGAGGCACGCGGCTAACTCGCCTCAGATGCGCCAGGGACCCCAACATGGAATTGAAGGGGCCATCGCATGGCGTAGGTTCTCCCGACGGCCACCCGTATTGACCACGGACAGTCTTACACGCTCCCGCCGAGGTCGGCGCACACCATGGCTAACAAGGAACCGGCAAAGAAGAGCACGCGGAAATCCGCTAAGACTGCCACGGCGGGTGGCAAGGCATCCAGGGGATTCACGGACGAGGAGCGAGCAGCGATGCGGGAGCACGCTCAGGAGCTGAGGGCCGGCGCGCGCACAGGAGAGGCGGGCGGCGAAAGCGCCGTGGTCGCGAAGATCGCCGCGATGTCGGCACCGGATCGCGCCATGGGCGAGCGGCTCCATTCCATCATCAGAGCCAGCGCACCAGGGCTTTCGCCGAAACTATGGTACGGGATGCCCGCGTATGCCAAGGACGGCAAGGTCGTCTGCTTTTTCCAAGACGCGCAGAAGTTCAAGACGAGATACGCAACGCTCGGCTTCAGCGACAAAGCGGCCCTTGACGAAGGCCGCATGTGGCCGACCTCGTTCGCGCTGAAGGAGTTGACCGCCGCCGACGAAGCACGGATCGTCGCGCTCGTGAAGAGAGCGGCAAGCTGACATAGAGGATCGTTAGAGTCCGACGGGCGCATGACGAGCAATTGACGCTGGAGTTCACTGGTAGCTTTATCGCGTACTTGATTTCCGGCGATCTCTCTTGGCATCCAGGTCAGGTCGCGTTGGGCAGACCGAAAGCTGAACTCATGGCGAACATCGTTCATCCGATTCTTGGTGCCATCGATCCATCCGTGCCGGGCTTTTGGCACGCCACGGTTACCTTCGGCGGGCGAGCCGTCAGATTCGACCTCACCGTGGACGGTCCTGGCCTGACCTTCGCGGCCATCAACGACCTTCCGCAGAGGGTTGAAGACCTGGAGCCGCTCGATCGCGCCGCGCGGCTAGCGATTCTTCAGGACGCTCGGTCAGGCGACGATGATTCTGCCACGACACTCTACATCACGCACCATCAAAGCGAGCTTAGTGGTGCCGACTTCGTCCGCCTGTTTGGCACGGGCAGCCTCGACCTGGCGAGGCCTGACGAACTGCTTTTACGCCTGATTCTCGTTCGGGTCGGACTGTACCCGGAGAACGAAGACCAACCATTGTTGCTCGACTACTCCATTGATCCCGACGCGACGAATTATCTGCTGTCCGTGTCGTTCGACTCGAGTCGCCAGCCGCTCGGGGTCGAACTAGAGAGCTGAGCGTGGGCCGCACCGCACAACTCACCACTTTGACCGAGGCCGCGTGATCAAGGGATCCGGCGGACAACCTCGTTGAATACCGCGTTCGCTAGACGAGGCGACATCGCGCCGACGAACGAGCGCGCCAGCTCGTCGTTCGAGCCGCGCTCGAAAAGATCGCGCTCCGATTGCCGAAGATCGAGCGTGCGATAGTCGCCGGCAAAACGTACGCGCGTGAAGCTCGCCGAGGCTGAGGCGGTGACGGGTTGATAGTCCGTCCACCGCTGCCCGTCGCGGTCGATGAGGACAAAGGTCGCGTGGGCGTCCAGCCGGGAGGTGCCCTCTTCGATCACGTATGCCGTATCGACTCCCCTCGTCGTGCGCGCCGGCCGCCGCGTGACTCTCACGCCCACCTCCTCGCGGCGCACGCTGTCGATCTCGGCGATCACTACAAAGTCGGCGCCGAGCGGGCGGCCAAGTAGCGCCGCCTCGGCAGCGGACAGTGTCCGGCGACTGAGCCCGAGCCGCCGAAGATCTCTCTCCACCTGGTCCGGCGGCAGCATCTCGACAAAGCGCGGGGGACTGGTCCATGGATTCTCGAGCAGCGCGTCGCCGAGCGCCGGCAGCACGTCATCGGGCAACTCTCGCCTGGCCGTCACGGTCGCCGATGGGGGGACGACCGCGATCCGTCGCGTTCCTCGCGCCAACGCGGCTGCTTGCAGCGCGCGCGCCTCGTCGGTCTGAGCGCGACTCACCCCAGGAATTGCGGCGATTCCGTCAGCGCGGGCGAACGCCGAGCGGAAGTGGCCGTCGACCGTGTCGGCGCGCGCCCAGGCGAGCGCGACCTCCGCTCCTACGTGGCCGATGGCGCCCGTTTGGGCGGCGCTCGGCTGGTAGGCGTTCCCCGCGCGCGTCAGGCGGTTCAGGGCGTCGGCGAACTGGTGACGGAACGCGAGCTGGCGGGCATCGGCGACCACATTGTTGATCGCATTGTCGAAAGCAGCGCGGCGGCGAGCGTCGTAGTCGTTGGGCACGACGAGGTAGATGCCGACTTCGAGCGCGCGCCGCGCGAGATC
>WNFI01043112.1_pt2 | contig 10785 bp, 13 predicted proteins | sample 5400471 | NCBI WGS metagenome assembly WNFI01 (sample SAMN13153348, study PRJNA577476) | soil metagenome | isolation source: 100 cm saprolite on Douglas fir-dominated hillslope | place: USA:California | collected 2013-09-17 | reverse complement strand
ACGGGTATCATATAGTCCGCGAATACGGCGGTCATGGAATCGGCCGGGCGATGCATGAAGAGCCTCACGTCCCATGTTTTGGAACTCCGGGTACAGGCATCCGTTTAACCGAAGGCATGGCGCTGGCCTTAGAAGTCATGGCCAATGTCGGGACCGCGGAGATCCGGCATAAGGCGGACCAGTGGACCGTGGTGACCGCGGACGGCAGCCTTTCGGTGCATTATGAAAAGATGGTCGCGATTACCGACCATGGAACCGTGCTCTTGACGCCGCACGATGACAACCATTAGGGGCGAAATGGCCAAAGAAGAAAAAATTGAAGTCGAAGGGAAAGTTCTGGAAGCTTATCCGAACGCTATGTTTAAAGTGGAAATTGAAGGCGGACACAACGTGTTGGCGCATATTTCCGGGAAGATGCGCATGCACTACATTAAGATTTTGCCTGGCGACAAAGTTCGTGTTGAGTTGTCGCCTTACGACCTGACGCGCGGACGCATCACCTTTCGGGAGAAATAGCCATGAACGTACGGGCCTCGGTCAAACCAATTTGCAGCAAGTGTAAAGTGATCCGTCGCAAGGGCGTGGTTCGTGTGATTTGCTCGGAACCGCGTCACAAGCAACGGCAAGGATAACCCGCCTTCGCTTAAGCTACGGCGGGTAATCCGCCATAGCGCATAGCGCGACGGAGGATAAGGAGCCGCGATGGCACGTATTTCAGGTGTAGATCTTCCCAAGGACAAGCGAGTCGACATCGCTCTTTCCTACATATACGGCGTAGGCCGCCCCTTGGCGTCCAAGGTGGTCATTGCGGCCGCGGTCAACCCCGCGACGCGCGTAAAAGATTTGACGGAAGCGGAAATCAATAAGATCAGCACGATTATTTCGCGGGACTACAAAGTGGAAGGCGATTTGCGCCGCGAGATCCAGTCCAATATCCGCCGTTTGATCGATATCGGGTCGTATCGCGGCTTCCGGCATCGGAGAAACCTCCCCGCCCGGGGCCAGCGGACCCGCACCAACGCACGAACTCGCCGAGGCCGCCGCAAGACGGTCGGCGCCGTGCGAGCCGAGGCTAGGGCCGCCGCCGCAAAGCCGGCAGCCGCGCCCGGTAAATAAGGAGCTTTAAATGGCAGACGAAAAAAATTCCCAGAGATCTCAAGCCCAGGCTAAAGAAAGCAAACCCGCTCCCGGCCAGACGCCCGCTCCGGCGCGCGCTCCCGGTCGAAAGAAGAAGGTTTGGAAGAATGTGACGACCTCGAACGCACACGTCCAATCTTCCTTTAATAACACCATCGTGACCATTGCCGATGATCAGGGGAATGTGATTGTCTGGGCGACCGCAGGAAGTTGCGGTTTCAAAGGCACCAAAAAGGGAACCCCGTTTGCCGCCCAGGTGACGGCAGACACCGCCGGGAAAAGAGCTTTAGAAGCAGGCGTCAAACAAGTACATGTGCTGGTTCGGGGCCCGGGTTCGGGCCGTGAAACGGCGATCCGCGGCCTGCAAGCCGCCGGTTTATCCATCCTTTCGATCCGCGACGTCACCCCAATTCCGCACGACGGGTGCCGGCCGCCGAAGCCCAGGAGAGTATAAGATGTCACGCTATATTGGACCTGTTTGTCGTCTATGCCGTCGCGAAGGCATGAAATTGTTCCTGAAAGGGGACAAGTGCTTCAACGCTTGCACCCTGGATAAAGGGATCCGCAAATCAGCACCCGGCATGCATGTGGGACAACGACGCGGTAAGACATCAGAGTATGCCAAGCGCCTTCGTGAAAAACAGAAGGCGAAGCGGATCGCCGGACTGACGGAACAGCAATTCCGGCACTATTTCCGGAAGGCGCAGATCATGCCCGGACTGACGGGTGAAAACCTGAAACGGCTCGGCCTGGCCCTTTCCGAACCCCACGCCCGCCAATTGGTGTTGCATGGGCACGTGCAGGTCAACGACAAGCGCGTCGACATTCCGTCGTATGCCGTCCAACCCGGCGACAAGATCGGGCTATCCGAGCAAATGCGGCAAAATGTGGCCGTTCAACAGGCGGTTCAAGCGACTCAAAAGCGCGGCGGTTTCCCGTCGTGGCTGGAAGTCAACCCCGCGCATGGGGCTGGAAAGATGCGCAGCTGGCCGACGCGAGATGAGATTTCGTATCCGGTCGACGAACAGTTGATCGTGGAGCTTTATTCCAAGTAGTAATTCATTGCCCTCTCCCTAAGGGAGAGGGGAGGGTGAGGGGTGGAGTTCAATTGGCACTCCCCTCATCCTTGCCTTCTCCCCGTGGGAGAAGGAAGCAGAGGAAAGACGGCTATTAAGTTTAAGGAGGACGTTTAGGATGAGATTAAGAGATTTGGTGTTACCTCAAAGGTTGGAGACCGACCAGGACACGCTGACCGATACATTCGGACGCTTTTATGCCGAGCCTTTTGAAAAAGGCTATGGGCATACGATCGGCAATTCCCTGCGGCGCATCTTGCTCTCGAGCTTGGAAGGCTGTGCTATCACAGCCGTCAAGATCGACAAGGTCGTCCATGAGTACTCGACGTTAAAGGGAATCCGCGAAGATGTCGTCAGCATCCTGCTGAACTTGAAGCAGCTGCGGTTTAAGCTGCAGACGCCGGAGCCGGAAGTCCTGCGCCTGTCGGTAAAAGGCGAGAAGGTCGTTCGCGCGAAGGATATCGAAGCCAATGCCAACGTCGAAGTGCTGACGCCGGAACTTCCTATCGCGACGCTCGATTCCAATGGCGAACTGAACATGCAGATGTGGGTCTCCCGGGGCCGTGGTTATGTCTCGGCGGATCGTCAGGTCCGGGAGAACTATCCGGCCGACAGCCTCATGCTGGACGCGTTGTTTTCCCCGGTCATCAAGGTCCATTACGACGTGGAGAACTCCCGCGTCGGTCAAGTGACCGACTACGACCGCCTGATCCTCGATGTGTGGACGGACGGCTCGGTGGCACCCGGCGATGCGATCGCCTATTCCGCGAAAATTCTCAAAGACAGTCTCTCGATCTTCATCACGTTTGAAGAAGAAGAGATGCCCGCGACCGAAGCGGCACCCGCCATGGCCGGCGCGGCCAGCGCGGCGACGCCCGATATGGAGCGTCTGCGCGAGTTGCTCGGCCAACCGGTCGACATCATCGAGCTATCGGTGCGCGCGTCCAACTGCCTGAAAGCGGCCAAGATCCGGACGATCGGCGACTTGGTCAGCCGTAAGGACGAAGAGCTGATTTCTTACAAGAACTTTGGTAAGAAGTCATTGGATGAGATCAAAGAACGACTGACCGAGTTGAATCTCTCGCTCGGGATGGATGTGAACAGCATCCTCCAACCGGCCGGCAAAGCTTAATAAGGAACATTCTATGCTGACTCATGCAGGCCGCAAGCTGGGCAGGCCCACAGGGCATCGTATTGCCCTGTTACGCAACATGTCCTCCCAGTTGCTCCATCACGAGAAAATAGAAACGACGGTCCCGAAGGCCCGTGAAGTCGCTCGGTTTACCGAGCACTTGATCACGTTGGCCAAGGGAGAGAACCTCGCTGCGCGCCGCCGCGTGGCTCAGGATCTTCACGACAAAGGCGTTCAAGAAAAGCTCTTCGAAGTGCTCGTTCCGCGTTATAAAGCGCGTAAAGGTGGGTACACCCAGCTGATCCGTATAGGTGCCCGTTTGTCTGATGGCTCCGAAATGGGTATCCTTAAGCTGGTGTCGTAAGACAGGGAGACATGTTTAACTACCTCTTCAGTCTCTTCAGCAATGATATGGGTATCGACCTGGGGACCGCCAACACCCTGGTGTATGTCAAAGGCCAGGGCATCGTGCTGCGCGAACCCTCGGTTGTTGCCATCGAGAAAGATACCCGCAACGTGCTGGCCATCGGCGCGGAAGCCAAGCGGATGCTGGGGAAGACCCCCGCCAACATCATCGCCGTCCGTCCCCTGCGCAACGGCGTCATCGCAGACTTCGATGTCACCGAACGTATGATCCGTTACTTTATCAAGAAGGTGCATAACCGCCGGAGCTTGCTGCATCCTCGGATTGTCATCGGGGTCCCATCGGGCATCACCGAAGTGGAAAAACGCGCGGTGCGGGAATCCGCCCAGCAGGCGGGTGCCCGCGAAGTCTATTTGATTGAAGAACCCATGGCGGCAGCCATCGGAGCGGACATCCCGATTAACGAGCCGCGGGGTCACATGATCGTGGATATGGGAGGGGGTACGACAGAAGTCGCGGTAGTTTCTCTGGGCGATATGGTGGTGTCCAAATCTTTGGATGTAGCCGGCGACGAACTGGATGAAGCGATCATCCAGTACTTCCGGCGCAAATACAATCTCCTGGTGGGTGAAACGACTGCCGAGACTGTAAAGATTCAGATTGGGTCTGTTTTTCCGTTACCCGAAGAGCAAGTTATGGAAGTCAAAGGACGTGACCAAGTCACGGGGTTGCCAAAAACAGTGACGATCACGTCCGAAGAGGTCCGCCAGGCGTTAGCGGATCCGATCAAACTGATCATTGAGGTCATTAAACAAACTCTGGAAGAAACACCGGCCGAACTGGCCGCCGATTTAGTTGACACAGGCATTGTCCTGGCAGGCGGGGGAGCGCTCCTGCGGGGACTGCCGGACCTGTTATCACAGGAAACCGAGTTGCCTGTTGTCATGGCTGCATATCCTTTGACCTGTGTGGTCATGGGAACGGGGCGTTACTTAGAAGAGCTGGATCAGATGCGGCGTGACCGCCGCGCTCTGCCCCTGAATTAAAACAGCGCTTTCCACTTCCAGAGTTCTTACATCCCATGGATTGGGAACTCTACGAACGGCAACGGGCCACCCTGATGTTTATCGGCGTGGCGTTCGTGTCCTTCCTCCTGCTGGCCTTCCAAAGGTCTTCCGGCGTGCAGCACATTAAAGCCTTCTTTGTGAGCTGTACCCTTCCTACCCAGCGTATATTCTCCGAATTGACCGGATCCTCATCCAGTGAGAAAGCCGCTGTGCCCACGCCGGTAGTCCTCGAGAATGGGCTGGCCGCGCCGGTCGTCACCGGCGAGGAGCACGCCGAACGTTTTCGCGCCGTTCAGGTCCTCAAGGATCAAAATACGCGGCTGAGCGAGTTATTGGATTTGAAGCGGGAACATTGGCCGCGAATGGTCGCGGCGCATGTCGTGAGCCGGGATCCTTCCCGCTGGTTCCAGGAAGTCCTTTTAGACAAGGGACGCACGGAAGGAATTCACGTTGATGACCCGGTCGTCGCGGTGGTGGGCAATCGCGAAGCCCTCGTGGGCCGTATCGTGGAATCCGGGAATCATGCCTCGCGCGTGATGCTCATTCATGATTCGCTGAGTTCGATAGCGGCGACGGTCGCGGGAGCCAACGCGGAGGATGGAGTTGTCGAAGGAAGCAACAGCCATGACCTGTATTTGAGATATTTGAACCGCGATAGCCATGTGAAGATCGGCGATCTGGTTGTGACGTCCGGGCTGGGCGAGATGTTCCCGGAGGGAATCCCGATCGGATGGGTCCAGGATATCGCGATGGATCCACGCCAACTATTTCTTCAGGCACGTCTCCGCCCGGCGATGGCGTCTTCCCCGCTCCGATTGGTTGGGATCCTTGTGAAGAAGGACTAGCGAATGGGAGTCCGTCGAACCGGCCGATGAAAACAGCGCTTTTCTATTTCCTGACGATGTTCTTCGCATTATGGATCCAGATGGCGGGGAACTATTTTCTGGGAGCCTGGGGCTTGTCGGCGAACGTGATCTTAATTATCGTCCTCTACTTTGGGTTGGTCCGTGGGCCGATGACCGGCATCCTGATGGGATTTTTCTGGGGACTGCTCGTGGACGCCAGCAGCCTGGGACTTATCGGGCTTCACGCGTTCCTGTATGCTTGCGCCGGTTTCATCGCCGGCCTGCTTCGCCGCCAGTTGGATGAGAAAAAGATGTGGACCCAGGCCATATTTACCCTGGGCGTCTCGGTGCTGTATACCATGTTCTATTTCATTCTGGACCGGGTTTTCTCGACAGGGCCTCATCCCGTGTCCTGGTCGATGGCTGCACAACCTCTTTTGAACGCGGCGGTCGCTCCTTTGTTTTTTTGGATGATGCAGGGCTGGGCGCAGCTTTGGGATATCGCACCGGTGGAACAATAAGCCATGGCATTTTTAATTCGTGTTTCTGAAAAATCATTCCGGGCCGGTCGGGCGCGCTGGTTGACAGCCATCGCCGTGGCCTTCTTGGGCGCTATTTTTGTGCGGTTGTTCTATCTCCAGATCATCCGCGGGCGGGCGATGGAAGCCGCCTCGGAAAACAACCACACCCAGATTCTCGTCGAACATGCCCCGCGCGGACGCATCCTGGACCGGAACGGCAAGATCTTAGCCGACAACCGGCCGGTCTTCGTCGCTTTCTTTTCACCCTTGGGACTTTCCTCGGCGGATCTGCAAGTCATTCTCGAGCGGCTCTCGCCGATCGTTCAACTTCCTAAAGTCGAACTGGAACACCGCCTGCTGGCGGCCTTGCGCGCGAAGACGATGCTGCGCGTGTCTGACCGGCTCTCCCGGGACCAGGCGTTCCAGATTTTGCAGAACCGGGTCCATTTGCCCGGCGTCTCATTGACCATCGAAGAACAGCGTTTTTATCCGGAAGCCCGCTTGGCGTCGCATGTCCTCGGGTATGTGGGACAGATCACGGATGAAGAACTCGAACAATTTTCGGACAAGGGGTATCATTCGGGCGACTGGATCGGCAAGACAGGGCTCGAACGCCTATACGATCCCTTGCTGCAGGGTCAAGACGGCGGTTTCTTAATGGAAGTCGATGCCTTGGGCCGCCAAGTACGGGTCTTGCAACATCTTCTTCCGCTGGCGGGCAAGGATCTCTACCTGACTTTGGATAAAGAACTTGAAGCGCTCGCGGAAAAACGGTTGAAGGAAACGGGTCATCCGGGCGCCGCCGTCGTCTTAAATCCGGTAACAGGGGAACTGCTCGCTCTCGCTTCGTCTCCCGGGTACGATCCGAACTCCTTCCTGCCATCCGGCCGCTCCGAGGAACGATCTCGCCTGCTGAATGATCCGCAGCTCCCGCTCTATAACCGCGCGATCCAAGCGCTCTATCCTCCCGGCTCGGTCTTTAAGATCGTTTCGTCACTGGCGGATTTGGAAGAGCACGGGATTGACACCGACGATAAGCTCCACTGCACCGGGTCCTTCACGCTGGGACTGGAAAAACGTATTTTCCACTGTTGGAAGCTCAAGGGCCATGGCTGGTTGAATTTCCACGATGCCCTGACGGATTCCTGCGACGTCTATTTTTATCAAGTCGGCATGAAACTGGGCCCCAGCCTCATCGAGAAGTATGCGAAGGCCGTAGGTCTGGGCCAGCGATCCGGTGCGGACCTTCCCTCGGAGAAAAAAGGACTGCTGCCGCTGGCTTGGAAGACATCCAATCGCCAGCATTGGCAAGGGGGCGACACCCTGAACTACGCCATCGGGCAGGGCGCTTTGCAAGTGACCCCTCTTCAGATGGCGGACTTGGCGGCGTTGGTCGCGAACCGGGGCGTTCTCTGGCAGCCTTACTTGGCTGCCGAGTCGCGTCGTTTCGGAGAAGATAGCGAACATCTGGCCACACCGCATGAACTTTTAAGGCTCACGGTGTCGAAGAGGACCTGGCAGATCCTCTGCAGCGCGCTGGAACAAGTGGTCAAAACCGGGACGGGAGTCGCCTCTCAACTCCCCGGGATCGCGGTAGCGGGAAAGACGGGTACGGCGCAGACTCCCAAAGGGAAAGAACACGCCTGGTTTGTGGCGTATGCTCCCGCGGACCAGCCCCGAGTGGCCTGCGCGGTCGTCGTCGAGCATGGCGGTCACGGCGGAAGCATCGCCGCTCCGATCGTCCACGATTTGTTGGAACTGGCACTCGGCGTTCAGCAGAAAAAGGCGCCGGAAAACGTTCCGGAAACACAGGCGGACTGACCCTTTATCCCCTCTCCCCTTGTGGGAGAGGGTTAGGGTGAGGGGAGGAGTCACTTGTTTAAACCAAAAGTACGCCGTTTCTTAGAGGACGAATGTAAAAAAGTTATTGATAAACTCAAGGCCATGTCTTTCGCCGAACTTCCAGAACGTGGCAAGACATTAGATACGGTGGTGAATTACTCTGATTGCCGACAAGCCACCGTCAGTGTAACCGCAAAAGTGGAATCGCCAGAGTGCGTTATGGTGGTAGTCCAATGCTTTATGCCCATGAAAGGGATTTGGGGTTGGCTCCGGGTCAAAGACGTCGAAGTGGATGGGTTTACCAGATATGCTGATGGCCGGACTGAGCAGCTGGAAAATTCGAAGTTGTACAAAAGGCTCTCACGAATAAAGAGCATTACCATTTACGAATCCCCTCTCCCCTTGTGGGAGAGGGTTAGGGTGAGGGGTATGCGTTTGTCACAGCCTGAATTCGCCAAACAACTTCGCCGTAATCAAACGGATGTAGAGCGAAAGATGTGGTCCTTGCTGCGGTCCCGGAGTTTGTCGGGCTATAAGTTTCGCAGGCAGCAAAAGATTGGGCCATATGTAGTGGACTTTTGCTGTTTTCGGCCTCGAGTCATTATTGAGTTGGATGGCAGCCAGCATATGGAGCAAGCAGGCTACGATCAGCGAAGGACGGAGTTGTTGAGCGGACAAGGTTATCAAGTGGTGCGGTTCTGGGACAATCAGATACTGCGGGAAACGGATTCTGTGTTAGAAGCGATCTTGAAAGTCTTGGAAGCCGCCCCCTCACCCCGGCCCTCTCCCACGGGGGGGAGAGGGGGTATTGTTACCTAATGGAAAAGGCAACGCCTGGATTGACCTATTGGAGCCGGCGCATCGATTGGCCTTTGATGATGGCCGTAGTCGTGCTGGTCTCGATAGGGATGGTGGCGATCTATTCGGCTGTTACCCCCATGGGATCGCCGCTACGCTATATGCTGAAACAGACCACGGCTATCGCTCTAGCCACATTGGTCCTTTTTGTCCTGAGCGGCCTGAATTACCAGTTGTTCCGGAGCCACCCGGGCGTGCTTTACGGGTTGACGGTGTTTCTCTTGCTGGCGGTGCTGGTCATTGGTCGCCGGATCCATGGCGCCAAGAGCTGGAATATGTTGCTGATTCTCAAGCAGCCTTATCTGGGAGGTTCTCTGGTCTATGTGCCGATCACGCTAGGGATGCTGTTTTTTGCAGGCGTCCGCCCGCTCTATCTGCTTGCCTTGGTCTTCTATGGAGCGGTAGCGGTCGGCATTCCCATCATCTCGATCTATTTCTCGGTTCAGCCACAGCTCCTAGAGTTGCATCCGATCTTGAACTTCTTTATGGCCAGCGCCAAAGGGGGACGGCCAGCGGTCGAGTTGCTCTTTTTGGCGACTGCTGTGATCTTTGCGCTCTGGTGGTTTTTGAGGCAGATGCAGATCCGCATCCCGTGGCAGTACCCGCTTTTTCTGTCGTTGATCGTGGCGTTCGGCGTTTTTTCCGCTCATCTGGCGCAGCACCTCATCAAGGACTACCAGCGCAAGAGGATCGTCGTCTTCTTGAGCCCGGGGTTCGATCCGCTGGGAGCGGGATACAACATCTTGCAGTCAGAAATCGCGGTCGGTAGCGGCCGTTTTTTCGGGAAGGGGTTATTTTCAGGTTCGCAGACGCAGCTCGGATTTCTGCCGGAAAAACACACGGACTTTATTTTCTCGGTCATCGGCGAGGAAATGGGGTTCATGTGGGCGTTTGTTGTTTTGGCGGCGTTTGGGCTTTTAGTATGGCGGGCGTTCTTTATCGCGACAGAGAGCCAGGACCGGTACGGGTCGCTGGTGGCCGCGGGACTCGGATGCCTGTTTGGTTTTGAGAGCATGATGAATATCGGTATGGTGATCGGATTATTGCCGGTCACAGGCGTTGCTTTGCCGTTTGTGTCGTACGGAGGATCCCATATGGTCACGTCGTTGATGGCCGTGGGACTTCTCCAGAGCGTTAATTTTAGGAGATACATCTACTAATGGATAATGAATCAGATACACCATTGAACACTAACGGGGAAACAGTACATCCCCCGGAACCAGCCACGGAAGAATCCTTTCGCGAGCCGTTGGATTTTGGCGGGGAAGAGGACGTGGAAGAAGCCGCAGACGACCGTCACGAGGAAATCATTGATGAGCCGGACGCAATCGAAGAGCCTCTTTCCCACGAAGAAGGCGCGATCCCCCCTGTGACCCGTGACCCGGTGGCGGGAGCGCTGGAACAACCTGCCGCAGGTGCGAACCTGCCGGATGTGGAGGCGGAAATCCCCCGACGCATGGAGCCTACCCGTGGGAAGCCCGACCATCGCGGCGGACGGCCTCAGCATCGTCATCCCCGTGATCGGGGCCGAGGCCCCCGGCCGGAAGGCCATCGCGGTGAAGGACACCGGCACGAGCCCCGTGAGCCGCGCCGCGAAAAGCCCGCCAAAAACGAAATTTTGGTCAGTTGTTCTCCCGAAGAAACGCGCGTCGGCCTCGTCGAAGACAACCAACTGATCGAACTGTTGGTCGACCGGACGGAATCGGAAAAGATCGTCGGAAATATCTACAAAGGCCGGATCGATAACGTGCTGCCGGGCATCTCTAGCGCCTTTGTCAACATCGGTCTCGAGAAAAACGCCTATTTGTACGTAAGCGATGTCATCCCGACGGGAAAACGCGCATCCTCTCCTCAGATTGAGAAGATGATTTCGCGGAACGAAATCGTCATGGTGCAAGTCGCGAAGGAAGCGATCGGAACCAAGGGTGTGAAGATCACCATGG
>WNFI01099296.1_pt1 | contig 10786 bp, 8 predicted proteins | sample 5400471 | NCBI WGS metagenome assembly WNFI01 (sample SAMN13153348, study PRJNA577476) | soil metagenome | isolation source: 100 cm saprolite on Douglas fir-dominated hillslope | place: USA:California | collected 2013-09-17 | reverse complement strand
AATTCAAAATCGACCGACTAGGGTACGTACTCCCGTATCTTTGCAAGCAGTTGACGGGTGCTATACGGCTTGCTGACATACCCATTGCAGCCCGCTGCTCGCGCCTTGCTCTCGTCGCCGCTCAGCGCATAGGAGGTGACGACGATGATCGGAATGGCGCGCAACACCGGATCGGCCTTGAGGCGACGCGTGACCTCATAGCCGTCAAGCACGGGAATTTGAACGTCCATCAAGATGAGGTCCGGCCGCTCGTGCTGCGCCATTGTGAGCGCCTGCTCGCCGTCTTCGGCCTCCACCAGGTTGTAGCCACTGTTTGTCAAGAGGTCGCGAAGGATCCGTCGATTGTCTTCCTGATCCTCGACCACGAGAATACATCTGTTCATGATTGTTGCGTCTTTTTCGCTTTGGAGGTTGGTAACGTGAATGAAAAGGTCGAGCCTTCGCCCAGCACCGACTCCACCCAGATGCATCCCCCGTGCATTTCAATGATTCGCTTGGCGATCGATAATCCCAGTCCAGTCCCTCCCTTCCGTCTGATTGACGAGCTGTCGGCCTGCTGAAACTCGTCGAAAATCCTGTCTTGATCGGCTTCGGAGATGCCCGAGCCGGTATCGCGGACGGCAACCAGCAGCTGCTCGTCAGAGGTCGATGCCCAGATGGACACCTCGCCAGCGTCGGTGAACTTTATGGCGTTGCCGACAAGATTCACCAGAACCTGGGCGATGCGTCGCTCGTCCCCCCATCCCGAGGGAAGACCCCGGGATATCTCGCCTCTGAGCGTGATCCGCTTTTCTCCGGCGAGCGGTTCGAGGCCGTCGAGCACGCCTTTCACCACGCGTTTCATCGAGTATTCGGCCATTTCGAGCGTCAGTTGACCGGCCTCGATCTTAGCGAGATCGAGCACATCGTTGATGAGCCCAAGAAGGTGGCGGCCGTTCACCTGAACGCGCTCCATGACGCCGCGCATGCGATCCGGAATGTCGCCATAGATGTGGTCGAGCACCAGTTCGGTATAGCCGAGGATGGCGTTCAACGGCGTGCGCAGTTCGTGGCTCATATTGGCAAGGAACTGCGATTTGTGCCGGCTCTCGATCTCAAGCTGAAGGCTTTTCTCATGGAGCTCGCTGAAAAGGCGGGCATTCTGAATTGCCTGCACCGACTGCGCGGCAAATGTTTTGATGAGATCGACCGTGGTCTGCGGAAATGCTCCCGGCTCTTTGCGCCGCACGACCAGCAGGCCGGCCGTCCGATCCAGCCAGAGCAACGGCGCGATGAGGACGGCCCGGTAGCCGGCGCCCATGATGAAGTCCTTTATTGAACTTGCGGGCACCTCGTGAAAATCAGGAATCTGGACGGGTTCCTGCCGCGCCAGCGCTAGGCCGACGTTGCGTTCGCTGGTATCGACTGGGCGCCCGGCGAACGCCGCGACTGTGGCGGGATCCATGCCATAGGTTGCGCGCAGCTCGAATTTCTGCCGCTGCTCGTCGAAAACGTAGATCGATCCGGCGGTGGTGCTGGAGAGCTGCACGGCTTGGGCGACAATGGTGGCCAGCACGGTTTCGAGGTTTAGGGTCGAATTAACCACCTGGCTGACCTCACCGAGAGCACGAAGCTCGAGGACCGACTGTTCGAGCTCGCGGGTGCGGACTTCGACCTGGGCTTCCAGATTGGCGTGCGAGTCTTGGAGCTTGCTCGCCATCTCATTGAACTGATCAGCAAGCGATTCGAGTTCGTCGCCGGTTTTGATCGAGATGCGCTGAGAAAGATCGCCGCTGCCGATGCGGGCGGCGCCGGCCCGCAACGTGTCGATGGGCACCACCATTTTGCGCACCAGGAACATGCCGCCTAGCAATGCCAAACCGAAGGCGGCAAGCAGCAGCCCGATGGTTCGGATGATGGTCGCACGGAGCGGTGCGTAGGCTTCGTCGATCGGGAGCTCGACGAACACCAGCCAATCGAGCGGAGCGATCTCGGCATAGGCGGTCAGAACCTCGCGGCCTTGCAGATTGCGGGCCGCTTGCCCGGGCTCGGTCGCTTCGCCGGAGAGGGCCGCGCGGGCCGCGCGCACCTGGGCAAGCCCTGAGAGATCCGTGTTCCTCAGCACCATGCTGATGTCGGGATGGGCGATCAGGCGGCCCTGAGCGTCGACGACGTAGGCCTGACCGTGCTCGCCCACCTTGATCATTGATACGACGTCCCACATGAATGTCAGGTTTACTTCGGCGACGCTGACGCCGGCGTCGTGACCGCCGGAGAGCGCAAGCGTCATGTAGGGCTCTGAATTCTGCCGAAAGTAGATCGGACTGTAGTAATTCGTTTGCGCCAAGGCATCGCGGAACTTGGGTTCGTGAGAAACGTCGATCGCGCTCCCGACCTGGTCCGGGTTTGTCCGCGAGATGCGTAGTTGCACGAGTCCTGACGGGTCGATCTGTTCAAGCTCGGAAATTGCCGATACTTGGCGAAACAGTCGCCAGGCATCGATCTGGCGCTGTCGAAACGTGCTGGCGTCCCAGGGCAGCTGGACGGTCCAACCGAGCTGAGCCTCGATGCCTTTGACAAACTGGCCGATCTTGGCCGCAGCGCCCTCGGCCTGTTCGCGTTGGATGCGGATGAGCGAGGCCTTGTGCTCCCGGTAGAAGAACCAGATCTCCAGCCCACCGCTGGCAAGCAACGCCGCCGAGACCAATGCTACGAGCAATGTGACGTATTTTACGAAGAGGCGGCTGCGCACGCGCAAACCTGGCGTCGCGGCAGAAACGGCAAGTGGTCGCATCGCTGCGAGTATCCAAGCAGCGGTACCGCCAAAAACGGCGGGCGTGGCTCGCCGCCGCACGCGATTGGCTCGCTCAGCCGGCTGTTCGAAAGCCGTCTTGATCGTGCTTTTTTGGTCGGGGGCACGCAATTGATCGTTACATCCTATCGTGATTCTGCTGCAGACCGCTGTGCGTGCAGTGCCCCCTATCTTCGCGAACCGGTATCGAACATGTTCTTCATCTTGTTGAGGGCATCTGCGTGATCGGCCGACAATGCGGACGGGTCAGGAGCATACGGCCGCGTCAACAGCGACGATACGTAGTCGTACTTCTTCGCAACGAGGTGACAGGACATGCATCCGGTCGCCGCCGTCTTTTGGAGAAACGTTTCAATCGTGGAATTGGCAGAGGCTGTCGGACACGTGGGATCGGCAGTGTCTGTCCGGCACGTTACCGGAATTGCGCCGCTCCCGGGAAACGTATTCTCGATTGAGCCATCGAGGTCCTGCCGATTGGGATGTATCGGCCATTGGGTCATCACGAGCTGGTAGTTCCGCCAGGGCTGGTCCGGATAGTCTCGCGCCAGCAGGGCCCGATATTTGTTGTTCGTGTCAGCGGTTGAAAATTCAAAATTTACATCAGCCGGCGGCTCGCCGAGAATTGGGTGCACCCGCTCAACATTGTAGGCGGCCGCTGGCGTCGTCGGGCACGGGTGCGCCGGGTCGGTGAAGGCCGACCAGCCCTACCTGTTTTCGCTCGCATCGGTTTGTTGCGCGATCAAGCAGCCAAGCCTGCCGGGTATGAAAGCGTTCGGGCTTTTCGATTCCCTCCATTTCTATCCAGGCAGCCTTGACACGAATGGATGCGGCCGGGAACGGCGTGAAGTGGTCGTGCAGGTCCTTTGCGATGAATAATTTTCCGTCCGCGATGTGCTGGAAAAGCGTTTTATTGAAGCCGGATGAATAGCGGACGTATTTGCCATTCTGGGAAACCAGCGCCCCCGAAAATGCCATAGCGTTGGCTTGCAAGACGCTGTCGAACTTCGCGTACGCCGCCAAGATCATGTCGCCGAAGGTCGGGTCCCCGGGGATTTCGCATGGCAGCGTTCCGCCATATTCGTTCCAGCTCGGCCACACCAGCGCAAGAAAGCTTCGCCATGCGAAATCGTCAAAAAGGATTGGCGCAGGAACCGGCCCGAATCGGTCCGGATTCAAGAAACATACGTCGCTGAACATCTGATGTGAGATCGTCGGCTGCGGGTGTCCCGGCGTGCTGGTCGGAGCCGGACAGTCGATCAGTTCTTGCGCACTTGCCGCCGGCGCCACCAACAAACAGAGGCCGAGCACTGCCCATGCAAACCCCGGATAACCTTGCGATCGCGGCATGACAAATTCCTCAAGACAGCGATGTACCGCACGCCGAAACTCTCATTGTGCTTTCGCAAGCTCAAGATAGTCCAGCGCCGGCTTCCCCGTGCAAGAATCTTGTAAGAGTTCCAAGACTCCCAAGAACCGACCGACCTTCGTCGAGTAATCCTGCCGGCAAATCCGTACGCCGAGTGTGAGATGGCTCACACTCGGCGTACTAATCTTCACGTAAAGTCGTAAAGTCATGGCGACGTTAGCTGGGGGGCGTATACTGCGTGGCACTGCCACTTTACCTGGCACTAAGAAGCAACTATCCTTTTCCAAGCGGAGCTGAGATGGGTGCTGGGAGGCGTGGCCTAGTCCCAAGTTTTTCATCCAACGGCGCGGTAAGAACTGCGGTCAGTCAATGGCCGCAAGATTGAAACCGTGGGCCATCTCGCTCGTCTGCGTGCCCCCACCGAAAATGTGGCCGTGAGCTGTTGATGACGTGAGCAGGAGGGTAGCGATGAAATTACCGAAGCCGCCAGTTGGGCCGAAATTGACGTGGAAGCAGTTGCAAGAATTGACAGATTTGACGGCCTTCGATGGCCGCAAGTACCATGCAAGCCTCCCGGCGACTTGGGACAACGCAGAGTTTGTCGCGGACAGGTAATATCGATCCCAAACCCGGATTTCCTGATGGACATGAGCAAAACGTCGCCTTGAAGAAAGCTATCGCCAAGGTCTTTCTAGATATCAAGAAGATCAATCCTGACGATCCCGATGGATCGCCCTGGCTCCTGGCGTGGCGAATGTACCCGAATGCAGACCATCCTAAGTGGAAGGATGCTGGAGGCGAAATGTGCGGCTGCAATTGTGGCTGCTTTATTCCTCGTTGACCTGCAATTGTGCGGACAGGTGTATCACGCTGAAGTTTCAACCGCGAAAAGGTTCTAAGTCAAGCGGGTACGGTCGCAGCGCGTCGCGGCTGAAGGTGGCGATTACTGTTCGGCACGCGCATGCGATGAGGTTCAATATGACGACAGGCGGGACAATGCCTGCGGTTGGCATCGGGTATCGTGCGGCGATCGACGGTTGGACGCGTGAAAATCTCCTTCGTTTCGACGCTCTCGAGATCACCGTCGATCATTGCCTCGCTGGCAGCAGAACATTGCGTGCGGCGATATTTGATCTCGTCGGCCGCATTCCGCTCACGGCGCACGGGGTCGGGCTGTCGCTCGGCACCGATGCGCCGCTCGATCTTGCGTATCTGGATGAGGTCGCCGAGGTGGTCGAGCGCCTGCGCGCCCCGGCCTACAGCGAGCATCTCGCCTTCACGCGGGTTCCGGGCCGGGAAACCGCCGCTCTCCTGCCGCTGCCGAAGACGGAGGAGGTCGCAGATTCGATCATCGCCAAAGTGCGGACAGTGCAGTCGCGGGTGCCGTTTCCGTTCTTGCTCGAAAACATCACTTACGTGTTCGAGTGGCCGGACTCAAAAATGTCGGACGCGGAGTTTCTCAACCGGATCTGTCGCGAGACCGGGGCGGGACTCCTGCTCGATGTCGAGAATGTCTATTTGAATGCGACGAACTACGGGTTCGATCCCCACGCGTTCATCGATGCGCTAGACCCTGGCCTCGTCAGGGAGGTGCACATGGCGGGCGGCGTTACCATCCGCGACGGGTCTCTTGCCAAGCCTCTGCCTGCGGATTCCCACAGCCATCCGGTTCCTGATGCCGCCCTCGATCTCCTGGAATACACGCTTGCGCGGCAGGCGCCTTCCGTGATCATCCTGGAGCGCGACGACCGGCTCGAGGCCGGCGATGAAATTCTCGACGACATCGCCCGCATTCGCGCATGCGTCGCCGCCGCCCAATCAAGGAACACCCATGGCGAAGCCCTTGTTGGAGCGGCAGGGTAGCCTCATCGCGCATCTGACGAGCGGCGCCGCGATTTTCGGCGGGGCAGGGGGCTCGGTTCCCGACCTTGAGGGCATCGATCATGCGCTGTTGCGGGTCGAGGCGCGGTTCTCATACGCCAAGCGCATGGAAAAGATCACCGCGGTGCTGCCCAAGACTTTCGAATTGCTGGGAAGCAGCAGGGACGCGCACGGGCGCGCATTCGTTGAACGCTGCCCGCCGACCACGCTCAGCCGCCTTGAGAACGCGTGCCAGTTTCATCGGTATCTGGTGTCTTGTTGGACGAGTCAGGCGCCCGATCCGCCCTACCTAGGCGATGTCGCCGCCTTCGAGATGGCTTGGGCGAAGGTCGATGCCGATCCCGAGCACCATTCGTCCGATCATGCAACAACAGCGGATCGCGCACCGGGCGGCGGCGTTCGCCGCTGTCCGCATGTCATTTTGCTCCGCTGTGCCTATGACATACGGCCAATATTCGAAGCCCCCCTCCCTACCGTTCCCCCTGGGAGCGCGGGCGTCTCGCCCGCATTTGACCGTGCAACTGGCACTGGCGTTGCCGTGATTGGAAGTGCTGGCGGGACGCCCGCGCTCCCAGGGAGGAGGGTAGGGGAGGGGGCCGTGCCGGTGAAGCGGGACACGCCGCTGGTGGTCGCCATGCCACCCGGGGCGGATGATCCACAGGTGTTCGAGGTCATTCCGGCGATCTTCGATCTGCTTGCCGCGCTCAACGATTGGACCGATCCACAGGGACTGGATGCCGACCCCGATTTTGCCAAGCTCCTTGCGGACCTTACGGCGCGCGGGCTCGTCGAGGTGCGCCGGTGAGAATCTGCCTCATCGGCAAATTTCCGCCCATCCAGGGCGGCGTCAGCATGCGCACCTATTGGGCCGCGCATGCGCTTGCCGCCCGCGGGCACGAGGTCCACGTTGTCACCAACGCCAAGGAGGTGCGGCCGCCGTTCCGGATGCACATGCGAGAACAGGACTGGCGGCGTTGTGAGGCGAGCTATGGCGAAGGCTCGGTGTCGGTTCACTGGACCGATCCGGTCGATAGATCGCAGACCTACATCCCAATGGCGAGCCCATTCGTCTCGAAGCTCGCGGGCATCGCGGTGCGGCTGCATGCCGAGCACCCGTTTGACGTGATCCATTCATTCTATCTGGAGCCTTACGGGGTGGCGGGACATCTCGCGGCGCAAATGACCGGTGTGCCCCACGTCACGCGAACGGCCGGAAGCGACGCCGGCCACCTGTGGCGCCATCCGCAGCTTGAAGCGCTCTACGATCATCTTTTGCGCTCCGCTGCCGGCGTGATCACGGGCCAGGCTGTTGCGGCCCGCGCCATTGCGCGCGGCGTCGACGCCGATCGCATTGCGTTTGCGGGCGGCGTCGTCGTGCCGGAGAGTGTCTTTACCCCCATCGGGCCGTCCCTCGATCTCGCGGCACTTCGCACTGAAGTCGCTTGCGACCCGGATCTCAGCGCGTTGCTGTGGGGCGAATTTGCCGGCGACCGGCCATATTTTGGAGTCTACGGCAAGCTCGGCGAAACCAAAGGGTCGTTTGCGCTTCTCGCGGCCATGCAGCGGCTGAAGAATGCTGGGCTGGATGTCGGGCTTGTCGCCCTTGCGCACGGGCCACCCGCCGTGGCGGAGCGCTTCCGTGCGCAAGCGCGGGACTTCGGGCTTGCCGATCGCATCCTTCAGCTCCCGTTCCTGCCGCATTGGCGGGTGCCGGAATTCATCCGTGGATGCCTCGCCGTCTGCTGCCTGGAGCAGGATTTTCCCATCCGGTTTCACTCGCCCATCATGCCGCGGGAAGTGCTGCTGTGCGGAACATGCCTGGTCGCCGCAACGGAGGTGATCCGGAAGCTCCCGGGCTATAGCCAATTGCCCCACGGGTTCGGCTGTGTGGCTGTCGAAGACGTGAACGATGTCGACACGTTGAGCAAGCAGCTTGCGGCCATCGTGGAGGATCCTGGGCCGGCCTTGGACGTCGGCGCGCGCGGGCGCGAATTTGCATGCTTGATGCAGAGGAACGTGCCGTTTCCGCAGGAACTGGAGCGCACATTGGAGGCGGCTGCTGCGGGTCGCCGCGTGCACTCTGACGTGCCGCGGCCGTCAAGCGAGGTCGCAAACCAAGCCGGCATTAGCTTTCGGCTCTGCCAGCTGTCTGCGGCTGCGGTCGAACGCGCGGATCGGGATGCCAGGACAACGGCCCGGCAACCGGTTGCACAGGCGGGAGACCCCGATCTGGCGTGGGCGCGTGAGTTGTTGGCTGCCATCGAGGAACGAATAGCCGATGGCGACCGAAACTTGAGTGGGCTGATCCCGGCCGTTCAGGCGGAAATTGCGGTTGCGGCGGCGGAGGGTGACGCCGATGCGGCAAGCTCCGGAGGGGAAGGCGATCCTCTGTTCCGATTGCGTATCGCGCGTTGGGCGATGGCGAAGGACGATCTCGCCGGATTTGTGTCCGTTCGCGACCCGCGCTTGCGCGTGCTGACATTTGATTTTGACGTCACCGAACTCGTGTCGGTTCGAAATGCCGACGATCTTGCCGCGCCTCCAGCATCGCGTCGAAGCTATCTCGTGGTGTTCGGGCGCTCCAACGGTGGGCGGCGCAATCCGCTAGCTGTCGACAGGGCCACAGCGAGAATTCTGGCGCTCAGCGATGGAACGCGGAGCGCGTCCGAAATTGTCGAAGAATTAAATCGGGAAGGCGAGCTGTTGCGCGACGGCATTGGGTTCAAGTGGATCGAATACCTGTTCGCGCACGGCTTGGTGTCATTGAGAGGCAGGCGCCTCGACCACGCACGTGACATCCATTTAGTTGCGGAAGTCAATCGGGATGTCTTGCTTGAATGCGCAGCAGCGGTTTCCGTCGACTCCTCACCGTCGGTCCCGTAAGAGGGTCCGACGGGATCGGTCCCATGAGTGCGCTTTCATGAATGGGCCGCGGGCGTGCAGCCGCTACGATCTGAGCCCGCGCTCGAATTGACGATTAAACCTATTCGATGCTGACCGAGACTGTGTTATTTAAGCGCGAACCTCAATCGCGGCGAAGAGGTGCGGGTTAACATGAAGCGACGCGATTTCATCACGCTGATGGGGTGCAGTCTGGCGTGGCCGCCCGGTGCTCTTGCGCAAGAGCGGACGATGCCGGTGATTGGATTTCTCAACAGCTCTTCGCAAAAACCGTTCGCTCAGCTTGTTGCTGCCTTTCATAAGGGGCTTGCCGAACACGGCTACGTGGAAGGTCGCAATCTCAAAGTCGAGTACCGCTGGGCGGAAGGAGACGAGAGTCGGCTGGGCGCGATGGCGAGCGATTTGGTCGCCCGTCGCGTTGCCGTGATCGCCGCGACTGGCGGCATCCGTTCGGCACAGGCGGCAAAAGAGGTCACGAGCACAATCCCAATTCTCTTCATTGCCGGTATGAATCCCGTGGAGCTCGGGCTCGTCGGCAGCATCAATCGGCCGGGCGGCAATGCCACGGGCGTGAGCGCGGACACGACTGAGATGGTGCCCAAGCGTCTGGAGCTTTTGCGAGAGCTGGTGCCTCCCGGTACGAAAATAGCCATACTTGTGAGTCCTCTCGCCATCGCTGACGGTCATCGACCAATAGTGGCTGAAAGCGAGACAAAATTCGCTGAAGAACACGGCCTGATCCCTATCCGCATTCACAACACGCCGGATTTCGACAAGGAATTGAGCGATGGGTTCGAGTCAGCGGTGAAGCATGGGGCGCGTGCGCTCCTCGTCTCGGGTGATCCTTTCTACTACAATCGGCGCTTTCTCCTCGCTGAGCTCGCTGAGCTCGCCGCGCGGCACGCGCTTCCTGCTGTTTATCCGGGGCGCGACTATGTCCTCGCGGGCGGTTTGCTGAGCTATGCGCCCAGCTTTCAGGATGCGTATCGGAAAATCGGCACTTATGCGGGCCGTATCCTTGACGGGGCCAAGCCGGAGGATCTGCCGGTCGTGTTTCCGCAGAAATGGGATCTGGTCATCAATCTCAAGACCGCGAAGGCGCTCCCCCTTACCATCCCGCCCTGGTTCAAGGCCCGCGCCAACGAAACGATCGAATGAGGTTTTGATCGGGCCTCGAAGAGGCATTCCGCTGCGATCACTTTGGCGGGTAACTCACGGCCGCTCGAATGGGTTGGGCACCTTCCCACTGCGCTTTCCCACTATTGCGCCGTCGACAACAATCTTGGGTTCCGAATACCAAAGGTGGGACGAAAAATAGCTATATCGTTTGATCCTCCTTGCGTTAATTGCTGCGCTTATTTTCATTTCCGCTGAAAAAGCTTTCCGCTTGCTTGAATCCGACTACACTGCGGGCCGGCAGCAAATGCCGCGATAAAACGCAAGGGGGAGGAACGCATGGGCGCGCGAAGCCGCATAATTCTATTAATTGCATCGTCGTCGTTCGCGGTGGCGGCGATGATCGCTCCGGCTCTGGCGCGCGACGAGGACAATGACCGCTGCGCCGGCGCGCGTGACCTGACGTTGATCAATGGCAAGATTCATACGCTCGATGCGCGTAACTCGATTGTGTCGTCGGTGACGATCCAGAACGGCAAGTTCGCCGCGGTCGGCCGCGAGGCGCGATTCGACGACAGTCGCTGCATGCGCACGATTGATCTGCGCGGACGCACCGCCGTGCCGGGGCTTGTCGACAACCACAATCATTTTCTGCTGCTCGGCTTGCGCCCGGGCCACGACACGCGGCTCGAGACGGCGGCGTCGATCGCCGACGTGCAGGCGGCAATCCG